>Ga0302320_10017062_pt1 | contig 14771 bp, 14 predicted proteins | sample Bog_T0_3_FD_202130 | JGI IMG/M metagenome (GOLD analysis project Ga0302320, IMG submission 202130) | Peat permafrost microbial communities from Stordalen Mire near Abisko, Sweden - Bog_T0_3 | ecosystem: Environmental > Terrestrial > Soil > Wetlands > Peat | place: Sweden: Abisko, Stordalen Mire...
CAACTTCATGCTGGATCGCACCTTGCCATCGTCATGTATGGCGTCCGGTGGAATCTACCGTTGGACAGGCGCCGAAGACGACCGCGATACGCCGGATACCTTTAGCGCCGTCTACGAATATCCCGGCAAGCTCCAGATCAATTATTCGAGCTATTTCGGCAACGATCAATTCGGCTATGGCGAGCAATTGTGCGGCAACGAAGGCACCATCGAGATACTGAACCGCATGGACCTGTCATTCACCCCGCAGTTGCTCAACGGCAAGGCCCCCGACCGCGTCAAGGCACGCCAGATAATACATCTGAACGGTCCTAAAGACTTTGGCGAGCGCGACGGCGCCATTAATCATTTTCGTAACTGGGTGGAAGCCATCAGAGGCAACGAGCAGGTGGTCGCGTCTCCGGAAGTTGGTCAGCAGGCGGCTATTTCCGGCCACATGGCGACGCTTTCGTTTAAGAATAACCGGAAGATTCTTTGGGACGAGCCGGGCGCAAAATATCGGTTCGTGTGAGCCTGTCCAACCCGAAAGTCTGCCACTTGGCCCTAAGATAGCCAAGTGCACGCTCCTGTCGCGCACCCCACAAAATAACTATAAATAGCTGATACACAAAGGCTTACAAGGATTTCGGTCGAGTTACAACTATACTAGTGGCCACGCGCTGTGCAATACTGATTTTAGATCATTATCACGGTTGCGAATGTCCCAGTTAGACGACGCCATATCCCGGTATAACAAGCTGCTGGAAAACGGCCCTTGCCGAGACCTTGCTTGGGTGGACGACCTTCACAAGCGCATGGAAGAGGAGCACCTTTCCGCCGGAGGACGCCTCATCTGCCCGTTTCTCCGTCCCAATTTCATTACTCGCCGCCAGTATGACTCGTTGGTTAAAACCGGCGAATCGCTCATCAGCGCCATCGAACGCATGCAACGGATGGTGCTCGAAAGCCCCAGCCTCCTCGCCCGGATGGAACTGCTCCCGGCCGAAAAGATGCTGGCCGCCATCGATCCCGGCTACCAGGTCCCGGAAGTCGCCTCGCGCCTCGATTCCCACCTCAGCAACGGTACCCTCAACGTGGTGCAGTACAATGCCGATTCGCCCACCGGCGCGGCTTACACCGAAGCCCTGGCCGATCTGTTTTACGATTCGCCGCCGGTGAAGGAATTCCGCAAGCGCTATCAGTTGACCCGCATGGGCGGAAAAAAGAACCTGCTGGGCGCGCTGCTGAAGGCCTACAAACAGTTCGGCGGCCATAAAAAGCCCAACATCGCGATTCTCGAATTCCGTCCGGCTTACCTCGCCGGTCAGAGCGAGTTCCAGTTGTTTCGGGATTTCTTCCGCGAGGAAGGCTACACCGTCGAAATCGTCTCGCCCGATCAATTGGAATATCGCAACAAGGTGCTCAGTAAAGGCCCCTTCGAAATCGACCTCATCTACCGGCGCATCAGCATACAAGAATTTTTGATGCGCTTCGACCTCACCCATCCCCTGGTGCGGGCCTACCGGGAGCGCACCGTTTGCGTAGTCAACAGTTTTCGCTCCGAATTGGCGCATAAGAAGGCCATGTTCGGCTTGTTGACGGACGAAGCGCTCACCGCCAAATTCCCGATCGCCGAACGCAAGGCCATTCACGATCACGTGCCCTGGACGCGCCTGGTTTCCGCGGGTAAGACCACCTATGGCGAAGAAACCATCGACCTGCTTGAGTTCATTGCCAAAAACCGCGAGAAACTGGTGCTCAAGCCCAATGACGGCTACAGCGATCAACACAGCTTCTTCGGCTGGGAAATGGACGACGCCGCGTGGGACCGCGCCCTGAAGCAGGCCATGCGCTCGCCTTATGTGGTGCAGGAGAAAGTCGATCCGGTGCGCTCGGTGTTCCCTATGGTGACCTACGGAAACCTCGAGTTCAAGGAGATGCAGGTGGATGTGCATCCCCTCGCCTACCTGGGCAAAGTGCTGAGTTGCTCCAGTTGGCTATCTACCGGCAATAGCGGCTTCTCTTCGGTCGGCGGCCTGGTACCCACCTTTATTCTCGACACCAAGTCTTAAGGTACGCTCGCCCCACACAACCCCAATGCCGTCGGATGCGCCGGCTGGTACAACCCAATCTCCCCTCCGCTGGGCAAACGAATCGAAGTCTTGATCCCCCACCGTTCCGTATCCACCTTCGTGCACACCACATTCTTGGCCGCCAGTGCCTGAATCGTCGCCTGCAAATCGTCGCACATCAAATAGAGCTGCGTGCTCAGCATGCCATGCCCCGCGGAAACGCCGTCCGTGGGATGCACCGCCGCCTCGGCCACCGGCAGCTTGAAAATCAACCAACCATGCCCGGCATCCACAAAAGGAAACTCCAGCACATCGCGTAAGAACGCGCGATCCGCCTCCGCATTGCTGCTATTCAAAAGAAGGTGAGCGCCTGTGAACATGCATCCACTCTACTGCTTAGCCCCGATCGCGAACAAGTGCTTGCCGCCGCGCATGTACAGCACCCCATCCGCAATCGCCGGAGTCGCCATCACCGTCTCGCCGATTTCGTTTTCACCCTCCAGTTTGTACTCGGCCCCCAGCGCCAGCACATAACTGTGCCCTTCCTCGTTGGTGATGTAAAGATGACCGCCCGCCGTCACCGGCGAGCTCGTAAAGCCCGCGGTCCCGCTCCCCAGCCGCTGCTGATACTGCCGCTCGCCGTTCGCCATCTTATAAACGCTCAGCACCCCGGAGTCGTAACAGAAATATCCCAGCCCATGGTCGAGCAGCGGCGTCTGCATGTAGTTGCCGCCGCGCTCCTCCATCCAAGCAATTGCCGATTTGTCCCCCGTAATGTCGCCGGCCGCATCCGTGCGGATCGCGTAAATGGGCCTGCCCTTGCCGTGCGCGTTGGTCACCACCACCAGTCCGTCCGCGAACACCGGCGTGGGCACCGGTATATCGCCGCCGCCCTTCAAGCTCCACAGCTCCTTCCCGGTTTTCAAATCGTATCCCGCGATATGCTTCCATCCGTTCACCACCACCTGCCAGCCCTTCGCCCCGCCCGCTGTGTACGGCACGACCGCGGGCGATCCGAACGTCGGCACGTCGTTGCGCGCCGTGCGCCAGATCTCTTTACCCGTTTCGATATCCAGCGCCGCCACAAACGAGTCCTTCTGCACATCCGCCTGAATCACCACCATGTTGCCGCTGATCACCGGCGAACTGGCGAATCCCCACTGCGCGGCGGGTACCATGTAGAACCCCGCATCCAGCACGCCGAAATCCTTCTTCCAAAGCAGCTTGCCGCCCAAGTCGTAGTTGAATAGGCCCTCCGACCCAAAAAACACCACTAGATGCTTCCCATCGGTCGCCGGCGTCGGATTGGCGTGCGTCGATTTCGGATGCCGCATGATCTTAGGCTGCTCGCTCACCGCCACCCGCTCCCACAGGACCTTGCCGGATTTCCGGTCCAGGCAATATACGTTGAAGCTCTGCGCCGGCTCGCCCTTGACCGGCGCGATATCGCCATACAGCCCCACCTTTAGCGACGCCTCGCCGCTCGCAGGAACCGCGCTGGTCAGGAAGATACGGTCGCCCCAGATGACCGGACTGGAGTGGCCCAGTCCCGGTATCACCGCCTTCCAGCGGATGTTCTTGCCGGTCTCCGCGTTCCACTCAATCGGAGGCGCTCCCGCGCCCAAGCCGCTCGCGGACGGCCCGCGAAATTGCGGCCAGTTGGGGTCGGTCGCTTCCGCCGCGAAAGCGGCGAAGGCCAGCAGATAGATCGCGCAGAGTCTCATGCCTGTGAGTATATCGAAGAAGCCCGGCCCGCTCCATGGAGCACGCACTCATGCGGCGCGTAACGAGCCTGCTACTTCCCCAAATCGTACGCCGCCAGCGTCTTCCGGTCCCGCAAATATAGCCGCGTGCCCACCAGCGTGGGCGGCGTCCACGCAATGCTCTGCAGCACCGACGCCTTCGACAGCACCTCGAACTTCTTCGGCGTCGCCCGGCAAAGCGCCAGCGTGCCATCCTGATCCGCCAGGATCAGCTTTCCGTCCGCGTAAAGCAATTGCGCCTTGGCAAACCCGCGCTCCTGCCACATGATCTTCCCCGTCTTCAGCTCCACGCAAGTCATCAGCACCGGACCGTTATAGCCCCGTGAAATATACACGTAACCGTCCCGTTGGATGGCCGTCCCGATATGCAGTTCCAGGTGCGGATCGTACCAAAGCTGCTCCACCTTGGTCTTCCCGCCCGCCTGGCTCAGGTGCAGCGTGCGCGCGCCCGTCCCATACGCTGAAGCCACGAAGAGCAGATTCCCCGCCGCCCACACCGGAGTGCTTACCGCCAATCCGTAGTTGGTTACATGCTCGTGCGACCAAAGCAGCGCCCCATTATCCGGATTGAAGCCAAACACCGTTTTGGCCGCCAGCACCACCACCTGCATCTGCCCATCCACATTGATCAGCAGCGGCGAAGAGTACGAATTCGTGAATTGCAGCCCCTTCCAGACCACCGCGCCGTCGCTCTGGCGGAACGCGATCACGCCATCCCCCTCCCCCCCCGCCTGGTAGATCAGCATATCCTTGTAAGGCAGCCCGTGGCAGGAGTATCCGAATTGCAGGTGCGTGGCATGGAACTCCTGGTATAAATCGTGCGACCATTTCGGCTTACCGGTTTTCTTGTCCAGCGAGTGAATCTTGCCGGTGGCGCTGGCCGTCACCACGCGATCTCCCACCACTTCCGGCATGGCGTAGGGCCCCGGTCCCACCGCCTCCGCATAATCGTTGGTAAACGGGTTCTCGTATTCGTATTCCCAAAGCGTCTTCCCGGTGGCCGCGTCTAGAGCCGTAATCACGTCCCGCGCCATCCGGCGGAACGCCGTGTACAGCACCCCACCCTCCTCCGCCACTGCGGAATACCCGTCGCCCAAGGGCCGGCTCCAGATCTTCTTGGGACCCGCCGCCGGCCAGGAATCCGCCAATCCCGGCGCATTCACAACGAAATCGCGGTTCTTGCCGCCCCAAAGCGTCCAATCCTCCCCCGCCGTTCGTCTCGGCGCGCTCTCCGCGGAAAGCGTCGACGCCGCCAGACATACAGTTAGGGCCACTCGGATATACCGCATGTTTGCATTGGACGCTCGAGAGTGTCTTTTGTTCCAGACCCGGCCGTGCTCGGGGCGCTATCCTGGGAACGGATGGTGGGAACCGAAGTTGGAAATTACCGCATCGTCGAAAAGATCGGCGCCGGCGGTATGGGCGTGGTGTACAAGGCGGTCGACCTGCACCTGGACCGCCTGGTGGCCATCAAAGCGCTAAACCCTGAATTCTCCGGCAATCCCGACCTCCTCGACCGTTTTCGCGCCGAAGCCCGCGCCCAAGCCCAACTCAACCACCCCAATCTCGCCACCCTCTATGCCTTTCTGGAGCAGGATGGCGCTGCCTACATGGTCATGGAATACATCGAGGGCGAGACCTTCCATCGCATGGTGGCGCAGCGCGGCCCCATACCCCCCGCCGAAGCCGTTCCCCTATTCCGCCAAGCCCTCGCCGGCCTGGCCTGCGCCCATCGCCAGGGAATCGTACACCGCGATATCAAACCCGGCAACATCATGCTCAACCGCGACGGCGTGGTCAAAGTGATGGACTTCGGACTCGCCAAAGTCGCCGGCGGTCACGGCGTTACCCGCAGCGGCGTGCGCCTGGGCACAGCTTATTACATGTCCCCCGAACAGATCCTCATGAAGCCGGTGGACCTCCGGTCGGATATCTATTCTCTCGGCGCCACCCTCTACGAAATGCTCACGGGCGGCGCGCCCTTTCACGCGGACAGCGAGTTTGAAATCTTGAATGATCACGTGAATACGCCGCCCCCGTCGCCCGCGCGATTGCATCCCGAAATTCCCGGCGGCATCGAGCGCGCCGTTCTGAAAGCCCTCGCCAAGCAGCCCGGCGAGCGTTTTCAAAGCGCCGAACAATTCAGCGCCGCGCTCGAGCGCCCCGAGGAGTTCTACTCGGCCGCAACCGCCGTGGACGCGGCTCCCCAGACCGTAGTCCCCGTTCCCGCGCCGAAAAAAACGCTTTGGAGCAGGCCCCGAAAGTTGCTGCTCGGCGCCTGCGCGGCTTTGGCCTGCCTGCTCGCGGCGGCCCTCATCTTCCAGCCCAAGCCGCCGCCCGTGGTGATCCTGCGCGTACCCCCCCCGCCCCCGCCTGTCGTCCCCCGTGTGCAGCCCCTCGGGACGCCCGGCGCTCCACCCCTGGTGCGGTCCGCCGCGCCCCCCGCCGGCATCGTGATACCCGCCGCCGCGCGTATTTCCGTTCGCACCGTCGATCCCGTCGATCCCAAGGCCGGCCGCCGCGGGCAGGAATTCCTGGCGAAGCTGGCATCCGCCGTCGAGGTGAACGGACGCGAAGTCTTCCCCGCGGACATAGTAGCCCACCTCCGGTTGGGTGAAACGGCCAGCGCCGGTGGAAAGTCGGAATCGATCCTGGAGTTAATCTCTATCGCCGGTGGCGGCCAGATCTATGCCGTCACTGCCGCTCCCTACCTGATCAAGGGAGGTTTCCTGCGCAAAAAAAAGGTGGCGCCTGGAACCCAGATCGACTTTACCTTGACCAGCCCCCTGCCTGTGGGCCGGTAGTCTAAGCTGAATGCCGCGCGGTCATGACGTCCCGACCGGCACGCGCGCCCGTTCCGCGATGGCTTGCGCCAGATCGCCGGACCGCTGTGAACCGATCAGGACCCGCTCACCGCTCGCCAGAACCAGGCGAACGCCCTGCTTGCCCCGTGCGTGATAGACAATCCCGCGCGCCGCCCAGCGCACGCCCCAGCCGCCAAAGTCGCGCACCGGCCGATAGGTGCGGGTCTCCACGCTGAGGATCTGGTCCCACGGAATCGTCCGGGCGGGCCATAACCAGATGAAATCGATGTGCAACCCGTCCTCCAGGACTTCAGTCACCAACTTGATCCGCAGGAACCAAATAGCCACCACCAGGGCGACCACCAGCGCGGGCCATAGTAACGCGCCCGAAATCGCAGGCTGGTTCATTCCCCATTGCCGGTACATGCCGTAACCGATAATCAGGGCTGGAACGCAGAATATCGCCGTGAATAGAACCTGGAAGCGTTGCTCTTCGCGAAACAGTGCCATCTGATTCTACTAATTTAACACCCCGCCGCCAGGGCGAGCGAAGTTCGTCTCTACTCCGGCCATTCCTGCCTCGCGCGGCCGCCCAGCGCGCCGTCGATCGATTCCGCCGAAAAGCCCGGAGGCGCCTCACCCCCCGTCGCGTACCGGTATAGAGCTACCGTGAAGACCCCTCTCACCGCCGAAGTCAACGTCGCCAGAATCACCAGATAGACCCCCGCCAAAATGATCCCTCCTATGGGGTCGATCCGCCAGCAACCCAGCGCCAGCAGCACCGCCGGTATCGACATCACCGCGCTCAGCAAGCCAAATCCGAAATTGCCCGCCACCTGCTCGCCCCAATGGCTCCGGAACAGCTCCTCGGATCGATGCAGCGAGCCAAAGACGCCGCGCTCCTCGAACAGCAACACTGGCACGATTAAATAAGTGATCAGCGACCACGCCAGGCTCAATCCCGCCGAGAGCAGACTCAATAGCTTGTTGTTCCGATCCCGCAGCATGCTCAGCACCAGACCCACCGAGGCCGCCACGAATGCCCAGGCGGCAATGCTCCCCATCCGGTCAACCGCCATGCGAAACCCCGCGCCAACCGTCGGCTGCTTCCCCGATAGCCGCATATTCGCACAGCCCATCAATGCGCTGTTAAAGAATATGCCCACCAGGAAGTTCAGGTAATACCAGGCGAAAAGCACGGCGTAATCGTCCCACGTGCCCTTGTGCTTCGCCACCGCCTGCAAGGTGCCGTCGCGATAGAGCGGCACGAAGAAGCTAATGCCCAGCAGCACCAATGAGATCCCGCTGCAAAGCGGGAACACCAGGATCTTCGGATCTCTCGCGAGCACCGCGAAACTTTGCTTGAATAGTTGCCAGCTACGGTCCAGTCGGCCCATAACTCCAATCTCCATCGTTATCGTATCGCGGAACCGCCCGGCCTCTCGCCTATTCGAACAACCCGCTAACCATCGGCTACCAGCCAAGCCGGCTCAAGAAACCCCGCTTCAAGGAAGCTAGTCCGATAACCGTCAGATAAGTGGTGCTTATCGGCTGCATTTCTTGATACACTCAAAGTCGCCCCGCTTGAAGGGAATTCTAATGCGCTTGCGCCTTAGCTTATTACTGGTGTGCGCTTCTCTCGCTTACCCGCAGGAACCGGCGAAGCTGGCGCCTTACTATCCCACTCCGGAGAGCATAGTTCTGAAGATGCTGGAATTAGGCGAGCTGAAACAAGGCGAGAAAATGTTCGATCTGGGCAGCGGCGATGGACGCATCGTCATCGCGGCCGCCCGGAAGTTTCATGCCGACGCGGTCGGCGTGGAATTGGACAAAGAACTCTGCCGCCAAAGCACCGAGCGCATTCAGAAGCTCGGTCTGGAAAAGAACGCGCGCATTATAAATGGAGATATTCTGCAGCAGGATTACAGTTCGGCGGATCTCATCGCAGTTTACCTGTTGCCAAATTCCAACGATAAAGTGCAGCCCTTGTTAGAGCGGCAATTGAGAAAAGGCGCGCGCGTCGTCGCGCACGATTTTGAATTCAGGGGCTGGACGCCGGTTAAGGTCGAAGACATCGAAGACGATGGCGAAGGTCGCAGTCATACTCTTTTCCTGTACCGCCGTTAGACCTATGACGAGCGCCAGTGTCCCCTGATATGTTTCCGCCCGCCTGGAGGCGCGTTCTGGTGTGGGCTCGCGTGGCGTTCGCCGCCGTGGGCTTGGCCGCCGCGCTGTTCCTTTCGCCGAAGGGCACTCCTTGGTCCGTCGCAACGGCCGCGGTGTACCTGGTCTTTGGACTGCTTATACCACTGGCGAAGACCAACACCGGAGCCTTTGCGTTGCTGCTGCTGTTCGCCGACCTGGTCTTTTTTCTGGTGCTGGCCGGCGCCGGCGTCGGGACCGTGATTTGGCTGCCGGCATTCTACTACCTCTACATGATCGCCGAAGCCGCCTTCGTTTATCGCCCGCCGGAGGTCTTCGTGGTGGCTCTCGTGAGCGCCGTTTTCTGTATGGCTGTGCAGTCCGAGAGTATGTCTCCCCTCCGCCGCGCGCCCATCGTGGCCGGCGCCCTCGCGTGCGCTTTTGCCCTCTACAAGAAACGCTTGGAATCGCGCACTGAGGAAGTGGAAGAGAAGGCCCGCGAAACGCAACTGGAGGCCGGCCGCGCCCAGGAGGCCGAACGCCAGCGTATCGCATCCGATTTCCACGACGGCCCCATGCAAAGCTTCATCAGCCTCCAAATGCGCCTCGAGATTCTGCGCAAGCTCCTCGATCGGGATTCCAGCGCCGGCATGCACGACCTCAGAGACCTGCAGGACCTCGCCCAGCAACAGGTGAAGGAATTGCGCGCCTTCGTCCGCAGCATGCGCCCCGCGGAAATGCAAGGTTCCAATCTATACGCCTCGGCCCGCCGCGTTTGCGAAAATTTTCAGAAGGAGAGCGGCATTCCGGTATCTTTCATCGGCGGCGAAGATGCCTTGAAGTTCCCCGAGGAACTCGCCTCCGAGGTCATCCAGATGCTCCGCGAGGCGCTGCACAACGTGCTCAAGCATGCCGGCGCAACCCGCGTTGCAGTCTCTTTGGAACGCGTGGCCAAGACCCTGGAACTCTCCGTCGACGACAATGGCGGTGGGTTCCACTTCAGCGGCGTCTACACCCTCGACGAACTGGATCTGCTGCGCCTGGGGCCTGCCAGCTTCAAGCGGCGCGCGCGCGCCCTCAATGCGGAGATGACCCTCGAATCCCGGCCCGGCCGGGGCGCCGGCCTCAAGCTGCGCGTGCCCATTCCATGAAACAGCCAACCCAGGCGGGGCGCCTTGCCGCACTGTCCAGTCTGGCCCTCGCCTCCTTCGGATGCGGCTATTCCGGCTTCCGGTTGCCCCCCCTCGCCCAGGCCGAGCCCCAGGTCAGCTACGAGTGGCAACCGCGCGCCGGCCCTGTCTTGCCGCACGGCGGGCCGGGCGCTTCCGATTCCCACGATGCCCTGAATCCCTCCGTGGTCCGGCGCGGCAGCGCCTATTACAATTTCTATTCGGGTTTCGACGGCCAGACCTGGCGCACCCTCCTGGCCACTTCCGCCGACGGCCTCGCCTGGAATAAGGAAGGCGTCGTGCTATCCCCCGCGCCGGACGCCGGCGAGGGACACTACATCGCGGCCAATGGCTCAGCGCTCTTCGACCAGGGCCAATTTCTCTACTGGTATCAGGCCGGCCCTAAGGATGCCCCGCGCCTGGGCTTGGCCCGTTCCCCGGACGGCCACAACTGGCGCAAAGCCGCCTTCCCAGTGATCGATTTCGGTCCCCGCGGCAGTTGGGACGAACGCGCCATTGCCGATCCCTACACCATTAAGGTGGGCCAGTATTTCTACCTGTTTTATCTGGGCCAGGATCGCGCACGGCGGCAGCGCTTGGGTCTCGCCCGCTCCCTCGATGGCGAACACTGGCGAAAACTCCGCTCCAATCCGATTCTCGAACCGGGCAAATATGGCGCTTTCGATGAGATGGGCCTCGGCGAGCCCGCCGTCTGGATCGGGCACGGCTATTATTGGATGCTGTATACCGGCCGCGATGCGCGAGAGCACCGGCGCCTGGGCATGGCCCGCTCCACCGACGGCGTTCACTGGGAAAAGCTGCCCGCTGTGTTCGAGGGCAGCCAACCCTGGGACAATCGCGTCATTTGCGATCCCACCATTGAATTGCAGGACGGCCGCTTGACCGCGTGGTTCGGCGGCGGCGATGCACCCTCGCCTGACGAAAACCTCAATGGACAGATCGGCGCCGCCGCCCTGCACGCCGTCACCGCTCCGGTGGCAAAATAAGGAGTGTAAAATGCGCCATTCGGTAGCACTCCTGCGCCGCTGCTTGCCGCTCCTCGGCGTCGCCGTCCTGGCCGCGTTATTATACGACGGCTGGATCTTCTACGCGCGCTGGCGCGGCGCACGCCAAGGCGAACAGGCGCAAAGGGCTGAGGAAACCCGCCGGGCCCGGCAAACCCTCGATCTGATTGGTGGAACCGATTTCCGTATTATCAATTTCTACGCATCTCCGCAGTCCATCCGCGCGGGAGACCGCTCCAATCTCTGCTTCGGAGTGTACGGCGCGAAACGAGTGCGCATCGAGCCTGCGGTGGGTGATCTGCATCCGGCGCTCAGTTACTGTCTCTCGATCGCGCCCCCCAAAGACACCGCCTACAAGCTCATCGCCGAAGATGGCGCGGGCCACACCGTGACCGCCAGCCTCACGGTAAAGGTTGTTCGCTAATCCAGCGTGTCGATCGAGCCTACCCGCTGCGCTTCAAACGCCGCGATGGCCGCTTCATTTTTCAAGATGTACCCCAATTCATCCACGCCCTCCAGCAAGCAGTCCCTGGAGAATGGATCGATCGGGAACTCCACCGTGCTGCCATCCGGCAGGGCCACGGTCTGGCTCGCCAGATCCACGGTCACTTCGGTGTTCCCATCCTTCTCCACCAGCGCCAATAGCGCGGCATGCGCACCGGCTGGAAATACAATGGGCAGCAGGGCGTTCTTCAGCGAATTCTGTTTGAAGATGTCCGCGAATGAGGTGCTGATCACCGCCCGGAATCCGAACTGTGTCAGAGCCCATGGCGCGTGTTCGCGGGAACTGCCGCAGCCGAAATTGTCGCCGGCCAATAGGATCTGCGCGCCCCGCGCCCGCGGCTGGTTCAGGATGAAATCGGGCTTCGGATTGCCCTGCGCGTCATAACGCCAGTCGTTGAAGAGCTGCTTGTCGAGCCCCTGTTTGGATATCGTCTTGAGGAAGCGCGCCGGGATGATCTGGTCCGTATCCACGTTGTTCATGGGCAGTGGCACGAGCCGGCTGCGGAACTTCATTGCGCTGTTCATAACAGTGTCCTCACGTCCGTCACCACGCCCGTCAGCGCGGCCGCCGCCGCGGTCAGCGGACTGGCCAGGAAGGTGCGCCCGCCCTTGCCCTGCCGCCCTTCGAAATTGCGGTTGCTGGTGGAAACGCTGTATTCGCCAGGCTGCAATTGATCGCCGTTCATGGCGATACACATCGAGCAGCCGGGCTCGCGGTAATCGCAGCCCGCCGCGCGGAAGATTTCCGGCAGCCCCTCGGCTTCGGCCTGGCGCTTCACCTGTTGCGATCCGGGCACCACCATCACGCGCACGCGCGGGTTCACTTTGCGCCCCTTCAACAGCGCGGCCGCCGACCGCAGATCCGAAATGCGCGAATTAGTGCAGCTTCCAATGAACACCACGTTCACCGCATGGCCCAGCAGCGGCTTGCCGCCCTCCAGATCCATATAGCGCAGCGCCTTGGCGATGGAATCGCGCTCCAGCGGATCCGCCACCTGCGAAGGCTCGGGCAGAGTCCCCGTGATCGCCATGCCCATGCCGGGATTCGTGCCGTAAGTGATCATCGGCTCGAGCTGGCCGGCGTCGATGGCTATGGTCCGGTCGTAGGCCGCGCCTTCGTCCGTCGGAAGCTGCCTCCAACGCCCCAAAGCCGCATCCCAATCCGCGCCCTTCGGCGCGTGGGGCCGTCCGGCAAGGTATTCGAATGTGGTGTCGTCCGGCGCGATCATCCCGGCGCGCGCCCCGCCTTCAATCGACATATTGCACACGGTCATGCGCTCTTCCATGGTCAGCGCGCGGATGGCCTGCCCGCCAAACTCAAATATGGAAGCCGTGCCCCCCCCCACCCCAATGCGCGCGATCAGCGCCAGGATAATGTCCTTGGCCGTGATGCCGCTGCGCAACACGCCATCCACCCGCACCTGGAAGGTTTTCGACCGCCGTTGCAGCAGGCATTGCGAAGCCAGCACGTGCTCCACTTCGCTGGTGCCGATGCCGAACGCCAGCGCGCCGAATGCGCCATGCGTCGCGGTGTGGCTGTCGCCGCAAACCACGGTCATGCCCGGCTGGCTCAATCCCAGTTCCGGACCGATCACGTGTACGATCCCCTGCCGGTCGCTGCGCCTTCCGTAACAGCGGATCCCGAAGTCGCGGCAGTTGGTTTCGAGCTGCGCCACTTGCTTCGCGGCGATCTGGTCCACTATGGGCAGCGACGGATCGGTAGTGGGCGTGCTGTGGTCCGTAGTGGCCACCGTCAGGTCGGGCCGCCGCGCCTTCAGGCCCCGTTCGCGCAGCCCCTGGAAGGCCTGCGGCGAGGTCACCTCGTGCACCAGGTGCAGGTCGATGTACAGCAATGTGGGTGCGCCGGGCTGTTCGTGGACCACGTGCGCGTCCCATAGTTTTTCGATGATCGTGCGTGCGGGCATAACTCTATTATCGGTGTTTGGGGCCGGATGATCGCACAGGCCCGGGAAGCCGGTAAGCTCCCGGGCCTATCCGATAGCGGCGCATACGGCCTCACCAACCTGTTCGGTGGTGGCCGGCGCGCCCGATGGTTTGAGGTCCGCCGTCACTTGTCCGCTGCCGAGTACGGCTTCGATCGCGGCGTTCACTCGGGCGGCTTCTTCCTGCAAACCGAAACTGTATTCCAACATCGCCGCCACGGAGCCGATGGCCCCGAGCGGGTTCGCTTTGTTCTGGCCGGCTATGTCCGGCGCCGAGCCATGCACCGGCTCATACAGCCCTACCCATGCGCCCGACGGCTTGCGTCCGCCGAGCGACGCCGAGGGCAGCATCCCGATGGATCCCGCCAGCACGGCGCCCTCGTCGCTGAGGATGTCGCCGAACATGTTCTCCGTCAGCACCACGTCGAAACGGCGCGGATTCAGGATCAACTGCATCGCGCAGTTGTCGACCAGCAGATGATCGAGCGCCACATCCGCATACTCCGCGGCGATCTCGACCACTACCCGCCGCCATAACTGCGAATTCTCCAGCACATTCGACTTATCCACCGATGTGACTTTCCGGCGGCGTCCCCGCGCCAGGTGGAAGGCCACGTGGGCCACCCGCTCTATCTCGGCGCGCGTATAAGTCATCGTATTTACCGCGCGCGTTTCGGGGCCGCTGCCCGAAATACCGCGCGGCGTGCCGTAGTAAATGCCACCGGTCAGTTCGCGCACGATGACCATGTCCGTGCCTGCCACCAGTTCATTCTTCAGCGGCGACGAATCGAGCAGCGCCGTAAACGCGCGCACCGGCCGCAGGTTGGCAAAAACCCCCAGCGCCTTGCGGATGCCGAGCAGCCCTTTTTCCGGCCGCCGCTCCGGCGGATAGTCATCGAACTCCGGCAAGCCCACCGCGCCCAATAGCGTGGCATCCGCATCGGCCGCCAAACGCGCGGTTTCTTCCGGAAACGGACTGCCTGTTTTATGAATCGCGATGCCCCCCAGCAATCCTTCGGCGATATGCAGCGGATGGTTCCACCGCTGCGCCACATGCCGCAGCACGCGCACCGCCTCTCGCGTCACTTCCGTGCCGATGCCGTCGCCAGGGAGGACCAGGACATGCAACTCCATGCTTAGTCCGCAGCCACTTTCATGACCATCGGCTGCTTTCGCCGCCCGACTTCGATCAAGCCGGCGATTTCCTCGTCCATCAGCCCTTTCTTGTTGTCGGCCAGATGCGTGAAGCGTTCATACAACGATTGCAATTCTTCCTTATTCAGGTCGTAGCCCAGTTCCTCGGTGCGCTTCTTCAGCGCATGCCGTCCACTGTGCTTGCCCAGCACCAGGCTGCTCTCCGGCACGCCCAC
>Ga0302320_10017063_pt1 | contig 14771 bp, 10 predicted proteins | sample Bog_T0_3_FD_202130 | JGI IMG/M metagenome (GOLD analysis project Ga0302320, IMG submission 202130) | Peat permafrost microbial communities from Stordalen Mire near Abisko, Sweden - Bog_T0_3 | ecosystem: Environmental > Terrestrial > Soil > Wetlands > Peat | place: Sweden: Abisko, Stordalen Mire...
TGTATATCCGCGTGAAAAGTGGAGAGGTTGCCGGGCTGGCATCAGCAGATCGTGATGGACAAGGGCAAATGAAACCAGGAACCAACAGAGGAGCAGGCGGTTGGCCGGGCTGGAAAAGAGCGTCGTAGCGAGCTTTCGGTTGCGCATGGCCCGATAGGCAAGGAATCCCACAAAAATATCGGCGGGGATGACCACCAGGGCTGGCTCCGACCAATCGACGCTCCATTGTTCAAAAACCACCCGATGCTCGGGAAAAAGATTGAGCAGGAAAAGGTTGTTAAGCAGGTGAAAAAACAGAAGGCAGAGCAGCATCGTGGAAAACATAAATGGGATGGTTCTTTTTTTCAGAACCACCGTTTCCAGCGCGCACCACGCCAGTAAAATCAGGAGGAATTGCAATCCGGTAAAGGGGTGGCTCAGCGAAAGCGCGAAGGTCAGCCACAAGGCGGCGCGGTAGTTATTTCGCATCGCCGTCAACACCGCGCCCAGAGCCAGCGCGTGGTAATAGGCTTCAACCGGGTAAACCAGATTGCGGCCAAGGTTGAGAAACCACCAACCCTGCGCGGGATCGAAATGAAAGAGATCGCAGAGGGTGGTGGAAAAGCTGCTGCCCATGACCAGATGAAAGAGCAACCCGGTGAGGGCGAGGAGTCCGCCCCCCCAAACAAAAAGAACGAGCCCCGCCCACTGCGCGGGAGAGCCGAGTCCGGCGATTTGCTCGTAGAGGGCCAGGGCGACCCGCACGCAGACGAGCGCCGCAAAAAAGCCGAAGATCACGTAGAGCAGGCCGGGATCGCAGCCGGTGATGGACTGCACCCAGCCCAGCACGAACAAATGGATTTGGAAATAAATGGCGGGCGTGTGTGGATCGGGACTGAAAGGATTTCCGTAGAGGAAATGAAAACCGCCCTGGAAAAACTTCTCCGCATTGGCCATGTAGTAGGGCTGATCGTATTGGATAAAACCGGTGAAGCTGGTTCCGTCACCCCTGAGATAATTGGCGGCATAGAGCGCAATCACGGGCAGCAGCAGCGCAAGACTCACCCACCAGCGGAGACGGGCCGGGCGGTCGAAGTGCATGGGGCATCTTGCTTGCTCCTTTGCCGGGTGGCAATCGCGCGCTGGCACCCGATTCTTGACTTTCGCTCGTGAATCAATTACGATGGACAACAATGAAAACGGCCACCGTGCGCCAGTTGCGCACCTCCTTTCCCCGGATAGAAAGCTGGCTGGCCGAAGGGGAAACCGTCGCCATAACGAAGCGCAAAAAAGTGGTGGCCCAGCTTTCGCCGCCGCCCCCGGTCGCGCGACCCGATTTTGCCCGGCGATTCGCGCCCAAGCCTGCACCACCTGGACCCAAGTCCCGCGGAGTCGAGATGCTGCTGGAAGAGCGGGAGGAGCGCGGCTTTTGATTTACTGCGACAAAGGCTCCTCGTGACAAAAGCCGGGTTAAAAGCCATGCCCAAAATCATTCCTGGAAGAAAAGCGCGCAAGCCGTAGTCAATCCCCACAGGCACTGGCTCACGGGTTGCTCCGCTGAGAAAAGGCAACTACCTTTTCTTCAGCATGGACCTCGCCACGGAATCGACCGACCTACCCAGAGCGACGGATATCCTTCTCGAGGGCGACGTGCAGCGACTGGGCCGCGAGCTGCATCAGCGGCTGAACGGCAAGACGCCCGGTCTCTTCCAAGCGGCATGGTGGCAGGGACTTTTGCTCGACTGGACGATGCGCGATCCCGCGCTCAAGACCGATCTCTTTCGCCTCGTCGATGCGTTGCCCGGCCTGACCACGAGCGGGCAAATCGCCCGTCACGCCCGCGAATACCTTCTCGCCAATGGCCGTCATCTCCCCACGGGCCTCGGTCTCGCCCTGCGCGCCACGGAGAATCCCCTCGCCGCCTCGATTTCGGCCTTCGCCATCCGGCAAAGTGTCCGGCAGATGGCCGAACGGTTCATCGTGGGCCGGGACGCGCGCCAGGCCCGCTCCACGCTGAAAAAACTTTGGGGCCAGGGCTTCGGCTTCACGGTCGATCTCCTGGGTGAAGCGACGGTCAATGCCGCCGAATCGGAAGCCTACGCTCAGCGTTACGCGGACCTGATCGAATTTCTTCCGCTCGAGACGACTTCGTGGAAAGCCAATCCGATTCTCGACCATGACCCCGCCGGGTCCATCCCGCGCGCCAACATTTCGCTCAAACTTTCCGCGATGGATCACCTGCTGGATGCAGCCGATCCGGACGGGGGCGTGGAACGTTTGCTCGGACGGGTGCGCCCCCTGCTCCTGCGAGCGAAGGAGCTTGGCGCATTCATCAACTTCGATCTCGAACAATGGAGTCTGCACGAAATTACCTACCGGCTGTTTGAGCGCATCGCCCTCGATCCCGATTTTTCCACGTGGCCGCATCTCGGGATTGTGATTCAAGCCTACCTGAAAAATGCCGATCACGACCTCGACCGGCTGCTTGCCCTTGCCTCGCGGCGCGGCGCTCCCCTGACCGTTCGTTTGGTCAAGGGCGCTTACTGGGATTACGAGGTCATCCAATCAGGACTGCACGGATATCCCTGTCCTGTCTTCACCGAAAAAACGCATACCGATGCGAACTACGAACGACTCACGCGACGGCTGATCGAGCATCGCGCGAGCCTCCATGCCGCGTTTGCAACGCATAATCTGCGCAGCTTGTGCTACGCGCTGGCCTGCGCGGAAAGCCTAGGAGTGAAACCGGGCGCGTTCGAGTTCCAGATGCTTTTTGGTATGGCCGAACCGGAGCGCGAGTTAATCCGCGATCTCGGCCATCGGGTGCGGCTCTACGCGCCGGTCGGCAACCTGCTCACCGGCATGGCCTATCTCGTGAGGCGACTGCTCGAAAACACCGCCAATTCGAGTTTCCTGCGCCTAAGCCACCACGAGCACGCCGACATCGGGGAACTCATGGCCAAACCGGAAATGGCAGTTGCTCAGGGAGAATCGGCCCCCGATGCGATGCGACATCTAAGCACGCCCTTCGTCAATTGCCCCCTCGCCGATTTTACTTCGAGCGAAATCCGCGACGCTTTCATCCGGGCGGTGGCCGAAGCCGAAAAGCAAATGCCGTGGCAGGTTCCCGTGGTCATCAACGGCCATGCGCGCATGGATGGTCCGGCCCTTTTTCATGTCACGCCCAACCTCAAAACGCGCATCGCCGCCAGCGCCGGTTCGGCGACACTAGAGGAGATCGAACAGGCCATCGGGTTCGCGAAAAAGGCCTGGCCCGCATGGAGGGACCTTCCCCTGGAAATCCGCGCCAAACGCATTAATGATCTCGGCGCGCGGCTGGAAGCTGACCGCCTCCGGCTCACCGCGATGGAAGTGCATGAGCAGGCCAAGCCGTGGCGCGAAGCCGATGCCGATGTCGCCGAAGCCATCGACTTCTGCCGTTACTACGCCCGCCAGGCGCTCGTTGAACTCAGTCCGCGCATCCAGGGCAATGTCGCCGGAGAAATCAACACCCTCAGCTACGAGGGACGCGGACTCTGCGCCGTGATTGCGCCGTGGAATTTCCCCCTCGCCATTCTTTGCGGCATGACGGCGGCCGCACTCGTCGCGGGCAATGCCGTGCTGCTGAAACCCGCCGAGCAGGCCAACGCCATCGCCTACGCCTTCCATCGACATGCCCTCGCCGCGGGAATTCCCTCCGCCATCCTCCCTTTTCTGCCCGGAGACGGTGAGATCGTCGGCGATGCGCTCGTCCGCCATCGCGAGGTCGTCCAGATCGCCTTCACCGGCAGCCGCGAAGTGGGAACGGCCATTCTCCGCCACGCGGCCGAAATCGTGGAGGGCCAGTCCATGATCAAGCGCGTCGTCTGCGAGATGGGCGGGAAAAATGCCATCATCGTCGATGATGATGCCGATCTCGATGAGGCGGTGGTGGGCGTGATTCGCAGCGCCTTCGGTTACGCGGGCCAGAAATGCTCCGCCTGCTCCCGCCTGATTGTGGTCGGGACCATCAAGGAAAATTTTGTCCATCGCCTGAAGCTCGCCACGCAGGCCCTGGTGCCGACGAGCGCCACGAACGCCGGGTGCCTTCTGCCCCCGGTGATTGACGAGGCCAGCCATACGAAGCTGGGGAAGGTCATCGACGAGCCGGGCCCCGCCGCGCGCCTGGTTTATCGCGGGGAAGCCGACGCCTCCGGGTGGTTTGTACCGCCCGCCATTTTTGAAGTGACCGACCCCCTGCATCCTCTCATGCAACGCGAATTATTCGGGCCCATCCTGACCGTCTTCGCAGCCCGCGATTTCTCCCATGCCCTCGAAGTCGCCAACACCAGCGACTTTGCGCTGACCGGGGCGGTCTATTCGCGCAGTCCGGGGCATTTGCAACTGGCGCGGGAAAACTTCCGGGTCGGCAATCTCTATCTCAACCGTCCCTGTACCGGCGCGCTGGTCCATCGCCAGCCGTTCGGCGGATTCAAGATGAGCGGGGCCGGGACCAAGGCGGGCGGACCCGGTTACCTGCTCCATTTTGCCGAGATGCGCGTCTCGACGGAGAACACCATGCGGCGCGGCTTCGCTCCGGAAATATGATAGAAACGTAATGACGACTTGGAGATTTTGCGTGAACAGACATCAGGAACGAGTATCTTCGGATCATCCGTTGTACTTAAATTCGTTTTATGATTGTACTTGTCGCCGACGATCTTGACGTCAACCGCAAGCTGCTGCGCACGTTGCTCGCGGCGGACGGATACCGGGTCATTGAGGCTTCCAATGGGGTGGACGCGTTCAATTTCATCCAGGGCACCACCGGTCCGATGGTGGGGCTCATCGACTGGGAAATGCCTGAGATGGAGGGCATCGAGGTCTGTCGGCAGGCCCGCGCGCTCCTGGAACTTCCCCCGCTTTACCTGATTTTGCTCACGGTGCGCGATAGCAAGCAGGACATCGTCGCGGGACTTCAGGCCGGGGCCAATGACTACATCACCAAGCCCTTTGATAAAACCGAGCTGCTCGCGCGCGTCGGCATCGGCAAGCAGATGGTGCTGTTGCAGCAGGCCCTCACCGAGCGGGTCGCCGAACTGAAGGATGCCCTCCTCTCGGTCAAGCAACTTGGCGGCCTGCTCCCGATCTGCAGCTACTGCAAAAAAATTCGCGACGATCAAAACTACTGGCAACAGGTTGAGTCGTATGTCGGCCAGCATTCCGAAGCCAAGTTCAGCCACTCGATTTGCCCGCAGTGTTACGAGGACATCATCAAGCCCCAAATGGTCGAATTGGGCGTTGATCCCGACGAGGCGCTGCCGCCGCAAGGCACCTAAGTTGCGCTTAGGTCCGGCCATCCCCGATGAAGGGGATAGTGTAGTGTTGCCATATAACTCCCCGTCGTGATAATCACCCCCGTGGCTTCCATTGCAAAAATCGCAAAAGACCATCTGACCCTTATTTTGGCCGTGGCCCTTCTCGCCTGCCCGGCTTTTTTTGCGCCGGTGAGCGCCAGTAATGCCCCCAGAATGGATGCCGCCCTTTCTCACTTGCTCCAGGCCCAGAGTGCGCCAGACGAGAACCAGGAGGCCACCGACTTGAATGCAGCACTCCACTTTCTCAACATGGCGACCAACAAACAGAAGGGCCCGGCTCTCGCTCTCGTTCAATCGGCCATTTCTGATCTAAGCCAGCATAATACCCTGCAGGCGAACGATGATATTACCCAAGCCATCGCCGCCATCCACGAGGCCGTCGGCGACAACTCGGCCCCATCCTCGCACAACTCCGATCCGGGTGCTTTTGGAACCAGCACGACCCCCTCAATTAGCTCTGTTTTCCAGCATAATGCTCCCTCGGTGCCGCTCACCGAGGACCAGGCGAAAGCCGTGGTGCTCATTACCGGCGACAATGTCCAGGGCACAGGCTTCATGATCAAAACCCCGAGTGGTCCGGCCATTCTGACCAATATTCACTTCATCGCCAACAATCCGAACCTCAAGGTCACCACCAATACCGGCGCCTTCGTCACGATCCTTTCCGAGAAGGGCGCCTCCGACCGTGACCTCGCCTTGCTCGCCATTAAGGATGCCAATTACAAATACCTCGAGATGGCCAACGATATCAGCCGGATCGCCCAACCTAGCGACCAGGTCATTACCCCCGGCAACAGCCAGGGCGGTGATGTCATGCTGAATAGCTCGGGCAAAATCCTCGGCATCGGCCCGGAACGAATCGAATTCAGCAACTCGGTCAATCACGGCAACAGCGGCGGCCCGGTGCTTCACACCGCAAGCGGCAAGGTCCTGGGCGTCGTCACGGAAGAGATGAAAATTGATCTCACCAATGGATTAGACAAAGCCTCATTTGCCAATCGAAGCATGGCCCTGAACGGCTCGATGCGCTGCTTTGGCCTGAGACTCGACACCGTCTCCTCCTGGGTGCCGATCGATTCAAAACGCATTCAGGTCGAGACCGCCTTCCTCGACCAGTTCGCCCAGCGGAGCCGTTGTTTGGATTCCTTCCTGAACGCGCCCAAAGGCAACCGGCCGGAAGACACACTCTGGACGAAAGATGCGAAAATCGTGAATGCGAATCAAACCTACACCGAGCAGGCTGCGGGTGCAGATGCTTCGCAGAAGACAGATGCAGCGCGGGTCCTCTATGGCGAACTCAGCGACCTGGCCAGTTCCGACCTCGTTACCATCCAGAATCCAAACAGCTTTTATTCCTTCGACCAGCAAAGGACGAAAGACGAAATCGCCTATCGCAAGGCGATCCAAGCCGAGTTGGATACCATCGGCGACGATCCCGGCCGCCTGGTCTCTTTGCCTCGCGCCAATAACTAGCTGGATAGTGAAGTATTGCTAATTAAGTTCAGTACGAGATGATAGCGATGTGGCTTCCCTCGCAAAAAACGCCAGAGCGATAGTTCGCCTGAATCTTGTTTTAGTGGTGGCCTTCCTTTCCTCCCCGGTTTTTTTGGCTCCGGCGAAGGCCAGTAGTTCCCCGAGGATGGAAACAGCCCTTTCTTACTTGCATCAGGCCCAGAATGCAACTGACGAGAACCAAGAGGCCGACTTGTTAAATTCGGCGTTGCGGTCACTAAATATAGCGACAAATGGGCAGAAGGGTCCGGCGCTCAGTTGGGTTCAAGCCGCCATTTCTGATCTGAGCGAAAATAATGCCCCCAAGGCAAATGAAGATATTAACCAAGCCATCGCCGCCATCCGCAAGGTCGTGGGCCACGACCCGTACACTGGAAAGCCAGCCACTCCAGCGCCTGCCACATCAGCACCAGCTACTCCAGATGGAGGTAATGATTTTGGAACTAACTCGTCCACATCGACCCCTGATGCCTCTGCACCCGCCGCGCCTACCGTGACTCTCTCCGAAGACCAGGCCGCGGCGGTGGTGCTGATCAAGGGCGATAATGCCGAGGGGACCGGCTTCCTCGTCAAGACGCCGGACGGGCCGGTGGTGATGACCAATCTCCACGTCATCTCGAACAATCCGAACCTCCAGATCACGACCAACACGGGCACGGTCATCACTGTCCTTTCCTACAAAGGCGCGACCGACCGCGACATGGCGAGAATTGCGATCAAGGATGGTGCCTTCAAATACCTCACCCTGGCCACCGATGTCAGTGGCACCGTGCAAACGGGCGACGAGGTGATCACGCCGGGCAACAGTGAAGGCGGCGACGTCATGCTCAACACGAAGGGCAAGGTGCTCGGCCTTGGACCCGACCGGATCGAAATCGACAACCCGATCTATCACGGCAACAGCGGCGGCCCGATCATCCACGTCAAAAGCGGCCAGGTCATCGGCATCGTCACCGAGGCGATGAAGGTCGACACCACCGATGAACTCGATAAAGCCTCCTTCGCCAATCGCAACTCGGCCATCAGCCATTCGATGCGCTACTTCGGCCTGCGGCTCGACACGGTCCAGGCCTGGGAGCCCTACGACTGGAGGCAATTCCAGATGCAAACGACTTTTCTCGATCAATTCGACAAACGGAGCCGTTGCCTCGATTGCTTTCTAAATGCGCCCGACGACAACAAACCCGATGACATCCTCTGGCGCGAAGACGACAAAATCATGAAGGCGAACAGTGAATTCTTCGAACAATCGACCGGCGCCGATATTGCCCAGCAGCTCGATGCGGACAAGATCATGTGGTCGGAGATCACCGACCTCTCGAACTCCGACATGGACACCATTCAAAATCCCAACAACTTTTATTTATTCGAGCGGCAGCGGGCCAAGGAAGAAATCGGCTATCGCAAGGCCATCATCACCGAGTTGAATCAAATCAACAATAACGTCAACCGACTCGGTTCCCTGCCACGGACCAACAATTGATTTCATTGCCCTTGCGCTAGATATTTTATAAGCATTGCTTAATAATTTCAAAGAACTACGATTCCTCGTTGTGGCTCTTCCAGTAAAACTAACTAAAACTAAAGGTAGAGCGGGCTTTATTCTCCCAGTGGCATTGGGCCTGTGCATCGCCTTTTCCGGCCCGATCGCAAGGGCAGATGCAGCGCCGGTTGCGGGGAAGCCCTGGGTCAACAGCCTGGGGGTTAAATTTGTTCCTGCGGGAACCGATGGCGTTTTGTTTTCCGTCTGGGATGTTCGGGTGAAGGACTTTCAAGCCTTTGTTACCGACTCGTCCTACGACGTTAAGACGAACATCATGTCGATGAAAAGCGACGGCTGGCAGCACCGGGGCGATTCCTGGTCCAGTCCCGGCTTTAGCCAGACCGACGATGACCCGGTGGTGGGTGTGTCAGGAAAGGAAGGAAAAGCCTTTTGCAGCTGGCTGACCAAAAAGGAACAGCAGGCAGGAAAATTGACCGCCAGTCAGAAGTATCGACTTCCCACGGATACCGAATGGATCAAGGCGGCGGGACCGGGTACTTATCCTTGGGGGGACGATTGGCCACCACCTGCGGGCGCGGGAAATTACGCCGGGGAAGATGCCAATGATGCCAATTGGCAAAATGATAGACCAACGCTTGCCGACTATACGGATGGTTATCCCCGGACGAGTCCGGTGGGGAGTTTTAAGCCCAATTCCTACGGCTTATACGACATGGGTGGCGATGTGATCCAATGGTGTCAGAACACTTACAGCTTCATCTTATGCGGCACTTCCTGGTGCAGCGCGGCCAAAAACGAACTGGCCTCGGCGTGCACCTTTCCGTACCCTAAAGAGTTCCGGCGCGATGATATTGGTTTCCGTGTTGTCCTGGACATCGCGAGCCCAATTCACGTAACTCCCGCTTCCACCACCAAAAGTACGTCGCAAGCATTTGGCACCCCCTCGTCTGAACCGGGCACGGATGCAACTCCAGGCAATCCGGACACGGACAATGGTTTTGGGACTACCAAGCCGCAGCCAGACGATGCACCGGCGCCGCCCGACAATTCGGACTCGGGCAATGGTTACGGAACGAACGCGGCCCCGAGCGATCCCGCCAGCCCCTGACGGAGGTTGCATTCCAAAATCGTAACCGAGTTTCGGATAGACTCACCCTGGCTGAATCGCTAATTTGCCTCATGCCGAGCAGTGCTCTCTCGCCTCGACAATCCTGGCCCAAAACCCTCACCAGTCTCCCCCTGTTCAAGCAGGTCATTGGTTTTCTCTGGCTCTCGCTTTACATCGTCACGCTCCTGTCGCTCATTTCCTATGATCCTGCGGATGTGAGTTTTAACGTCTTTCCCGCCAACCCGATTCCGACCAATTTCATCGGTTATGCGGGGGCGGGCCTTGCTTGCATCCTCTATTACTGTTTCGGTTTTGGGGCCTATCTTTTCCCGTTTCTTTTTGTTTGCAGCTGCATCGCGAGTTTTCTCGGTCTTGAGATCAAGTGGACGTGGAAACCGGTCTGGCTACTGCTCTTCATCGCCAGCGGCTGCGTCCTGCTCGATCTCCAGCCCTTCGGCCAGACCCTCATCCGGCACATCGCGAATATCGACAGCCCGGGCGGCATCGTCGGCGGTTACATCATCAATCTCACGGTCCCCTTTGCGCTGGGGCGGGTGGGGGCGGCGGTGGTTTTCGCCACGATCTTTGGCATCTCGGCGATCTATCTTTTCAACGTCAATCCCGTGATGACCGCGCTCAATGCGTTCTCCTTTTATCGCGAATGGAAGATCCGCTACGAGGAAGAGCGGCTCGCCAACGCCCCTCCCAAAGAACAGCTCGAGGCCCAGCACAAACGCATCCGCAGCCAGATCGAGGAGCTCAGCAAGAAAACGGCGCTGGATACGACCGCTCCTCTCGTTGAAGCGCCTCCGCCGCGCTTCAACATCCGCCGCCCCGAGGAAGACAACGAACCCGCGCCGGCCGAGCCGGTGGTCAAGGTGCCGATGAGCGCGATGAAATCCGACCGCGCATCCGCGAAGAAAAGCGACAAGAGTGACGCGTCCCTCGTCCCCGCCACGCCGGTGGTTCATCCCGACTATGTGCTGCCGTCGCTCCAGCTCCTCAGCGCTCCGGCGGGCAAGGCGCGCGACGCCGGGTTGAATGAAGACCAGCTCAACCGCAATCTTGCTCTCATTATCGAAACCTTGAAGCGCTTCGGCGTGAAGGCCGAGGGACGCGAAATCACCCCCGGCGCGACCATCACCCGCTATGAGGTCTTTCCCGGCGAGGGCGTCCGAGTGGATAAAATCAGCAGCCTGAGCCGCGACCTTTCCCGCGTCCTGCGCGCGGAGCGGATCAACATTCTCGCGCCCATCCCCGGCAAGGACACTGTCGGGATCGAGATCGCCAACTCGAACAAGGTCGCCGTCTTTTTGCGCGAACTGCTCGAAAGCCGGGACTGGAGAAATACCAACGCGAAAATCCCCATCGCGCTGGGCAAGGATGTCTATGGCCAGACTCTCGTCGCCGACCTCGCCGCGATGCCGCACCTGCTCATCGGCGGGACGACCGGCTCGGGCAAATCGGTTTGCATCAACTGCATTCTCATGAGCCTGCTCTACAAGTTCACGCCGGACGAATTGCGCCTCATCCTGATCGACCCGAAGCAGGTCGAGATGCAGGTCTACAACGCCATTCCGCACCTCGTCGTCCCGGTGGTCACCGACCCGAAGAAGGTCATGCTCGCGCTGCGCTGGGTCATCAACGAAATGGAAAAGCGCTATCGCATCCTGGCCAAGGTGGGTGTGCGCAACATCGCGGGGTTCAATTCCCGCGCCCGTCAGGCCGTCACCGCGCCTGCCGCCGCCGACTCGCCGCAGCTCGAATTTCTCCATGTCGACATCGATGACGATCCGGGCGAGGAAAACGAGGAGGCCGACGAGCCGCCAAGCCCTCCGATCCGCGTTCCGCGGGAGGATGATCTCGTCATCCCGGACAAGCTGCCCTACATCGTGGTCATCGTCGACGAGCTGGCCGACCTCATGCAGACCGCGCCCGCCGATGTCGAGAGCGCCATCGCGCGACTGACCGCCAAAGCCCGCGCCGCCGGCATCCATCTCATCGTGGCGACGCAGACGCCGCGCCGCGAAGTCGTCACCGGGGTGATCAAGACGAACATTCCGGCGCGCATCGCCTTCCAGGTGCCGAGCGGGCTCGACTCACGCGTCATCCTGGACGAAAACGGGGCGGAGAATCTTCTCGGCAAGGGCGATCTTCTCTATCGCCCGCCCGGCGTGGCCGGATATACCCGCGGTCAGGGCGCATTCGTCTCGGACCAGGAAGTCCAGGACGTGGTTGATTTTACGGGAGGCCAGGGCGAGGCCCAATTTGCGCCCGAACTCGACGCCAAGCTGTCAGGCAAAGCGCCCGCCGAGATGGAGGTCAGCGAGGAGGACAAGAAGCTGATCTATGAATGCTTCGACGTGATCCGGCAGGAGCGGAAAGCGAGCACGTCCAATCTCCAGCGGCGCCTGCGTCTTGGCTATAATCGCGCCGCCTACGTTATCGATTACCTCGAAAAAATCGGCGTCCTCGGACCGCCCGACGGCGCGAAGCCGCGTGAAATCCTCGTCGATCTCGAAAGCTACATGCTCGAGTTATAGAGAACCAACTTAGGGCGTGTCTTCAAAATAGGACGAGGCCGCGCCGGGAGGGGTTTGCCTTCTGGCAAGGAGTCGAGTGAGAAGCATAGCCGCAGCTACGTGACGAGCGAGCGACGAAGCCAGAAGGCAAAAGAACCCCGGCCCGAAGGGTTGCGGCGCTTTTTGGGCTGCACCTTTGTTGCTCGTCAGTCACAGACCTTCGGGTATCCTTCCTCGCGCCTCGGTGCAGCCCAAAATCGACGCGCAACGCGGCCTTGCCCTATTTTGAAAACACGCCCTAGTGACTGCTACCGGCAACGGCCAGCTGGCTGGTGATCGTGGTGAAGATGACCCGGACTTCATTTCCGAGCCTGATCAGAACCGAGATGGCGACCACGGAAATAAAGGCGAGAATCAAGGCATACTCCACCAGGGTCTGGCCTTTCTTTCTTTGTCGGCTGCGACGCATTATCTTTTTGTCCTTCATCGCCTTATCCTAGCTTTTTGTAAAGAGATGTCTGCTAGGCGGCGGATGAAAATCACGTAGGGCGCGGCCCTACATCCCGGAACTGAGTCCTGATTCTATTAATGACTTGATCGCCGACCAAGGATAGAATGACGACAACGTTAAAGCGCCCTTACATGAAGCCGCATGACGGACGCAGGAGCGAGCGGAATCATGGTAATCAAAAATCCAAAGAAATTTAACGCCGCGTTGCTAAGCCTCATGGCTCTTCTCGGGATCGGGGATATTGATTATCTTACCGGCTACGAGATTTCCCTGCTGGTTTTCTATATTCTCCCCGTCGGCTTTGCCACGGTTTATGTCGGGCCTGGATTCGCCATATTGCTGGCCATTTTAAGCGTGCTCATCTCGATCTGCACCGATTTCTGGGCAGGGATGCCTTATGCAGAATTCTCCATCATGGCCTGGAATTCGGCCATTGTCCTATCCGTTTTTTTCATCGTTGTCGGACTGCTCCATGGATTAAACAGCATCATGCGGCGGCTGGATTTGTCGGTCCAGCAACGGACGCAGGCCCTGCTCGATGAAATGAAGGAACGCGGTCGATTGGAACGTGAGATCATCGATTTGTCCGAACGGGAACAACGGCGCTTTGGCCAGGAATTACACGATGTGGTCTGCCAGGAACTGGCCAGCACAGCGATCGCCGCGCATATGCTCACGCGCAAGCTGATGACCGCGGAGCATCAAGAAACAGCTCTCGCGCGCGAAATTGCCCAGATGGCCGACCATGCGCTGGAGACGACGCGCAAAGTGGCCAGGGGATTTTTTACCGCCGGTTTTGATGGCGCCGGTTTGGCCGAAGCCCTTCGGGAAACGGCCCGCGACATAGAAGAGAAAAGCCAAATTTCCTGTGTCGTGCGCTGGCAGGAAAACCTTACCATTACCAATGAGGGGATCGTCATTCATTTGTTTCGAATTGCGCAGGAGGCCCTCCAAAACGTCGTGAAACATGCCGCCGCTTCAAAGATCGAGGTCAGCTTGAGTCGTGAAGAAAATATGCTCCAGTTGATGATCGAGGATGACGGCAGCGGGTTATCCCCGGGGAATGGAAAGAAAGGGGGGTTGGGCCTGAGCATCATGGCTTATCGCGCCAGCTTGATCGGGGGTGAACTCAAAACCGAACCATCCTCCCAGGGAGGCGCGCGGATCGTTTGCCTGGTGCCGGTGGAAAAACTCGACCAGCCTTTTTTGCGACCCGAACCCATTTGAAAAAGACGCCCGCATGCCCAGGCCCTCCATTTCCTCTCCCAAGGCGACAGTGTTTATCGTCGACGATCATCCCCTGGTCCGTGATTGGCTGACGCGACTCATCAACGACGAGGAGGATCTCGAGGTCTGCGGCAGCGCCGATAATGCGGATGAAGCCAGCCAGGCCATTGCCCGCCTGCGCCCGCGCATTTCGGTGATCGATATCGGCTTGCAGGGGAAATCGGGCCTGGAATTGATTCGCAACCTGACCGATCAAAATCCCGAGCAAAATATCCTCGTTCTTTCCATGCACGATGAAGCGGTTTATGCCCACCGCGCCTTCCGGTCGGGCGCGCGCGGCTATGTCAACAAACGTCAAACCGCGGATGAGGTGGTCGTCGCGATTCGGCGTATTCTCGCCGGGGGCATTTACGTCAACGAAGCTTTTGCCGAATCACTGACGATGGGGCTGAACCGGCAACGCAGCGCCAGTTCCGAAGATGAAATCACCCTTTTAAGCGACCGGGAACTGGAGGTCTTTCGTCTGCTGGCGGCGGGTCGCGTCAACTCCGAAATTGCCGAGGACCTCTCCGTCAGTTTGAAAACCGTCCAGAGCTACTGCGCGCGAATCAAGGAGAAGTTGAATCTGCGCAATGCAACGGAGCTTTTGCAGGCAGCCACCCGCTGGTCGGACGCCCAAAATAATGGCTAGCGGAAGTTTGTGGTCGCGGATGCTATTTTTGGAATGGTGGCACGAAGGAGGTCGCTCTTGTCAGTGAGACGGGAAATCCCTATTCTAAATGATCCCCCATGAAAACAGTCGGAAAACAATTGCAGGAAGCGCGTCTGGCGAAGAACTGGACGCCGGAACTTGCCGCGCGCGAGACGAAGATCAAGGTTGATCGGCTGCGCGATCTTGAAGCCGATGATTACTCCCATTTTACCAGTCCAACCTACGCCCGGGGATTCGTTCGCACCTATGCCAGGGCGCTCGGCCTCGACGAATACCGCATCCTGCGCCAACTCGACAACAAGCTGCCGGATGACGACACTTCCAACATCGCCACCGAGG
>Ga0302320_10017064_pt1 | contig 14770 bp, 9 predicted proteins | sample Bog_T0_3_FD_202130 | JGI IMG/M metagenome (GOLD analysis project Ga0302320, IMG submission 202130) | Peat permafrost microbial communities from Stordalen Mire near Abisko, Sweden - Bog_T0_3 | ecosystem: Environmental > Terrestrial > Soil > Wetlands > Peat | place: Sweden: Abisko, Stordalen Mire...
GATCTCTACCTCATCTTATAGACTACATAGGAACTGTTCTTATAAACGGCGGGCAGCGGCAGCGGCGGGTCGCTGACTTGCGTCAGCAGATAATCGGCGCGGTACTCTTTGGCCAATTTCCGGAAGCGGTCGGCGGCGGCGTCGGCGGGAAGCGGATTGCCGTTGCCATAGATTTCCTGGATCCGCTTCGACCATTCCACCAGGCCGGCGTCGTCCTGTGGCGACTCCTTCCAATCGGCCACCTCGCCCCGGCCGGTATACCACTTGAATGTCAGGGCGGCGCGGGGGACGAGAAACCGCGCGTCGGGCGACGTGTTCCGCGAATCGGCAACCCACCGGCAGACGTCGCGCCAATCGCTATAGTTCCGCAGTTTGTCGGCCCGCGGCTGGCGGGGAAAGAGCGGGCGCAGCGGCTGGCCGGTCGCCCAGAGCCTGGCCGACCGCCAGGCCGCGCCGTCGACATCGCGTTCGCCGAAAGGCGGATCGGCAAAGAGGCGAAGCACGACGCCATCGGCCGCGTGGAACAGCGAAATGGCGATCGCCAGAGCGAGCGCCACGCGGAACTTCCGCGCGACGAACCAGCAGACCGCCAGCAGCGCCAGCCCCAGCGGCACCGCTACGTCGGCCAGCCGGAACCAGTAGAAACGCATCCAGCCCGCGGCCAATACTGGGTAGTACATGCCCAGCAGGCCGAAGGCCGTTCCGATCAGGGCCAACGCCAGGGCCGCCGCCGTGAAGCCGTGCAACCGCCGCGCCGCGGGGCTTTCGGAGGCGGTCCTCCACAGCAAGGCCCAGCAGGCGATAATCGCCACAAACGGTAGCACGAAGCCATCGTTCCACATCTTCACCGGATCGAGGTGATGCGAGAATCGCTCGAACACATAGATGACGTGCGCCTTGGCGGCCGTGGCCTTGTCCACTCCGCGGTTCATCAGCAGCGGCGGCAGGATGCCTGGCAGCGCCAGGACGAGCGCTGCCAGCGGCGCAAGCAATGACGAGAGCAGCGTCGCATCGTGCGCGGAATCCCCCGGACGCAGTCCGGGGGCTTTGGCGATCGTTGTACCCGACGAGTTCGCGGTGGCTTTACGGAACTTTGCCAGCCACACCGCGCCGGCGGCCACGGCCGCCCAGCCGCCGACGAGCGCGTGCATCGCAGTGGCCAGCCCCAGGAGCAGCCACATGCGGTTCCAGTAGCCCTGGACCATCGCCGCCAGCGCGAAGAACACCAGTGCGAAGGAGAAGCCCTTGGCCTCCGCGCCGCCCACGACCCACTCGCCGGCCATGTTGTAGTGCTGGAGAAGAAAGAGGAAGAGCGTGGCCGTGAGCACGGAGGCCCAGGCCCGCGGAACGACCGCCGCGCTGAGCCGTTGCCACGACCAGGCCAACAGTGCCCAGGTCGCCAGCCGCAGCGTCCAGGCCAGGGCCGTCGGCGCCAGCAGCAGCGACAGCCAGCCCACGCTGAAATAGAACACGCGATGCGTGTCGGCCGTTTGCAGGAACAGGTCGCTGGAGGCCCAATGCGGGTTCCAGTAATGGATCGCCTTGCCCAGGTAATACGGCTCGTTGACTTCCGGCACGGGCCAGGCCCCTTGCAGGCAGAAGACGGCGAAGATCAACAGCGTTTCGAGAATGGATTGGCGTCGCGGCATGTATTATCGAGTCTGCCAGATTGCCACGAGCTTGGCAAGGGTGGCAGGACGAAGGCGTGGAAGCTATAATCCGTCGAGCGATTTATCAAACGGAGGATTTCATGGGCAAAGTCGGCATCGGGTTGAACCTGGAAGCGGTCAGGACCTCGCACAAATCGTTCGAGTGGGGAGTCCAATTCGCCGCGGAGTTGGGCTACGAGTATATCGAGCCAATGGTCCACTGGGGACGCGAGCTCTTGAGCGAGGCCCGTTACTTCCACAGCGTCTCCATGCTCGACGATCCCTTGCGGATCCGCCGCGAGGTGGAGAAGCATGGGCTGAAGCTTTCGGCCCTCTCGTCGCACAGCCAGCTTTCCAAGCCCGAGATCGCGGTGGAGTATCTCAAGCAGGCCGCCCGCTACGCGGCCGAATGCGGCGCCCCGGTCATCAATACCCATGAAGGCCACAAGCAGCCCTGGACCACGGAAGAGGAGGATTTCGTCCTCATCCGCTATTCGATTATGGAGGCGGCCAAGGTCTGCGAGCCGCGCGGCATCAAGCTGGGCCTGGAAATGCACCAGACGTACTCGCTGATTCCCGACAAGTACGACCGCATCCTCAATCTCGTCGATTCGCCCAACGTGGGCGCGAACTTCGACACGGGCAACGCCTACCTGGGCGGCATCGACCCCATCGCCTGGCTCCAGCGGATCAAGCACCGCCTGGTCCATATCCACGCCAAGGACATCAGCCTCCAGCAATCGGACGCCGAGCGGGGCCGCGTGATGGGCACGGCCGTGGGCTGCGCCTGCGGCGACGGAGTGATCGATTGGGCGCAAGTCGTGAGCATCGTGCGTTCGATCCCGCAAGACATCGTTCTGAGCGTCGAGTGCGGCACCCTCGATCAGGCCGCACGGAGCGTCGAACATCTGCGGAAGGTCGTGGGATAAGATCGAAGTGTATTAACCAGTTTCCCCCTTTCTTTCTGGGAGCATCAATGAACACTCGCACCGACAATACCATCCTAACGGTTCGAACTCGAAGTCTTGGGACCTGGACCATCGCCGCGGCGCTGGCCTGTATGGCGGTCCTTATTGGCGTGCGGCCCGCGGCGGCGCAAGAGGCCATGATCGACGTGGCGGCCGACAATCCCGGCCCGGCCATCAGCCCCATGCTTTACGGACTAATGACCGAGGAGATCAACCATGCCTACGACGGCGGACTCTACGCGGAGTTGATTCGCAATCGGGCCTTCAAGGACGACGCGAAGCAGCCAGTGCATTGGTCGGTGGTCGCGTCCGGCGGTGCCGCTGCCACGATGACGTTGGACCGCGAGAACCCGGTCAATGCGACGGGCCTGCCTGTCAGCCTCAAGGTCGCAATCAGCGCGCTTCCGAACGGTGGTCGTGCGGGCGTAACCAACGAGGGCTATTGGGGCGTGCCGATCCTGGCGGCAACGAAGTACACAGTCTCGTTCTATGCCCGCTGCGAGAAGGGTTTTGATGGCGCATTGACAATCAACCTGGTACCGGAGAATGGCTCGGTTGCCGGGCCGTGGACGGGTCCGGTGACCATCGGCGAGCAATGGAAGAAATACGAAATTACCCTGGAGAACAGCAATCTCAAGACGCCCTCCAAGGGCTGCTTGGAGATTGTGACCAACAAGCCCGGCACTTTCTGGTTGAGCCAGGTCTCGCTCTTCCCGCCCACCTACAAGAATCGGGCCAACGGTAACCGCATCGATCTCATGGAGCGGCTGGCTGAAATGCGGCCGGCCTTTCTCCGCTTTCCCGGCGGCAACTACCTCGAAGGCGACACCATCGCCGAGCGATTCGACTGGAAGAAGACCATCGGTCCGCTGGAAGGCCGCCCTGGGCATCGCTGTTGCTGGAGCTATCCGTCGAGCGACGGCTTTGGCCTGATGGAGTTCCTCTACTGGTGCGAAGACCTGAAGATGGCGCCGGTGCTGGCGGTCTATGCCGGCTATTCGCTGCGAGGCGAGCACGTTGAAAAGCCCGCGGAACTTAAGCCGTTCATCCAGGACGCGCTCGACGAAATCGAGTTCGTCACCGGTCCCACCGACACGACCTGGGGCCGCAAGCGGGCCGAGTTGGGCCATCCGGCGCCCTTCGCCCTGCATTACGTCGAGATCGGCAACGAGGACTGCTTCGACAAATCGAAGAGCTACGACAGCCGCTACGCCCAGTTCCACGACGCCATCAAGGCCAAGTATCCGCAGTTGCAGTTGATCGCCACGATGCGCGTCAACGGCCGGCGGCCCGACGTGATCGACGACCACTACTACCGCTCCGCCGTGGACATGCAACACGACGTGCATCACTACGACAAGACCGACCGCAAGGGGCCGAAGATTTTCGTGGGCGAGTGGGCCACGGTTGAAGGCAAGCCCACGCCCACGCTCAACGCGGCCCTGGGCGACGCCGCCTGGATGACCGGCATGGAACGGAATTCGGATGTGGTGGTGATTTCGTGCTACGCGCCGTTGTTCGTGAACGTGAACAAGGGGGCCAATCAGTGGAACACGAACCTGATCGGATACGACTCGCTGACGAGTTTCGGCTCACCGGCCTATTACGCCCAAGTGATGTTTGCCCAGAACCGCGGCGACGTGGTGCTGCCCGTGAAGATTGATGCCCCGGCAAGCAAGCGGATGACGGTCGTGCGAAAGCCGCGGACGCCGCGTCCGCAGAAGAAGACCGAGAAGCCCCGGCCAGTCACCATCGATCCGCTCTACGCCACGGCCAGTCGCGACAAGGCGACCGGAGAGGTGATCCTGAAGCTGGTCAACGTTACCGACGAGCCGATCGACGCCAAGATCCGCATTGCCGGCGCGGGCACGATTGCCGCACAGGCCAAGGCGATCGTCCTGACGGGCGAGCGTTTGGATCAGAACAGCGTAGCTGAGCCTACGAAGATCGCGCCGCACGAAGAGACGATCGACAATGCCGGCGCCGAGTTCGCACGCAAGCTGCCCGCCCGGTCGATCACCGTGCTGCGGCTGAAGGCCGGGTGAGGATAAGCCTCTAATGCTTGAAATGCCGCCTCCCCGTGAAGATCATCGGCAGGCCATGCCGGTTGCAGGCGGCGATCACGTCGGGATCGTTGCGCGAGCCGCCGGGTTGGATCACGGCCGACACACCCACCGCGGCCGAGGCCTCGATCGAGTCGGGAAAGGGGAAGAAGGCGTCGGAGGCCATCACCGAGCCGCGGACGCGATCGCCGGCCTTTTTGATCGAGATCTCCACCGAATCGACGCGGCTCATCTGCCCCGCCCCGGCGCCCAGCAACATGCGGTCCTTGGCCAGCACGATGGCGTTCGACTTCACGTGCCGCACCATCGCCCAGGCAAAACGCAGGTCGGCCATCTGTGCCGGCGGGGGCTGGCATTCCGTGACGACTTTCCACTCGTTCTCCGGATCGGCCAAGGCATCGGCGTCTTGCAGCAACAGGCCGCCTTCGATGGGGCGATAGGCCCAATGGGCCGCTCCCCGCGCAATCGGCCCGACGGCCATGAGGCGAACGTTCGCCTTCCACTTGGGCACGGTGGTGAGGATCGTCAAGGCCTCGGGCTCAAACTCCGGGGCGATGATCGCTTCGACGAAAAGGCCCGGTTCGGTGAGCACTCGGGCAGTCGCGGCATCGACCGCGCGATTCAGCCCCAGCACGGAGCCGAACGCGCTCAACGGATCGCCGGCCATGGCCCTGGCGAGGGCCGCGGCCAAGGTCTCCGCCTCGGCGGCGCCGCAGGGGTTGTTGTGTTTGATGACCACCGCAGCCGGTTCGCTGAAGTCGCGGACGATGCCCAGTGCGCTATCGAGGTCCAACAGGTTGTTGTAGGAAAGTTCTTTGCCGTTGAGTTGCCGCGCGGTGACGACGCTCGTGCCGTCATTCTGCGAGCCGCAATACACGGCCGCATGCTGGTGCGGGTTTTCGCCGTAGCGGAGCACCTGCTGCCGCTGGAAGCCCAGGTGCAGCGTGCCGGGAAAACCTTCTTCGGCATTTACGCCGGCAAAGAAATCGGCGATCGCGCGATCGTACAAGGCCGTATGGGCGAAGGCCTCGCCGGCCAGCTTCCGCCGCAGCACTGGCGTGGTGCAGCCGGCCGATTGCACTTGCGCGAGGATCTCGGCGTATTGCCGAGCATCGCTGGCGATGGTCGTGAAGGCATGATTCTTGGCCGCGGCGCGGACCATTGTCGGCCCGCCGATATCGACCTGCTCGATCGCCTCATCCAACGTCACGCCCGGCTTGCGGACGGTGGCTTCGAACGGATAGAGATTGACGACGACCAGTTCGAAGGTGAGGATGCCGTGCTCGCTCAGCGACTTCATGTCCTCCGGGTTGTCGTGTCGGCAGAGGATGCCGCCGTGGACCTTGGGATGGAGCGTCTTCAGCCGCCCGTGCATCATCTCGGGGAAACCGGTGTAGTCGGCCACGTCACGGACGGGGATCTGCTCGCTTTCCAGATGTTTGCGGGTGCCGCCGGTGCTGAAGATTTCCACACCGGCCGCGACCAGTCCGCGGGCGAACTCGGCCAGTCCTTGTTTATCGCTGACACTGATCAAAGCACGTTGAATGCGGGGAGATTCCATAGCATGGCGCCTCTGACGACTTGGAAAACGGAGCGGTCCCAATGGTCCGCGGCCGCTGAAAACACGCATTGTAAGGCTGCGGCCAACGGAGCGACAGCCCTCATGCTGCATGTTCTTCAGCGAACCCTTCCCCAATCCCGCAGGTTGACATTGCCCCCGCCGCTCGTTAGTTTAGAACGTATTCAAGAGCGGGAGTTGGTATCCCACGCGCCGCGGTCGGTGATGTGCCGTGCGTTCGATCCGTTCTATGCTAATCAAGAGGTTCTCCGAAGGGTTTCCTTCCTTCGGGTAAGCCGGAGTCGCTGATGGCCAAGAAAAAAGCCGATTTTACTGAAATTCTCGTCCGCCGCGGCGTGGTCAGCTCCGAGCAGATCAACGAAGCGGCCCAAATGGCCAAGGAGACGGGGATCAAGCTGGCAGACGCCCTGGTTCGCCTTGGTTATGCCACCGGCGAGGATGTCGCCCGGGCCGTGGCCGAACAGCATGGCCTGACTTACATCAGCCTGGGCGAGGTCACCATCCCGCCATCGGTCATCGAACTGGTGCCCGAATCGGTTGCCCGAGAAAATGCCGTATTGCCGCTGTCCGAATCGGAGGGCCGGCTGACCGTTGTGCTCAGCGATCCGATGGATATCGACACGATCGACAAGCTGCGCTTCATTCTCAATAAGCAGATCGAGTTATCTTTAGCCCCCCGCGAGGCGATCCTCGAGGCGATCAACCGGTATTACGGTCAAACGATCGCCGAAAGCGCCGACTCGATGCTCCAGGAATTCACCGACACGGCCATCGATTTCACCGAGACGGTGGACGATGGGCCAAAGGGCGATGAGGCCGTCGATGAATCGAGCGCGCCGATCGTGAGGCTCTGCCACCTGATTATTTCCGAAGCGGTGCAGGCGCGGGCGTCAGACATCCATATCGAGCCGTTCGAGAACCGTATTCGCGTCCGCTACCGGATCGACGGCATGCTGATTGAGCGAGACAGCCCCCCTAAGCGGCTTTTGGGGGCGATCCTATCGCGCATTAAGATTCTCGCCAAGCTAGACATTGCCGAGCGTCGCCGCACTCAGGACGGTCGTATCAAGGTTACGGTTGGCGAGAAGGAACTTGATCTGCGGGTCAGCATCATCCCCACCGCTCATGGCCAGTCGATCGTGATGCGGATTTTAGACAAGGACAATATTCGCGTCGGTCTGAAGCAGTTGGGCTTTGGCGAAGACGACTATCTGAAGTTCCGCAATCTGATCCAGCGTCCCAACGGAATTATTCTGGTGACGGGCCCCACGGGCTCCGGCAAGACAACTTCACTTTATGCGGCGTTGAATGCGTTGAATACGCCCGACCGCAAGATCATCACTGCGGAGGATCCGGTCGAATACTACTTACCGGGGGTGAACCAGGTTGAGATTCGGCACGAGATTGGGCTGGACTTTGCCCGCGTGATACGCGCCATGTTGCGCCAAGCTCCAAACGTGATTCTGGTCGGCGAGATGCGCGACCTAGAGACTGCTCAGATGGGTATCCAGGCAAGTTTGACTGGACACTTAGTTTTCAGTACACTACATACGAACGATGCGCCTAGCGCTATTACACGTTTGGTCGATATGGGAGTACCCTCCTACTTGGTGGCTAGCAGCGTGGTGGCCATTATGGCTCAGCGTCTGGTGCGCGTCGTTTGCCAGAAGTGCAAGCAGCCGTTTACCCCCAGCGAGGCGACACTGCAAGCGGCCGGCGTTACCCCGGAGATGTTGGCCAAGGCAAGCTTTTCGCGGGGCAAAGGTTGCAACCATTGCAAAGGCAACGGATATCGCGGCCGATTGGGAATCTACGAGCTTATGTTGATGTCGTCCAAAGTTCGCGAACTAACGTTCAGCGAAGCCCCCACGGAGCAAATACGCCGGGCAGCCCAATCCGAGGGGATGCGCACCTTGTATTGGGACGGAATTGAAAAGGCGCTCAAAGGCATCACGACGTTGGAAGAAGTCTTCCGGGCCGCCAAGCGGGCCGAAAGCGACTAATACTGGCCTTTTTGAAAAATTTGCGAATAATCGTAGCGCTCAGGGCCAAGGGCAAGCGGACCAACAGCAAAGAGGCTTCTCGATCCAAGTCGTCGGATAGCTGCGCCGCCTGACAACCTTGATGCTTGATTGGCATGCTGCCACGGAACTTGGAACTCCATGTGGGCGGTGTGCCGGTCATGCCGGTATCGTTGCCAGAGACGCCAGACGATTCGGAAGGTATTGGCTATGGGCACAATTCTAATCGACAAACTCCTGCATACGGTCGTCAAGCGCAAGGCGAGCGACCTGCATATTGCTGTCGGACAGCCGCCCGTGCTGCGGATGGACGGCCATATGAAGCGGTTGGAGACCAAGGTTCTCGAGCCCGAGGACACCGTGGCCCTGATGAAGAGCATCGCTCCGGAGCGGTCGCAGAAGGAGTTGCAGGAGAAGGGCAGCGCGGACTTCGGCTTCTCGTTCGGCGACCTGGCGCGGTTTCGCGTTTCGATTTTCAAGCAGAAGGGGTTCGTGGGGATGGTCCTGCGGCAAATCCCCAACAAGATTCTGTCGTTCACCGATTTGGGTACGCCGGCGGTGCTGAAGGACATGATCATGCGGCCCCGCGGACTGGTGCTGGTCACGGGGCCCACCGGATCGGGCAAGACGACCACGCTGGCCGCGGCGATCGACTACCTCAACGATACGCTGTACCACCACATCATCACGATCGAAGACCCCATCGAGTTCTACCATCAGCACAAGCGCTGCACGGTCAATCAGCGCGAGATCGGCGTCGACGTGCCCACCTTCGCCGAGGCGATTCGGCGGGCCTTGCGGCAGGACCCGGACATCATCCTGGTGGGCGAAATGCGCGACCTGGAGACGATCGAGGCGGCGATCACCGCGGCCGAAACCGGTCACATCGTCTTCGGCACGCTGCACACCACCGGCGCCCAGGGCACGGTGAACCGCATCATCGACGTCTTCCCCACAAACCAGCAGGAACAGATCCGCACCCAGTTGTCGACTTCGATCATCGGCATCCTTTCGCAGTCCCTGCTGCCCAAAATCGGCGGCGGCCGCGTGGCGGCCTATGAGATGCTCGTGGTCACGCCCGCCATCGGCAACCTGATCCGCGAAAACAAAACGTTCCGCATCACGTCATCGATCCAAACGGGCCAGAAACAGGGTATGCAACTGCTGGACGACCACATGTTCAAACTCTGGAAGGCGGGCGTCGTGGAGAAAAAGGAGGTGCTCTTCCGCGCCAATAATCCCGAGGACCTTTCGGCCCGCATCGCCAAGGCCGAACGCGGCATATTCGACGACGAAATGGACAAAGCGCTCTAGGAAATTTGAAATGGCATTGCGACGCATCGGACAGATTCTGATCGATCTGGGCTTTCTCACCGAAGAACGCGTGAGAACGGTCCTCGATGAGCAGCGGCAGCGGCCTACGGAGTTGTTCGGCCAGGTGGCCATCGGCATGGGCCTGATCTCCGACGAGCAACTCGTGCAGGGGCTGGCCGAGCAGATGGGGTTGCAAGTGATCAGCCTGGCCGATCTGGTCGTGCCGCCGCACGTGCTGGCGAAAATCACCGAGCCCATGGCCCAACTCTACCGCGTCGTGCCCGTCAATTTGCAGGACGACGTTCTGACCATTGCCATGTGCGATCCGCAGAAGCTTTCCGTGGTGGACGAGCTGCGGACGTTTCTGGGCTGCGAGGTGCGGGCGGTGGTGGCGACGGAGAAGGACGTGCTCAAGGCCCTCTCCCGCTATTACGCGGCCGGGGGCGAAAGCGTGGAGACGCTGATCGCCGACATGGAGCAGGACACCGACCTGGCCGCAGCGGCCGCGGCCCTGGAGAAGGGCGTGCTGGACCTGTCCGGGGCCGAGGCCCTGGCCGACAGCGCCCCGGTCCGCAAGCTCTTGAACATGGTCCTTCTGATGGCCATCAAGGACCATGCCAGCGACTTGCATTTCGAGCCTTTCGAGAACGAGTTCAAGATCCGCATCCGCGCCGACGGCGTGCTCTACGAGATGGTGCCGCCTCCCCGGCACCTGGCCTTTGCCATCACCACCCGCATCAAGGTCATGGCGAACCTGGACATCGCCGAGCGGCGGGTGCCGCAGGACGGCCGCATCCGCCTGACCGTGGGCGGCCACCCCGTCGATCTCCGCGTGAGCGTCCTGCCCACCATGTTCGGCGAGAGCGTCGTCATGCGGGTGCTGGACCGTTCGGTGGTGATGCTCGATTTGGGCGTGGTGGGCATGGAACCGGTGACGCTGGCCGCCTTCCGCGAGGTGATCCGCCGCCCCAACGGCATCGTGCTGGTCACGGGGCCGACCGGTTCGGGCAAGACGACCACCCTCTACGGCGCCTTGAACGAATTGAACGTTGTTGAGGACAAGCTGGTCACCACCGAGGACCCGGTGGAGTACGAGCTCGAGGGCATCGTGCAGATCCCCATCGATGCGGGGATCGGCAACACGTTCGCGCAGTGCCTGCGCTCGATCCTGCGGCAGGACCCAGACAAGATTCTGGTGGGCGAGATCCGCGACCTGGAGACGGCCGAGATCGCCGTGCAGGCCTCGCTCACCGGGCACATGGTGTTCAGCACGCTGCACACCAACGACGCGCCCAGCGCGATCACCCGGCTGCGCGACATGGGCGTGCCGCCCTTTTTGCTCACGGCCACGCTGGAGGCCGTGCTGGCGCAGCGGCTGGTCCGCAAGATCTGCCCCAACTGCCGCGAGCAGACCGTGCCCAGCACGGAAACGCTGGCCATGCTCGACCTCTCGCCCGACGACATCCTGGACAAGAAACTCTATCGCGGACGCGGTTGCCAGATGTGCAACAACACCGGTTTCAAGGGCCGCACGGGTCTCTACGAACTGATGCACATGAACGACCAACTCCGCGAACTGATCAATCGCGGCAGTTCCACCGAAAAGTTGCGCGACATGGCCTTGCAGACCGGCATGCGGTCGCTCCGCGCGTCAGGGCTGGAGAGGGTCCTTACCGGCATCACAAGCATTGAAGAAGTCATCCGCGAAACGATAAGTGAATAGAGTGTTCAGTTTTCAGTGTTCAGTTCGGACACTGTACGACTGGAAACTGGACACTGGACACCGAAAACTGAACACTGGACCACTACCATGCCGACTTTCCAATTCGAGGCAATGGACAAGACCGGACAGGAAGTCCGCGATACGATCGAGGCCGCCAACCAGGAAGAGGCCCAGGCCACCATCAAGCAGCGCGGCTACTTCATCACCAAGATCGCGCTGAAGAAGGCCCGCAAAGGCCAGCCCGAGAAGGCCGCCGGCAGCAAGAAGGGCAAGACGTTCGTGCTGGGCGGCGTGAACAGCAAGACGCTCACCACCTTCACCCGGCAACTGGCCATTCTACAGGAGGCGGGCCTGCCCATCCTCCGCAGCCTGAAAATCCTCGAGCACCAGGCCAAGCCCGGCGCGCTGAAGAACTCGCTCATCGACGTCTGCGAGGAGATCGAAAGCGGGTCCACGCTCTCCGAGGCCATGGCCAAGTCGCCCAAGGCCTTCAACCGCCTGTACGTCAACATGATCAAGGCGGGCGAGGCGGGTGGGGCCCTGGAAATCATCCTCAAGCGCCTGGCCGAGTTCCAGGAACGCGCCCAGTCGCTCAAACGCAAAGTCCGCGGGGCCATGGTCTACCCCATCTTCGTCGTCGTCTTCGCCGTGAGCATCCTGATTTTCATCATGATGAAGATCGTGCCCCAATTCCAGAAAATCTTCACCGACTTCGGCATGAAACTGCCCGACATCACCAACATGCTGATCCACATTTCGGAGTGGGTGGGCAGGTGGTTCTTCCTCATCCCCGCTTTCCCCATCGGCTACTGGCTCTATGTCAAGCTGATGCGCAAGTTCGGCCCCGGGCGGACGGGCTGGGACTTCTTCAAGATCAAGGTGCCCATTTTCGGGCAACTCATCGAGAAGGACATCGTCGCCCGCACCATGCGCACGCTGGGCACGCTGGTGGCCAGCGGTGTGCCCATCCTCGAGGCCCTGCACATCACGCGGGAGACCTCGGGCAACGCGGCCTTCGAGAAGATGTTCGGCCAGGTCTATGATTCCATCCGCGAAGGCGAATCGATCGCCAAGCCCATGAAAGAAAATTCCTATGTGTTGAAGAACGCCGGCTCGATCCCGGCGCTGGTTTTCATGGGCGTGATGCTCTTTCCCATCGGGGTGCTGGTGGGCACGATCCTCGCCGCCGTCGTGCCGGGATGCGATTTCGGATTCAAGGCCGGGAGTCCGGAGTGGTTCCTGGGGCCATGCATGATCCTCGGGGCCGTCGTCGCCGCACTCATCACCGCGTTCCTCGGCTACCGGCTGAAAAACCCCGTGCTGGACGACATGGTGGTCAACATGGTCGACGTGGGCGAGGAGACGGGCGAACTGGACACGATGTTGTACAAGGTGGCCGACACGTTCGACGAGGAGGTGTCCGTGCTCACCGAGAGCCTCACGGCCCTCATGGAGCCGTTGTTGATCATCACGCTGGGCGGCATCGTGGGCTTCATTGTGATCGCGTTGTTCATGCCGCTGATTTCGATGATTTCGAGCCTCAGCAGCGGAAAGTGAAGAAAGAACTTAGGGCTTAGAACTTAGGGCTTGGGGCTGAACACTGAGTACTCAGTACTGAAGAATTGGAGCGAGCCATGACACACGCTATGGACTATTTCAAATTTCAAATTTCAAATTTCAAATCGAGAAAGCCGGCTCGCGGCTTCACCCTCGTCGAGGTGCTCGTGGTGATCGCCATCATCGGCATGTTGGTGGCCATGCTCGTGCCGGCCATCAACGCCGCGCGGCGGCAGGCCAAGAGGACCCTCGTGAAGGCCGACATGACGCAGTTGATGCTGGCCCTGGAGGACTTCCGCACGAAGGTCGGCGGCGGCCAATATCCGCCCGACGGCACCAACAGCCAGGACACGCAGCGGTTCCTCAAGGCGGCCTTCCCGCGGACGCCCTGGGGCAACGGGGTGGCCTACCCCACGAACATCACGCCGGACACCGCCTTGGTCTTCTGGTTGGGCGGGGCCCAGGATTCCACGGGGGCCTTCGTCGGTTTCAGCGCCAACCCGCTGAACCCGTTCGACAATAGCGGCAGCCGGATTCCGGTCTCCTTCGAGTTCGACCGCTCCACCAGCACGACCCGCTTCGTGCAAAAAGGGACGCTTCAGGGCCCAACGCTTCCCCCTACGGGTACCGCGACTAGCGTGACCTGGAACCTCTTCCAGTATTTCCCGCTCAATGGCAATGCGCTCACCAGCAACATGCCCTACCTGTACTTCAAGGCGGTGGCCGCGAGTTACACGCAGACGGCCTTTTCGATCAACGTGACCAACGGTTTGACCGGCACCACCTTGCCCTACAAGGATTCGACGTCGCCCAACGGCAATGCGTTCGTCAATCCCACGAAGTTCCAATTGCTCTGCCCCGGCCTCGACGGAAAGTACGGCAACTATACCGGCACGACCTATCCGCTCTATCCATCCGGCACCAATTACGACGCCACGAACGGGTTGGACGACATGACCAACTTCACCACCGGTGCGACCGTGGGAGACGATACGAACTAAGGTCGAATCGCACATCAGGAGGCATGGCCATGAAGACAATTGCAAAATGCAAAATCGCGGACGGTCGTTGCGAGCCGCCTACGGCGGCGCCTTCCCATTTTGCATTATTCATTTTGCATTATTCATTTTGCAATTCCTCTTCCTCTTCCCGTCGCCGGCGCGCTTTTACCCTCGTGGAACTGCTGGTCGTGGTGACGATCATCGCGATCCTGGCGGGCATTGCCCTGGGGGCGCTGGCCAAGACCCGCGAGGCGGCCAAGTTGGACGCCACCAAGGCCACGATCGCCAAACTCAACGACATCGTGTCGCGGCGCTACGAGTCCTACATGACCCGCCGCATCCCGCTCTATCTGCCGACCCAGAGCCTTACGCCCGCGCAGATCGCCCAGATCCGTATGTACGCCGTCCGCGACCTGATGCGGATGGAAATGCCCGATCGCTGGTCGGACATCACCACCGGACCGGCGACGCTGCCCAATTCGCAGCAATTGCAGCGCACCTCGCTTTCGCAGATTTATCTCGCCAAGTACACGACCCCGGCGAATTACGGCACGAACATGACGGCGCCGAAACCTGACCATGCCCAGGCCAAATGTCTGTATCTCTGGGTGATGACCGCGTGTCCCGAGGCGCGGAACATGTTCAAGGCCAGCGAGATCGGCATCAACCTCGACGGCGACGGCTGGAACATGTTCATCGACGGCTGGGGCAACCCCATCGGCTTCCTCCGCTGGGCCCCCGGCGCAACCGCCTGGTCGGACATTCAGATCAACGATACCGCCGGCGCCAATCTCAACCACGATCCGTTCGATCCGACGTTCCGGGAAGCCGGGGCCTATCACCTCTACCCGTTGATCTTCGCCGGCGTGCTGGGCAAGGTGGCCAGCGGCTCGAA
>Ga0302320_10017065_pt1 | contig 14769 bp, 12 predicted proteins | sample Bog_T0_3_FD_202130 | JGI IMG/M metagenome (GOLD analysis project Ga0302320, IMG submission 202130) | Peat permafrost microbial communities from Stordalen Mire near Abisko, Sweden - Bog_T0_3 | ecosystem: Environmental > Terrestrial > Soil > Wetlands > Peat | place: Sweden: Abisko, Stordalen Mire...
GTTCAAGAGATGGCCATTTGATTATCCACTGAAAACAGCGAAGAGCTCTAAAATGCGTCACAATCCTGTATTCATGCGGATGCCAGCGTATTCCAAAGCGGCGATGCTGATGGGATTGAAAATGGCGGTCCTGGCGCTTGTGGTCATGTTGCCGGCGGCCAATGCGGCGCCGGCGGCGACTCGGGAGAGCGCGGCGACGCTGGTGATTTACAACAACCTCGATCCCGCTTCGGTGACGCTGGCGGCTTATTACGCAAAGCGGCGTGCAATCCCGCTGGATCATACCGTGGGCCTCAATTGCGCGACGACCGAGGAGATCACGCGGGCACAATACGACGAGACCATCGCGGGTCCGCTGCGGCAGATTTTTGCCGATAGAGGCTGGTGGCACGCGCCGGCGGACCCGGGGGAACCGGTGGCGGACAACCAAATCCGGTTCGTGGCGTTGATGCGCGGCATCCCGCTGAAGATCGCGAGCGTCGCGAATTATCCCGGGGACAGCTTTACCGGCAAGCAGCAGGCGCTCAACACCAACGCGGCGGCGGTGGACTCGGAGTTGTCGGCGCTGGGGGTGCGGACGCGGAAGATTTCCGGGCCGCTGAGGAATCTTTACTACCGGAGCTATACGCCGTTCATGGATATGGATCTGGCGCCGATGATGCTGGTGTGCCGGCTGGACGGGCCGACGGTGACGACGGTGCGAAGCATGATCGACGGTGCGCTCGCCGTGGAGCGCGGAGGGCTGAACGGATTTGCTTACATCGATATGAGGGGGATCACGTCGGGGCCGATGGTGGAAGGGGACCGGTGGCTCGACGCGGCGGCGGGCACATTGCGCCAGTACGGAATGCCGCTGATATCCGACACGCTGCCCAGCTTGATTCCGGCGGATTATCCGATGGATCACGCGGCGATTTACCTTGGCTGGTACAGTGGAGCGGTCGAGGGGCCGATGGCGCGGGACGATTTCCGGTTCGAGCCGGGAGCGATCGCGGTGCACATCCACTCCTTCAGCGCGTCCACGCTGCGCGATCCGCGCGCGGGCTGGGCCGGGCCGCTGCTGACGCACGGGGCGGCGGCCACGATTGGCAATGTATACGAGCCATACCTGGATTTGACGCCGCACCTGGATGTCCTCGCGGACCGGTTGCGCAACGGCTTCAACTTCGCGGAGAGCGCCTACGCATGCGAGCCGGTGCTCTCCTGGATGACGACGTTCGTAGGCGACCCGCTTTACCGGCCATTCCCGGATGCCGGTCAGCCGCCGCCGCCCGTCGGGGTGAGGCCGGCAATCGAGTTCGCGGCGTACAGAGCCGGGACACGCTTGTGGTTCGAGAAAGGCCGCGCGGCGGGGGAGAAGCAGCTCGAGGCGAGCGCGCGGGAGTTGCAAAGCGGGATCGTGTGGGAGGGGCTGGGCCTGCTGCAACGGTCGATTCCGGACAACGACGCGGCGCTGGCATCGTTCCGGCAGGCGCAGGAGTGTTACGGAATCTCCGAGGAGGGACTGCGCACGGTGCTGCACCAGATTGAGATTTTTAATGCGGTCAACAAGCCTGCCCAGGCGCGGGCGCTCGCGGCGAAGGCGTTGGAGAAATACACTGGACTCCACGGGACCGAGCTGCTGCGCGCGGTGATCGGATTGCCGCCGGCATCGCCAGGGCGTTGGCGATGAACCTCGCGGAACGATATGCGGCGTTGCGGCCGGACGCGGCGGACCGGAGCGTGCGAGATGAGCTTGCGCCGGCGGGGACCGCGCCGGAGATCGAGCTGCAGGCGCGGTGGTTTTCCGGAGAGTTCGGGAGGGAATTCCGGACGGTCGACGGGCGGGCGGCAAGGGTGATCCAGTTCGGAGTCTGGAACCGCGAGGCGGGACCGGATTTCGCAGAGGCGGCTATTTCAATCGACGGCAGCGAGCCGTTGCGCGGGGCCATCGAGCTGGACATGGATGCGCGCGACTGGGAGCGGCACGGCCATGCTACGAATGTGGCTTACGAGAACGTGATCCTGCATGTGTTTTTTCAATCGGGCGAGGTGACGGCGTTCAGCCGGACGCCCTCGAATCGCGCGGTGGCGCAAGTGCGGCTCGACCTCAAGGCTGTGGCGGGGCCACCGCCGAATCCTACGCCGCTGGCCGCGCCGGGCAGGTGCGTTGCGCCGTTGAAGGAGCTGGACCTTGCGACGGTGCGCGCGGTGCTCGAGGGGGCGGCGCAATTCCGCGTGCGGCGGAAGGCGGTCAGGCTGGCGCGGCTGCGGGAGGCGCATGGCGACGACGAGGCGCTCTATCAGGCGCTGGCGGAAACGCTCGGGTACAAATCGAACAAGCTTCCCTTTGCGCTGCTGAGCCAGCGCGCGCCGGTGCGGGTGCTGCGGCGGACAGGGGAGATCGACGCGCTATTGTTCGGGGTGGCGGGGTTTTTGAAGCCGGAGGATTTTCCAACCGCCGCGCCGGCGACGAAAGTCTATCTGCGCGGGCTTTGGGAAAAATGGTGGGCGTTGCGGGCGGAGTGGGAAGGGCTGACAGTGCCCGCGAAGCTGTGGCAGACAGGCGGGCAGCGTCCCGTGAACCATCCGCAGCGCCGTCTCGCCGCGCTGGCGGCGATGGTGAGGCAATGGCCGAAAATCCGTGCGCTCGCCGAGGGATGCGACGCGAAGAAAGCGCACGAACTGCTGGGTGCGTTGCGGGACGAATATTGGGAACGGCATTACACCGTGCGGTCGGGAGCATCGAAGAGTGCGATGGCGCTCGTGGGCGCGAGCAGGGTCACGGAGATGCTGGTGAACGTGTTTTACCCCTGGGCGATCCTCGACCGTCCGGAGAAATGGGAGGCTTATCGGGCGCTGGGCGCGGAGCTATCCAACCGCCGGGTCGAGGTGGCCGCGGCGCGATTGTTCGCGACGGACGCGCGCCATGTCGAGCTGCTGAAAAACGCCGCCATGCAGCAGGGCTTGCTGCAAATCTACGAGGACTTCTGCATGCAGGACGAAAGCGATTGCGCCGCCTGCCTGTTCCCCTGCCAGGTGGCGCAATGGCGCGTGTAGCGGTCCGCTCAAGGCCGGTTGCGGACTCTGGTTTTATCGCGAAAAGGTGTGTGATCCCGATCCCACGTCGTCGAGCCAGATGCGATTGCCTTCGATGCGTCCGGTGACAGATTTGCCGTCGCAGGATATTACCGGCGAAGCGTTACCGAGCGCGGGCAACGCGACTTGAGCCGTCATATTGGCCGGAATCGATATGTGCAGGTGAAAGTAACTCAAATCCTTTCCGCGATCGAAGCTGGCGGTAATTGGGCCTCGGATCGTTGGCATTGCTACTTTCGCATTCGGCAGGTTGCCTGGTTGCGGTTCAATGAGCACCTTGCCGAAACCGGGTTCCAAAGGTTCGATCCCCATGAGTTTGCGCGGGATGATTTGAGCGGGAGAAGTGGCGAAAGCGTGGGTCCAGCCCTCGTTCCACTTGAATTTCACATCCCAGGCTTCCGTGGTGACCGTCGAGCCGACCCTGATCATATTCAACCAGCTTCGGAGGCCGTCGGAGGTCAGTAAGTCAAGGGCGTACTGATCTTCTCCGGCATCGTAGAGGCATTCCAGAAGGAACGCGGCCTGGTAAACACTGCATGCCATGCCCTTTGACTCGATATAGTTGAGGACGGAGGCGGCATGTTCTTTCGGCACGAGGCCGAAGGTCAGCGGGAATAGGTTGGCATGGAGCGAGGCATGATCGGTTCCGACGCCGTCCAGGTAAATGCCGCGCTTCGGATCGACAAAGGCGGCATTGAACGCCTTTTTGACGCGAGCCGAGCGCTGCCGGTAGAAGGCGGCGTCGTCGGATTTGCCGAGCGCGGCCGCGATTTTCTCCATCAATACGAGAGATCGGTAATGAAAGGCGTTCACAACCGAATTGACCTTGCAGAAAACAAAGCCGTCGCGCTCGCCTTCCGGCCAGTCGACGATGTCCTTCAGCGTGCCGCGGTAGTGGATTGAGTCGTGGAACTCGGGCGTCTGCAATCCCGTCCGGCTGGAGACAAGAGAATCGTCCTGCGCCAGCGCCAGCAATGTCTTCGGTTTCAATTGGTCATAATACCGGGAGATGAACTTTTTGTTTCCCGTGTAAAGATAGTCGGCATAAGCCATAAAGATGGTGTGAGGAATGAACTCCGTCGGCCACGTGGCGTTATAGATCATGTTCTCCGCGCTATAACGCTCGATTGCATACTCGCGATCGACGGCATAATGGCTCATCTGTTGAACATATACATCGGCTTCGTATAACATCCGCTCGCGTTCGCTGGCGGCGTAATCGCCGTTGAAGGTGTTCACTTTGACCGAGTATTTGCAGAGATCGTAGACCTTATTGAGCGCCTCGCTCGAGGATGCAAATGAGGAGGCATGGTCGTCGAACTGAACATACAGGGCGAGTTGGCGCGCGTCATTCACCTTAACGTGTTCGGCTCCGGGTAGAACCTGGCAATAACGGAACGGGATAACTTCGCGCATTTTGATGGGAAGGACCTGGCTGTGGGGGTATTTGGGTACGAATCGGGGGATTGGAACGGAGTAAGTGTGCGTGCCGGGTTGGAGGATGAGGGGGTATCTCGCGTGGATGATTCCGCCGCCCGGCTGTTGATCCACCGTGTTGTCCCGATTCTTTTCTCCAACGTCGATGTTTACGGTGCATTGGGTGGTTGCGGAAACTTGAGGCTCCCACGTCAAAGTGAGGTCGAGTGCGGAAAAGGCTGCCCGTCCAAAGTCGAGGAACGTCGAGCCGTCCGGATTGGCGATCAGCTTGACCGGCGCGACGGGGTGATAGGCAACCGGCGCCCTGTCCTCGAAGGTCCACGCCAACTCTCCTGACTCATCGGGGATTTGGACCCATCGGCTTTCTCCGGGCCACGACCTGCGGCGGTCGAACTCACCGGTATTGAAGCGTTGCGGATTGCTGTAATCAGACGGCTCCCCTTCCTTGTTCCAGGTCCGGACGCGCCACCAGTAGGATCTCGAAGGTTTCAGCGCCTTTCCGCCGTAGTTCACGTTAATGGATTCATTGGACATGACCTTGCCCGAATCCCACATATCGGCCTCATTTTTCTCCAGGTTGTCGATCCTGGAACCAACGAGGATCTGGTAAGCCGATTGGACCTCGTTCGGCCCGTGGGCATTCATGATCCAGCCAAAATCCGGTTTCGAATCGGTGATCAGGCTCTTATCGGGATGGGAGAGCAAATCACAGAGCATACCGGTCGGCGCGTCCTGGGCGATTGCGTGCATGGAGGGGATTCCATAGAGAAACAGAGCCAGGAGGAAAGGGAGTTTCAACTTTGTTGCGGCTGTCATGGGACTTATCGCCCACAACAAATGCGGGGCTTTCCCGTGATTCTGTCTCCCGTCCATGGGGCCGCAAGTCCTCTTTTGCAGCCCGCTTACCGCAAGTCCCATAGGCCTCATGGAGGCCTGTAGGGCCTATGCGTCCAAATTACCGGATTTCCGTCGCAGGCACTGGCATGCCGGGTACGATGCTCCGCAGCCCAAGCGGGCGCTCCTCCGGGACGACCTCGGCTACCTGGCTGCCGGGTTTGCGGGCGTTCTGGACGAAGGTGTTGTTTTCGCCAAACCTGGCCCAGGGACCCGTGGGGACTTCGTCGAAGTCGACGAATTTCCAATCGGTGACATCGGAGCTGTTCATGCCGAGGAAATCGCGGACGGCGGGTGAGACATCGAGGCCGGCGCCGCCGTTGAGGTTCCAGCGCGGGCGCTCGTTGCCGAAGACATACTGCCAGTGATCGGTGCGGAACGGCCCTGCGTCCTCCCATTGAGCGTAGCAGACCTTGGAGCCGAAACGGATGGCGATCCAGCGGCCCTGGCAGACGGACTTCGAGGGGCCTTTGTATTCCTTGGGGAACCAGGGCACGACCTGGGGCGCCTCGGCCTTGTGGGCGCCGTGCTCCATGTCGTTGTAGGGGAGGGCGACGTAGAAGGGGTTTTGGCCGGGGACGAACGAGGCGGGGATGTACTCGGCGGTGCGGGCGGCGGTGTCCGGGGCATCGGTGCCGCCGTAGTTTTGAGCCCAGTTGGGGTCCCAGCAACTCGCGTGGTTGGGGACCGGGTTGTTATGGGAAGGATGCTCGCCGATCCAGAAGGTGGTGGTGACGATCTGCCGCTTCCAGGCGTAACGGGATTGCTCGTCGCCGGCCAGCGGAGCGGGAGCGATCGTCGAGGCCGCCAGAGGCGCCGGCTGGCTCTCGGCGCCGGCCATGAACGCGGGATCGAGTTTGACGGGAGGCGATTCCTCCCGGTCTGCGGGGCCGACCGGGGCGGAGGCGTGTTTGGTGATATGGTCTGCCGACGCGAAGGAGGGGACGATTTTCGAGACGGCCGGGGGATCGCCGGCGGCGACGTTGGACCCATTGTTAACGCCGTGATGGTGGCGGTGATGCCTGGCGCATTCGCCCTTCTTCTCCTTGCGGGGGGTGGTCTCCTGGGCTTTGCCATGGGAGATCATGGCGCCGAGGGACGAGAGCATAACCGTTACGATGTGAAGGAATTTACGCATTTTCATGGGTAGGGGAGGGGGCATCTGCATGCCCTATGCTTGCGTATTGAGAATCGGTTGGGGACGCCCGGGCGCGTCCTTTTTGCGGTTCCCTCTCTTTTTCGGGAGCGGCCCTCGGGGGAGGAGGCCCGTGAGGACTATACCACGGGAGCGGCTTTACGCAAAGAATGCCGGACGAAATTGGCGCCTAGGTCCCAGAGAGGGCCAGGGAACCTGCGGCAATCGCGGAGGACGGCGTCGAGGGCGGTGATAAACTTATCAACCTCGGCGTCGGTAATCATGAGCGGGGGGAGTATTTTGAGCGTATCAAGACCGTGGGCTGCGACTTGCGTAAGGATCCGATGCCGGGCCAGGAGGGAGGTTACCACCATCTGGGTGAAGAGGTTGACCTCCATCTTGTGGAGGGCTTTCCAGCCGAGTTTCAGCGTCAATTCCCGGGGCTCGTGAAATTCGATGGCGAGGATGAGGCCCTTGCCGCGGATTTCCTTGATGACCGAATGGCGCTGCTTGAGTTCCTCGAGTCGCTGGATCAGGAGCGCGCCCATGCGGTCGGCGTTTTCGACCAGGGCCTCGTCTTCGATGACCTGGAGGGTGGCGAGTCCGCATGCCATGGCGAGGTTGTTGCGGCCAAAGGTCGAGGAGTGGACAACGCAACGGTCCAATTGGTTGAAGGTCTTCTGGTAGATGTCCCGGCGCATAACGATGGCCGCCACGGGGACGTAGCCGCCGCTCAACGACTTGGCGAGGGTGATGATATCGGGCTCGAGGTCCCAATGCTGGAAGCCGAACCATTTGCCGGTGCGCCCCAGGCCGCACTGGACCTCGTCGGAGACCAGGAGGGCGCCATGTTTGCGGCAGAGCCGCTGGGCTTCGACGAAAAAATTGTCCTCCGGGTATTTGACGCCTTTGCCCTGGACAGGCTCGAGGATGACGGCGGCGATATCGCCGGCGGCGAGCAGGGTTTCCAGCCCGGCAAGATCGCCGATGCGGACGCGATGGCAGCCCTCGAGGTACGGGCCGAATCCATCCTGGAAATGGGGATTGCCCATGATCGAGAGCGCGCCCATCGAGAGGCCGTGGAAGGCGCCCTCGAGGGAAACGAGGCCGCCGCGGCCTGTGGCGGCGCGGGCGAACTTGATGGCGCCCTCCATGGCCTCGGCGCCGGAGTTGCAGAAGAAAACGGCGTTGAGATGAGCGGGCGTGCGCTTGACGAGCGCCTCGGCCAGCAGGCCGCTAAGCAGCGAGCAATCCATCTGGACCATGTTTGGCAGGTCGAGATCGAGGACGTCGCGGATGGCCTGCTTAACTGCGGGGTGGTTGCGTCCGATGTTGAAGACGCTGTAGCCGCTGAGAAAATCGAGGTAGTCGAGCCCGTCGAGGTCGTAGAGATAAGCGCCGCGGGCGTTGGCGTAGATTTTGTCGAAGCCGATGGTGCGCTGGACGGAGACCAGGGTGCGATTGATAAAGCGTTCGTGCAGTTCGTAGTTTTCGCCGAGGCGTTCAGTGACGATCTGCTTGATGTCGATGGGCATATACGAAGGGGCAGAGTCTAGGACGCGAGGGAGGGCGGGTCAACTGGGAGTGGGGGCTTCCGGCCCACCGCCGAAATGTTTGGGATTGAGCGGCAATCCGGAAAGGGTTATGTTCGCGGCGATGAAAACGCTTGCGGTCGAATTGCCTGATGCATTGGCCGACGCGCTCGATATGGCCGCGGTTGAGAGCGGGTGCGATGCGCAGGAGCTGGCTCGCGCGGCATTGAGGGAGTTTATCCAGCACGGGCGGTTTGCCTTGCAGGAGCGCCACCAATTGGATGACATCACCGCAGCCCTCCGAGAGGCCGGGTTGGAAGGGTGAAACGGTGGGTTTGCGATACTGGTCCTCTTCTCCACCTGCATCAGGCGGGTGCGCTTGAACTGCTCCCGGGCATGGGACAAATTTCCACCGTGCCGATGGTGGCCAGTGAGTGGGGCGAAGGCTCGTGCCGGACTCCGCTCACGCTGCGTGGCCGTCCTGGCTTTTCGAAGACGTGCTTTCCGAGAGAGCTCTGGACGTTGCGCAAAATTGGGTGAGAGCGGGATTGCTGGACAACGGCGAAGCCGAGGCGCTTGCGCTGGCACAGGAGCAGGGCAGCGAAGGTTTTGTCACTGACGATGCGGCAGCGCGGGAAATGGCTGTTGCATTAGGATTTGAGGTGTCTGGCTCGCTTGGCGTCATCCTGAGGGCCGCGGCCCGAGGCGCTGTCAGTCCCATCGAGGCCTTTGACGCGCTCGAAAGACTGCAGAATCGCTCGACTTTATGGCTTTCGGCCAAGGTCCGCGACGAAGCCCGCATCGCCTTGGAACGCATTGTTGAAACTCGAGGCAGCCAACCGCAATAATGCCTTCGACAAATCACCTGAATCCAAGCCACGAGATTTTCACTTCGCCTTCGAGCGTCTTGAATTCGAGGTCGCCGGTAACGAGTTCCGCCTTGCGGAGTTTTGCGAGGGCGGCGGCGAAGGCATCGGCGTAAGAGATTTTGTGCGCCGCCTTGAAAATTGCGGCCTGCCGCACCAGATGAAGGTCGGCATCCACGAGTTCGACTGGCATTGAGGCGATTTCTTTCTCCTTTTGTTCGGCCATTTTTACCGACGCACCGCGCATTACCGAGTAGTAAATCTCGCCCCAGTTTACGACGCACATGAGGAGCTTGTGTGTGCCTGAGCCCGCTTTTTCCAAAAGCGCCTGCACGTCATCGGCGGCCGGCTCATCGTTGAACAACGCCATCAGCGCCCAACTATCGAGGATTTTGACTGTCATGTCACAACTCCCGCTCACGCCGCCGCTCAGCCTTGAACACTTCCATCGCCTTTGTCCCTTTCAGCGATCCGCGTAAGCTCTTGATGTATTTTCCCGTGATCGGTTTCAGTACGATAAAGCCGTTTTCGGCATACACTTGTGCCCGCGTTCCGTCCTCGATTTCGAAGTCCTTGCGCAGATGTCGTGGAATCACAACCTGGCCTTTGGCGCCAAAATTAACGATGTCTGTCTTTGTGGTTGGACGCATGGAATATATTCATACACGGTCTAAAAAGTATGTCTAGAACTGTATTGTATAACTTATTCTGAGTTTCCAATCTCTTGAGATATGTCCTACGCGAGAGCGCGGCGAGCTTGCTCGGCGTCGAGGGTGATCTGGGCTTTGAGTGCCTCGAGGGTCGGGAATTTTTGCTCGGGACGGAGGTGGCGCCGGAAGGTGACTTCGATGTCGTCGCCGTAAATCTCCTGGTCGAAATCGAAGAGGTGCAGCTCAAGGAGGCGTTCGCCGGTGGCGCAATGGATCGTGGGGCGGACACCGAGGTTGACGACGCCTTTGAGGGAGCAGCCGCGCCAGAGGGCGGTGACGGCATAAACGCCATTGGGAGGGAATTGCTCGTTGTGGGCGCTGAGGTTGGCGGTTGGGAAGCCGAGCGAGCGGCCGATCCGGTCGCCGCGCGTGACGGTGCCGAGGATCGGGTAGTCGCGGCCAAGCAGCCGGGAGGCGCGGGCGAGGTTGCCGGCCTCGATGGCGGCGCGGATGGCGGTGCTGGAGACGATCTCGCCATCGGCCTCGACGGCGGGGACGCCGACTTCGTCAAAGCCGAGGCGGTCACCCATCTGGCGGAGCATTTCGAGATTGCCGGCGCGGCGGCGCCCGAAGCACCACTCGTGGCCGACGCAAATCTCGCGGAGTGGATGGCAGGCGGCGTGGAGTTGGAGGACGAAGTCCTCGGGGGGCGTGGCCGCGAATTGGGCGGTGAAGGGGATGACGAGGACGGAATCGATGCCCAGGGAGCGGATGAGGCGGAGCTTATGGTCGGAGGCAGTGAGGAGCCGAGGGGCAGAGGCGGGGCGAAGGACTTTGGCCGGGTGGGGATCGAAGGTGACGGCGACAGTGATCCCGCCGGCGGCGCGCGCATCGGCCAGGGCGCGAAGGAGGACGGATTGATGGCCAAGGTGGACGCCATCGAATACGCCGATAGCGAGAAAGACGGGGTGGGGGAGTGTGGCGAGTTCCGGGATGGAGCGCAGGAGCATCAGGGGAATATTCGAAAATGGAGTAAGCGTGTTTGTTCGCCTACTTGAACTTACACATGAACCTGAACTTGAACCTCTTAAAATAGTTGTTACTCAAAACACGAGTGTAAATAACCTTTGGGTTTTCCAGAGGGGTTCATGTTCAAGTTCAAGTGTATGTTCAAGTTCTTAGGCGCCGCGCAGCCTCGAAACTTCGGGTAGAGTAAGGATTTTTGAGCGGATGGCCTCTGCGGGGCCGGCGGCGATATCGTCGACGGTGATCGAGCGCTCGAGGGTGAAGCGACCGGACTTTGTGCGGCGTAATTGCTTGAGGTGCGCCCCGCAGCCGAGGTCCATGCCGATGTCGTGCGCGTAGGTGCGAACGTAGAATCCCTTGCTGCATACGACGCGGAAGTCGATCTCCGGCAGCCGGATGCCCTGGACCTCGTGGGCGAAGATGTGGACGAACCGCGGCTCGCGCTCGACGGTCTTGCCCTGGCGGGCCAGTTTGTAAAGGGCGACGCCGTCTTTCTTGATGGCGGAAACCATCGGGGGCATCTGGTAGAAATCGCCGTCGTAACGTGCGAAGGCGGCCTCGATCTGCTCCGGGGTGTAATCTTGCACGGGCCGCGTCTCGGTGATTTCGCCGTCGGCATCCTGGCTGGCGGTGATAGTGCCAAGTTGCATGCTGCCGACGTATTCCTTGTCCTCGCACATGAGGAGGTCCTGAATCTTCGTGCCGCGCCCGAGGACGACGATCAGTAAGCCGGTGGCGAGGGGGTCAAGGGTGCCGCAATGGCCGACCTTTTTGAACTCGAGCCGGCGGCGCACGAGGGCGACGACGTCGTGGGAGGTCATGCCGCTGGCTTTGTCGACGAGGAGGACGCCGTCTATTTCATTTTGTGATCTCATTGCACTCTGATTTCCTGGCATATCGCGTCGAGGACTTTCGCTTCGACCTCGGCGACGGCGCCGCGGATGCGGGCGCCCGCGGCAAGGGTATGGCCACCGCCGCGGAATTGCTGGCAAATCTTGCAGACGTCGACGCGGGGGTCCTTCGACCGCAGCGAGATGCGGACTTTGCCGTCGGTGGGAAGCTCCTCGATGAAGGCGGCTACGATGACGCCGTCGATGGCGCGGATGGTATCGATCAGGCCCTCGTTGTCGTCGGGATGGACGCCCAGCTCGGCGGTCATTTGGCCGGTGAGCACGAAGCTGGCGACGCGGCCCTCGCAGGTAATCTTGAGGACGTTGAGCAGGGAACGCAGGAGATTGATCCGGCGCAGCGGGTAGCTCTCGTACATTTTTTGCGAGAGATCGCCAACCTTCACGCCGGCCCGGATGAGGGCGGCGCCGATCTCATAGGTGCGAGCGGTGGTGTTCGGGTATTGGAAGGAGCCGGTGTCCGTCGAGATGGCAGCGAAGAGATTGTCCGCGATGTCCGGGGTGAGCGGGAAGCCTGAGGAGGCGATCAGTTCGTAGAGAACCTGGCCTGTGGCGGGGGCGATGGCGTCGATGTGGACGAGGTCGCCGTAGCCCTCGTTGCTGATATGGTGATCGATGTTGATCCAGAACCGGGCGGATTTGACGGCGGTGAGGGCGGCGCCCAGGCGCAGGCGGCTGGCGGTATCCAGGGCAATGGCGATCTCGACGTCGACGGGATCGGCGGGAGGCCGGGAAACCATCTCCCAGCCGGGCAGGTAGTGAAATTTGTCGCCGACGCCGTCCTCGTTCCAAAGGGTGACCTCCTTGCCGAGCTGGCGGAGCGAGAGGCCGAGGGCGATGATGCAGCCCAGGGCGTCGCCATCTGGCCGGATGTGGCTCATGATGGTGAAACGGTGATGATCCCTCAGGACCTGTGCGATTTCGGCGAGGGAAGCGTTATTTTTCGTCATCAGGCGGGAGATCGGGCGGGAGGTCGGGCGGGATATCGATTTCGTCGAGAATCTGCATGATGCGGTCGCCGCGCTCGAGGGCGTGATCGATCTCGAAATGGAGTTGAGGCGTGTACTTGAGGACCACGCGTTTCATGAGGAGGTGCTGGAGGTGCTTGCGCTTGTCCAGGAGCCGGACGATGACCTCCTGCTTCTGCGCATCGTTGCCGATGACGCTGACGTAAATGTGGCAGCTCTTGAGGTCCGGGGAAATATCGGCGCTCTGGATGGTGACCAGGGGCGCGGAGAAGACGACCTCGCGCTGGACGATTTCGCTCAACTCTCGCCTGATAACCTCGTTGACCCGTTCGAGACGGTGCTTCATACCCCGGTGCTTACAGCTTCTGGGGAAATTTCTCGAGGTTGTAGCACTGGATGATGTCGCCGACTTCGTACTCGTTGAAATCGCCGAGCTTGATGCCGCACTCGAGGCCGTTGCGGACTTCCTTCACGTCGTCCGTGAACCGGCGCAGCGTGGAAAGGCCGCCGTCGTAAATGGGCTGCCGGCCGCGCAGTACCCGGGCGCGGGCGGTGCGGGCGATGCGGCCGTCGGTGACCAGGCAGCCGGCGACTTTGCCCCTGGAGAGATCGAAGATGCGCTTGACCTCGGCATGGCCGATGATGCCCTCGCGCATCTCCGGCTCGAGGAGGCCCGCCATCGACTCCTTCACCTGGTCGATCAACTCGTAGATGATCGAGAAAAGCTTGATCTGGACGCCCTCGCGCTTGGCGGCGGCGGCGGCGGAGCTCTCGACCTTGACGTTGAACCCGATGACGACGGCGTTCGATGCGCTGGCCAGCAGGATGTCCGATTCCGAGACGGGGCCGACGGCTGCGTGGATGATTTCGAGGTCGATTTTCTTGCTCTGGATGTTGCCCAGGGAATGGAGCAGCGCTTCCATCGAGCCCTGGACGTCGCTCTTGATAACGACCTTGAGGAGCGGGTGCTGGCCGGCGGCCAGGGTGTCGAAAATGTTCTCGAGGGTGGGGCGCTGGGGGGTTGCGAGCTTCTCGTTGCGCTGGGCGTCCAGGCGCTCCTCGGAGAGGGTCTTGGCGTCGCGTTCGCTTTCCATGGCCAGGAGCTCGTCGCCCGCGTAGGGCAGGCCGGAGAAGCCGAGGATCCTGACCGGGGTCGAGGGCGGCGCTGACTTGAGCTGCTGGCCTTTGTCGTCAATGAGGGATTTGACCTTGCCGCTGAAGTGTCCGCAGATGAAGGGCTGGCCGATTTTGAGGGTGCCCATGCGGACGATAACGGTGGCGGTGGGGCCGCGTCCGGGTTCGATCTGCGCCTCGATGACGGTGCCGCGCGGGGCCGTCGTGGGGCTGGCCTTGAGTTCGAGCATTTCCGACTGGAGCAGGATCATCTCCAGGAGGTGTTCGATGCCGGTGCCCTTGAGGGCCGAGACGGGGCACATGATAACATCGCCTCCCCAATCCTCCGGGACGAGGCCTTTCTCCTGAAGCTGGCCCTTGACCTTGTCGACATTGGCGCCGGGCAGGTCGATTTTATTGATCGCGACGATGATGGGGGCCTTTGCGGCGCGGGCGTGTGCAAGCGCCTCGAGGGTCTGGGGCATCGGGCCGTCATCGGCGGCGACCACCAGGACGACGATGTCGGTGACATTCGCGCCACGGGCGCGCATGGCGGTAAATGCCTCGTGGCCGGGAGTGTCGAGGAAGGTGATCTGCTGGCCGTTGTGATCGACGCGGTAAGCGCCGATGTGCTGGGTGATGCCGCCGGCCTCGCCCGCGGCGACGCGCGAGTTGCGGATGTAATCCATGAGCGAGGTCTTGCCGTGATCGACGTGGCCCATGAAGGTGACGATGGGAGCGCGGCCCTTGAGTTCCTCCTCGCGGGGTTTCTCGGGCGCCTTTGGAGGCTGGACGACGACCTCGACCTTGTGGACGCCGCCGCCTTTCTCACGCTTTTCCCTTTCGAAGGTGAAACCGTGCTTCTTGCAGATGACGCAGGCCACGTCCGCCTCGATGGACTGGTTGATATTGGCGAAGATGTTCATCTCCATCAGGTCCTTCATGATCTGCGGAGGACGCAGCCCGAGCTGGGCGGCAAGCTCCTTGATGATGATGGGCGGCTTGATGTGGATGATCTTCTCGTCGGCAAGGGCGGCCACCTCCTCGGCATCCGAAGCCGCTGGGGCGCCTGCTTCAGGGGCGGTGTGGGCCGGCTGCAGCGCCGGTTCAGGTTCGGGCGCGACCTCATGGGGCTCCGGGGCCGGCGCGACATGGGTCGCGT
>Ga0302320_10017067_pt1 | contig 14767 bp, 7 predicted proteins | sample Bog_T0_3_FD_202130 | JGI IMG/M metagenome (GOLD analysis project Ga0302320, IMG submission 202130) | Peat permafrost microbial communities from Stordalen Mire near Abisko, Sweden - Bog_T0_3 | ecosystem: Environmental > Terrestrial > Soil > Wetlands > Peat | place: Sweden: Abisko, Stordalen Mire...
CGTAGCGGCGGCGCCCAGCGGAGGCGGAAACGCGCGGGCTGCGGCGGGCCCACTAGACGAGGCCGGCAAGAAGGCCGTGCACGACGCCTGGGAGCAGTTTATGAAGCCGTATCTGCGGGGGTAGTCGGTACGCCGACTGCACCTGGAGAGGAAATTCCTGAGCTACGGATTTGGCAAGAGGGCTTGGCGTTCTTCCAGAGCACCGGCGGCTACCAGTTCGTATATGACCCGTCCGGCCGGAGCATACCTCCGAGGTTTCCCGGTTTAGTCACTTCCGTGATGAGAGTTGCCTCCTTGGGATCGAATTCGACACCCAAACCCGGCCGCTCGTTCACATAGACCTTGCCTTGACGGAAGTCATAACATTGAGGCAGGTATGGCCGCGTGCCCGAACCGCCAACCTGCAAGAGGAATGGCACATCGGTAGCGGCGGCGACATGCACTTCCGCGGCGGTGGAAATCGGCCCGGTACCCTCTGGGATCAATCCCGCAAAGTGCGCCTCGCACATGCTGGCAATCTTCAAGTACTCAGTGATGCCACCACAATTCGGGAGCCTCACGCGCGCGTAGTCGATCAACTGCCCCTCAATCAATTCTTTGAGCTCCAACTTGCCGGCATTACCTGTCGCGAGTGGCACTTTGACCATTGGCCGTATCGTCCGATACAGGGAAAGAGCTTCGTTCCGAACCAGGTCCTCGCAGAAATAGGGCCGCAAAGGTTCCAGCATATTGGCCAGCGCGACCGCGTCCGGCATGTCCAGCTTGCCGTGGAAATCACAAATAATGTCGCCCTCCTCGCCCACACCCTCGCGGGCTTCCTGGCAGCGCTTGAACGTGGCCAGTACCGCCTGGCGCGGGTTCCAGTTCGCGAACCCGCGTGAATTCGTCCCAGTGTCGGAAAGCCCCGGGCCGATTACCTCAGTCCGGAAGGCCTTGAAGCCGGCTTCCATGCTGGCGCGGGCCGCTTCACGGATAGTGGTCTTTCCCTGGCCACCGCCGCCGTAACACTCGCACAAGTCGCGCGTCGGCCCCCCCAGAAGTGCGTAAATTGGCACCCCCAGGGCCTTTCCCTTAATGTCCCACAAAGCCATGTCCAGGCCGCCAAGTGCATGCAGTTTCTCCAGGCCACTGGGATAGAAAGCCCCGCGAAACATGTTTTGCCAGAGAGTCTCAATCCTGAACGGATCTTGGCCGATGAGCGCGGAGGCACAGTGTTCCAGTGTGTCCTTCGTTCCGCCTTCGCCGATTCCGGTGATCCCCGCGTCGGTGTCAATACAGATGACGTTTGTAGTTGAGGTGAGGTTCGGAACCCCGGCACGCGTTTCCCTGCCCGGGGAATAGTAGCGAACACGGGTAATTTTCATCTTCGGCAGGGCCGCATGCGCTACCCTTGCGCCGAGGGTGACGCCGCCGGCGCCGGCCAACAGTGTTTGCAGAAAGGTTCTTCGCTGCATGATCAGCCTCCTTTGTTCCAGTACATCCTTTCCTGGGTTGCTGGCCAGGGACGGTGTGTGGGCCAGCGTTCTGCGGGACTATCACCCTGCCGGCCGAATAGATTGTAGCTCTAACCACGCTAATCGGAGCTGAATTTTGGCCCTGGGTCTGGCGGTACAGCCGCCCCACTCCCGCGCGGGAGCCCTCGGAATATTCTCATCGAGCGCCCAGCGGCGGATCGGGGCGCGTGAACAAAAAGAGAGAAACCGATCTTGTATGGTAATGGATGTACAATCGTGGCGAGGACACCGGGCAGGAGATCCTGGCTGAAAAAGGAGCGATTACATGTTAGGAATCGGATTTATCAATGCATGCAGGCCAAAGGTGTCCGGTTTTTCATGGACCGCTTTGGTTGGACTTGTCGTTTTGGCCTTTGCGTCCTTATGCCTCGGGCAGCAGACTTTTGTGGGCACTCACGGCAGGCTCAGCGTCAAAGGAAACAAGATCGTCGATAAAAACGGCACACCCACGACCTTGCATGGAATGTCATTGTACTGCTGGGCGCCACAGGGGAAGAAGTTCTTCAACACGACCGCTGTCGGCCACCTGGCCCACGACTGGAAGTGCACCGTGATTCGAATCGCCGTCCTTCCCAGGGACTACAAGAACAATCCCACCGATGAATTGAACAGAGTCAAGACCGTAATCGATGGGTGCATTGCGAATGGGATATACGCGATCGTCGACTGGCATGCAATGGGCGGCGCCCAAAACGATGTTGCCTCGGCCCAATCCTTTTTCTCGGCCTTGGCGACTGCCTACGGCAAGACTCCCAATGTCATGTATGAGCCGTGGAACGAGCCGGTGCAGGAGTCCTGGGATGTTATCAAGGCTTATCACGAAGCGCTGATATCGAAGATACGTGCGATCGATCCCGACAACATCATTATCTGCGGCAGCAGACACTGGGACCAGGAGATCGCCGAGGCTTCCGAGAATCCGATTACCAGTTCGCCGAACATCGCCTATTCCATACATTTTTACGCAGCGACTCATCGGCAGTCGCTGCGCGACAACGGGGCTAGGGCGCTCAAGAACGGTGTCGCTCTATTTGCCACCGAGTACGGCACGAGTTCGGCCTCGGGGGGCGGCGCCTATGATCCGGCCGAAACGCAATTATGGTGGAATTGGCTGGATGAAAACAACATCGGTTCCGCAAACTGGTCGGTTGCAGCCCTGGAGGAAACGTCCGCTGCATTTCAACCCGGTGCCAGCGAAACGGGTCCTTGGACCGATGACATGCTGAAGCCTTCGGGCCTATTGGTACGGAACTATATAGCCAGCAAATACAGTCTTTCGCAGTCCCGATGATCACGGCGAGCGCCATTTCTGAGCCAGAATCGGCCCCGATGCCATGCAACGGCATTCGCGGATCTGACCCTTTGCGCCCGGCATAAAATAATGCTATGAGTCGGTGATGACTATTGTTGCGGCTAATTCCAATCGTCGCATTCGCCAGTCCACGAACGAACATCGACTGGCGGGCCCGCGTATCCTCGTTTTATCAAGCGCTCTTGCGCTGGCAGTGCTTCTGTCGTTCGGGGCAGAGGTGTTGCAGGCCGCCGATGCCTTACCCAGGGTCGCCAAGACGAATGTCAACATCCCAGTGACCGTTACCGACAACGGCGGCGCCTGGACCCTCGACAACGGCATCGTCAAGGCGACCATCGACAAGAGCAACGGGAATATGGGTTCAGTGGTATTTCACGGTGTCAACACCATGGGCCCGGGCACCACAGGCCCGGGCGGGTTCTGGGAACAAGTGCCCACCGGCACCGTCACCCAGACCTTGACCATCGATCCGGCGACAAACGGCGGCCAGAGCGCCGAAGTGGCCGTCAAGGGCGTGAACGGCAAGATGGATATCGAAGTGCGCTACACCCTGGAGCGCGGCATGAGCGGCTTTTATACGTACGCCCAATTTTCGCATGAGGCCAGCTATCCCGCCGCGGGCGAGGGCGAAAGCCGATTCATCCTGCAACTCGATAACACCTTTGACTGGATCTCGGTTGACGCTGACCGCAACATGCTTATGCCCCAGGCCGCGGATCTGCACAGCGGCGTGGTGATTCACGCCAAGGAGCAGAGAATCCTTCTGGACGGCCTCTATAAGAACTCCGTCGATCACAAATACAGCTACTGCGGCGTGATGTACAAGCTACCTGCCTACGGCTGGTCCAGCACCAGGGATCACATCGGCGTTTACTTCATCAACCCGACGACGGAATACATTGGCGGTGGCCCGGAGAAACTTGATTTGGTCGCCCACATGATGGCCACGCTGCTGGATTACTGGACCTCCGGCCATTATGCCGGCGGTGCGGGCAACAACATCCCCGAGGGCGAGAGGTGGAAGAAGGTCATCGGCCCGATTTTCGTCTATTACAACGCTCTGGCCGATCCCAGGGAGCCGTCCAAGGCCGAGCTGGACAGGCTGCAGGCCACGGCAGGAAATCCCACCGTGCCGGCCGCCTGGCATGACGACGGCATCGCCCTCTGGCAGGATGCGCTGGCACACGCGAAAGTGGAAAGGGCCGCGTGGCCGTATAAATGGGTCAACGGTGTGGATTACCTGCAGAAAGAGCAGCGCGGCAATGTCACCGGGCAACTCGTCCTGGACGACCCCCAGGCGGCCACCAAGAAACTCCCGCATCTGACGGTCGGCTTGGCTCACCCGGATTACCAGGGCAATGGAAGCGCTTTTCAAATGCGGGCCGGCAACGGGACGACGGTAACCTGGCCGCACGATGGGAATTACTATCAGTTCTGGAACGAGGGCGCCGAGGATGGCAGATTCACCATCACGAACGTCCGCCCCGGCGCCTACGTGCTGCACGCGTTTGCCGACGGAGTGCTCGGCGAATACGCTAAGGCCGATATCACTGTGGAAGCCGGGAAGAACGTGAATCTGGGCAAACTTGACTGGAAGCCGGTCCGCTATGGAAAGCAGATCTGGGAAATCGGTTATCCCGATCGCACCGCCGGCAAATTTTTCAAAGGCGACGGCGCCAATTACTGGCTGTGGGGCTGGCCTCTGCGCTACGGCGATCTGTTCCCCAACGACATTACCTACACCATTGGCAAGAGTGACTACCATAAGGACTGGTTTTTCGAGGAGGTGCCGCACGCGCTATCCGATGCCTGGAAAAACCCCGCCGCCAAGGATCCCTTGAACCAACCGTTCGGCTGGGTAAACAAGCCCAACGGCACCGAAGACATGTGGCCAGCCTGGGGCCGCGGCCGGGCCACTACCTGGACCATCAAATTCAACGCGAAGGGATCGAAAGGCGAAGCCGTATTGCGCGTGGCGCTGGCCGGAGCCGACGGCGGCGGTGGCTTGGCAGTTGGGGTTAACGGACAAGCCGTAGGGACCATCCACCCGGTGGCCACCAATGCGCTCCGTTACAACACCGATACGGGCGTGTGGTACCAATACACCCAGAAGTTCGACGCCGCGCTGCTGAAAGACGGCGAGAACTCCATGACCTTGACCGTTCCGGCCGGAGATCTCACGACCGGCGTGGTTTGGGATTACCTGCGCCTCGAGTTGAACGACGGCAGCGCGGCTTTTCCAGCTCCGCCGCAATAGCCGGTCCGTGAGTTGGGGAAACCAGTCCTCAACGGTCGTGGCTTTGACAGGGAGCTTGCGCCTCGCACCAGTCAGGACGTCGATGTCTCTCGCTTATTTGCCAACTGCGGGCACTACCCGCACCGCGGGCGTCAGCGTTTCCGGCATTTCCTGCGTCAAACCGTCCTTGATGGCAACTGGTTTGGAGTCGAAGGTGATCGTCGCTGGCTGCAAGCCTTCGCGCGTGGCCGTCAACGAGATCGTCCCCGGCATCAGAGTCGAGCGCATGGCTACACGGTTAATACCGGCCTCGGTATTCAGGTAAAGGTTGTTCGTGGAGTTGGTCTTGCCGGAGTTGTAGCCGCCGCGCCAGATAGCGGGGCCGGTGGCCGAAACAGTTCTGCCCACTGAACTCCACGTGAAATTCACGCGCTCGTCGTCGGTCGGGCAACGCACGCCGCCGGCATCGACAACTTCGAAATCGATCAGGGCGATATCTTCGCCGTCGGCGTGAAAGCCTCCGGGAGCGGTGTAGAGGGTGAGCTTGATCGCCGCGGGCGGGCCGGCGGTCTTCAGTTCGTCCTGGGTCATGGCCATCCCGCCTTTGTAACCGACGGCTTTGATTGTGCCCGGTGCGAACGCGACGTTCGGGAAGGCATAAACATAACCGTTCTCCGGCTGGCTAACCTTGCCGCGGGAAGCGCCGTTCACGAAGAATTCGACGCTGTCCACGTTGTTGGCGATGACATACATGGTCTTAGTGGTGTTGGCCGGATATGTCCAATGCCCGAGAATGTGGATGTCGGGTTTTTCGTTCTGCATCACGCGCTCCGCGAAGTAAGCTTCTTTAGGCAGGCGCACAGCGTCGAGCTTCCCGCTAACGCGCGCGACCTCGCTCGAATCCTGCCGGCCGTCAGCGTCGGAATCGGTGAAATAGATGGATGCGTAGGCGGCAAATTTCGAATGTTCCGGGTCGGGGTTGGAAATGCGGTTTGACCAGAACGACCAATACCTCTTGGCCTGTGCCAGGGCGAAGGTCTCGGAATTGTAGTTCCAGGTATCGTTCGGCCCCTTTTTGAATCCGAAATAGGGCGGGGAATAGTCGTCCCAGAAGCGGCGGGCGCCTTCATCGCGGAAATCCTCGGTCTCGATCAGTGGGGCCTTGTCGCGCGTTTGGGGGCTGTAGGGCCCGCCGAGCATGGTGCCGAACCATTCCGTGACGGCCGTCGCCCCCGGGTCGGTTAGCGAACGGCACCCCATAACCCGGCCGCCGTGCGGGTCGAGTTCTTTCCGCAGGTCCACCATCTGCTGCATCTGGGCTGCAGTGACTCCGGTGTTCCCCGCCTCCCAGAAGAGTATGCTGGGATTGTTGCGGAAGTAGATCAGGGTGTCGCGCATCACCTCCACGCGTTGCTCCCACTGGCGGCCTTGGGCATCCTCTTCCTTGTCGCCGGCAGGCGCGACCTCGACAATACCGAACCGGTCGAACGCTTCCACCTCCACTTTCTGCGGCGCCACGTGCATCCAGCGCATGTAATTCCCGTTGCTGTCGCGCAGCATCTGGGCGTTGAAATCGTGCATCCAGGCGGGATAGCCGGCGCCCACGCCAGCCCATTCGTTGCTGGTGCGCTGGGCGAACCCCTTGAGATAAACGAACTTGTCGTTGATATAGACGCCGCCCGTGCCGGCGCCGCCCTTGAATTCCGTTTTGCGAAATCCGGTTCTCACCTTGTTCACGTCGACTACTTCGCCATCCACCGTCAGGATGGTGTAGACGTCGTACAAATAGGGATCGTCGGGGCTCCAGAACCTTGCGTTGGCGAGCGGACCCGCGGCCTTCAGAACCGTCTTCGCGCCGGCAATCATATCGACGCCGGCGCCCTTGAACTGGGCGCGGACCGCGCCTTCCTGATCCACCACCATCGCCGACAGCGTGACGTTCGCCTGCGGGACCCTCCGATCGGCGGTGGCATTGTGAACCTGCGATTCCACTGTGACGTCGCAAGTGTGGCCAGCGATATTGTAATTGCCGCAGTAGATATATGTGCCGGTGGTCCCCAGGCCGTAGTACAGGGGCAGGGTCTGGTAGATTTTTCCCGTGAGGTGCAGCCACACCCGCCGGTTGATCCCCCCGTGGTCGGGGTTGAAATCGTTGGCGTTCCACCGGTACGGAGTGTCTGTGGCTCGCTCGCGGTAGCTCGTGCGGTTGTCCACTTCGACGGCCACCACGTTCTCCTGGTCGCCGAAGAGCGCCGCCGAAGTTAGGTCCACGCCGTAGCCCGTTATGCCGTTCTCATACAGGCCGAAGGGCTTGCCATTGAAATAGATGTCTCCGGCCTGGCGCATGCCCTCGAACTCGAGGAACACTTTCGATCCCGAGGCATTGGCAGGGAGCTTAAAGTGTTTGCGGTACCAGACCAGGCCCTTGTACGTGCCCCGATCGCCGCCGCTGTGGTCGATGATTACGCGGAACGAGTCCAGATCGTTGAAGGAATGAGGCGTGCTGACGGTTTCCCAAAGGGAGTCGTCGAACGACACCTCCTGGGCGTGGGGCACGTCGTGGCGGATAAACTTCCAGTCCGAATTGAAATTGTACGTGACCCGCGGCGACGAAGGCGGCGTGTACAGCGGCCCAGCCGACCAAAGCGGACTGCCGGAAACGAGAACGGCGAGCGCAAGCAGCGGCAGGAGAGTGTTTGACTCCATGCGAGTCAGTTTAGCCGATGGTGCCCGGAGCATCAACGGCGCGGTTAAGGCGCAGAGTCCGCCAAGGCTGCAAAGAACCAGTGTTTCAGATGTGAAAAATTGCTTCCATAAAAACCGGCTTCTGCGGCGTCAAAAGAAACGGATGGGTGTATACTGTGGCCGTCATGGGAAAAACGGTAATTAAGATCAAAAGACCCGATGGTATTTCATATTTTTTCCGCCGATGCGCAGGCGGCGGAAGCGGAGGAGGACCTGGACCGGCTTGGATCGGATGAGTTGCCGGTGAGGCCTTCCGAGGACCATGGACCTAACAGGTGGAGTACTGAAAACGCAGGCTGCGCAACCGCCCGCGATGTTCTCCGGGCGACAGTCACTGGGTAGTCCCCTGCCGTTGGGCGCAGGACCAGGGGTGGAAAAACCTACTTTATAGGAGAATGCGGTGTTTCAGCAACCAAACGTATCCCGCCGGATTTTTATCACCGGCACGACATCTGCCACCGCGGCGGTCGCCGCAGGGAGCCTCGTCACCAACGCCGACTTGGAGAATATCACCGCCGATGTGAATACAAATTCCAGTCCCTCGGCTTTGAAGATCACTGACATGCGTATCGCGCATTCGGAGCGATCGATGCTCATGCGGCTGGACACCAACCAGGGGATTTCCGGATATGGTGAGATCCGGTACGATGCGAGCAAAGCGCATGGGCTGATTTTGAAGAGCCGCATCATCGGCATGAACCCGTGCAATGTGGCGGAGATCTTTCGCAAGATCAAGAAGCATGGCGGGTTTGGCTGCGATGGCGGCGGAGTCTCAGCTATCGAGGTTGCCTGCTGGGACCTGGCAGGCAAGGCCTGGGGTGTGCCTGTCTGGCAGATGTTGGGCGGCAAGATGCGCGATCGCGTCCGCTTGTACTGCGATACCACCAGCCGGCCGACAGGGGAAACTATGGGCCAACATTTGAAGGAACGGATCGCGGCCGGTTGGACCTTCTGCAAGATGGACCTGCATGCCGGCGGCGAAGACGAGGTCACCCACACGCAGGGAAGCACCGTGGGAATGTACACGCGCCCCGCGCCGGACCCGACGGCAAACCGGCCGGTGCGGAGATCCTTTGGCGCCATCGGAGACAATCGGGCGGGGCTTCCGATGGGCGCCTATAACCCCTACGGCGAGCACCTGTTCACCTCGACGTTTTTCACCGAGAAAGCACTGGATTGGCTGGCCGACTACTGTGAAACCGTGCGCAGCATTGTCGGCTATGAAATACCGATCGCCACCGACCACTATGGCCATTTTCCCATTGAGACCTTTATCAAGTTCGCACGGAGGCTGGATAAATATAACCTGGCCTGGTACGAGGATGTGGTTCCGTGGTTCTACCCCGACCACCTCCGGCGGCTGAAGGACGCCTGCACGACGCCGATCTGCACCGGCGAGGACGTTTACCTGGCCGAGGGCTTCCGGGAACTGCTCGAAAAGCAGGCAATCTCCGTGATCCACCCGGATCTGGCGAATCTCGGCGGTATTCTCGAGACAAAAAAGGCAATCGACCTGGCCACGCAATACGGCGTGGCATCCTGCATTCACAATAACAACGGCCCCATTACGCTGATGGCCAGCGTCCACGCCGCCGCCGCCGGCGACCAATTCCTGGCCTGCGAGTATCATACGGCTGACGAACCGCATTTCCTCGACCGCATTAAAAGAACCGATGCGCCCGACGATCCGATTATCGACAGGGGGTATGTCACGGTTCCCAACGGACCGGGTCTGGGCATCGAGATTAACATGGACGCTCTAAAGGCAGGTCTGCGGGAACCTGGGTTGTTCGAGCCCACAACGGAGTGGGACAACGAGACTTCATTCGACGGCCATATGTGATCGTCGAATGGATTTGACATCGTGGCCGGCGATGGCGACGAGCCGCGCAACTCGGACCTTCGCGCGCTCGGTTGCGGTCCATTCCTGGACCCTGTGTGTGCTCCCTGAGAAACAGGCGAGGACAAAGACGGATGTGTTGCAAGAGCTAGGCTTAAGCTTGAATCCAGGGGTGATAGCGTATTTGGGATTTTCCGAAATAGGGTCGAAACGAAATCTCAATAGGAGTAATAGGAGTATAATCCGACCGACAGGATTTTACGGAGGTAATTACGAGAATCAGATCTCTTTTATTGATGATAGCCAGCCTTTGGTTCGCAGCGGCGCCGGCTCGCGCACAAACCAGTGCGGGCGTATCCCCGGCCATTCCCCATCTTCAGAAGCAGGGCACTGCGACCCAGTTGATTGTCGATGGCAAGCCGTTTCTGATCCTCGGAGGGGAACTGCGTAACTCCAGCGGATCGAGTCTGGACTACCTGAAGCCGATTTGGCCGAAGCTCGCCGCGATGCACATCAACACCGTCCTGACCGCCGTCTATTGGGAACTTTTGGAGCCGAAAGAGGGTCAATTCGATTTCGCGTTGGTCGATGGCGCAATCCAGGCGGCGCGGGAAAACAATCTGCGCCTGGTGTTCCTGTGGTTCGGAAGCTGGAAGAACGGCGTCTCCAGCTATCCTCCCGCGTGGGTTAAGACCGATCAAAACCGGTTCCAGCGGGTCCAGGACAGAGACGGCAAGGGCCTGGAGACCCTCTCCACCCTCAGCGCGGCCAATCGCGATGCCGATAGCCGAGCCTTTGCCGCGCTCATGCGGCACATCAAGCAAGTGGATACGCGCCACACGGTCATAATGATGCAGGTGGAGAACGAAGTAGGTGTTCTGGGCGATTCGCGGGACAGGTGCCAAGCGGCCAACAAGGCTTTCGAGGAACCCGTGCCAAAAGAACTGGCGGGCTACCTTGCCGGCCACCGGGACATCCTGCACCCGGACCTGAGAAAAGCGTGGGAAGCAGCAGGGTCAAGGACTTCAGGAACCTGGGAAGAGGTCTTCGGCAAGGGCGCGTCCACGGATGAGATCTTCATGGCCTGGAACTATGCCGGCTACGTGGGCCACGTGGCCGCCGCAGGCAAGGCTGAATACCCGCTGCCTATGTATGTGAATACCTGGTGCTCCATGCCTGCGCCGGGCCGCGGACCAGGAACGTATCCCAGCGGCGGCCCTGAGCCACAAGTGGGGAACATCTGGAAACTGGCGGCGCCGGCAATCGATATCCGCGGGCCGGATCTCTACTCGCCGAATCAACCCGACTGGATTAAATGGTACCGGGCCAACGATACCGACAACCCGTTGTTCATCCCGGAGACCGATAGCACGCGCGGCGCTTACCACCTTTTCTATGCCCTGGGGCAGCACGACGCTATGGGCTACGCGCCTTTTGCGATTGATGAACTCCTGTACTCGGGCAATCAGGCGACAAGGCCCGAGCCAGCAAATCTCCCGCTGGCGCAGAGCTACTTCACGGCCGCGCAATTGGCGTCCCTGATTCTGGAGTATCAAGGCAAGGGCAAGATGGCCGGAGTAGTGGTAAGCGCAGACGATCCGCAACAGAAAGTCGAGTTGGGTGACTACGTGCTGACAGTAAGTTATCCGCGGGGTTCGCGGCCTGCGGCGACACCCCCGACTATCCCGGCACCGCCTGGACCGCCCCCTGCCGGCGCTATCTTCATCTCGGTTGGACCGAATGAATACGTCATCGCCGGCAGCGGGCAAGCGACTGTTACGTTCTCGCCGAACACGGCCGGACCTCCGATTGCCGGAGTCCTCTCCATTGAGGAGGGCTCCTTCGTGAACGGAAGATGGAATCCCGGACGCCGGTTGAACGGCGACGAGACCAGCCAGGGGAAATTTGTGCGGATTGGCGGCAGCGGAATCCCCAATGGCGCCATTCAGCGCGTTAAGCTCTATCGCTACCGTTGACGCGGCCTGATAGTGGCGCGCGCCAGACAATGTCGACGCCGTAGTCCGCCCTATTGGAACTTCATCGGGACCGAAATATCCCAACCAGCTTTGGTCAACTGGTCGATACTCTTGACCACGGTCCCGTTCCACTTCACGTTTTTGAATATGATCGGAGCCACATTCTTCCCGGAGATCTTCGCGGGCCGGCTCGGCGTGTAGAATGTGCAGTTTTCGAAAACAAAGTTGGTCAACTCCGAATCCCCGCCGTCGATATAGATCTGCCCGCCGTCATGCTCCCACGTGCAGTGGATGAAGTGAAAATCGTCCAGGGCCTGCTTACTGCTCGCTCGCGTGGGGTACCCGCGTCCAGTAAAATAGGCAGGCGTGAATTGAATCCAAATGGCGAACTTATTCTGCGTGGAGACGAAGTTCACGTCCTCGAAGCGGACGTGCTTCGCTGCCGGAATCGAGCCATACCCAAGCACCAGGCCCGAGGTGTAGCCGTAATTCACGTACCCCTTCACCACTACATCCTCCAGGCCCGCGCCGGCGCCACCGTAGAAGGCAAAGGTATCGTCCATGGTCATGGAAAAGCCGTTCTCTATCAGGATATGTTTGCTGCCTCCGGTGAGGTCATAGGCATCGTCGTGATACTGCTGCTTGCGATTGATCAGCTTGATGTTCCGGCTGGTGAAACCGTCCGTGTTGCTCACCGTCACGGTCCAATAGGCGGACCGGAGGAGAAACAGATCCTGGAACGTGATGTTCTTGCAGTTGTTCACCACATAGCCCTTGACGCCATTCCCGTGGGGATCATTCACCAACCCTTCCGCGGTTCTTGCGCGTCCGTCCCCGGTGTCGGGCTGAATATCGTTCCACAACCAGGGATACCCTTGCATGTCGACGGTTCCCCGGCCCATCAGGCTGGCGTTCTCGATATTGTTAAAGACAAACAATGCTCGCTGAACTCTTCCGCCGCCGCCCCCTCCAATCGCCCCGGGTGGTAAGACGTAATCCGCATTCTTGGTGGACCCCTTAATCACGGCGCCGCTCTCTACGTAGAACTTCACGTTGCTCTTCATCATCACCAGCCCGGTCAGGTAAACGCCGCCTTTCGGAAAGAGGAGTACGCCGCCGCCCGGCCGGGCGGATACGTCGGTAATAGCTTGATTGATCTTCGCGGTTTCGACGGTCTTCCCCGTGTTGTCGATTTTGTAGTCCATTATGTTGACCACATTCGGCTCGCCCAGTTTGGGCGCATTCGCCTCCGGGGCATCGGCAAACAGCAGCAATCCAGTGCTAGAGAAGAGCGGTTCTTCGTTGATGAAGATGACCAGATAACGGGGACGATCGAGATCGAAGCTGACGGTATTGCCTTTGATCTGCGGTTGGATGTTGTACGCAATCGGCCGGATGTAACAGGTGCGTACGTCCCGCTCGCTGATGAGCGAGGTAACGGTGACATGAACTTTGCCGGTCATTGTGAAGCCGGCATAATCCATCCAGTTAAACTGGTTGTACGTGGGAAAGCGGTAGGCGAAGATGGGCTGGCCGTCCACGCTCACCTGGTATGCCAGGCTGGGCGATGCCCCCGGGTAGGGAGAGGTGGGGGTGACCGAGGCGAAGCCCGCCGCCGGACAAAGGATCGAAAGCACTACTAACGAGGCCAGCAAGAATCTGGTTGCCATTGTCTTCATCTCCTGATTGCACAAGGTCCGCCAGCCTGCCAGACTGCGAGGCGTGGATTCCATTACGTCAAGATCGGCGTCTCGCGCAATGAAAACAGCACATCTGAAACGCATAGAGTAACAGGCATTCGCGGATTCAACAAGCTGCGGACCTGGTGGAACGGTGCGGCGTTCCAATTCTCGAAACTGCGGTCCATCTTCTGAAACGCACCGCCAATGCCAGCCGCTCGACCACACCCGTCGGGCGCCCGCCTTTCGCCGCAATGATTTCGCTGGCCCCAGGGCGCGTGATGCGCGACGAGGGGGGCACGGAGACTTGACTTAACGATGTCGGCCGCAATGTTGCCGTATTGCCACAAACGGTCGCCGCTCGCGTAGGCTTGCAGCGGCCGATCCGCTGAATATCCGAATCAGGGAAGTGAAGGCGTGCGTAACCGGCTCCGGATGCCTCACCGCGATTGTGACGGAGGGACAGGGTCGATGGGAAACTCCCGCGCCGGACCGAGGTCCACGCCGGTCAGGTCGCGGATGGGGTAGCTGGCGGGCCTCGTCGGATGGCTGCTTCATGGGCTTGGGCGGCATCTCTTTTGCAGAGATTCTCCATCGCCGGAGCCCAATGGGAGTAATCGTGTACCACCGACGCCAATTGTAGAGAACTGCTGCGGATCGAAGCTTGCGGCCGGCGTCGCCTGCTGTTCGAGATCGGTTTCCGAAGACGCCGAATTGTCGCCAGATACACGCACCGTGGAATAAAGATTCCCCCCAGCTCAAAACGTGGCGATCGGGTTCACCGGGCCGCCTGTCGCACCGGGCACGCGCAGCGGATTCATGGTCAACAGATACGTCCAGCGGCGGCGCTGGGCGGCAGCTTCGGCCAAAGCTTCCAAATCGGCATTGTCGATCAAGGGCATTCCCATGGCTTGCAGCCCGATTTGATGAATGGGCTGGTTCACGCCGGCGATCTGCGAGGGTCGTACGTCCTGCACCACATCGCTGCCCAGCACCGCCGCGCCGCGCTCCCGCAGCCACTTCAGGCAGGAAGCGTACAGTCCCGGCGTTGCCTGGTTCAGATCCAGCGGGCCCTTCTCGCGCACGCGCACCCAACGCCCCGTGCGCACCAGTACCGCATCGCCCGGTTCCACCTTGAAGCTGGCCTTTTTCTCCCAGGCTTCCAGATCTTCCACGTAGATCGCTTCGTTGTCTCCCAGAAACGGCACGCCCTTCAGCTTGGGGATGTCGAACAGCACGCCGCGGGTGAAGACTCCATTTTTCATCCACAGGACATCGTCTTTGCCCGCACCGCGATCGGTATAACTGCTCTGTGGATAGCCATTGTAGATCTGCCCCTTAAAGTACAGGTGGCTGGGAGCATCCAGGTGAGTGGTGTTGTTGCCGTGGTAGGAAACCGCGATGGTGTCCACCACGTATGCGGCCACGTCGCGCGGTTCGGGCCCCGGCGGTCGGCTGGTCAGGG
>Ga0302320_10017070_pt1 | contig 14766 bp, 12 predicted proteins | sample Bog_T0_3_FD_202130 | JGI IMG/M metagenome (GOLD analysis project Ga0302320, IMG submission 202130) | Peat permafrost microbial communities from Stordalen Mire near Abisko, Sweden - Bog_T0_3 | ecosystem: Environmental > Terrestrial > Soil > Wetlands > Peat | place: Sweden: Abisko, Stordalen Mire...
AGAGAATGAGGTCGCGGAAGTTCATGGCGTGATTAAAAAGGAGGCCTTTGCTCTGTCGATGCAGGACTGACCAATTCCTTACTGGGTTTGGAGTTGCGTCCTGAACCGAGAATCGCGCATCCAACCAGCATGAGCAATCTTACAGAAGGTGGTACCGGGCTTCTCTTCAAGCCCTTTGACCTGAAGAATCTGGTTTTGCCGAATCGCATCGTGATGGCGCCCATGACTCGCACCAAATCGCCGGGGGGAATTCCCGGCTCGGATGTGGCGGCTTATTATCGTCGCCGCGCCGAGGGAGGCGTGGGCCTGATTGTGACCGAGGGGACTTACGTTCCGGTTCCAACCGCGGGCTTCTATCCCGGTGTGCCGCACTTCTATGGCGAGCAAGCCCTGGCGGGATGGAAGCGTGTGGTCGAGGAGGTTCATCAGGTGGGCGGCAAGATCTTTCCCCAACTCTGGCACGTTGGCTTGACGCCGGCATCGGGCGGAAAGATTCCATTTGGCGCGATAGGCCCTTCCGGGCTTGCCAACCGGGGCGAGAAGATCACTGAGCCGATGACGCAGAAAGAGATCGACGATGTGGTTCGCGCCTTTGGCGAAGCCGCGCTCTCGGCACAGCGGTTGGGATTCGATGGCGTGGAGATTCACGGCGCGCATGGCTATCTTCTGGATCAGTTCTTTTGGGATGGGACGAACCAGCGGACCGACGCGTATGGCGGCGATCTGGTGGCGCGCACTCGTTTCGCGGTGGAGGTGATCCGCGAGGTTCGCTCCCAGGTGGGTCCGGAGTTCCCCGTCTGCCTCCGCTTTTCGCAATGGAAGCAGCAGGATTACAACGCCAAGCTGGCGCAGAGTCCCGAAGAGTTGGAGCGTTTTCTTGCACCTTTGACCGCAGCGGGCGTGGATCTGTTTCACTGCTCGCAACGCCGCTTCTGGGAGCCTGAGTTTGAGGCCAGCTCGCTGAATCTGGCGGGATGGACCAAGAAACTGACTGGCAAACCGACCGTGACCGTGGGATCGATTACGCTGAACGCGGAATTCACAAGTACTTTTCGCAGCGCGGAGACTGCCGCCGCGACGGGAATCGATGAGCTGCTGGAACGGCTGGAACGCGAGGAGTTTGATCTGGTGGCCATCGGGCGTTCGCTGATCGTGAATCCCAACTGGCCGCAGATCATTCAACGCGGAGCCATCGACGAACTGCTGCCGTACCAGCGGGACGTGTTGGCTCAGTTGATTTAGAACTGAGTCAGCGGCCATCCTGCATTTGCGCCAGTGCTTGCTTGAGGTCGGCAATCAAGTCGCTGGTCTCTTCCATGCCGATGCTTAGCCGCACCAAGCGATCAGCGTAAGATGAGGCGCCGCGGGAGCGATTCAGATTATAGGTCGCGGCCAGGCTTGTCGTCCCCGCCCAGCTATAACCGATCTCAAAGAGATCGAGCGCATCGACGAAGGCGCGCACTTGCGTACCATTAAACTGCGGGCGAAATACAAAGGAAAACAGTCCGCTAGCGCCAGAAAAATCGTGCTTCCAGAATTCATGGCCGGGGCAGCTATCGAGCGCAGGATGCAGCACGGTTTGCATCTCCGGATGCGTAAATAACCACTTTGCGATCGTCAAAGCCGAGGCCTCCGAGTGGTGCAGACGCACGGCCAGTGTTTGAAGGCCACGCAGCGCCAGGCTGCATTCGTCGGGAGAAACTGAGAAGCCAAGGCGCGCCCGTGTATCGCCGAGGCGCTCAAGCAGTGTCTCTTCGCGGACAGTGCCTATCGCGAGAGTCCGCACGACATCGAAGCCTGTCGTGGAGCTATGCAGGGCAAGCTTTATCACATGAGATTTCGCGGCCGTGTCGCCCAATCAACACTGGCCGATGCCTTCGATACGCACGACTGGCGCATTTACGCCGATTTTGCGCAGCTTCACCCCACGCCACTCCAAAGCGATTCAGGGTTGGCTCATAGTCGCGTTAGTTCTCATCGCTTGGCTGCAAATGTATCAGGGCACAACTGAAGGAGTGCCTTGGTTACGAAGCGGCGAGTTTCCGAGGCTCGGAAACCTGGCTGCATGATTGGCATGAAGGCTCTCAACTGCCGTTTTTAGGATGATCCTTCAAACCAGGCTGGCGGTTAATTGCTTTACGTCGGCGAGGATCTGCTCGGGGGTCCACTCATTGCCGGGATAGTAGCGGGCAACTCTGCCGTCGGGGCCGATGAGCGTGGTGGAGAGGGTGTGGGTGATCGTCGCGTCGGAGCTGGGGGTCATTCCCAGATCGAAGAATTTGGCCATTTCGGCTAGGACGGGTTGCTCCGGGGCGGCGAAATCCCAGTGGGCGAAGGCGGTTTTAGAGTCCCTGCCGATGTAGGTGACGCCATAGGCGCGGAGGCGGGCTGGGGTGTCGTGCTCGGGGTCGAAGGTGACCGAGAGCAGGTGGGTTCTGGCGTAGAGCGCGGGGTTGGCGGCTAACTGCTTTTCCAGAGAGGCAAAGTTGCGGGTGACGCGCGGGCAGAACTCGGGCGAGGGGCAGCGGGTGTAGATGAAGGTGAGGAGGAGCGCCCGGCCGCGAAACTGGCCCAGATGGATGGGGTGGCCATCCTGATTGCGGAGCTTGAAGTCTGGCACCGTATCCCCAAGAGCGGGAACATGATAGGAGACGCCTGGCTTGTAATCGGGTTTGGACTGCGCAACAACGACGATGCGGTCGAGCAGGTAGTCGGCGTCGGGGTCGGCGGAGACGAGAACGTCGGCGGTGATGACGTCGCCGGGATGCAACTCACTGAGGATGCTGGGGTCTTTCAGCCTATAGGGCATGGTCATGGCTTCCATGAGGCCGGGAATTGCATCATGGTTGAGCGTGACTTCGCCTTGGGCGGCGTTAGTGGAGACGACTTTGCCGCGGAGATGGTAGACCTTGTAGTTCTGACTGGCTGGCTGCTGCTTGGTGGAGTGGCAGGCAGAGAGCAGAATCAGGGCGAGCAGCGGGGAAAAGAGCAATCTACGCGTCATAGCGTCAGTTTACAACGTGTGTTTCTGTTTCCCGGGTCGATGAGGATGTAGAAGGCAACCGCAAGCCCTTTCGCGCCGGCTTGACAAACGCCTGCGGAACCTTGGTTTCGACATTCAGATCACAACTCTGATGGCTTAATCTGAGGCGAGCCGAAAGTGGATTTGTACTAAAGAGAAACTGATTGTTCCTCAAGCCGCCTTCGGTTGCTCTGTCGAAGCATGGATGCGCCGCTCTACCCCACGGACAAAGACCTGTCCGAGGGGACCCCGGCGGTGGGCAAGTGTGGCCAGAGCTTGTGGAACGGTCTCGCCCTTGACCAAGGCTTCCAAAATGCGGCGACCCGAGAGACCGAGTCCTGCTTGGCCCAGCCGAAGACCTTCTCAATCAACTTGCGCTTTCGCTGGCTCATCGCACACCGTTCATCGCTCCGCTCCTTGTCGGTCAGGCTATTCTTGGCCATTTTCTGCTCACCCTTGGTGTACTCGCTGACATGCGGTGCGATCCCCCGCTCGCGGCTCTTGGTGAACACCGTCAAGTCCCAGACCGCGTCGTCCATTTCCAGACCCACAAACTCGGGGCCTTCAGCGTCAGGTCTTCGTCGCTGGGTTGGAAACCAGCGGAAGAGCAGGTTGTAATTCATCTGCTCCATCAACTGCCGTTCGCTGCGGATCGAATAAAGCACCATCAAGAGCATGGCCCGCAGCAGCCGCTCGGGGGCAATCGAGGGGCGGCCCAGGTCGGAGTACAACTTCTCCAACGCGGCGTCCATGCGCCCGAGCGCCCGGTCAACAAAAGCGCGAATCTGCCTCGCCGGACGGTTGGCTGAAATCCGCTGCGCCAAGGTTAAATAACTGAACATCGCCGCCTGCTTCCGATCGTCTCCACGCATTCTTATTGGAAATATCAGTTTCCGAAAAGTTGCCGTGCCTGCCGTCAGACCAATGAGTTTTCCGCAGCCTGTAAAGTCGGGTCGATAATGCTTGATAAAAAACAACGGGCTTTACAAGCTGCGGAAAACTCAATGCGGAGGGAGACGGGGGTTTTAACTCCCGTGTAAAGCCAATAGAATCTGTGTAGCTTTAGCCATGGAGGGAGGTTTTTTGGGCTTTTCACTTCAAAACCGACCTTTTTCCGAAGCCTGTTCAACCCCTGCGGGATGGTTTTCGACTTTCACCACAGGCTGGTAGGGCTCCGTCCTGTGGTTAGTTGGGACTATCGAACCGGTTTGCTAAGATTGTCCCAAGAGGACCACCGATGATATACGAGGACTTTGTTTCGTTCATGCGCTGTAGCGTACTTCCGCATCGGAAAGAACACCCAAATGACATTCGTTTGGATGGGGAGCGGACAGGTGGAAAGCGAAAGGCATTTGGATTCTTCCGCCACCACGGGCACGAGTGGAAAGTGGACGAAGACACTCACTACGAACCTCTCTTTCTTGATTTATCAGCCGCTGAGGATGGCGGAGATCCTTTTGTCGAGTCGCACACAGCCTCGGGGAAAGGGCGGTGCTTGTCATTTGCAGGGGAACTTGCGGCACGTCAGCAGACAGGGCACAAGTATCTTTACATCTACTCGAATTGAACTGTTTATTTATCTTTGCATGACGGCCTGCCTTACCGGCTGCCGCGCGGCCCCGTCCCTGACCCCGCAAGAGGCGGAGGGTAAGCATCTCTACGAGGGCCGATGCGCCCATTGCCATGAAGACAACGACTTGGCCCTCAAGAAGATCCCGCCAAATCTTCATGATGTTTTTGACCACAAGACGCTTCCCAGCGGAATCCCCGCCACCGACGCCGCAGTGCGTCAAAATGTGCTGACCGGGAAGGGAATGATGCCGAGCTTCGCAGGCCGCTTCACCGACGAGCAGATGGCCGCGCTCTTGGCGTATCTCCATATGGGAATACATTGAATGTTTATCGGAGTCACCTAGTCCTAATTACTATTTTAGAAGGTATTGACATTTTATTAATAACTATGGTTACCTTGTTCGTGTAACCTTTTCTCGGGATCAGCAAGATCTGTCCTAAGACGAGCCAACCTTTCCCAATCGTTGTGAGAGGCCTGGTTTTGCCATTGCTGATAAGACGTCTTAAGAGAGGTGGGCCACGATGACTGTTCGATGGGGAAGATGCTCTAACTTCAAGAATTGCACGGATGCAAAGCAGAGACAAGCAATTCCCATACCGCAAGGAACACCCTTCATTTGCCCTGAGTGCTCGGGAACGTTAGTGGATGAAAACGATCTTGCTCCAAAACGGATCAGTCCCGCTCCCCGGAAGCAAGAGACAACCACTCCTAAAGTAGTTTTGGCGGCCTCAATCCTTCTCATTTTGGTCGCTGGTTTCGCGGTTTGGGGCGGCCTGCACGCCTCCAAAGCCTCGGCGGCTAAGGTTCAGCCGAAGACGATCCTCCGCCTGGCCGGCTCAAACACTATTGGAGACACACTTGGGCCAGCTTTGGCCGAAGCGTTCCTAAAGGATCAAGGCGCGACAGATCTCCGCACTCTTCCCGGAGCAAACCCGCAAGAGAAGATCGTTCAGGGGATTCTCCCCGGCGACAACACTCCCTCTGCAATTACCATCGCGGCGCATGGCTCGGCAACTGCGTTCACTTCTCTAGCTGCGAATTCGTGCGACATCGGCATGGCTTCCCGCAAAATCAAGCCCGACGAGGCAAGTAAGCTGGTGGCGCTTGGTGATATGTCCTCCGCGGCGAACGAACATATCCTCGGTTTGGACGGTATTGCGGTGATTGTCAACGCCGCCAATCCGGCCAACCAGCTTAACAAGGAAACGATCAAGCGGATTTTTACGGGCGATATTACAGATTGGTCGAAAGCCGGCCCGCAAGCCGGTTCCAGTAGCGGCGCAATCAAGATTTATGCCAGAAACGATGACTCCGGCACCTACGATACCTTCAAGAGCCTCGTGCTTGCCGGTAAGCCGTTGGTGTCAGGGGCGCAAAGAATTGAGGACAGCAAGACGCTCTCCGATGCGGTGGCAGCCGACCCGCACGGCATCGGTTTCATCGGCCTTCCTTACATTCAAAGCGCCAAGCCGGTCGCGGTTTCAGAGAAGGGAACTCAATCCTTGCTGCCCACGCGGCTTACGGTGGGAACGGAGGATTATCTTCTCTCCAGAAGGCTTTACCTTTATTCGTCCGCGGCTTCCGGCAACAAATTCGCTCACCAGTTTGTCGAATTCGCTCTCTCCAAAGCAGGCCAGGATGTGGTCGGAGACAGCGGTTTCGTGACCCAAAACGTTGCCCAGGTAGCTCAAGCAGTTGCCCCGCAAGCACCTGGGGAATACAAATGGCTGACCAAAGGCGCCAATCGCCTCTCGCTCGATTTTCGATTCGAGTCTGGAGCAGCGGAACTGGACAATAAGGCTCAGGCTGATCTGGATCGTGTAGTCTCGCTGATTGCGGACCTGAAGATTTCTCCAGACCGCGTCATGCTCTTTGGCTTCTCCGACAACAACGGCTCACCTTCGTCCAATCAGGCAATCTCGCTCACTCGTGCCCAGGCGGTGGAGAGCCAATTCATTGAGCGAGGCCTGCATCCCGCCATCGTTCGCGGCTATGGCTCGGGCCTTTCCGTCGCCGCCGACGACAGCGAAGAAGGTCAGGCGATGAATCGCCGCGTCGAAATCTGGGTCAAGAAATAGCTCACTTCAGACCGCCTTCGGCGCAGTTGAGCGGCAAATCGCTTGATTTTTTGCCGGGGGCGGTATACTAAGACTTGCTATGGCAACCGAAAAAACCTTCTACTTAGAGACCTTCGGATGCCAGATGAATGCCCATGACTCCGAAAAGGTCATTGGCACATTGGAGCATGAGGGCTACCGGCAGGTCGAGTCGGAGGAGAACGCAGGCCTGATCCTCTATAACACCTGCTCCATCCGCGATAAAGCCGAACAGAAGGTCTTCCACCGTCTGGACGAATACAAACGGCAGCATAGAGAAGGCAAGCGCTTTGCCGTGCTCGGTTGCGTGGCGCAACAGGAGGGCGAGAAGATCTTCGAGCGCGCGCCTTATGTCTCGCTGGTCTCAGGGTCTGCCTCCTACCGCAAGCTGCCGGAGATGCTGGCGCGCCTGGAGGCCGGCGAGACGCGCATCACTGGGCTTGATGATCGGCAGACCGACGAGACCTTCGAGACCGAGTTCACCGCCCGCAAGAACCCTTATCGCGGCTACATTACCATCATCGAAGGCTGCGACAAATTCTGTTCTTACTGCGTGGTGCCTTTCACCAGAGGCAAAGAGCGCAGCCGCGGGTCGGATTCGGTGCTGGCTGAAGCACGGCGTATCGTCGATCTGGGCTACACCGAGATTCAGCTCCTGGGCCAGAACGTCAACAGCTACCGGGATACGGAAGGGAAGCGCAGCTTCGCAGAATTGCTGGCTGCAGTTGGCGAGGTGCCGGGCATCCGTCGCGTCCGCTTCACCACCAGTCATCCACGCGACTTTACCCGCGACATCGTCGAAGTTATTGACGCCGTTCCCACCCTTTGCGACCACGTCCATCTGCCGGTGCAGTCCGGTTCCTCGCGCATCCTGAAGTTGATGGCCCGCGAGTACACCCGCGAATGGTACCTGGAGCGGATCGCCTGGATCAAGGCCGCGCGCCGGCCGATTTCGATTTCGACGGATATTATTGTGGGCTTTCCAGGGGAGACTGTGGAGGATTTCATTCAGACAATGGACCTTCTTGGCGAAGTCGAGTACGATTGCGTTTTCGGCTTCAAGTACTCGGGCCGGCCCAATACACCGGCTTTGACGATGATTGATTCCATTCCAGAAGCGGAGAAGGCAACCCGGCTTCAAGCAGCGCTTGATCGTCAACGTGAAATTCAAAGATTCAATTATGCCAAGCATTTAGGGCAGTTAATCGAGGTAATGGTTGAAGGCGTCAATCCGGTACGTGGGCAGGTTATCGGACGCAGCAGCCAGAACAAGCCGGTCAACTTTACCAGCGGACAACTGATCGCCCCTGCGCCGGGAAGCTATCGGCAAGTAAAAATAACGGCGACACACCCCAACAGTTTGGTGGGTGAAGCGGTCTAAGATGGAATGATTGAAGAAAGGGAAGCCATGGATATTGAAGTGCGGATACGCGGGTTAATGATGGACCCGGCTACCAGCATGCCCATTGTCGTACTGAAAGACGTGGCTTCCGAGACGGTGATGCCTATCTGGGTGGGAATCTTTGAGGCCAACGCAATCGCCATCGAGATTGAGAAGATTGCCGTGCCGCGCCCCATGACCCACGACCTGACCAGGAACCTCATGCGGCACATGAATACGCGTTTGGAACGTGTTGTTATTTCAGAACTTAAAGATGATACGTTTTTCGCTTTGCTTTGGCTGCGTCAAGGCGATGAGCCAATGGTCATCGACGCCCGGCCGTCGGATGCGATTGCTCTGGCGCTGCGGGCTGATTGCCCGATCTATGTCGCCGAGCAGGTGATGCAGGCCGCCAAGTTGAATACTTCTGGACCGCCGGAAGGACCGACAGGCGAGCAGTTGCGCGGCTGGCTGGAGGGGCTGAACGACGAAGATCTGGGTCGGTATAAGATGTAGGCGGGGGTGCGAGCGTTGAAATTTCGGCGTAAGGTCATCATTTTCTGTATGGCTTTTGTTATCGCGTTGTGTTGTTCGATCATTGTTTATAAGGTTGTCGGCCATCAGGTTATCGGTCATCAACCGAGATTGGTCAAGCCTTCAGGTAGTCAATGGTGGTTTTATGTTGGCATTCTATTCTTATGCATCTCAACGACCCCCTTGCCGTTTATCGAGAGCCTGAAGTACAAGAAGTTGCTGAATTTAATATTCTTAAGCCTCGGCTGCACCTTCATGTTACTCGATGAATGGCACACAGTCACAGTAGGCCATCAGCCAATCTTCTATGGTTTCTGCGCCTTGTATTTTCTCGTATTGGCATACGTCATTCTTCGCGATATCCGCAATTGGAATAGCCAGAGTAAGACACAGAGCCTGTTGGTTGAGGATGCCGTACAGCAGGGAAATGCACAAGGGAATCCCTGATTCTTGAGGAGGTTGCGGTAGATTAGGAATAAGAGCTTCAGACAGCCGGTTACTATACAGAATATACGTTATCAGACATTGAATCCCTGTAATTCACACCCGCCCATACAGGCTAATGTGGCTGCCCACCAGGGATTCGAACCCCAATATGCTGCTCCAGAGGCAGCTGTCCTACCATTGAACGAGTGGGCAACTCAAATGCGCTGGGGGCGACTCTCGTCCCAGGTCAGTGTTGGCCGCGCCCAAGCGCCTTTGACCAAAACCAACTTGTTTATCATAAGTGGATTTCCCGACCCGGTCAAACCCATCTGGATCAATTTTGATTTCTTCCTTCGAAAAGCGATCACTCAACGTCGTGACCTTCCGCAAATGGGTGAATCAGCCTTTCCGAATTCCCAGCCGCCCACGCATCAACATTCATAGAATCCAGAACTTCCTGCGTCTTTTCACTTCATTGAGGCAGGCCCTCTTTACCGGGCCTTCATCTTCCACTTCCCTCTCGCGTCCTATAATGAAGAATGGCCGTCTGCACCCTGAGCCTCACAGAGCACTCAGAGATGCAGCCGGCCGGCTTCCCCCAGGGTGCTTCCTTGAATGACGCCATCATGATCCGCGGCGCGCGGACACACAATCTGAAGAACGTCTCCTGCGATATACCACACGGAAAGCTGACAGTGGTCAGCGGCGTGTCGGGCTCTGGGAAGAGTTCGCTTGCCTTCGACACGATCTACGCCGAGGGGCAGCGGCGCTACGTCGAGTCGCTCTCCGCCTACGCCCGCCAGTTTCTGGAACGTATCGAGAAGCCCGATGTGGACGTGATCGATGGGCTTGCTCCGGCCATTGCGATCAAGCAGAAAAACACGACGCGCAATCCGCGCTCGACAGTCGCCACAGCCACCCAGGTCTACGATTATCTGCGCCTGCTCTACGCCCGCTGCGGCACGGTTTACTGCGTGTACTGCGACGGTCTGGTGAAACGCGACTCGATGGACGAGGTTGCCGAAGCAACGCTTGCGCTGGGCGAAGGGACACGGCTGAATGCGCTCTTTCCGGTGCGCCACGTCGAGGTCGTGACGGAAACGGAAACCAAGCCAGCCCGGCGCAGCTTGAAAGCCACTGGGAAAGCAGCAGCCAAGTCCGCCGCCAAAGCAGCAGCCGAATCCCCGCTGACGGAATCCCTCAAGGCGCGGCTGATGGAGCTGCGCGCCTCCGGCTTCAACCGCCTCAACCAGCAAGGCCGGATCTTCGAGTTTTCGACGCCCGAGTCGCTGCTCGATCTGGATTTTACTCTTCCCGTGTTCATCCTTTTGGATAGGATTGTGGTGAGCGCCGACAACCGCGCCCGCATTGTGGACGCAGCGGAGATTGCCTACCGCGAGGCTGGCGAGGTGATTTTTGAGGAGGTTCCTCGAGACGAAAATGCACCGCGTCCACGTCATCGCTTCTCCGGCGCGTACGAGTGCAAGAGCTGTCACCGGCCGGGTCGCGAACCGGAGCCGCGCTTGTTCAGCTTCAATAATCCTTTTGGCGCCTGCCCGCGCTGCCAGGGCTTTGGCAACACGGTGGATTTCGACCTGAATCTCGTCATTCCCGACAAGGGACTCAGCCTCAACGATGGCGCAATCGATCCCTGGAACCGGCCCAAATGCCGGCCGTGGTTTGTCGAACTGCGCAAGCAGGCCGCCGAACTGGGTGTGCCGCTGAATGTGCCCTGGCGGGAGCTTTCCGAGTCGGCGCGTGAGACTGTGTTGCGCGGCAAGGGCAGCTTTGCGGGCGTCTACGGCTTTTTTGCGCAGATGGAGCGCAAGAAGTACAAGCTGCATGTGCGCGTGATGCTGAGCAAGTATCGCGGCTATGCCGAGTGCCCGGATTGCCGAGGCCAGCGCCTGAGGGCTGAGGCCCGCAGTGTGCGCATCAATGGATTGAATATCTGCCAGGCCACCGCGCTTACTATCGCCCAGGCAAAGTTATTCTTTGGCGCGCTGCAGCTTTCGCCAATGCAGGAGGAGATTGCCGGGCCGATCCTCGACGAGGTTCGCCAACGGCTGAGTTTTCTGGATGCGGTTGGCCTGGAGTACATCACCCTCGACCGGCTTGCTTCGACGCTCTCGGGCGGCGAGGCGCAACGCATTCAGTTGGCGACTTCGCTGGGCTCACGGTTGGTGGGGGCGCTCTACGTGCTCGATGAGCCTTCGATTGGCCTGCACACGCGAGATACGGCGCGTCTGATTCATATTCTGGAAGAACTACGCGATCTGGGCAACACCATCATTGTTGTCGAGCATGATGCCGACGTGCTGCGCGCGGCCGACCATCTACTCGATCTGGGCCCCGGCGCGGGCGAGTTTGGCGGCAAACTGCTGGCCGAGGGCGTTCTGGCGGAGATTGAGGCCAATCCCAACTCGCTCACCGGCCGCTATTTATCCGGCCAGATGACGATCCCGCTGCCCGCGCGCCGCCGCATTCCCGGAAAAGAGCGTCTGCTGCTGTGCGGCGCAACCGCCAATAATATCCATAAGCTCGACGTCGAAATCCCGCTGGGAATGCTGGTGGCGATCACCGGCGTCTCGGGCTCAGGCAAGTCCACGTTGGTTCATCAGGTGCTGTTCCGGGCGGTGGCGCGGGCTTTGGGTCAGAGCGACGGCGCGGATCTCTCCGGGGTCTTCACTTCCCTTTCCGGTGCCGAGCGATTGAACGACGTGGTGCTGGTGGATCAGGCGCCGATTGGCCGTACGCCGCGCTCCAATCCGATCACTTACATCAAGGGCTTCGATCTGGTGCGCGAGCTTTTTGCCGCGCAACCGGAGGCCAAAAAGCTCTCATTGACGCCGGGGCATTTCTCCTTCAACGTGCCCGGTGGCCGCTGCAACACCTGCGAGGGCGACGGCACGGTCACGGTCGAAATGCAGTTTCTGGCTGACGTGGAGCTGCCCTGCGAGGAGTGCAACGGGACGCGCTACCAGACCAAGATTCTCAATGTACTTTACAAGGGCAAGAACATTCACGATGTGCTGCAAATGACTGTCAAGGAGGCACTTCGCTTCTTTGCCGGGCAGACGCGACTGCTGGAAAAGCTGGCTGTGCTGGACGAGATCGGCCTGGGGTATCTGCGGCTTGGTCAATCGGCGACGACGCTCTCAGGCGGCGAGGCGCAGCGCGTCAAGCTGGCAGCTCACCTCGCCCAGGTGCGGGCGGCCAACGCCACCGCCAAGCCGTCGCAGGCCAGCCGCGTACTTTACATTCTGGATGAGCCGACGACGGGGCTGCACTTCGACGATGTTTCCAAGTTATTGACGGCATTTCGCAAACTGATCGACGGCGGCGGCTCGCTGATTGTCATCGAGCACAATCTGGACGTGATCAAGTGCGCCGATTGGGTGATCGACATGGGCCCGGAAGGCGGCGAGGCCGGCGGACGCATCGTGGCCGAGGGAACGCCGGAAGAGATCTCGGCAAACCTGCTCTCCCATACCGGAAAGTGGCTGGCAACGGTTCTGTAAGTTAGCTAACCGGCTTTGGTGAAAGTTGAGATTTGAAAGGGCACGACTTTAGCCGTGCCGCAAATACTTGATAAAAAACGAAGGCCGGGTGCCCCATCCATTCCGCTCCTGAGTGTAGTCGAAGGATTTGCGTCTTTCATCGCGGAATGGGTGAGATAGCACGAACCTCATTCAGAGCCCTGTTAAAGGAGAGCCGCTAAACTCCTGCGAGCGAATAGCGAGCGGCTGCCCCACCGCAGGTGGGTGGCAGAAAATGCTAGCATCATAGAGAAAGACATCCCAAAAATGCCTGATTCCGAGCCCTTTTCAGCCCCGATTCCCCGCGTTCGCTTTGCGCCCTCGCCCACCGGCTTCCTGCACGTCGGCAGCGCACGCACCTTTATCTTCAATTGGCTCTATGCCCGCCACAACCACGGAACCATGGTCCTGCGCCTGGACGACACCGACGTCGAGCGCAACACCGACGCCAGCGTCCAATCCATCTTCGAAGGCCTGCGCTGGCTCGGACTCGACTGGGACGAAGAGTACAAGCAATCCGAGCGACTCGCCTTGCATCGCCGGCAGGCAGAAGCCATCTTCGCCGAGGGCCTCGCCTATCGCGACTTCACCCCCGCCCACGCCGCAGCCGACAATCAATCCTCCGCTCAAGGTGCCTGGCTCTTCAACCCCGGAATGCCTGAGCTCTCCCGCGAAGACTCCGACCGCCGCGCCGCCGCCGGTGAGCCCTTTGCCCTCCGCTTTCGCGTCCCTCGCGGCCAAAACCGCACCCTGACCTTCACCGACGCCGTTTATGGTGAGCAGTCCAAACAAGCCGACGAGGTTGAAGACTTCGCCCTGCTGCGCTCCGACGGCAACCCCACATACCACCTGGCCTCCTGCGCCGACGACGCCGATCTCCGCATCACCCACATCATTCGCGGTCAGGATCACCTCAGCAACACCTTCAAGCATCTGCTGACCTTTGAAGCACTGGGCGTCGAGTCGCCCACCTTCGCGCATTTGCCCCTGCTCGTCGCCCCCGACGGCGCCAAGCTGTCAAAGCGCAAGCACGGCCCCGTCGTCAGTGTCACCACTTACCGCGACGCGGGCTTCCTGCCCCAGGCCTTCATCAACTTCCTCTGCCTCCTCGGCTGGTCGCCCAAGAACGACCGCGAGTTCATGCCCCTCGGCGAGATCCGCTCGGCCTTCACTCTCGAAAACGTCAACCGCTCCAACGCCGTCGTCAATTTCGACGAAGCAGCCTTGAGCTCTACCAATCTCGCCCCGTTCGATCCCAAAGCCGTCTGGCTCAACGCCGAGCACATCCGCGCCCTCAGCGTCGATGAACTCAGCCACCAACTCCAGCCGTTCTTCGCGAAAGCCGGTTTCGACACCACGCCGGAAAAAGTCATGGCCGTCACTCCGCTCATCCGCGAGCGCATCAAGCTCCTCAGTGAAGCCCCCGCCGCCGCCGACTTCTTCTTCCTTAAAGAACTCGCGCCCTATGACCCAGCCGAGTTGATCCCGCAAAAAGGCGATGCGAACATGGCCGGTCGCGTCCTCCAGACCGCCCAGGAGGTTCTGGCCACAACCTCTTTCGACCACGACGCCCTCGACCATGCGCTGCGAGCCGCTGCCGCCACGCTCGGCCTCAAGGCCGGGCCAATGTTTCAGCCCATCCGGGTCGCCGTCTGCGGACGCAAAAACGCCCCTCCGCTCTTTGAATCCCTGGTAGTCCTCGGTCGCGATCTTAGTCTGGAGCGCATCCGCAAGGCCGAAAGCAAGTTTCTAAAAGTTTTTCGATTAGATACGGAGGTTTCCGTGTCCGTCAACAGTTCAGGGATAAGGGCACAGTCGGTACCTGCGACACTCCTATCACTCAGCGATGAAGGCGCATTGCGCACGGCATTTGAGTTCGCGGGATTGGCGCCTGAGCAAGTGGAGTATGCCATGCGAAAGCTCAAGGGAACAGGGAAGAACGAAGGTTTTTTGATTCCCATTGATCAGAACTAACTGGTTTGCCAGGTGTCCCTCGTCTTGTTTTTGAAAAACTGGAAACATTCTCCAAATTCACCTTTGGCCTCAAAGCGTCAGGGCACGACTTCAGTCGTGCCGCAAGAGGTTGATTTTGATCCCGGCTTTACAGGCTGCGGAAAAACTCTTTGGTTTAATGGGGATTGCGGTATCTTTCCCGGCGTTGATTCATCCAATCAGTATGCGTGGAAACGATCAGA
>Ga0302320_10017071_pt1 | contig 14766 bp, 11 predicted proteins | sample Bog_T0_3_FD_202130 | JGI IMG/M metagenome (GOLD analysis project Ga0302320, IMG submission 202130) | Peat permafrost microbial communities from Stordalen Mire near Abisko, Sweden - Bog_T0_3 | ecosystem: Environmental > Terrestrial > Soil > Wetlands > Peat | place: Sweden: Abisko, Stordalen Mire...
CACATCTGCCGGGCTACGGCTATGGGTTCAACGGTGCGGTCTACTGCGACCCGGCCCTGGCCGGCTCGCGAGTGGGACGGGGGACCTACCAGTGGGACGGGGCGGCGGGAACCTGGTTCTGGGTCGACCCGGAAAATCAGATTGTCTTCGTGGGCCTGATCCAGCGGATGCTCCAGGAAGGGATGCCCCCGTTGCAGGCAGATACCCAGGCCCTGATCGCCGAAGCGCTGATCTAACCGAGCTTAAACCGCACCCCGCGCCGGCGGTCTGGCGGCGACGCGGCGCCAGGCATCGATGACGGCATCGACGGTGAGCTCCGCATCCCGACGCGTAGTGGCGATGCTGCTGACCGAGACACGCATCACCCAACGATCCCGCCACTGGGACGAACCGATGAAAGCGACGGCGTCATCCTGCACCTGACGAACCACGGCGAGAGTCAGGGCATCGTCCTGGCCGTCGTCGCCGTCGCCGAATGCGACCATGGACTGGTTAAGCTCGACGGGGCAGACCAGAGTCACGCCCGGCTCGGCGGCCAGACGCTCGGCCATGAGGGCGGCCAGGGCGCAGCAACCCTCCACCATTTCGGCGATCCCCGAGCGGCCGAGCTGGCGGATCATGGCCCAGGTGGCGAAACCGCGAGCGCGACGCGACAGCTCGGGCACATAGGCCGAAGGGTCACGCTCCGCGCCTTCGGCGGGCGGCAGGTAGCTGGCGTTGAAGGCCATGGCCCGGCGGTGAGCCTCCGGGCGCCGTACGATCGCGTACCCGCTGTCATAGGGAGTCTGCAGCCATTTATGCCCGTCCGTGGCCAATGAATCGGCGAGATCCACGCCCTCCACCTGTTTGGCGCGGGTCGGACAAGCCCGAGCCCAGAGGCCGAAGGCGCCGCCCACATGAAGCCATCCGCCCCGATCGGCCACCAGGGGCGCGATGTCGATGAAGGGATCGCTGGCGCCGCTGTTCAGCTGTCCCGCTTGGCCCAGGACGATCAGCGGACCCGCCAATTCCCGAAGCGTGCGCTCCAGCGCTCCGGCGCGCATGCGGCCCTCATTATCGGTGTCAATCACATGCACCCGGCGAGCGCCCAGCCCCAGATACTTCAGGGCGGAATATACCGTGGCGTGCGCGTCGGCGCCGATGAGAACCTGCACCGGGGGCGCGTCGAACAGTCCGTTGGCCTCCACGTCCCAGCCGACCCGCCGCAGCAACTCGCTCCGCGCGGCCGCCAGGCACACGAAGCTGGCCACGGTTGCGCCGGTGACGAACCCCACCGAAGCGGTGCGCGGCAGATCCAGAAGGTCCAGCAGCCAGCCAGCGGCGACGGCCTCCACCGCCGCCGCCGCCGGGGCGGCCAGGATATTGCCAGCGTTCTGGCCCCAGGCTGCGGTGAGCCAGTCGGCGGCCACCCCCGTGGGATGCGAATTGCCGATCACCCAGCCGAAAAAGCGTGGACCGGCGGAGGCGCGCATGCCCGGGGTCGCGCGGTGGATCAACTCGGCGATGATGACATCGGCCTCGCCAGGATGCTCAGGCGTTGGCGCCTCGAAGGCGGACAGCATCGCCGCGTAGCCCAGGACCGGCGTATGGTCCGCGCTCTGGACCGACTGCCGATAGGCGATCGCCGCCTCCGCCGCTCGCATCAGGGCGCGGGGCCCGGCCGTACTGTGCGAATCCATGCGGCTCCCTCAACTATCGCGTCGATCTAGACCGCGGTGACGTCGGCCGCGATCCGATTCTTGCTTTGTTGTCGGTCGGCCTCGCGAGGCGTTTGATTTAAAATAACGCCAAGCGCCATCCGCAGGCTTAGAGTCAGCGCACCTTAAGGAGCAAGCGCCTCGGCGCTCAGCCAATTCATGCCCGACGGCGCCTCAACGGCCGCTCTTCTGCGGCCCAAACTCGCGACCACTCTGATGGAAGGCTACAGCTTTGCCTTCTTTCGCAAGGACGCCATGGCCGCCCTGACTGTGGCTATCGTCGCCCTGCCGCTTTCCATGGCCATAGCCGTCGCCTCCGGCGTCGGGCCAGAGCGCGGTATCTATACCGCCATCGTAGGCGGCTTCCTGGTCTCGGCGCTGAGCGGCAGCCGGTTCCAGATCGGGGGACCGGCCGGGGCCTTTATCGTCCTGGTGGCCGCCACGGTGGCGCGATTTGGTCTCCAGGGGCTGTTGCTGACGGTGATGATGTCCGGCTTGATGCTGACGTTGCTGGGCGCGTTGCGTCTGGGATCGCTCATCCGGCACATACCTCATGCGGTGACCGTGGGATTCACGTGCGGCATCGCGGTCACGATCGGCGCCAGCCAGCTCAAGGACTTGGGCGGCCTGCATCTGGCGGGTGCGGAGCCCGGTCCGCTCATCCCGAAGCTCGGGGCGCTGGCTCAAGCGTGGCCGACATTCGGGCCGGCGGCTCTGGTTATCGGCGGGGGGACGGCGGCGATCATTTTTGGCCTGCGACGCGTTCGACCTAACTGGCCAGGCATGCTGATCGCTGTCGTGGCCGCCTCCCTGGCGGCAGCCTTGGCGCATCTGCCGGTTGCGACCATTGGCAGTCGATTCGGCGGCTTGCCACATGGCCTGCCGATACCGCGCCTGCCCGCGCTCAGCGCGCATCTGGCGCTGCAGGTTCTGCCGGCGGCGCTATCGTTCACCCTCCTGGGCGGAATTGAGAGCCTGCTCTCCGCGAAGGTCGCTGACGGCATGACCGGTCGAAAACACCGCTCCAACATGGAGTTGATCGCCCAGGGCCTCGCCAATGTGGCCTCCGCTGTCTTCGGTGGAATCAGCGTGACCGGGACGATTGCTCGCACCGCGACGAATGTGCGGGCCGGCGCGGTAAGCCCGCTCTCCGGAATGATGCACGCCGCCTTTCTTCTGTTGTTCATCATGATCGCGGCGCCCCTCGCGAGCTTTACGCCGCTGGCCGCGTTGGCCGGGGTGCTTGTGGTGGTTGCCTGGAACATGGCCGAGAAAGCCGAGTTCGTCCGCCTGCTTCGCGATTGGCGCACCGCCGCCGTGCTGTTGGCGACCTTTGGGCTGACGCTGGTCCGGGACCTCACGTCCGGGATTCTGGCCGGCTGCATCCTCGCGGGCTTGTTCGCCCTGCTTCGCCGCGGCATTCCGGAAGAAGGCGACACCCCAATCACCTAGGCTGTTCTGCGCGTTCCCCGGCTACAACGGCGGTCGCTCACCCTGGGCGAGCCGACCCGCGATCACCGCCAGAACCGGTCCAAGCTGGGCGACCGAGTCCACGACATAGTCCGCCCCGGCGGCATCGAGGGCGGCGGCGGCCAGGGCGACCCGCGCAGCCCGTTCCGATCGGGGGAGGCTTTCGAAGGCATCCAGGCCCAACCCGACGCCGTTGCCGCTGGCAGAGACGCCAACCGTCCACGCACCGGCGGCGCGACCCTCGGCGATGCCCACCTCGGCGTCGTCGACCTTGACGCAGCGCCAGGCGGGCCACGCGTCGAGGGCGATAAGCGCCTGCCACACCATCAGCGGCGAAGGACGCCCCGAGGCGGTCTCGCCGGCGCAAACCGTGACGTCGGGCGCGTAGCCCTGGGCCGCCGCGGCGGCCAGGATGGGGCGCATCATGGCCCGGGTGTATCCGGTGCTCGAGCCGACTTTCACGCCCGCCGTGCGAAGATCGGCGACGAGGCTGGCGGCGCCGGGAATGAGTTGCGAATGGTCGGCGGCGGCGGCTTCCATCAGGGGTTCAAGGGCGCGGTAGAGGCGGTCGACGTCCTCCTCGCCCGCCGCGTGCCCGTGCGCCGCTTTCCACGCGGCTGTGATAGCGTCGTTGCGCATGAGCGCACGCACATGGTCGCGTTTAGCGACACCCATATCCGCGCGGGCCTGTGACTCAGTGATCGCCACGCCGTCGGCGGCGAAGGCGGCCTGCAGGGCGCGGACCGGCGCCAGGCAGCCGAAGTCGACCATCGTGCCGGCCCAGTCGAAGATGACGGCGACGATCTCGTTCAGGGGCTCGCTCATGGAACCGACTCCAGGTCGACGCCAAAAAGCTCGCCGATCACCTCCTCGGCAATGGCGAAGGCGGTTGACGCTCCGGTCCCGCCGGTCACCATGACGAGGCGCACGTCCGGCGCGGGCGCATCGGCGAACATGGTGAGATTTTCGGCCGAAGCGTAGGTCCCGCTCCATCGCTCGACCACGGGCGGCGGGACGAGGCCGGTGGCCGCGGCGAATTCCCGCAGGATCAGCGCCTCGGTGCGGGCGGCCATGAAGGGAGGGGGCGCGTCGGCATAGTGGTGACTGTCTCCGACCACCAGCGATCCGTCGGCGCCCTGGACCACGATCAGGTGCACGCCGTGGGCGAGCGCTTCGGCCGATACATCCCGGAGGTGCGCCTGCAGGACCGTGGCCTCGCGCAAAGCCGCGTACCCAAGATAGCGGGTCAGGCCCAGATCCGACATGATGGCCGCGGGCAGCCGAATGCCCGGGGCGGCCAGGCGCAGCATGCTGAGCGCGCAGCGGTGGACGCCCCTTGCGGCGATCATCTCGGGAAAGAGCGAGGCCAGGTCATCACCAGGGCAAACGACGGCCGCCCCGGCGTGGATCGGGCCGCGGGAGGTTTGCACGACCGGCGGCGCGACAGTCAACGCCGCCGCGCCCGACACAAAATTCACGTCATGAACCTCGGCCAGCCAGCCGGCGAGCCGGGGGATCGCCGAGCGTGACTCCACGCGGATCTCATGCGGACTGAAAAGTGCGCCCAGGGTGTCCGGCGCTGCAAGACCAGGCGCGAGACGAAGGAGGGCTTCACGGTTCCAGATGGCGCAGCCGTCGCCCATTTCGGTAGAAAGGAACGCCTCGACCACCGGCAATGATTGGGTGTGGCGCATCGTCAGCACGAGGCCGGCGTGCTCAATCATGATCCCGGCTTCCGCAGCCACGCGAACCCAGAGGTCGCGCGACCGGCGAGCCCGGAGCCAGGTCTGGCCGCGCTCTTGCCCTGTGACCGTGATGAAACCGAAGTTGCGGATCGAGGCGCCGTTGGCGGCCGCGTCACGATCGATAACGACCACCCGCTTTCCCAGTCGCGCGGCCGCCCAGGCGTGGGCGAGGCCGACGATACCTGCGCCGATCACCGCAACATCGTAAGGCTGGGGCATTAGGTCCGCCTTGAGGCCGAGCGTCGATGGCCGCTCAAAAAAGCGACATTGGCCCAAGGGGGACTAAAAAATCGATCTGGGAGGGTTGAAACAGTCGCCCGCGACGCTCACATCAGGAGTCGCCGCGGGCTCATCCCCCCCCGTTCTCGCGGCCCGACTAGGCCCGGCGGAGTGACTGTTTCGCCGGGCCACTTTTTTCCAAGCTGCCCCCAAGGGCAATAGGGCTTGGAGCCTCCTCAACCGATTGACCGGCTTAAGTGTCAAAAACGACACATATCGGTCACACGCGGCCGCCTCTAGGCATGGTCGCGTCAGATGCGTATCGTCGGCAAAACCGTTGGAGGAGATCAGACCCGTGCCCCAGATTCGCGCCAATGGCGTCATGCTAGAATACGAAGTCACCGGCGATGCCGCCGCCGAACCGGTGCTGCTGATCATGGGCCTGGGCGCGCAACTGACCCGCTGGAGCCCGGAATTCACCACCAAGCTGGCCGCGAGGGGCTACCGCGTCATCCGTTTCGACAACCGCGACATCGGCCTTTCCGAGAAGCTGGACGCCGCCGGCCCGCCGGACATCCCAGCGCTCTTCGCCGCGCGCAACGAAGGCAAATGGCCAAAGGTGGCCTATGATCTCAATGACATGGCCGCCGATGCGGCGGGTCTGCTGGACGCCCTGGGCATCGCGCGGGCGCATATTGTCGGGGCCTCAATGGGCGGCATGATCGCCCAACTGGTCGCGGCCGACCACCCGGAAAAGACGCTATCGCTTACCTCGATCATGTCGACCACAGGCAACCCGGCGCTGCCGGCCGCGACGCCGGCGGCGATGGAGCGTCTGAACATGCCCGCACCCGATCCGACGAAGGATCTGGAGGCCTATGTGGCCCACTCGATCGTCGGCGCCAGGGTGATGGGATCGCCCGGCTATCCGGTCTCCGATGAAATCCTGCGCGATGAGGCTATCAGCACGGTCAAGCGCTCCTATTATCCGCTGGGTTTCATGCGCCAGTACGCCGCAATTCTCGGCTCTCCGGACCGGCGCACCAAACTCGCGACGATCACGGCGCCCACGGTTGTGATCCACGGCGATGCCGATCCGCTGGTGCCGATCGACGGCGGGCGCGACACCGCCGCCAGTATTCCGGGCGCCGAGCTGCTTGTCATCCCCGGCATGGGCCACGATGTGCCGGCTGCGCTTTACGACCGAATCATCGACGGAATCGTGCAGGCGGCCGCGCGGGCGAAGGCGCCGGTTTAGGGGGCCTTTTTCACGAAGGGCGACGGCACGCGGCCCCCGCCCTGGCGTTCGAACATCCAGCCAGGATATTCGCTGGGCAACGCGCTGACCTCGTCCAGGCGCATGACCTCTTCGGAGGTCAGGGTCAGATCGACTGCGGCCAAGTTGTCGTCGAGCTGATCGACGGTCTTGGCTCCGATGATCACGCTCATGACATGCGACTTGTCTAGCAGCCACGCCAGGGCGACGCGGGCGACCGAGACGCCATGGGCGTCGCCGATCTCACGCATCACGGCGATGCAGGCCCAGGCACGATCCTTGTCCACGGGCGGAAAATCGAAGGTTGCGCGACGGGCATCGTTCGGTGCGGCGGATCCTGGGCCGAACTTTCCTGACAGAAGGCCCCCGGCCAAGGGCGACCAGACCATGAGGCCCAGGCGTTCGGACGCCAGCATGGGGATCAGGTCGCGCTCCAGGTCCCGGCCGGCGATGGAATAGTAGGCCTGCAGGGTCTCAAAGCGCGCCAGACCCTTCGCCTCGCTGTAGGTCACCGCCTTGGCGACCTTCCAGGCCGCCCAGTTGGAGACGCCTACGTAGCGCACCAGGCCTTCGCGGGTCAGGTCATCCAGGGCGCGGAGGGTCTCCTCGATGGGGGTGATGCTGTCGTTGCCGTGGATCTGGTAGAGATCGATGTGGTCGGTCTGGAGCCGCTCGAGACTGGCCTTGACGCTGTCCATGATGTGGCCACGCGAGGCGCCCCGATCATTGGGGCCGGCGCCCATCTGGCCAAACACCTTGGTCGCGATGATCACATCCTTGCGCGCGACGCCGAGATTCTTGAGCGACTGGCCCAGACGCCGCTCGGATTCCCCGAAGGAATAGACGTCCGCAGTGTCGAAGAAATTCACGCCCGAAGCCAGAGCCCTGCCGACGATCTCGTCCACGACCGGCTGTTCCAGCGCCCCGATCGCCTTCCACATCCCCGCATCGGCGTTGCCGCCGAAGGTCATGGTTCCCAGGCAGATTTCCGAGACATAAAGGCCGGTGCGGCCAAGCTGGTTGTATTTCATTCCGGATCCCTATCGTTTCGAGACGACGCTTGCCGCCCCGGGTGCGCCTACCCTCGCGTGACTTCCAGCCCCTTGAGGGCCCCCTCAGCCCGCCAATCTTCGAGCACCTTGACGAAGGCGACGGGGCCCGCGCCGTAGGCGCCGTTCTGGGCGGCGGTCGGGTTGGGTTTGCCTTCATTGTTGTAGTAGCCGGGCGTGCATTCGGCGGCGAACGCCTCGCGCTGAACGGCGAGATCCAGGATGGTCTGCACCCACTCGGCCTGCGCCTCCTCTCTGACCTCCAGTGCTCGCACCTGAGTGTCCAGGGCGTGGCTGACGATGTAGGCCAGATGCTTGGCCTGTTCGTTGAGCATGTGGGGGAAGTTCACCGTGAAGCCCGACTGGGTGTGGCTGACGATGAAGCAGTTGGGGAAGTCGCGGGTGTGGAAACCGTGCAGGGTCTGAACCCCGTTGGCCCACTTCTCGGTAAGCGTCACCCCGCCGCGGCCATGCAGCTCATAGCCTGAGCGGCGGGTGTAATCTGTGCCGACCTCGAAGCCGGTGGCGTAGATCAGGCAGTCGACCTCATACTCGCGGCCGTTGGCCCAAACGGCATGCTCGGTTATCCGTTCCACGCCCTTGCCGCCGGTGTCGACAAGAACCGTGTTCGGACGATTGAACGCCGCCAGATACTCATCGTGGAAGCAGGGCCGCTTGCAGAACTGGCGGTACCAGGGCTTGAGCGCCTCGGCGACGTCCTTGTCCTGAACAATGCTCTCAACCCGGGCGCGGATCTGCTCCATCTTCTGGAAGTCAGCGAGCTCAAGGATGGCTGCGGGCCCTCCCTCGACTGTGACGTTTTCGGGCTGGCGCGCGAGGATCAGCAGATTGCGGATGATATCGGTCCAGCCGTCGTTGACGAGATCCTCGTCCTGAAAGCCGCCGGACACCAGCACGTTGAAATTATCCATCCGGCGTTGCTGCCAGCCCGGCTCAAGGCTCGCAGCCCACTCCGGATCGGTGGGGCGATTGGCGCGGACATCGATGGATGAGGGCGTCCGCTGGAAGACGAACAACTGTTTAGCAGCCGCCGCCACGTGCGGCACGCACTGCACCGCTGTGGCGCCGGTGCCAATAATTCCCACGCGCTTATCCGCGAGGCCGGTCAGGCCGCCGTTGGAATCGCCGCCCGTGTAGCCGTAGTCCCAGCGGCTGGTGTGGAAAGAATGACCCTTGAAGGTCTCGACCCCGGGAATTCCGGGCAGCTTCGGACGGTGCAGGGGGCCGTTGGCCATGATCACAAAGCGCGCCTTCATGGAGTCGCCACGGTTGGTGGCCACGATCCAGCGCGATGCGGCCTCATCCCAGCGCATGTCGGTCACTTCGGTCTGGAAGCAGGCGTTTTCGTAGAGGTTGAAGTGAACACCGATCGCGCGGCTGTGCGCGAGAATCTCCGGCGCGCGGGAGTACTTCTCCACCGGCAGATAGCCGATCTCCTCAAGGAGCGGCAGATAGACGTAGGATTCCACATCGCAGGCGGCGCCGGGATAGCGGTTCCAGTACCATGTGCCCCCGAAGTCACCGCCCTTCTCGATAATGCGGATATCCTTCACGCCCGCTTCGCGCAAACGCGCGCCGGTCAGGAGTCCGCCAAAGCCGCCGCCCACCACCACAACATCCACCTCATCGGTCAGGGGCGCGCGGGTGAAACCTGGTTCGACGTAGGGGTCCTCCAGATAGTGGGCAAATTCCCCTGCGATCTCCTGATATTGCTGATTGCCGTCCTGCCGGATGCGTTTGTCGCGCTCGGCGCGGTATTTCTCACGCAGGCTGTCGGGATCGAATCCCAGGGTCGAGCCAGTCGGATCGCCGTCGTGCGCCATGGTGAGGTCTCCTTGCGAGCTGGCTGGATCGCCGTCCGAACGCTTGTTTGAAAGCATTCAACACAGATGGCAGGGCGCGCACAAGCGCCGCAACGGCGGAGCGCGAATCCCTTACAGGGCCAAAGCCAGAGCCGAGAGGTAACTGTCGATCTGGTCGCCGTCCCCGACACGCGCAGACACGGCGACATAGCCGTCGGGTCTGACCAACCAAAGGCCGCCATCGGCGGGAGGCGGCCTCAGCCTCGTATCCAGAAGAACCGGCTGGCCCGCCATCAGGGCGTCGGTTTCGGGACCGGGATGGGCGAAGAGGGCGAACCTTGGCGATGAGCCTGCGCCGGCGGGTGTCTCGCCCTCCGGCGTGACGAGCCGATCGCCTGGCTCCGGACCGCGCAGGCCGCGGCCGGCGGCGCCATTGAGAGGCGACTTGGGATAGCCGATCGACACTTCCGAGAGGTTGTCCGCCATGGCCTTGCGGACAGGAGAAAGGCCCAGCAGCCATCCGCCCACCAGATCGCGGGCCGCCTGGGCCGTGGGATTCTTGAGAAGGGCCATAGCCGTCAGACGCCCGGCATCGGCCAGCACCTTGGCCCCCACCACCTCGCGCTCCGCGCTGTAGCTGGCCAGTAGCGGTTCGGCAGGGCAGGCGTCGCGACAGACCAGCGCCAGTTTCCACGCCAGGTTGAAGGCGTCCTGCATGCCGGTGTTCATCCCCTGACCGCCGGCGGGGCTGTGGATGTGGGCCGCGTCTCCGGCGAGAAACACGCGACCGACACGATAATCGGCGACCTTGCGTTCGTTGATGCGGAAGGCGGAGAGCCAGACCGGAACTGAGAGGTCGAGGCCGCCGGGACCCCGGCGATCAACCACCGCCTGAACGTCTGCGAGACTAGGGTCGGCCGGCGACGCCCCTTCACCATCGCCAACATTGGCGATGATTCGGTAGTGACCGGGCGCGATAGGGAAGAGCGCCAGTACGCCTTCGGCATGCCAGTAGAGGCCCAGTTCGTCGGGGGGCAGAGTTAGCCCCGAGAGATGGATATCGGCTAGAATCCAGTCGCTAAGCAGCGTTTCGCCCTCGAACGGCAGACGAAGGATGTGGCGCACGGCGCTGTGCGCTCCGTCGCATCCGATCAGCCACGGGGTTTCCACCCGTTCTTCGACGCCGTCCTGATGGCGCACGGTAGCGATAACCTTGTCCGGCGGATCGTCGAGGGCGATCAACTCGACCTCACGCTCCACCGTCACGCCCTGGGCTGTGAGGTAGGCCTCAAGCAGCCGCTCGGTCTCTGACTGGGGAAGCATGAGGGCGAAGGGGAAGGGGCTGTCGACGCCGCCAAATCCCACGTGACCGATCAGCCTGTCGCCGCTGATGATGTTCGCACCCCGGGCCTTCATTCCCGCCGCCACGAACACCCCGGCGTCGGCATCACGCTGCAGAAGCTCCAGCGTCCGGCTCCAGAGGACCAGAGCCTTGGACTTGTCGCTCCGCGCCGCGGCCTTGTCGATGATCCTGACCTTAACGCCATAGCGCGCCAGTTCGCCGGCCAAGGTTAAACCCACCGGTCCAGCGCCGACGATGAGCACGGGGTGTGGCACGGCATGGCTCCGGATGGCGAGATCGCCCGAGTCTGATAGCATTACATGATCCGGCTCGCCGTTCCGGGGCAAGGAAGAAACGTGACCATGGAGACGCCCGACTCCGAGATGATGGCTCCGGTCGAGGCGGTGGCGCGCTTCATTGAATCGGGTGGGACATCCTCATTGACCGGCGTATTCGTCAATGGGCCGGTCACCATGGTGGAAAACTTCGCGCCATTCCTGTTCGAGGGCGATGGCGCCGTGGCGGATTGGACGGCGAGGATGCGCGACCACGCAGTAGGCCTCACCGGGCTGGTCCATGAATTCGCCATGGCCCACGATTTCGGCCGAGTGGCCGATGAAGCCTACTTCTCTTTGCCGACCACCTGGCGGGGCGTGACCCGCGGCCGCGCGTTCACCGAGACGGGCGGCTGGTCGTTTCTGCTGCGTCGCCAGGAAGGCGCCTGGCGTGTGCGCGCCTACGGTTGGGCCGTGACCGGACTATCGTTCGCCTAGTGCCAAAAGGCTCGGTCGTGCTCTAGGACCGGCGTTGGCCGATTGAGTGAACTTTCGCGGGAGGCGGGAGCATGCGATTTATCGACAGGGAGGACGTTGCCGCGCGTCTCACTTACGACGTTTGCATCCCGATTGTTCGCAAGGCGATGATCGCGTTTTCGCGAGGCGAGACGCAACAACTGCTACGCTCGATCATCCCCTTGGGGGACGGCCGCATGTTCGGCGTCATGCCGGGCGCTTTGGGCGAACGGTCGGTGTTCGGCGCAAAACTGATCAGCGTGTTCCCCGATAACTTCGCCAAGGGCGTTCAATCCCATCAAGGTCTGGTGATTCTCTTCGATGGAGAGAGCGGCGCGCCGGTGTGCGTCGCCCACGCCGGAGAGGTGACCGCCATCCGCACCGCCGCTGCGAGCGCCGTGGCTACCGACGTCCTGGCCAGGCCTGACGCCCGGCGCATGGCGATCCTGGGCTACGGCGAGCAGGCGACCACCCACGCCCGGGCGATCAGAAAGGTGCGGCCTCTGTGCTCAATTGCGGTCTGGGGTCGCTCGCAGGAACGTGCTGACGGGTTCGCTGCGCGCATGACCGCCGAGTTGCAGATACAGGTCTCTGCGACGTCGACCGCCCGGGAGGCGGTGGCGGACGCCGACATTATCTGTACGGTGACGAACGCGTCGGAGCCCATTCTCGAAGGGAACTGGCTCGCTCCTGGCGCGCACGTGAACCTGGTGGGCTCAGGAGTCGCGGGGCCGGCGGAGGCGGACAACGACCTCGTGTCGTTGTCGAGATTTTTTGTGGACAGCCGGGAAGGCGTCCTCAGCCAGGGCGCGGAGTTTCTTCGCGCCAAAGCCGCAGGACTCATCGGCGACGATCACATCGTGGCGGAGATTGGCGAGGTCCTGGCTGGCGACAGGCCAGGACGCCGGTCGGCGACGGAGACCACGGTCTATAAGTCTCTGGGTCACGTTGTTCAGGATCTTGCGAGCGTGGCGGCGTTATTTGAAGCGGGATGACGGGAGATCGCCGTTCACCTTGGGAACACGACTTCGAGAGCGCGCGGCGCCCCGGGCAACACGACTGCGCGAGCACGCTATTCACCTAAAGGGTTATCTGTTACATTTTTTTCAGGTTGAAGCGCCGCCGCGTGCGGACCGTTGATCAACGCATTGTTTTCTCGCGCTTTGTTCCGGCGAGCGTCTATCCACTCGCCGGCTGGCGCCATGAACACCTGGGAAGGGCTGAAGATGACGATTACTGTTTCGGAGAAGAGTCGCTCACATAAAAACCGGCTGATGGCTGCGGGTGCGGCCGCCGTTCTTGTGGCCGGCGGCGCCTATTACATCGGGCGCGTCTATCCGCCTCACGGCATGATGACCGCCGGCACGATCGCCGCGGCGGATCGCTATCGGTCCAGCCAGGTTCAGACCGCAGACGTGGCGTTGGGCGACAACACCGTCCCCATGCTCATGCAGACCGACGCCTTTGAGCTGATGGTCAAGGACGCATCCTTCCGCGCACTCGCCAGCGATCCCGCATTCGCCGTCCTGGCGCAGAACCCCGCGGCTATGAGCGCTGTTATGTCCAACCCCAAGGCATTCGAGACCTTGGCGCGGGATCCCAAGGCCCTCGCGGCATTCTATACGAAGGCCGCCGCTCTGGCGTCCGATCCCGCCGCATTCTCCTCCGCCGCGCGTGACGCGGCTTCCTTGTCAGCCAAGGCGACGGAAGCCGCCGCGACCGCGTCGGCAACCGCCGCAGCCGCCACGCGCGCCGCTGCGGACTTCAACGCCAAGGCGCTTGCAGCGGCGAAGAGCGATCCTTCGCTTTTGGCCGCCGCTCACGGCGCCGCTGACGCCTCAGCGAAGGCTTCGGCCGCCGCTGCAGCGTCCGCCACGGCCGCTGCATCCACAAAGGCGGCCGCGGACTTCAACGCCAAGGCCATCGCCGCGGCCCGCAACGATCCGTCGCTGCTCGCCTCAGCGCACGGGGCGGCCGATGCCGCCGCGAAGGCGTCTGCGGCGGCGACAGCGGCAGCGTCCTCGCGCGCCGCGGCTGACTTCAACGCCAAGGCTGTCGCTGCGGCGCGGAGTGATCCGTCGCTGCTGGCCTCGGCAAGCAGTGCGGCCGACGCTTCGGCCAAGGCCTCCGCTGCGGCTACCGCTGCGGCTACCGCTGCGGCCTCCTCTCGTGCGGCTGCGGACTTTAACGCCAAAGCCGTCGCCGCCGCGCGGAACGATCCGTCGCTGCTCTCAGCGGCCAGCGCCGCCGCGCAAGCGTCGGCCCGGGCTTCCGCCGCCGCCAGCGCCTCGGCCGCGGCTGCGGCGGCTGCAAGTCACTCCGCCGCCAGCCTCAGCGCCCAGATGTCGGCGGCCGCCGCCGCCAGCGCCGCGGCTCGCAGCCACTTCGACTCAAGCTTGAGCGCCCAGTCCGCCGCTGCCGAAGCCTTTCCGCAGGCGTTCAGCGTGATGGCTTCAGCGCCAGCGGCCTTTGCCTCTCTGGCGGCGAACCCGAATGCCCTCGCCTCAATGATGGCGCATAACGGGGCGGCTTTCTCGGCGGCCGCCGCCAATCCGTCGTTCCGAGTACTCGCCGCCAGTCCGGCATTCGGCGCCATGCTTTCGAACCCGAGCTTTTCGGCCGCGATGAACGAACACTAGCCTCGACCACGACAGTCGGGGCAACCGAAGGCATGGGGGTATTCCGCCGTCGGGCGGGTTTAATGAGCTTCGCTGCGGCGCTCGGTCTGGGCGCCGTTGGCGAAGCTCAAACCGTTTCTACGCCTCCGCCGAGCATCCCGGAGGCGCCCGCTCCGCCGCCTGCTCCGCCAGGCAAGCCAGAGCCCTCCGCTCCTGCCCCAGCGAAACCGCCCTCGCCCCTGCAGGAAATCGATCTAAACCGGCTGGAGACCAAGGATCTGCGGCTGCTCTATTTCGATCCGGCCGAGACCTATCTGACGCCCTATATCGCGCGCGCCTTCCTCAATTCCCTGTCGTTTCAGGAAAAGACGTTCAACTGGAAGCCGTGGGACAAGACGACGGTCCTGCTGAAGGATTTCGGAGACTACGGCAACGCGGCGGCGCGCGCCTCGCCCAACAACGCCATCCTGGTCGACATCGCGCCGCTCAGCCAGACCTTCGAGACCTTCAGCGCAGGAGAACGTTTCTTCACTCTGATGAACCATGAGCCCGTGCACGTGGCCACCATGGATGTCTGGAACGAGAAGGACGCCTTCTGGCGTCGACTTTTCAACGGCAAGCCGATGCCCTTGCAGGATCACCCGGAGTCGATCCTCTACAACTACCTGGCTACGCCCCGGGTGAACGTACCGCGCTGGTATCTGGAGGGGAGCGCGGTCTTTATGGAGACCTGGAT
>Ga0302320_10017074_pt1 | contig 14763 bp, 10 predicted proteins | sample Bog_T0_3_FD_202130 | JGI IMG/M metagenome (GOLD analysis project Ga0302320, IMG submission 202130) | Peat permafrost microbial communities from Stordalen Mire near Abisko, Sweden - Bog_T0_3 | ecosystem: Environmental > Terrestrial > Soil > Wetlands > Peat | place: Sweden: Abisko, Stordalen Mire...
CAAACTGCCGCGCCACCCGCCGCGCCGCCGCACTCTCGCAGGCCTCGCCCACCGCATCCTCGAAGCGTTTGCTGAAGGGCGCCTTGCCCGGCAACTGCGGCACCTTCTCTGCCTTCACGCCGCAGCGTGGGCAGCGCAGCCGATACAGTTCGATCGTCACCGTGGTCAGGTACTCGAAGCAGGGCAGATCGCGCACTTCCCGCTCGTAGCTCTCGGCAATGGAACTCACCAGTACTGTGTTATACAGTAGTATTACCCCATTGGAACAAAATGACGATATTCCAAGGAGAGGTAAGCAGGCACGGGATGAAGAAGACCAGAGCAAGCTATCAACAGGGTAACATTCGTAAAGTTCCGAGAGCCGATGGTTTTGCCTGGGAAGCGCGCTTTGCCGCCGGCAAAGTTGACGGCAAGCAGAAGTACAAATCCTACCGCTTCGACGGGGCCGAATACCCCACCGAAGCATCAGTCAGAACTGCGCTACAGCACAATGTGGTGCTCACGAATTCTGCGGCGGTCCGTGCGAAAGTGGATGCACAATTCCAGGACATCATCGAAATCTAGCGCGCGAAGCACCTTCCCAATCTTGAACATTCGACGCAACAGACAAACTCGTATCTGCTTCACTCCCACATTGAGCCGGAATTTGGCGAAACGAAGATCACCGAGGTCACCCCACTGGCCGTTCTGGATTGGTTCGACAATCTTAATCTGGCCAGCACGACGAAATCGAGCATACGATCCGTGCTGAGTGTGAGCCTCAGATTGGCTGCGATCCACGGATGGGAATCATCCGGTCACCCATCTTCGACGCGGCTGGAAGAAGGGTGACCATGCAGTATTACTCCGCGAATGCTCACGGCTCCTGAGAGTGACTAACCCCGATCTCCGCTGCCCTGCCCGCGAGATTGTACGGCTATCCTTCATCTACGCGACCCGCATTACTGACGCCATACGGCCAAGGGGGCGCGCTTTCAACTTATCCGATCACAGCTTGACTCTCTTCTGCACGCGAAGAGTACACTACCGGATTCAAATGTGAGTCAATGATCTCCCCTATCTGTACACCTGGGCACCAACGCTGGGTATCCCTAACTTGATTCTTGTTCCTGGGCGCAGCAAGGCGCATATCCTCGTCCATATAGATGACCGTCATCACTTCGCGAGGACGATCCGTGGAATTGGCGCCGGCACGGTGAAATGTCCATCCCGCGTGAAAGCTCACTTCCCCAAGATCAAAGCCACGTTCTTCCATTTCGAACGTCTCCAGGGCCTGCTTGAGCGTCAACTCACTGGCATCGCTGATTTCCAGGTCGCGACCGAATTGGAAGCGGTGGCTCTTCTTGCAGAATGCAAGCGGGCCCATATCGAGTTGGGTGTTCTGCAGCGGGATCCACGCGGTGACCGTCTTATCGCTGGACACGGGCCAATAGTATTGATCGGCATGCCATGGAGTAAATCCGCCGCCAGCCTCTTTGTAAAGAGCCTGGTCGTGGTAAATCCGCACGCCTGTGGTTCCCATCAGTTCAGCAGCAATGCGTGCAAGCCGCTTTCCGAAGACGAACTCTTTGACGGCTTCCGACTCCGTCCATAGATTCATAATCTGGAGAAATGCCTTGCCATAAGTGTTTCTCTGTTCAATAGGAAGCGCATTGGCGGACAATTCCGCAACCCGCTCTGAAATGATGAGACGGAAGTGCTCGAGCAGCTCCTTTGAAAGCACACCCGGTAATATGACATAGCCATTCTCAGCATAGATGGCGATCTGCTCTTGCGTGAGGACATAAGACTCATCGAGTTGATTTATCAAATCCTTCATTGCATCCTTCCCAGTTATCGCTGTTCTTAATAAGAAGAGCGGGTTCATGTCAAACGGAGGCATTCTCGTGTTGCGGCTGGAATATGGCAGCTCCTGGAGCTGCCTCAACCCGGTAAACTTCGGCACGCAGTCCCGAGGCTCTCTGATAGCTTTCGATTACGGCCTCTCCAAACTCGTCTGCGTTTAGAGCTTCCACGATGGCCACCATGCACCCTCCAAATCCTGCCCCGGCCTGGCGTGCGCCAAGGACGCCCGGCGCACCCAGCATGGCTGTGTTCATGGCTTCCATGGCCGGCGAGCAGATCTCGTAGAGATCTCGCGCTCCGGCGAAAGACTCGGCACAGAGACGCGCCACCGCTTCCCGGTTGCCGGCTTCCAAGGCTGCGGCCAGAGACTCAGCCCGGGCACTTTCGGCCACAATGAATTCACATCGCTTTGCCACCTGCTCCGGCAATTCGTGCCGCCTGGCCGCAAGCACCTCGCTGGGGACATCGCGCAGGCAACTCACGCCCAGGATGGCCGCACCGCGCTCGCAGTCGGCCCTGCGCAGAGCGTATTCCGATCCCGATAGCCGGCGCGGGCTCATGGTATTGCATATCACCACGCAAATCCCGTCCGCTATCCGCACCGTGCGAGTGGAAAGATCGCGGCAGTCCAGCAAGAGCGCGCAATCGCTCTGGCCGAGGCAGGAAGAGTACTGGTCGAGAATTCCGCAGTTCACACCGACAAACTGATTCTCTGCGCGCTGGCACAAAGTTGCCATTGCCTTGGCCTCCATGTCCCATCCGCCCAGCTCGCGAAAGACGACCGCCGTCACGCACTCCAGGGCCGCCGAAGAACTCAGGCCGGCCTCCAGCGGAACGGTGCTGTGAATCACCGCATCGAATCCATCCGTTTGCAGGCCCTCCGATTGCAGCACCGCGGCAACCCCGCGGACATAATTGCTCCACTTCGTTGAGGTTGCCTTTTCGATCTCATCGAGCGGGAAACAATCATCTTCATTGAGATTCGCAGCGTGCAATCGGACATTGCGGGCGCCGTTCTTTCTCACCGCCATCCAGGTGTCGCGGCTGATGGGGAGAGTGAGCACGTAGCCAAGGTTGTAATCGGTGTGGCTGCCCATCAGGTCGACGCGGCCGGGCGCCCGGGCCCATAATTGCGGCTCTGCCCCGAACCGGGTTCGAAATGAGTCGGCCATATGTTTTTGCCGTTCCAGGTCCATGTCTGTCTCCTAGGCTTCCAATTCACGAAATGCATCGAGCATCGCATCCACGCTCGCAGGAGGAATATCGGATTGCATACGGTGCGACGGGCCCAGGACCAGGCCGGTGCCGAAGGGCGCGAGAACTTGCGCACATTCCATTGTCGCTTTACGAACCATTTCCCAATCACCCTGCGGCATGACCGACTGCGTAGAGATGCCTCCGTAAAAACTCAGTTTCTGGCCGTATTCGCGCGCCAGCCAGGAGTGGTCCAGCACTTCCGGCTGCACAGGGTTCAACGTGGTGACCCCGATCTCGACGAGGTCGGGCAGGATCGGCTTGATGTCGCCGTCGGAGTGAAGGATAACGGGCAATTCTGCATCGGTGAAAGGAGCAAACATGCGGGCCAGGCCGGGTTTAACCAACTTCCGCCAAGTCCGTGGAGAAAAGAGCATCGACTTTTGCGCTCCATAGTCGTCGCCAAAATAGCCTCCGTCAACACCGGCGGCGATGAATCTCTGCGCCAGCCGAACTTGAATATTGACGATGCGGTCGAACAGTTCCTCGACCCACTCCGGTCGATCCGCCATATCCATCAGGAGGGCATTGAAGCCGCGAAGCGACCACGCCCGCTCAAACAGGCACATGCCAAAATTGGGCGCGAGAAAATACTCTTTCCCCTGTGCCGAAATTGTCTCCTGGGCTTTTTTGAGCAGGCCCGTTGCGTCGGGGTCGGGCCAGGCGTAGCCCTCCAAGTCGAGCGACTCGGCGAGCGGCGCAAAGGCGTGCCAATAACCCTCGGTGCGCGTGTCCCAGCCTGCGCCCCACCAGTCGTACTCGATCGATCCATCTGCATTCGTCTGCCGTGAATGCGAAACGTCCAGCCTCATCAGATGATTGCCCAACCGCTCAGGCAATTGCGCCACGGGAATGCCGAAGTGCTCCGCCAGTCGCAGACCCATGGCTCCAGTAAAGTTTGTCTGGTAGGGCAGATGATCCACAGGTTGCCTGCGGAGGGCACGCCGCATGCGCTCTTTTCGCGTCAGGCTGCCTGGGGGCAGGTGTAGCTTGGAAACAATCGCTGCATGAACCGGATTTTCGTAGCCTTCGCTCATTTTCCTATCCTCGGGAGGAGATCGCGGCGCAGGCCGCCAGCCCCGTCTTCTCGAGCAGAATCCCTTTGCCTCGAACCGGTGCGGTCCTCTTCATTCGCGCGGTGGACGTCGCGGGTTCGGGAGGATGACGCGCCTGCATCGAGCGGCCTATCTGGAACAGTAGCCCAATACTACATCGAAACGTTTCGATTATGCAAGCCGATAATTGCCGGAAAATGAGTTGGGAAGAAAACTCGGGATCGCCGGCTTGAAGTGACGCACAGGCTGTGATCCGCCTGGGAAACCCGCAGGCACCCGATTCGTTTGCGCAGGTTTGGATGACGTCTTCTTTGAGAGAATCTCTCCGGAGGCGCCGAATGTCCCTGTTCGGTCACTCGAACGAGGATTCTGGATTGCAAATCCAAATAGAGATGCGGCGTAAAGAGATCCGCGGACGGCAGGCGCGGGCCGGAGTACTCTCGCACAAATCCGGAATACACTCCGATGCTGGTCAAGGAAGTCGTTTTGAGGTACTTGATATAGACTTGGAGTCGAGTTTCCGATGCAACGAGCAAAGATCCAGGATGTGGCGCGGCTTGCAAACGTCTCGTTGAGCACCGTATCCGCAGTCATCAACGGCAAGGACGTGGTCAGCGACAAGACCAAGCGCAGGGTCCTAGATGCCGTTGCGCAACTGGACTATCATCCCAGTCTCTACGCCAGCAATCTTGCCAGGCACAGCCCGAAAGTCATGGGCCTGATCGTCTCCAACCTGATCAATCCGTTTTTTGCCGATGCTGCTGAGAAATTCGAGAAGGCCGCCGCGGCCCACGGCTACCAGGTTTCACTTGCGTCGACACACTTTTCTCCCTCGCAGCTACGAGTCTGCGTCAGGCAGATGCTGGGGATACGCGTTGCGGGTCTTGCGGTGTTGACCTCGGAGATCGATAACGAAGCTCTGACTTTGCTGAGGAGTTGCAAAACGCCCAGCGTTTTTCTCGATGTGGGAGCCCCTGGCCCGCACATGGGGAATATACAGGTTGACACGAGGAGAGGAATGTATCTTGCGGTTCGTCACCTCGTCGAACTGGGACACCGCGACATTCTATTCGTCAAGAATTCTCATGAAAGCAAAGACGTGCCGCTGTTGCTCTCTCATCGGCGAAGAAGCCAGGGACTCAGAGACGCACTCAGGGGATCTCTTACGAAAGGCGTGAAAGTGGAGGTGGCGGATTTGCCCGGTTTTGGAGCCCAGGCAGGACTGGACGCCATTCGCAATCTGCGGGGAAAGCGTTCGTTTACGGCAGTAATCTGCATCAATGACATGGTGGCTGTCGGCGTTTATCGGGGCTTGAGCGAGGCGAAGCTGCGCATTCCACAAGACGTTTCAGTGATTGGCTTCGACAATACCTATCTATCCGAGTTCCTGAATCCGCCCTTGAGCTCGATCAACATTTCGAGGGAAGACTTGAGTAAGCTGGCGGTTGAAACGCTGCTGCAAATGCTGGAAGGCGGCAACATCAGCCGTGATACGAAGCTTGCCACCGAGCTGATTTTGCGGGAATCGACAGCGCCTCCTGCCCTCCTCAGGTAAGTGAGCACCTCAAGCCGCCGTCCAGATCGACAACCGGTCACAGACACGCCGACGTTCCGGCCCAGCCGATCATCTGCCCAGCGTATCCCTTCAGCCGGTTGATGTGCCGGTTCTTCTCCGCGGCTGGATGGGTGCCCTGAGGTGGTTCATCGCGGCAGAATCCATGCCGCGATCGCCGGCTGCGATCAGGGGCTGGTGCACGCAGCGCACCACGACACTTGGGATATTCCGGCTCAGGCTCTGCCGAGCGCCTCGGCAATTCTTTTGAACGCGATGTGCGCAGGGTTCAGCGATAAGCATTCAAACGGCAGACTGTTCACGCTCTCAAGACGAGACAGTGCACCCTGCCCACTGTAACGACAGAAAAGCGATTGCCCGCAAGGCGCCTTGCTACCGCTTCATCTGTGCCGAGCCGGACGCAAGATGGCTTCATATTCGGGAAGCGCCTCCACTGCCATGACTTTGGCAGTCTGCTGTTGGGAACCGATCAGCACCCAGGCGCGCGCGTCCAGGTAGATGGGGGCTTTGCGCAGAAGCGGAAGCACTTCCAGCTCCAATTTTTGCCCAAAGGATTCAGGCAGGAAGCGCTTGAGTCCGATCTCCCAGACGCGGCCGTTGAAGAAGTCGTCGTCGAGCAGGCGCCCATCCCGATAGAGCCGGGCCACATCGCCGGCATAGTGGATACGCAGGAAGATGTCGCTCAAGCCGGTCATGGACTGAGCGGGAACCTTGATTGTCCAGGCCGCGGCGCCGGCAAACTCGGAGTCCTCGGGAGCGGCGGCGCGCCCTTGAGCCGATTTGCGGACCGGCGGCCGAGGCGCGGCTTCACGGCTCTGCTCCCAAGCGAAGTCGATCTTGCGCGGCTCAATCTTCCACTTCTGCTCCTGCCAAAGCGGGTGACCATCTTTGCCGCCGCTGGGCACAAAGATCGATGCCGCGATCCGCGACGGATCAACAGAACGCAGATGCACGCCCTCGTCGCCCGCAAAGATGTCTGCCGCGGAGAGAAGCACCGTGTCCTGGCCTGCCAGCGAAACTCGCCAGAACTGTTCCGCCTGTCCCTCGGTCAACAGCAGAATCCGCGTCTTGCGGCCGTCTTTGCCCACAACCTGCAGCATGGTCTCCTTGCCAGGTTCTGCGCCCTCCACCAGGGTGCTTTCCCTGGTCCGAGTGACTGAGCCGCTCGAGGCCTGGACGGAAATAATGCTGCCCGTGTCAAAGGCAAACTCAGTGCGCATGCCCGGAATCGCAAAAAAGAACCAGGTTGATTCGCCGTCTTTGTCCAGGCGAGTCAACAACTGCGCGGTGCTGTATCTCAGCGTACCCACACCCAGGTCGAGATTGAGTGGCCAGATGAAGCTGCTGTTGGCGGGCACGTCGATGGGGCGATCCGGCACGTTGACGCTCCCCGAGGGTAGCTTGATCTGCGCCTGAAACCCACGGTGCTCCGGCATCTCCAACTGGCGCACGTAGTTGTTGACAAACAGGAAGCCCCGGTCGCCTTTGGCGCGCAGCCTCACCCTGGCTATGGCTGAGTCGGCCGCGCTGCGCGGCTCCTGAGCCGGTGCGTACGGCGCCATCACAGCCAGATCCTGGCCGAAGCACTGGAGGAAGAGGTGCAGGCTTTTGATCTTGCGGAACGACTCCCGCTCTTGTCCGTATTGGCCCAGCGGCGCTTGAAAATCATAGGAGACCTGAGGCAGCTCGTTGGGATACCCGGAAGCTGTGGACTCCTGAAGCGTGGTCAGCTTACCGGTGGGGTTAGCGCCCCCCTGGAAGACGTAGTAGCCGAAGAGATTGACCCCCGAGCCGAGCGAGGTGACCACCAGCGGGGCAATATCGCCAGGCTGGATCAGCGGCCGGCGATGGTAAGCCACCTGCATGCCGCCGCCCGACTCGGCAGTGAAGAATGGATAGGGTCGAAGGTCAACCTTGCCGGCTGAATCCCCGGCAGCAATGGCGGCCATGTCGCCGGCATAGCGGTACTTGGCGAACATGTAGACCGGGCTGGGCGGGTTATCGACCAAGCCATCGCTCCAGAAATCGTCGGGATAACCGCCGAATACTGGAAAGAACTCCTGGGCGGGAAAGGTGTTCTCTGGCCAGCCGGTGATGGAGAAGAGCGGTGGGGTGATGCCGCCGGCGATGGCCAGGCGCTTGAGTTCGGCCAGATGTTCTGCCCCCGCGCCGGGGCCAGACCCGCCGTATTCGTTTTCGAGCTGAACGCCGAGGATGGGTCCGCCATCCTGCCAGAACTGGCCTTTCACCTGCCTGCCGATCTGGCTGTAGAGCCGGCTCACGTACTTCAAATACTCTGGATCGTTGCGGCGCAAGGGCATCTTCTTGTTGACGAGCCAGTCGGGAAAGCCGCCATTGCGCGCTTCCCCGTGGTCCCAGGGACCAATGCGCAGGTAAACATAAAGCCCATCTTGCGCGCAAAGCTCAACGAAATGGCGAAGATCGCGCTGGCCCGTCCAGTCGAACTGACCCTCGATCTCCTCATGGTGAATCCAGAAAACATACGCGGCGACGACTTGCACGCCGCCGGCCTTCATCTTGAGCAGTTCTTCCTGCCAATACTTCTCTGGATAGCGCGAGAAGTGGAACTCGCCCATCACCGGCAGCCAGGGCTTGCCATCCAGCGAGAGATACCGGCTGTTGATGGAGAGGCGGCGGCCGTCGGGCGAAACCCCGCCCAGGTGCATAAAGCCGCTCTCGGGCGCGGGTGCGGGCAACGTGGCGTCAATGGTGATGGGCGCAGGCGCCGGTTGCGCCGGCAGTGCAACCGCGAAACAAATTGGAGCTGCAAGAATACAGACCGCAAGCAGGTTCTTCATCTTCCTCTTCCAGACCCTCAACATCGGACTTATAACTCAAAACCATAAGTTGCAGAGTTCGCCTACTGCCCGCATCAGGTAGCCGGGGTCACGCCGCCTTTTGCTTCCCGCTGCAAGTTATGCGCTAGTTCCGAGAATCCCATCCAGCGTGTTCAAGCTTAGCTCTTGCGCTGGAGCAAAGGTATCCGATGCGGCATAGGCATGAAGCGCATTCAGGAACTGTCTCTGCTCCGGGGTTTGTTTGTCGTGTTCCTGTTGATTGAGATGAAGCGTGCAAACCAGCAGCCTGCCCGCTCCAACTTTCGCCTCGAAGACATTGCCAAGCTTGTGATTGCGGGCAAAGTTATCCACCACCTGTACGATGGGACGGTAATTCAAGGGCGTCTCGTCCAGAATCACGGACTGCGAGCTATCGATTAGAGAACTCCATTGCCAGTCACTATGCATACCGGTCGGGAATTGCCTGAAAAGCGGGTGCCCCGGATTCACCAGAATCCCCATCGTGGCGGGGTCTGAATGGAACCAGATAGGACTCCAGAACACCGGCTTGAAAGAGCCTTTGAGCGTATTCTCCTTGCGCAGACTCGATGGGAATAGCATCACTCTCTTTCCTTTTGCCAGCGCATTCTTCACTTCGCTTCCCCACACGCTGCTCACAACCACGTCGTCTGCGGGAGCGGCAAGCTCCGCGGGATACACCCAGAGACTCCAACTGTTTGAATAAGCAGTGCCTTTGAGCGAAAGGTTCACCGTCAACTTCGCCGGAGCGGAACCGTTTGCCAGACTCGCTGTAAATGTTCCCAGTTGCGTTAGTGTTCCCGTCGGAGCAGTGACTGGTTGTAGAACCCCAGATGCTACTTCCGTGCCGGCTTCGTTGGTGATACACCAAGCCGGGTGAGCCTCACGCATATCGGCAGCGCCAAAGTTGGCTAACTCCGCCATAGCTTCAAATGTCTCGCCGGTGTTGTAGGTTCGTTTTGCAAACCGAAGCAGGGGAACGATGGCTCCGGCATAGCGCTTATGTTCTTCCGGGGTAATCAGGCCCTTCGAATCCCAGAACGGATCGAGCAATCCAATCAAGGCAGTTCCCTGCCCTGGATAATCGTGCAAATCGAGCAGCGAAAAGCCGGAATATCCCCGCGTGCGAAGAATGCACTCAATCTCGTCCTTGTACAGCAGAATGGCCTGCTTGCCCGTGGCTTCAAGGAATCGTTGAGCCTGATCGAGCATTCCTTTCTTCGCAAGATCGTCCCGAACGAGTTCAAAGTTTTTGGCCTTCAACACGCCCGTGTACTTGCCGATCTCCTCAAGATTCGGATAAAAGGTCCATTGCCCTATCTCGTGGCCGATCAGCGGCCGGTCCTGCCTGGCCATGGGCGCTGCGTAATCGAACTCAGTGCCGGGCCCGTGGACGCCGCGCAAGTAGCCATCCTCAGTGAATTGCCGGTTCGCGGCCTTCAACTTGTTGGATGAAGCGGAAGAGTACAGGTGGCGGCTGTCGGCCTTGATCAGGCTGTCTACCCAACGCGTAATAACACTCTCACTGCCTCCATATTCGTTGCCGATGGTCATCAGAGCGAAGGACGGATGGTTCCCATACGTCTCGACCACGCGCATCAACTCGCGTTCCACAAACTCATCGCGAGCCTGGTTCACTCCCGTCGGCACGTTTGCTTGCGGGCCCTCGGCCTGGATCATCACCCCTTCCAAATCGGCCGCTGCGAATGCCGCCTCGGGCGGCGTCCAGGAGTGAAAACGAATAAAGTTCAAGCCGTAGGACTTTTCAATCTGGTAGATGCGCCTCCACGACTCCACATCGGTTGGCGGAAACGCCGTCAAGGGGAAGATGGCGCATTCGAGGGTCCCGCGCAGCATGAGCGGACGCCCGTTCATCGTAAACTGCGTTCCCCTGGTGCTCAGTTCCCGCATCCCAAAACTCACGGATAGCTCATCGCGGCAGCCGGGTGTGCCCTTCGTGCTGAGCGTGGCGTGCAGAGAATAAAGGTTCGGAGTGAACTCGTCCCACAGTTGTATCTCGGAGCCCAGCGGGACGACGGCGTCCAACACCGTCTCCTCGTCTGCGAATGCGAAGGGAACAATAACATCTGAGCCGGCTGAATGACCGAGGGAGTTAGTCACCGATAGCGTGATACTTCCAGACACGTTGGCGCCCGATCTGTTCCCGACCCTGAGCTTGACCTTGGCTGACTTGCGATCCACGTCGGGATACACCTGGATCTTTGTCAGAGACACAGGGTCTTTCGCAGTCAACTCAATCCGGCCAATGATGCCATTCCAGTTGGTTTGTGTGCCTTCATAATAGATAGAAACAAAATCCCCCAGATCGAACAGAAGGGTATTGTCGACGCAGATGGTCAGCAGATGCTTTCCTGCAGAGAGCGAAGCACCGAGATCGTAGAGGTGCGGAGCGATCAGACTCTCCTGTGTGCCCAGCGCCTTTCCATCCAGCCAGGCGTGCGTTACCCAATGCGTTCGCTCCATGAACAACGTGACAGACTTGCCTTTCCACTCAAGGGGAATTTCGATCTCGCGCTGGTACCATGCCGGCCCCGTGTAGATGTTCGGCCGGTAAAGTCCGCTCAGGCTTGGCGCCTTAGGATTGGGAATTCCAGCCCCCGCCTGATCGGTAGTTCCCGGCAACAGGATTTCAGACGGCCCGCTACCGTTTGCAGGCAGTATATTTGCAAACCAGTTCTGATTGATGCCTTGCTTGTTGTCGTCTCTTTTGAAGCGCCAACTCCCGCTCAAATCGAGTACCTGCCGGGCAGTTGAGCCGGCACTCCCCTGTGAGTTCCAGCTTTCCCCCTGCAGTGGTGAACCGGACGAAAGCGGGAAGGCGATCGAAGCGGATGTTGCAATACCTGCCTTCAATAGGTACCGGCGGGAGATGCTTGTCATTGAGCCTCCATGTGGCCAAGGGCGCGAACCAGAGCAGCGGGATTTGTCCTGTCCTGATCCCGCTCAGCGGCTGCTCATTTTGGGAATCGTTTGTCGGTCCTGGAGTATAGCAAGAAGACGAACTGCCGTCTATTCCCTGCCCGCCGTTAAGGATCACAGGCATCTTGTAGTCGACCAGCAGTTTCTCTACGATCTCTTGTCGATTTCCATCCGTTCCTCCACGTCTTCAGGCGGTTGCGCTTACACAGAATCGGGGGATCCTTCCTCGAAAGGTGGCCGGGCCGGAATGGTGCGGATGGGCTCCGCCCTGCGGCTGCGAAGGCAGGTCAGTCTTCCGATGAGCGGTCCGCGAACGGTACAATCGGAGGAAGTTCTCAAGAGAGAGATTCAGCTTGACCGCATGTCGACGAATCGTCGCACCGAGTTCCGGCGCGCAGTGGGGCGCAGGCCGAGCGCAGTAAAGAAAGTAGCCAGCTAACCGGCGCCAGACTCGCCGCCATGAATGGCGCGCATTGAAGGGATCCCTATGTCGTGTAGACCCGAACTGTTGGCTGTTCTCTTCGCCGGGACGCTGCTTGCGCCCGTTTCGGCCTCAAGAGCATTGGCTTCACAGCAGCCGCAGCAGGGAGACATGCAGCAAGCGCAGGGTGGAATGGCCAATGCGGGTCCTCAGAAACCGGTGTTAGATAGCCAACACCGTCCGATTACCGCCGGCGGGTTTGTAAAGGATGGTCCCATCATCTTTCAGGATGTGGCCCGGGCGGCAGGCCTCACGAGCTGGCATCACACGGCCGGCACACTTGAGAAGCGCCTCATTCTGGAAGCCAAAGGTCCGGGCGTATGTCTGCTGGACTATGACAACGACGGCTGGCTGGATATCTATCTTGTGAACGGCTCGACTTACAAGGCGCTTGACGGCAAGGAAGCGCCGCCACAGGCCGCGCTGTTTCACAATAATCACGACGGAACATTCACCAATGTAACCAAGCTGGCCGGCGTTGCCAACGACCGTTGGGGATACGGATGCGCGGTTGGCGATTATGACAACGACGGCTGGCCGGACATGGTTGTGACCAACTACGGCAACAATCGCCTGTACCACAACAATCGCGATGGAACATTTACCGATGTCGCGGAGAAAGCCGGCGTCACGGTGGGAGCATGGTCAACCGGCGCAACTTTCGGCGACTACGATGGCGACGGCAGGCTGGACCTTTTCGTCGATGCCTACGCTCGAATTGACTTGTCCAATCCTCCGATTTCAGGGACGAAGACGGCGGGCAATGCCTTCTGCCAGTACCGCGGCGTGCCGGTGATGTGCGGCCCGCGCGGCCTGAGGGGCGAGCAGGACCATCTGTTTCATAACAATGGCGATGGAACCTTTACGGATGTCAGCAAGAAACTGGGGGTGGACGATCCTAACGGGTACTACGGCCTCGGGGCTCTGTTTGTGGACGTGAACGGCGATGGCAAGCCGGATCTGCTGGTGGCAAACGATTCCAGCCCGAACTATTTGTATATGAACAAGGGAGACGGAACCTTCGAAGATCGGAGCTACGTGAACGGATACGCACTCAATAACGATGGCCGCGAGGTCGCGAATATGGGTATCGCAGCCGGAGACTACGAAAACAACGGCCATCTTTCCATCGCGAATACAACCTTCGGCGACGACTATGTTGTGCTTTTCCAGAACGACGGAACAGGAGTTTTCACGGATGTCAGCTATCAGGCCGGCATAGCAACGGCATCCATACCGTTCGTCAAGTTCGCCGACGGATTCCTCGACTACGACAATGACGGATGGAAGGACTTGCTGATTATCAACGGACACGTCTATCCGCAAGTGGATCAGCATCCGGAGTGGGGAACCAGCTATGCGGAGCGCCCGCTGCTGTACCACAACCTGAAGAACGGCAGATTCGATCCGGTACCCGCGGTTGAGGGAACTGGGCTTGCCGTCGTCAGCGTTGGCCGTGGCGCGGCGTTTGGCGATATTTTCAACGACGGCAAGATGGACGTGGTGATCAACAACATGGATGGCGTTCCGGTGCTGCTTCGCAACGTGAATCCAGACCACCACCAGTGGGTTGAACTGCGGCTCATTGGGGGACCCAAGAGCCCCCGCGATGCGGTCGGAGCAACGGTCTATCTGAATGCGGCCGGAATGCGCCAGCGCGGCGATGTGCTGAGCGGCGGCAGCTATCTCTCTTCCAACGACATGCGAGTCCATTTCGGCCTCGGCGACGCGACGGACGCTGGGAGCGCCGAAATCCACTGGCCATCCGGCGCAGTTGAGACGGTCAAGTTGCCGGCCGTAGACCGCATCTACACCATGATCGAGGGCCGCGGAATTACCGGCGCGTTGTGCGATGGCAAGCCCTGCGCGGCAGCCTTGGCGCCAGACGCGAAGCTCGTTGCGCAATAGATTGCGACCATTCGCTTCGAACCCCAGGACCAACTCACGACGAGCATGAGATGTGCGCACTTGGCCCGGGGCAATTGGCCGGGCAACCCGAAAAAGCTGCCGGCGGTACTCCCGACCTATCGGCATTTCCGCAGAAAATCCAGGTAGATTGCGCTCGCGTGTGGAATGCCAAGGGCAAGCTCGTCTTCGACGATGAATTCAACGATTCGAAGAAGAAACAGGCCCCGATGGTGGCGGGTTTGCGTAAGGAACTGGACGAGGCGGGACTGTTCGACTCCTGCCTGAAGAGTGGCGCCCTGACCTGCCGCGCCGTAACCGCCGTCTCGCGGTATATTGGCCTGTAGAGAGCAAGCCCGCCCGGAACCTTCAAGTAATCCCTGACTTGCACGAATCAACTGAGGAGTGACCTTGCGCCGCGCCACGATCTGCCTGTCTGCCCTTTGCCTTTTGTCTTCCCTGCTTGCCCAGCAGCCGGCGCCTGCGCCGCTGCCTGGGTTCACCCCGGCGAGCGCCAAGACCGAACTGGATCTTGAGAAACGCTTTCGGGCCATCCCGGACCCGGAGCGGATGCGCGAGAACATGCGCCTGCTGAGCGCGCGGCCGCATCACGTGGGCTCGGCGTACGACAAGCAGAATGCGGAGTGGATTCTGGCCCAGTACAAGGCGTGGGGGTGGGACGCGCATATCGAGACCTTTGACGTGCTGTTTCCGACGCCTAAAACACGAATACTGGAGATGGGCGGCTTCAAGGCGAAGTTGGAAGAGCCGAATGTTGGCGTGGACCCGACCAGCGGCCAGAAGGATGAGCAACTGCCGACATATAACGCCTACTCGCCCGATGGCGACGTGACGGCGCCGCTGGTGTATGTG
>Ga0302320_10017075_pt1 | contig 14763 bp, 17 predicted proteins | sample Bog_T0_3_FD_202130 | JGI IMG/M metagenome (GOLD analysis project Ga0302320, IMG submission 202130) | Peat permafrost microbial communities from Stordalen Mire near Abisko, Sweden - Bog_T0_3 | ecosystem: Environmental > Terrestrial > Soil > Wetlands > Peat | place: Sweden: Abisko, Stordalen Mire...
TAATTACATGTTTGTTTTAAACACAAAAAAATTAAAATTTTGTAAAATTAAAAGCTAAAATATCACAGATTAAATAAAAAATTTTTTTTTTTAATAAAAAAAAAAAACTTAATTAAAAATTTTTTCCTTCGTGGCACAAAAAAAAACAAAAAAAAAAAAAAAATGATTTTTTAATTTAAATAAACTCGACTTGAAAAAAGAAAAAAACTCCAATTTGTAATAAATTAGACTATTTTTTTAGTGAATAAGAGCATATATTTTTATGGACTCTAGTTTTGAGGGAATTAAATATTTAAAATCCGATGGAAAACTATGAGTCAAATCGATGTCATAATGAGGAGAAAGAATTCATATCTCTTTTCTATGAGGCTGTTTCTGAGATAACAGAACAGGCAACCAACATTTACTTTCATATATCATCATTATAACCTTAACTTAAGAACAAGAAGATTCTAAATTCAGAAGAAGTCGATATCAAGCAAAAACTTATTGAATCAAAAGAACAGAAGATCTTTGAGTTGGGCAACCAAAAAAACCTATTGGCCTTTGATGTAATTTATTTTTTCATTTAATGATAGATTGGCTAAATTATTGTGAAACTTTTCAAGCTAAAAAAATTAGAAAATGAATTTGAACGCATCCATTTTCACAATGAGTTCATTAAACATAACTCCAATGAAGATCTAATCAAGTATTTTCATTAACTATAAACTTTTCTTTACGATAAATATTTTTCTTTATTTGAGGCTGGATGAAGCGAAAGTTCTTTATTTTATTTATTTCCTTATAATGGTGGTTTAGACCAAAATAGATCAGAATCTTTTGGAGTTTAACTCTATTTTGGAAAATGCAAAGGGAAATTTTCAAGGTCTATTGCCACAAATGAAATCTTATGATAAATATGAAGAAAAGTTTCTAAACAATCTAGAAGTAAAGCAAAAGGAATCAGAAGAAATAAAAAATTTATCAGAAGAATTGGGTCTTGAAAATGGGAAAATTCTTCTGGACCTAGAAGCCATACAAAAAAATATAAATTCTCTCCAAACTAATCTTGAACTCCATTCAAAAAACATCGATCTTGAATGGAAATGTCCAATTGAAATTGATATTTTGGAGGAAAATATGAAATTTATGAAAGGTTTTTGTGAAGATAAAACAAACTACATCGGAAACCTTTTAACTGCTCTTGTGGGTAATATTTCTCCTGAAAATTAAAATTAATTATAATTAGAAACTACATTAGAGGAACAAAGAACATTGAAAATAGAGTTGAACAAAAAACAAGAATTTCTTTCATCTTTAAAAAAGAAAGAAAATTTGTTGGAAAAAAAGAAAGAAACAATATATCAAAGGAATTTTCATCAATTTTGGGAATTGCTTGGAAAAAAAATTGAGAAGATGGAAATAAAAATAATAAAAGTCTTCAAAATGAATGGTACTTTTTTTAAAAAAAAGATTAGTGTAAAAATTTTGTGAAAAGCATATTTAAAACATATCAAAGATGATTTAGAAAACAAAAATACGCCATTAGTGCCTTCTCAAACTTTGAAAGAAAGTCATGATCAAAAAGAAAATGGGAATTTAGTGAAAATATTTTGCAAATATTGTTCTCGAGCAATTCCTTCGAAGACTCAAAACCAACAATGTTCGAAATGCTTACAATATTTTCATAAAATTTGCAATTTAAAAAATTTGCCTGAAGGGAAAAATAAAAAAATATTAATAAATATTTGTTACTCGTGTCTTGAATGAAAAAAAATATTTTTAAATACATTTTCTTCTTCAAAAATTTCAATTTTTTTTTTTTTATGAAAATAATAAAATAATTACGGTAATTTAAAAAAAATTCAGTATTATAAAAAATTTAGTGAAAAATAAAGTTGAATGAATAAAAGAATAGTGATAGTTTATATTCTTTTATTAATTAGAATTAAGTCTCTTTTTAAAAAATGTGTTTCAACTTTTTCTTCAAAGAAAAAATGGAGTTTTGAACCCCAACATCCCCTAAATCATTCATCATTTTATCCGAATAAAACGATTTCTTGAAATAATCATTATCATAATATAGCTTACCCCTTTCATTTTTTATTTGATTTTTCATCATTTTATTCTGAAATCCATTAATTAAAAATCTATTATTTTCTAATTCTCTGATATGTTTCTTCTCAATTTTTGAATATTTCACTAAAGTTATCTCAATGCTCATTTGTTGCGGAATCCTTTCACCCCTCTCTAAATTCTCAATAAACCAAGAAATAAGGGGCATGAAATTAATAAATTTCGAGTTTTCATGAGTTTCGACCACGTAACTCGGCTTAATTCTCAAACCATAATAATAAAAAATCGAATTTTTGAGGTTTTTATCATTTGAATAGAATGCAGTTGGATATAAACAAATATCGAGAAAGGTATTGATAATATTGGTTTCAAGAAGCTTGCTGAGCTTCCTCAATTTGCTTTCGACGATGCCTTTCCATTTCAAAAAGTCCTCATTTTCAACTTTTTTCTCATTTTTCTCCAAAGTCTCACCATTTTTTTTTTCGTGGATGTTGATTTTGATAAATTTGGTGAAGTTCATGAAAAAGTTATATTTTTCAAACAAGACCTTCCAATCAACTAATCCTTGTTTTATTTTACTCAAAATAACCACTGCTTCTTCAAAATGATACTTTATCATTTTCAGTGTAATGCCGGTGACTGAATAAGAGGAGTTTTTGAAGGGAAAACAAGGGATTAAAATGTTCATGAAATATTTCTCCGACCCATCAATCCAGGGATCTTTCAAGAAATTCAACTTAAGAATATATTGTGCTTTCACATTTTCATCGATTTCCTCAATCTTCACGCTAAGTTCCTCCCATTCCCAACGATAATAAATCATAAAAAACCTCTCCAAAAGCTTTGAAGGCTTATAATTCGGGTATAATTGGCAAATTTTCGCAACTAAAATGGCCCATGAAATCCCTCCCAAATAGCCCATCAAATTCGAATAGATCCCTTTGTTCTTGGCCCATAATTTAACATATTTTAAGGTTTCCTGAAAATTATTAACATTGGGCACAGCTTTTAAAATTGCGGAACAAGTCCTGATTCCGTTTATACTGGTGAGCGATTTTTCATCATCGATGAGATTGTAGATTTTTTCAGAGCTGATGATTTCCTCTATGGATTGTTCCAAAAACATGGTGTTAAGCTGGGCGAACAAAATGTCAATCTGAACATCATAGAATTTCATTTTGATCAATGGCACTGTGGTTTCCTTGATTGCTATCAAATCATTAACCTTGTTATTTTGGCTCAAAATCTCGAAGAGAAGTCCAAAGAAATGTTCTTCTCTTTTGATGAAATTGGGCACGATGCATACAGTATCAATGTCACTATCCCTTGTGTAACATTGCAGTTTATAAGATCCAAATGGTAACAAATCCCCCTTGAAAAACTTCATTTTGTCTGGATTTTCATTAGTGTTGATATTAATGTTAAGTGTGTCAGTGAGGGAAGAAACCCACTTTCTAATAATGTATTTGAGTTTTAAGAGGATTTCTGATTTGTAACGCAAATCTTGAGAAGTCTCTATGAATTTAAAGTCATCACTAATCATATGATTCAAATATAAAGTATCATCTTCATCATTTTTCGAGGAAAAAGAAGAGTCAAGTATCGAATGGGCACTTGATAAAACTCGAAGAAGTTTGAATTCATCCTCATTTTGAGCGGGTTCCATTAGTATTAGTGATTAAGGAAAATTTTCAAATACAAAAATTTCGGATTTAAATAGGCTTTTTTTTAATTAAAAAAAAGGTTTAAAATAACAAATTTCTGAGATTTAGTAAAATATTATGTATTCTTTATATAAAAGAAAAAACTTCTTATTAATTAATACAAAACCCGGAACTTTCTTACTCGCATAGGGTATTTTGGGATTTGTGAATCTTTTGTTTCAATATTCATATTTTTGCCCTGGATTTCTTCATTCATATAACCAGAAAAGGGTGACTTTTCATTATTTGTAATGGCTTTATACTTCTTCAAGCGGGAAAGAATGATTTTCTTTTGAACGTTATCATGTTCAGCTGAGTTTTGATTTCTTTGAACATTTTTTTGATTATCTGTAGAAATGTCCTTTGCCTCGCTAGAAATTTTGTGATATTTTGCATAAAGCTTCTCGTAGAAAACCTGGAAGTCTTCAACTTTTTTCTCTTCTGAAAATTGGTTGTAGGTGTAGTTTATTGATCGTGGTTTAATGGTGGAAGTGTCTGGGATATTTACATCTGTTAAATTGGTCAAATTCTGCTGTTTTTGTGCTAGATGAGTTGAAATTGATTTAGGTTTGTAGTATTTTTCAACTGGATTCATGTTCATTTTTGGGTAAAGCACTTTAATTCTAAAAAATTAGATTATAATAATGTTTTTTTTTTTTACAATTAGCAAATTTTATGAAAAAAATATAAAAATTTGTTTATTTTTAAAATGAAAACAAGAAATATAAAAATGAATTTTTTTAATGAAAACACCATAATTATGATATTAAAAAAATATCATTATAATTTTATGAAAAATGCATACTTTCTATAACCAATAGAAGAAGGTGCCAATTTTTTTCTTTGTGTGTTTTCCTCTATTTTCTCGATGATCGGTTGTATCGATTTAATCCTTTTATGCTTCTTTTCGAGATCGGAGATTTCCTCATGATTTTCCTCTTCTCTATCAATAAACTATGCTTTAAAATAGAAGAAATGTACTTATTCATTAGAATTGGAGGTCTGGGATTGATGCTGGATTTTATCCTGAAGTTTTTATTGAAATCAATTTGATTGTTTTGTTTAAGAGCATCTTCGAAAATATATGCGTGATTGTTTTTATTGGTATTGAAGCTGATATCAAAGCTTTTCGGTATATTTTCTTTATTTTTGTAAATTCTTTCTTGATTTGTCGAATAACCATTTTGAAAGTAGTTATTTTTAATTGTGACTTTTTTCAAAAGATCATTTAATTTTCCCTGAGTTTTTTCATTTTTCTCACTTTTTTCATTTTTTTCATTCTTGTCATTTTTGTCATTTTTTTCATTTTTGTCATATTTGTCATTTTTTACATTTTTGTCATTTTTTATATTTTTGCCATCACTTTTCTCATTTTCATTTTTCATTATGATTTCTTGCATTTTTTTCTCTTTTTCCAATTGTTTCAGAAACAAATAATAGCTCGCGGTAATGTGATTATGTTTATCATCAAACAGGCACTTTTCAATATATTCCTTTTTCTCATTTAGTCTCATCATTTTATCTAAAACCTCCTCATTCAAATTAATATTAACCGTAATATTCCCCTCCTGCATTAAATTAGCACTTTTTAATATTTCTTCTTTCCCAAAAACCTTGATTTTCAAGTTCGTAAACCAATTATGTGTTTTTATTTTGTTTATAGGTAAACGTGCCTTAGGATCTACAGTCAATAGTTTCTCCATTAGATCCTTCGCTTCATTTGAAACATGGCTGGGGATGATAAAATCTCCTTTCATTATTTTATCATATAATTTGGGGGTGTTTTTATCCTCAAAAGGCAAATAACCACATATCATCGCAAAAAGGATAATTCCGCTACTCCAGACATCAGTTTCAACACCTTTATATTTCTTCCCAGCTATCATCTCCGGTGCTGCATAACAAGGCGATCCACAGGCAGTCTGTAATAATTGGCCTTCCTGATATAAATTCCCAAGACCAAAATCCACAATTTTTATGTTATTTTTCTCATCAAGCAGCAAATTTTCAGGCTTCAAGTCTCTATATTATAACATTTATAATTGTTATGGAAGTTATTTTTGATACCGATGGACGATCTTCAAACAATGGAGATATTCAATCCCATTTATGATATCAAGATAAAATTTGGCAGCATCTTTTTCTGCGAGTTTGGTTTTGGACACGATATATTCAAATAATTCGCCGTTTGGAGCATATTCCATCACAAGATAAATATTCTTGCCTGATTCGATAATCTCATAAAGATGGATGAGATTCGGATGTTTGAGTTTCTTTAAAATGGCAATCTCTCTAGTTATTCGCGTAACATCGGCTGATTCTTTGATTTTGTCTTTTTCAAGAATTTTAATGGCAACCTTTTCAAGAAAAACACATTAGTAGTTTTTGTGAATTTTTAATAGTAAAATACCTTTTCTTCCGATGGCATATGGATCGCTAGACGGACTTTTCCGAAAGTTCCTTGTCCTAACGTTTTTCCTTTAAAATTATTACAAATATTAAAAAATATATCAGAACTTATCTGTAAATTTTATGGAAACCTAAGAGATAATTGCCTATAATTTTGGTGTTTTCAGTTTCTGTGATTTGGTTTGTAATCAATTGAGGTCGTTTATAAGACATTAAAGGGAGAAAATATGGAAAAATTCAATTAAATTATAAAAATTGTAATTATTTTCGCTTTTAAGTATTTATTTGTTAGAAAAATTTCTTTATGTTATTTTTAAATAACATTATGACTTCTATCTATAAAGCAAATGAGAATGTCTTCTATAATTAAATTCCTTTTAAAAACAGATCGGAGTTTTCGTCTCAATAAATACCCCGTTTCTATCAGATTTAATCGCTTATTTTCCTCTCTAAATTTCTTCAACTTGTTCCTATAATCATTCACTTCATTCCTTTCCCCTTTCGTCGTATTAAAAATCACATAACTTTTCAATAAAAATCGATAACAATTCACAGGCTCCCTTTTATGATCATAAGCCAAGGCCATGGTATTACAAATATTTGCATATTTCAATGAAAAGTAAGGCTCTTCTATTCTCAAACCATTGAGTTGTAAAGATTCTTGTAATTTTCTTATACTTTCATCATATTTCTTTAATTTCACCAGAGTCGTTCCCAAGGCTTGATAACAATCCGCGAGTTTTATCTCATAATTTTTCTTGATATTAGAATAAATTGTTATAGCTGAGGTAAAATAACCACATGCTTCAACATAATTATATGAACTCAAAGAAGCTATCCCTAAATTATATAGACTGATGGCTATTAAATTATTCGCCTCTCCTAAGACGTTTTTCCTTATTTGATGTACTCTTTCGAAGATTTCCTTAATATTTTTACTATTTTTTTTCCTTAACAAGGCACAACCGATTCGATTCAATGAGTCCATGCTTTCATTGGTGTTTTCCCCCCATTCCAAAGATCTAAGGAAATAAGTTTCTTCAAAAATCTTTAATGATTGACCGACTTCTCTTAATTGATGGTAGCGTTTTCCTATAAAACAGAGAAACCAGATATATTCTCTTGTGGCGACTTCCTTATCTTCAAGTTTCTTGCGGATGAAATAGAGGGGTTTCACAAAAATTTGTCTGAGGTTTTTCTCAAGGAAATAACGATCCGATGCTAAAAAACATGCGATTTCATTGGTTATCTTGTTTTTGAAGATGTGCAAGCCACTATAGAAAGAATCTAAGGATTCGAAATAATTACATTTGAGCTGGATGATTTTTGAGGTAATATTATTGAAATTTTCCTCATTTTTTTTCTTTTCATTATTTTTTTTTGAAGCGTAATCTATTTCTGAGTTTAAAATCAGGAAGTTTTCATCATTGACATGAGTTAAATAAAGCACATCCAACACCTGGACTTTCCCATCATAGGCAAACAAACGATAGGCTAAAATTTGCAAATTGAACTTCTCAGCAAACATTTCTGGATCATTTTTTTCGATTAAAAGTTTATGGTAATTCAAAAGCTCCTTCATTGATTGAATTTCAAGCAAATTCAATAAAAAATCAGGGTAATCTTGATCCTCAATATACACCCTCCGCAAAATAATGATGTGAGAAGAAACTTTCAAGAAATCCGAATTGTTCACAGATTCTTTTGAGAACTCCGAGTTTAAATATTCAGAGAGTAGATCGAAGAATTTCTCGTTACATATGCCGAGCGAATCACCATTAAGAATCATATCCTTGTATTTTTCCTTTAGTTTGAATTGGTAGAGATTAGAAGGGATGCTGTCCTGTGGAAGTTTTTGAGTGGTTTTCATATTTTCTGTTATATTCTTAAATTTTTAAAGTTTTTTTGGAGTTCCGAAAAAAAAATAGGAAAACCTTGTGACGTGACTTTTTATGAGGAAATAAACTTGTTATCACGTTTTCTTTGAAAAAATGTTAAAAAAATTAAAAATAATTTCATTTTTAGTTCAAATTTGAAAGAATCAAAAGATTATTTATAAAAAAGAATTTGCTTTTAAAAAAATTGAGAAGTTTTTTTAAATACTAATTTTAAATTAATAATGAATATTTTAATTTTCTTTAGTTGTTTTTTCATTTTTATTATATAAATTGCTCAATTGTATATTTAAAACTAAAATTTAATTGTAAAATAACATATTTATTTCATTAGTATGAGTGGAAAATTTCATCATTTATAATACTGCTCAGCAATGATTTTATCAAAAAAGCTGTTGGGTTGAGAATACAATATATTGCATGAAAATGGATACTGATCAGCATTTCTTCGAGGACTCAAATGATTGATCAATGTTTTTGGTCTTATATTTTTGTCATTTTTCCTTAATCTCTGAAAACTATGCATATCCTCAACAACTCTGTTTTCATCTAAATATTTGCCTAAAATCAACCTCTGCTCAATTTTTTTGTTCAACGGCATTTTTTTCATATCTGAAGCCAGGCGGAATATTTTCGGCTGTACTCCATGATTTTTTTGTTTTGATTCCAAAAGTTCATTAATCTTTAATATAAATTATATAATTGAATTTTGATGAAATTATGAAGAAATACCAACGAATTTTGAAAATTCATGTGGCCTTTAATTTCAGTTTCAGATCTTTTATGCTTGGAAATTTTAATATTTGGTTTTTTCTTCGCTTTTAGGTTTCCATTGCTGGATTTTTTTTTGTGAGAAAAACCAGCATCTTCCTGATTTAGTTTCTCTTTTTAAATATAGTTTTTTAGAAATTTGATGTCAAGAGTTATTAAAAAAATACGAAGAGGTGAGCTGATTTCGAAGAAGAAGTCTTCTGAATGCAGAATGTTCACGAGTTGAATGTCTTCGTGGTGATTGGTAGCAAATCTATTAGAATTTCCAACAATAATTAAATTTTGGAAATTTTGATTCATTGCTATGAAATTTAAGAGCAAATATTTAATTATTTTGATGAAAGTAAAATTAGAGTCAAGTACTTGTGCTCCTAATAAAATCAAAAGGAAGAAGGGGAAATCGTTCGAAAAACGATTCTTCATATATTTTCAAAGGAAAGTAAGATTCTTTCAATAACTTCTCGATATTTTTGATCCCCAATTGTTTGGAAATAGACCCATCCGACTCAAGCTCATTGGCTAGGCATCTATCATGGTATTTTTTGGCCTTTTCCAGGTTTCCAAGATTATAATGAATTAGACCAAGTTCCTCATAAAGATCCAGCTCCAAGTCATTTTCTTTGTAATACCAACAATATTGTAAAGTTTTTTTGAAGAAAATCTGACTATCGGTTAATCTCCCCAGTTTTTTGCAACATTTTGCCAAATTCAAGAACGCATACATTTTATATTTATGTAAGCCGGTTATCTCACAGAGCCATTTTAGTTGTGTGTTGGCGAAAATCGCATTTTTTAATTCTCCGAATATGAAATAGGTTTCCGCAATATTGTTTATGGTTTTAGCTAAAAGAATCAAATCATTATGAGTGAGGGCAAGATGGATCATTAAAATCAGATCTATTTTTATAAGTTATAAGTATTTAAGTTCAATGAACATTTTACTATCAATTGCCTTTTCAAGATCTCTTTGCTTCAAATTTTCCGAAAAATGTGATTTTATCTTTAATAACTGGGTCATTACATTCATATGATTTGCGTTGTTGGCATCTTCTAAAATCGAATATTGATGTAAAAACCCTTCTTCATTAAAGTGAAAGGTTTCTGAATAACAGACTTTGCTTTTATCATCTAGTGCAAATTTCTTTTATTTAATACAATAAAAAAAAAAAAAAACCAGAAAATTTCATCCATTCATCCTTTTCATTTCGTTTGAGAGATTCTCGGATTTCCATGAACATTTTCTTGCTGTTTTTGGTTGCAGGAGTCATAAAGGAAAATTTTTGTTTTACAAAATTGCCAAAAGGAGATTTTGGTGAGAAACCAGACTTCCTAAAACCGATGGAAGACCTCGTAGTTCTAAATGCAGTTGCGGCTGTGGAGGCTCGCGGATTTTTAGGAATTTTATTAAATTTCTCTTCCGTTGCTTGAAATAAATTTTGCATTGTTGAAAAAAATTATCAATAGTTTCCTTTTTAGCAAAATTTCTTTGCAAAAATCATGAATTTCATCAAAAGTTTAATTTCAAAAATTTGTTGTTTTTCGGTAGGTTTTGTATTGTTTTAACAAAAATTCGATTCCAAAATAAGTCTGAATTTTTTTATAAAATAAACTTTTTAATGGATTAAAGTTTATTAGTCTAAATTTTCAAACAATTTGTAATTTGTTTGGGTTTCAAGGAAAAAATTTCCAATTTATATAGAGCAGAATTTTTTTTCTTCAACTTCCTTTTGTTTTTTACAAAAACTCAAATAAAAATTATTTATGTATAAAAGGAAATTACCATTTTGGATATTTATTCAAAAGATTTAAATTCCAATGTCTGATTTTTCCAACAAATCCTCTCAAAAATCCAACCCTCCAAAACCAAATTCCCTCCTTCTTGGATTTTTGGGTGGTCTTGCCGGTTGTAACGCTGAAGTAGTGACCTTTCCATTTGACAACCTGAAAACTCGAATGCAAATGAATGGAAAAGAAGGCATGCCTTCCTATAAATCCTTCACAGATTGCATTGCTCAAACTTTCAAAGTTAAAGGTATTCAAGGTTTTTATAAGGGGGCAAGTGCAGCCTTTTTGCGTCAATTGACCTATTCAACCGTGAGAATGTGGGCTTATGAAAACATCAACCGATATTTCTCAGCGGATGTTCAACAAGTCGGTTTTTTTAGGAAATTGTTTGCAGGAGGTCTTGGAGGTGCTGTGGGCTGTTTGGTGGGAACCCCCTTTGATATTTTCAAAATCAGGCTCATAAACGATATTTTGGGGAAGAAATATTCAGGGTTGACCGATTGTTGGAAGCAAACTTATGCCAAAGATGGTTTCCTTGGGTTATTCAAAGGTATGAATGTGAACATTGTGAGGGCCATTTTAGTGAATGCTGCAGAATTAGCTTTTTATGATAAAGCTAAATACTCTTTCAGTAATAACACATATTTCCATCTGGATCAGAATAGTATTATCACACATTTCTTGTCAAGTTGTGTGTCTGGATTAATGGGAGCTCTGGCTAGCAGTCCTGCTGATGTTGTGAAAACAAGATATATGAATCAACTACAAGGAGGGGAGGCTTATAAAGGGGTGATGGATTGCACGATGAAATTGTTCAGAACTGAAGGAATTATGGTATTTTATAAAGGATTTATACCCTTGTATTTGAGAATAGGACCTTGGAATGTAGCCTTCTTTTTAAGTTATGAGAAATATAAGGCTTATGTTCTGCCTATTGTTTATAAATATTAATGGGGTAAGAATTTATATAGAAAATGGAGAGGAAAAAGAAATGGAATTTATAATTATTATTTGACTGTTTTTTTTTTGAAATTAATGTAAATTTTCTATAAAGAAATTTAAAATCATAAAGAAAAATCCATAAAAAACAAAGATAATTTTAAAAATAATTCAAAGAAAAATACAATCTTTCTTTCTATATATTAATTGCACACAAATAAGAAAATAAGATAAAATGATGAATTACGGGTGGAACAACCTAAACGATCTCGTTCTGGCTCCCAGAGCCCCAGCTTTTTCTATTTTCGAACAAAACAATGCTTCTATCGAAGAAATCTTAGAACAAGATAACATAGTTGATGATATTAGATTTCATTTTAACACTGCTTCACATTAGTATTGATTATTTTATTTTTTCCAATAAACTTTAAAAATTTCATAGTTTCCATAATAAACCGAACATTGTCATGGGGATGCTCTCTTATGTGTTTGAAACTGAAAACACTCCCCAGGCTGAAAAGCAAATAATAAAAAAAAAATTATAATTATTTTTTTCTTGTTATTTAGAAGAGCATTTCTTGGTTCTGAGATCTTTGCATGCGAAATTCCAGGAGTTCTAGAGAACTTTTTCGGCGAAGAGAAAAAAAAGGAGCAGCCAATTGTGACCATAACACATCAAATTATAAAGAATTCAGAGTTGACCTCGATTAAAGGAATAGTTTTGGAAGATGAATTCAATGAAAATCAAGTAATTTCGATTGAAAAATGGGATGAAGAATACAAAAGTGATGATTCTGATGAAATAAAGAAAACATCAGGTTAGTCATTTATTTTTGGTGAATTTGCGGTTTTTTGAATTTAAAACATAATAAGAGGTTTCGTCGATAAAATCCAATCAGGAAAATAATTTGATGGAAAAGTTTTTTTCTATACTCAAAAAAAATGAAGAATTAACGGAATCTGCTGCCTTTTATTTTAAGAAGATTCTTTACGCTCTTTTGAACCAAAAAGGATTTGAGGTGTTTTAAGAATAAAAATGTTTATAAACTAAAATTTTTAGACAATAAGCTATATTTATCAAAATGAAGAGATTTTGCATGATTTATTTCGAAACATTCAGACCAATAAAATTTTCGCTGAAATTTTTTATAGAATCCTCTTAATAGATTGTTGTTATGCTCATATGAATGATGCTATGTTCCTTGTATTTTTTATTTATTTTTTCTTAAAAAAAAAAATAAAAAAAATGATAGGAAAAAAGAAAAGAAATCATTTTTCAAATTTTTGAAAAAATGCAAAGAGCCAACTTTCGAGAGGATGAGCTTGAAAATTATATTCTTATTTTAACAGAACTGATTAGCAACCATTTAAAAGGGAACAATGGGAAAGAATTGATCAAAGGGATATTTGACAATCACAATCTCGAAATTATTTTCGCATTGTTCGATGCCAAAGATGATGAGATAATTAAAAATATTTCGATTTTATTGCATTCGATCCTTGCATTTAAACTCAATGAGCTCAACAGCTTCCCTCTTGGTATGAGTGGATATACTGAGACCGAAAAATTGGAAATGCAACCTAATGATAATTTGCTTTTTTTATTTGAAAAAAATCTGAGCTCTTTAAGTGAAATTGTCTTTGAACCAAATGAACAAGTCGTCAAAGGAGTAAAAAATGACAAAATTTTCGGTTTGAGAAGATTGAAATTACTGGAATGCTTTCATCTATTTATGAGTATGAATATTGAAGAATGCATAAATGCCTTGAGATTTTACAAATTTTTCGAGAAAATATTGGTAAAATAATTATTTATTTTTTTAAATAATGTAATAATTTTTAGAAACTTTTTGAAACGCACACAAACAATAACATCTTGCACAATATTCTTTATCGAATATTAGAGACCTCCATCTTATTAAATTCTGCCTCTCTTAATTATTCAGTACATTCCATTTATTTTCATTTTTTTAATCGTTTGCATAAATATAAAATAGCTGTTTGAAGAAGCCAAAATAGTTGAATTCCTAATCGAAAATCTATCGCTTTATGACCCAAAATGCAACATTGTGAAATGTAAGAAACCCTTTTTCGGGCATCTGGCCAAACTTGCAAATATGTTGATTAGTGATAAATTTAACTCGAATTGTGATCTTATGAAATATTTATGCAAGAACGAAGAATGGCAAGAATTTGTTTCATCTCATCTGAGAAAAATCAATGATATTTATGAAACTGAATTAGGTGGACATAACCCCAAAAAGCAAAAATATCCAGCAAAAAGCATAGATCAAAAGGAAGAAATTGATGATTTTGATATGCTTTTTATCGATAACAAAAAAGTGAATGAGAAACATAATGAGATTTTTGACAATTATAATACAACAAAGGAGACTGATTTTCAAGATGGATTCACATATAATGATTTGCAAAACGATCTAATTAATTTTGAGGGAACCTCCAATTTACCTATAAAATACCAACCAGAGGAAGGAAATTTGCTGGATAGTCAATTTGATTTTATTTCAGAGCAAATGTCTTCTTTGAATTTCAAAAATGATGTGTAAAAAAGATTTTTATCTCATAAATAATTCTGTTTTGGTAATGATTCGTTTTTCTTAAATAATTGAATATAAACCCTTCTCAAAATTTTCATTTATCAAATTTAATTGTTTAGCAGATAAATGAACAAGAATTTAAGTTTCTTTAAGACTAATGTTTTTTTTCTCTTCATAATTAATATTTCATAATGTTTTTGGATTTTTTTTAATTAAATTAACAAAATTTCATTTGATTCTAAAAAATATTTTCATCTTGAAATCCCTTTTTTTTTCTGTTGATAAAAGACAACAAAAAAAATAGAAAATTATATTTCTTCTTGTGGATCTCTTCAAGCAAGCATTTCCTAAAGTAATAATTATGGTGGAAAGAAAAGGAATCATGTAATATATTATTTTTCTTTATGAACCAAATAATTTCAATGGAAAATATTAAAGGACAGAAAAATTTTTTAGAATTTTGAAGAATTTATTGATGATGTAAAAAAACATGGATTATGATGAATTATTCAAAGTTTGTGATAATAAACAATATGTTGATATAAATTTTATAATGAAGAATAATATTTTTTTTTTTTTTTTTTTTTTTTTCAAATTGCCCGATGGGGGGGGGGGTGTTTAAATTTTGTTTTTATTTTGTGTTTT
>Ga0302320_10017076_pt1 | contig 14762 bp, 7 predicted proteins | sample Bog_T0_3_FD_202130 | JGI IMG/M metagenome (GOLD analysis project Ga0302320, IMG submission 202130) | Peat permafrost microbial communities from Stordalen Mire near Abisko, Sweden - Bog_T0_3 | ecosystem: Environmental > Terrestrial > Soil > Wetlands > Peat | place: Sweden: Abisko, Stordalen Mire...
TACAGCGCCCACAGAGTGTAGGTTCCGGCGGGAAGATTACTGACCTGAATCGTAGCCACGCCCGACGCATTCAAACTCATACTCCCCAGCGCGCCCGCTGTGTCGTAGAAGATCACATTTCCCGTCGGAGTTCCGGTGGGGGCAGTGACGGTTGCGGTGAGCGTAATGCTCGTTCCCACAACGGCCGGGTTAGGCATGGCTGTAAAGGCGATCACACTCTGCTGCTTCACGATCTGGATCAGGACACCGGAGTTGACCGCCGCATCCTGCGAGTCGCCCCCGTAGTCCGCCGTGATGTTGTGCTGGCCCAGCGTCAACGCCGACGTGGTGCAACTGCCCGCATTCGCGCTGATGGCCACGCTGCAAAGCTGCGTCGCGCCGTCATAGAAAGTAATCGACCCGGTCAGTGCTGCATTCGAGCTGGTGACCGTAGCGGTGAACGTCACGCTCGCTCCCACCAGGCTCGGGTTCGAGCTGGAGGTCAGGGAGATCGAGGTCGGGTTCACATTCAGCACGTTGCCGCTCAGATTGATCAGCGCAGGTGTGTCCGCGGCATTGGAGTTGATGGTGAGCGTGCCGTACACCGGCATGCCCGTGACCGTCGGGGCGAACTCCACGCCGAGGTTGCATTGCACATCAATGGCCAGCGTCGCGCCCGCGCCACAGGTGGTCGTCGCCGGGTCGAGCGCAGAGTTGTTCAGCACCGCAAAGTTCGCGCTCGAAAACAGCAGAGCACCATTGCCGTCATTCTCATAGCCCTGCGCCTGTGGCGGCGAGACCTTGCCCACGCGGATGGTCGCATACTCCGGCAGCGTGGCCACGTTGGAACTGATCTCGCGCACGCGGTTATGAAACAGGTCTGAGATCAGCAGGTCGCCTGCCTGGTCCACAAACACGGAGTACGGCCCGTACAACCCCGCTGCTGGCGCCGGCCCGCCATCTCCGCCGAACGCCTCGTCCATGTTCCCGGCGATCGTTGTAATCACTCCAGTGGCTCCATTGACCTTGCGAACGCGGTTGTTCCCGGAGTCGGCGATATAGATGTTGCCCCCGGGATCCAGCACCACGCCCGCCGGATTATCCAGCTCCGCGCTCTGCCCGCTTCCGCCGTCGCCCGCAAAGCCGGCGGTTCCATTGCCCACCACCGTCGTCATGGTCCCTCCGGTCGATACCTTGCGGATGCGGTTGTTAGCCAGATCGGCGATATACAAGGATCCGTCCGCGCCCACCGCAACGCTCCACGGCGTGTACAACTGCTCCGCCGTCGCCGGGCCGCCGTCGCCGTTGTAACCGAAGGTGTTCATCCCGGCTACCGTCGTAATTGTTCCCGTGCCAGCCGCCACCATCCGAATCACGTTGTTCGCGGAGTCCGCAATGTACAGGTCTCCTGCGGCATCGAAGGCCAGTCCCTCCGGCGCGGAGAGCGTCGCACTGGTGGCCCGTCCGCCGTTGCCGCTGTAACCCACCGTCTGCGGCACGCCTGCCACGGTGGTAATCACACCGCTCACCGCGTCAATGCGCCGCACGATCTGGTTGCCGGAGTCCGAAAAGTACAGATTGCCCGCGCCGTCCAGCACCAGCCCGCTCGGCGCGTTCAGCATGGCCGAGGTCGCCGGCCCGCCGTCGCCCGAGTAGCCCGAGCTGCCATTGCCCGCTATCGTCGAGATCAGCCCGGTGACTCCATCCACACGGCGTATCCGCTGATTGTTGGAGTCGGAGAGATAGATGTTGCCCGCGCCGTCTTCCACCGCATCCAGCGGCAGGAAGATGGAGGCGTTGGTCGCCAGGATTCCGTCACCGCTGTACACCCAGAAGTAATTGCCCGCGATGGTGTTGATGGTTCCGGGCACCAGCACGGAGAGTGGTCCGGTGGCGATTGCGCTCAGACCGGCGCTCCCCAGCACCATGCCGCCGCTGGTGATGACCACGGCGCCGCTGCGAATCCCCGGATAGATCGGCTTGAATTGAACGAGGACCGTGCACTGCTGTCCGGCACTATAGGAAACGCCCGAGGCGCAGGTTCCACCTGAAACCAGTTGGTAGTCCAGACCGGCAATCCCCTCCGTCAGCACCGTCGGCGCACTGGCCGCACCGGAGCCCGTCATGGTGACCGTGACCGTCTGCGGCAGCGACGTCTGACCGACTGTCGTCGTCCCTGGAAAGATCGTCTGCGAGTAAGCACGGGTCGAAGTCAGCAGGCATGCCATCGCCAGCAACAGCAGGGCGAGATAGATCCACCGGGTCGATATAGCTTGTGAGCTGGTTGAGGGGGGATTAAAGCTGGAGCTGCGAAAAATCAGGGTGTTACGGGGCCTTGGGCTATGCACGTTGACGTCCTCTGCTGGACGGTACGGCACCCGCCTACACCGTTGGATGCCGGGAACGGGGTACACCGTCTTAAGGAAGTGGCGAATGATCCTGGGCCATCTGGAACCCGTGCCTGCGTCGGTCAGATTGGAACGCGCGAGGACTAGCGGACGATCCTTCATCTACGCCCTATCGGCGCACGAGCGTCCTAATATGAGTCAACGTACCCACCCTGACTCTCCGACTACTCTGCGCCCTCCGCGAAACCTCCGCGCTCTCTGCGCTAAGGCTGTTGCCTTTGCCCTTCCTCTCACCTCCCCACCCTCTCATCTCCTCAAAACCCCTGCCATCTATCACTTAGCGGCCCCCAGTCCCGAGTTTGGCCCAAAATTCTTGTCAAGCCCCCCAAACCGCCAGATGTCCTCCAAGCGACTGAAAACATGGCAGATCAAACTCCTCACGGCGTGTCCTAGAATTACCGTCCATCCGCCTATAATTAAGTCATAGCCTTGAAACTCAGGCAGGACACAACCCTCGGCACAACCGCCGGGGGCATCTGTTCTTAGGCTCACGGCTCAATAGCTCAAAGCTCGCGGCTCAAGAGGACCCGGAGCCCGGTTTCACTGTTCGCCGTTCCTGTTTCACTGTTAACTTGCTTCTTTTGAATATTTTGCCTCTAAAATCTTTAGAATGAATATTTTGACCCCCGGGTCACCCGCTAAACCTATGATTCCAGAGATTTTAGAAAAAAAGGGGGAGGGGGGTCCCCGGCGGGCGGTCTTGGCCCGCTGGGGTCTCGGAGGGGGGCACCCCCGGCTGGCGGTCAGGGCGTATTGGACACTTTTTTCTCTGCCGCGCCCGAGGTCACCGAGGACGCCGACGGAAGCTGGCTGACATTCCATCCGCCGCCCAGCGCCTGCACCAGCTCCACCGCCGCAGTCATCTCGTTCACATGCAGCACGACCTGCGTCTGCTGGTCACTCAGCAGGTTGGTCTGCGCGGAGATCACGTCCAGATACGGATCGAGACCTGTCTCGTAACGCGAGTTCGCGATCTGCAGGTATCGCTGCGCGGAGCTGACAGCCTCCTCCTCCCGGACGATCTGCGCCGAGGTCACGCGCAGCGTGGCGATGTAATCCTCCACCTGCTGGAACGCGGTGAGAACAGTCTGCCGATAGGCCGCGTTGTCCGCGTTGTACTGCGCGGTGTACTGAGCGACCGTCGCCCGGCGCAATCCGGCGTCGAAGAGGGTCTGCGAGGCGGAAGCGCCGACCGACCAGAACAGCGCGGGCAAGCCGAACAGGCTGCTGATGCTGGAGGACTCCAAACCGCCGCCTCCGGTGAGCGAGACGTTCGGGTAGTAAGCGGCCTTCTCCACACCGATCAGCGCATTGGCCTCGGACATGGTGCGCTCCGCGGCGGCGATGTCCGGCCGCCGCTGTAGCAGCTCCGACGGAACGCCCACTGGAATGGCCGGCACGGGTGTCGCAAGCGACTTCACCGGCAACGAAAAACTCGACGCAGGCTTTCCAATCAGCGTCGCGATCGCATGTTCATAGATGGCGCGATTGGTCGCGATTCCGGTTCCAGCCTCTTCGGCATTCTTGAGCGTGACTTCTGCCTGCGCGACCGCCTCATCGTTGTCGATGCCTGTCTGATACAGCGCCTTGGTCAGGTCGAGCGCCTTGCGGTCCGCATCGATGGTCTTGTTGTAGAGGTCTTGCAGCGCGTCTTGTCCGCGCAGTTGGAAGTAATACTCGGCGAGATCGGCTTGCTCCGTCAGCCGCTCATTCTCCAGGTCAGCCGCGCTCACCTGCGCTGCGTTCTGGTACTCGCGCACGGTGTTGCGGATCTTGCCCCAAAGGTCAGGCTCCCACGACGCGTCAATCGGCAGCGAAAGCACTGTCGAAGTCGAGCCGCTCGAGCTCACGGTTCCGGTGGTTCCGGTTCCCGTTGCAACGCCCGTGTTGCGCAGCGTGGACGGAGTCCGTTGCCGCGAGAAGGAAGGATCGGTCGTCACAGTCGGATAGTAGCCCGCGCGCGCCTCGCGCACCAGGTCTCGCGCTGCCATGAAGTTCTGGAAGTACTCGGCGATGTTCTGGTTGTTGATGTCCAGCTGCTCTTCGAGCGCATTCAGCTCGGGCTCGTGAAACATCTCCCACCACTTGCCCTTGAGCGCTGCATCCTGCGGATTCGCTGGTTGCCACGTTCCCGCCGGAGCCTGAGCATATCCGTCCGGCGAAGACTCCTTGAACGCCGGAGGCGCGGGCGCGTTCGGCGCAACGTACTTCGGCCCGACGCGGCAACCGCCCAGCAGCACGAGACCAACCGAGAGAAGGCTGGCTGCTTTCCTGCATGTCGCAGTTAAAGGATAGGTTCTAGCTCTCATAGCTCCTGCTTTCGTCGCCGCCATCAGTGCGCTCCCGCGGGTGTCGCGGTGAACAGCCGCGCCGTCTTGTCGCCTTGTATCTTGAGCCGCAGATTGTCCATGAACAGGTAAATCACAGGCGTTGTATAGAGCGTCAGCGCCTGGCTGACCAGCAAACCGCCGATGATGGAGATTCCCAGAGGACGGCGCAGCTCCGAACCCATGCCGGATCCCACCGCCAGCGGGACCGCGCCGAACAGCGCTGCCATCGTGGTCATCAGGATCGGACGGAAGCGAAGCATCGAGGCCTCGAAGATCGAGTCCCGCGTGTTCTTGCCCTCGGTGCGTTCGGCGTTCAGCGCAAAGTCGATCATCATAATGGCATTCTTCTTCACGATCCCGATGAGCAGAATGATGCCGATGATGGACATCACATTCAGGTCCGTCTTGGTAATCAGCAGCGCCAGGATCGCTCCCAGGCTCGCGGGAGGCAGCGTGGAGAGGATCGTAATCGGATGAACCAGGCTCTCGTACAGGATTCCGAGCACGATATAAACGGCGAGGATCGCGGTGGCCACAAGATAGGGCTCGCTTCCCAGCGACTGCTGAAAGGCCTCCAGCGTTCCGGAGAACTCACCATGCACGGACGACGGAACGCCGAGCTTCTGCTGGATGTCCTCAATCTCCTTGGTCGCCTGGCTCAGCGAGACGCCTTGAGCCAGATTGAAGTTCACCGTGACCGAGGGAAACAGGCCGGTGTGATTCACGGCCAGCGGCGCGGTGGAAGGAGAATACTTCAGGATTGAATCCAGCGGGACCGCTCCACCGCCGGACTTCGGGATCACGTAGGTGTCCTTTAGTCCCTCAGGCGATTGCCAGTACTTCGGCGCAACCTCCATCACGACGTAATACTGGTTCAGCTCGGTGTAGATCGTCGACACTTCGGACTGGCCAAACGCGCTGTAGAGCGTGCTGTCGATGAGCTGGGGAGTGATCCCGAGCCGAGCCTCGGTAGGACGATCATAGGTGAGTAATGCCTGTAGACCGTTATTCTGCTGGTCGGTGCTCGCATCCTGAAAGCCCGGAGCCTTCTTGATGGCGGACAACAGTTCAGGTCCATACTGCTGGAGTTGATCGGTTGTCTCAGCCTGGAGCGTGTATTGATACTGCGCATTCGCTTGCCGGCCGCCGATGCGGATGTCCTGGACAGGCTGCAGGAAGGTCGCTGCTCCGGGTACGCGCGCCAGTTTGGGACGCAGCTCATCGATGATCTGCGCTGCGCTGTCCTTCCGCTGATTGAGCGGCTTCAGTGCGATGAACGCGAAGCCACCGTTGGTCGCTCCCTGGCCGCCGGTAAAGGCCATCACATTCTGCACGCCGGGATTGTCCTTGATGATGCGGACCGCTTGCTGAACTGCGCCGCGCATGGCGTAGAACGAGGTGTCCTGCGGACCCTGCATGCCCCCCTGCATCACTCCTGTGTCCTGTTGCGGGAAGAATCCCTTCGGAACCTTCAGGATGAGAAAGACATTTAACACCAGCGTACATACAAATACGATCAGCACCAGCGCAGGATGATCGAGCACCCAGGTCAGACTGTCTCTGTAGCCGTGCAATATCTTGTTGAAGACCCTCTCGCTCCAGCGATAGATTCGGCCATGCTTCACGTCCTTCTCGGCACGCAGCACTCGTGAGCACATCATCGGCGTCGTGGTAAGCGAGATGATCATGGAGACCAGAATGGCAGTCGCCAGCGTGACCGCAAACTCGCGGAAGAGTCGCCCGATGATGCCTCCCATCAGGAGCAGGGGAATAAAGACCGCAATGAGGGAGATGCTGATGGAGAAGACGGTGAAGCCGATCTCCTGCGCGCCCTTGAGCGCTGCCTGTCGAGGTTCCAGGCCCTCTTCGAGGTGACGCGAGATGTTCTCCATCACCACGATCGCATCGTCGACCACGAATCCACTGGCAATCGCGAGCGCCATGAGCGACAGGTTATCCAGTGAGAATCCGCAGAGATACATCACCGCGCACGTCCCGATGAGTGAAACCGGCACCGCAACTGCCGGGACTAGCGTCGCTGGAAGATTGCGGAGAAACAGGAAGACCACCAGGATGACAAGCATCACGGAGATAAGAAGTGTCGTCTCGATATTGTTGACCGAAGCCCGAATGGTGAGCGTCCGGTCAAGGATGGTAATAATGTGCTCGCCGCGCGGGACCGTCGCTTGCAGAGACGGAATGGCAGCCTTAACTGCATCGACCGTGGTGATGATGTTCGCGCCAGGCTGTCGGAAGATCAGCATGTTCACGGAAGGCTTCCCATTGAGGAAGCCCGCTTGCCGGATCGTCTGCTGGGAATCAATGACGTCGGCGACATCCTGCAGCCGAACGGCGCCCCCGTTGTGGTAGCCGATGATGAGCGGCTTGTAGGCTTCCGCCTTCGATATCTGATCATTCGCGAGTATGTCCGCGGTCGTATCTCCGACGCTCAGCTGTCCCTTCGCGGAGTTCGAGTTCTGCCCGGAGACCACCTGCTTTACCGCGGGCAGGCTGATGCCGTAACTTGCCAGTTGGTTCGGATTCAACTCGATGCGCACAGCCGGAAGCGACGCTCCTACGACCGTTACCTGACCGACCCCGGAGATCTGCGAGACGCGCTGCTCGATGACAGTGGAAGCCTCATCGTAGAGGGTTGGAACGTCGTAGACGTCAGACTGCAGGCCCAGCACCATGATCGGCGAGTCTGCCGGATTCACCTTGCGATAGGTCGGATTCGCCGGAAGATTGGCGGGCAGATATGATCGGGCGGCATTGATGCCGGCTTCGACATCGCGAGCCGCACCGTTGATGTCGCGGCTCAGGTCGAACTGTAGTGTCACACTGGTGGTTCCGAGGGAGCTCGAGGAAGTCATCTCTGTGACTCCTGCGATGTGAGCGAACTGGCGTTCCAGTGGAGTTGCCACCGACGCTGCCATAATGTCCGGGCTCGCTCCCGGCAGGCCCGCACCCACGCTGATCGTAGGGAAGTCCACTTGGGGCAGCGGAGAGACCGGAAGCACGACGAACGCGATGATGCCCGCAATAGCAACCGCGACTGTCAACAGCGTGGTCGCGACTGGGCGTTCGATAAAGATGCGCGAAGGATTCATGCGGCCCCCGTCTCCATCTGTGCAGATGCGGCCTTGCCTGACCGGCGATGCGAAAAGCGAGCACCGAGATTGTCAAAGAAGATATAGATAACCGGCGTAGTGTAGAGCGTCAGAACCTGGCTCACGAGAAGTCCCCCGACCATGCCTACGCCAAGCGGCCTGCGCAGCTCAGAGCCAATGCCTGTTCCGAACGCCAGAGGAATGCCGCTCAGCAGAGCAGCCATGGTCGTCATCAGAATCGGACGGAAGCGAAGCAGGGACGCCTCATAGATAGCCTCGGTCGCGTCTCGCCCTTCTTTCCGCTCCAGTTCCAGCGCAAAGTCCACCATCATGATGCCGTTCTTCTTCACGATGCCGATGAGCAGGATGATGCCGATGATGGCGACGATATCCAAATCCAGATGGAAGAGCCACAGGGCCAGCAGCGCCCCCACGCCTGCGGAGGGCAGAGTGGAGAGAATCGTAATGGGATGCACGAAGCTTTCATAGAGCACGCCAAGCACGATATACACCGTGACCAGCGCTGCCAGAATCAGCAGGCCCTCGTTCGAGAGCGATCCCTCGAAGGCCGCCGCGGTGCCCTGGTAATTCGAGACCACGCTGGCCGGAAGCTTGGCATTGGCGATGACCTTGTTGATGGCGTCCAGCGCCTGGCTGAGTGAAGTTCCCGACGACAGATTGAAGGAGATGGTAACTGCCGGGAATTGCCCTTGATGATTGATGGAGAGTGACTCGCTTTGTGCCTGGAAGTGAGCCAATGCACTCAATGGAACTGGAGTGGACGGTCCAGTGTTGTTCGCACTGCTGCTCCCAGATCCGCCTCCGCCTGAACTGCTGCTCGTATTGGAAGAGCCGGAGGAACTGGACCGCGTTGTTCCGCTCAATGAGGTGTTGGCGCTGGAGGAGATGCTGCCGGACGAACTCGAGTTGGAAAGAACCGAGGTCTGCGAAGTCGTCGGGGAGGTGGTCAGTGCTGAAGTAGCGTGGACGTTGGATGCAGTTGAACTGCTGGCGCCGTTGCCTGACGATAGTGCCGAGGTCGAAGCAGAAGCGGAGGAGACACCTTGCGTGGTGCTTGCCGTCAACAAGCTGCTCGTTGTTGCCGAGCCGCCTGCGCCGGCTCCCGAAGAAGATCCGCCTGTGTTCGAAGCCTGCGCGGCAACGGTACCTGTTGTGGAGGCTTGAATATAGATGTCGTCCAACTTATTAGGGTTCACCTGAAACTGCGGATCTGCTTCCAGGATGACGTGGTACTGATTGAGCTGCGTATAGAGCGTGTTAATCTGCCGCTGACCGAAGGCGTCATAGAGTGTGTTGTCGATCGTCGACGGCGTTACTCCAAAGCGAGACGCCGTTGCTCGGTCAATCACCAGCGACTCTGCAGCTCCGCCCAACTGCTGATCGGTGACGACGTCAGCGAGCTCCGGCAGAGTCTTCAGCTTTGCGACCAGGTTGTGGGTGGTGCTGTCCAGTTCGTTCTGATTCGGGTCCTCCAGCGTGTACTGGTATTCGGTCCGGCTCACACGGTCATCCACGGTCAGGTCCTGCACAGGCTGCATGTAGAGCTTGATGCCCTCAACCTTTTCCAGCTTCGGCCCAAGTCTGTCGATGACATCGGTCGCTGAGATGTCGCGCTCGTCTTTGCCGCCGCCAAGCGGTTTCAGGTTGATCTGGATGCGGCCGCTATTGAGTGTCGTATTCGTTCCATCCGCGCCAATGAAGGACGAGATGCTATCCACCGCAGGATCCTCAAGCAGGACCTTCGCCAGCGCTTGTTGCTTCTCGGTCATCGACGCGAACGAGATCGACGGGGATGCCTGCGAGATGCCCTGAATGATTCCAGTGTCCTGGGTTGGGAAGAAGCCCTTGGGAATCGTGATATATAAGAGCACCGTAAGGACCAGCGTTCCTACTGCGACCAGCAGCGTGATGGTTTGGAAGCGCAGAACAAAGCGCAGCGTTCGGCCATAGAACGCGATAATCCGATCGAAGATATCCTCCGAGTAACGATAGAAGCGGCTCTGCTTTGCCGGTGGAATGTGATGCAGCAACCTGGCCGACATCATCGGCGTAAGTGTCAGCGAGACGAATGCGGAGAGAATGATTGTTACCGCAAGGGTCACCGCGAACTGGCGGAAGAGCCTGCCGGCTACATCGCCCATAAATAGCAGCGGAATCAATACAGCGATCAGCGAGACCGTCAGCGACATGATGGTAAAGCCGATCTGTTCAGCGCCTTTGAGCGCGGCCTCCATCGGCTCATCGCCATCCTCGATGAAGCGGGAGATGTTCTCGATCATGACGATGGCGTCATCCACGACGAACCCCGTAGAGATGGTGAGCGCCATCATGGTTAGATTGTTCAGGCTGTAGCCCGCAAGATACATCACTCCGAACGTGCCCACTAGCGAGAGCGGCACCGCGATGCTTGGAATGATCGTCGCTGAAAGGCTGCGTAGAAACAGGAAGATCACCATCACGACCAGCGCGATGACCAGCAGCAGTTCGAACTCCACATCCTTCACCGACGCGCGAATGGCGGTCGTGCGGTCAGTCACGATCGTCACATGCACTGCCTTGGGCAGTGTTATCTCCAGTTGCGGCAACAGGTTCTCTATGCTATTCACTACCTGGATTGTGTTGGCGCCGGGCTGGCGTTGAATGTTGAGAATGACTGCAGGAGTTGTGTTCATCCAAGCAGCAAGCTTGGAGTTTTCCACGCCGTCGACCACGCGCGCCACATCCGTCAGCATGACGGGCGCACCATTACGATAGGCCACGACCACCGACTTGTAATCGCTGCTGGTCAGCAACTGGTCATTGGCATTGATGGTGTAATCCTGCGCTGGCCCGTCGAAGTTCCCCTTGGCTGAGTTCAGGCTGGTTCCGGTGAGTGCGTTGCGGAGATCCTCCAGGTTGATCCCATAGGCGGCCAGCGCGGTTGGGTTTGCCTGGATGCGGACGGCGGGCTTTTCGCCGCCGGAGATGCTGACCAGGCCAACACCGGATATCTGCGAGATCTTGGGAGCCAGCCGCGTGTCCGCGAGGTCTTCCACCTGCGATAGCGCCATCTCATTGGAGGTCAGCGCCAGCGTCAGCACCGGCGCGTCGGCAGGATTCGACTTGCTGTAGACCGGCGGAGTCGGCAGGTTCGCAGGAAGGTAGCTCTGCGCCGAGTTGATGGCTGCCTGAACCTCCTGCTCGGCGACGTCAATATCCAGGCTGAGCTGGAACTGCATCACGATCACGGACGATCCGCCCGAACTGGTCGAGGTCATCTGGCTGAGTCCGGCAACCTCGCCGAACTGACGCTCGAGCGGCGCTGTGACCGCGGATGCCACGACATCGGGGCTGGCTCCGGGATAGAACGTCAGCACCTGGATGGTCGGATAATCCACCTCCGGCAGCGCGGAGACCGGCAACTGGAAGAACGCGACTCCGCCGGCCAGAAACATCGCCGCCATGAGCAGCGCTGTGGCAACCGGACGAAGGATGAATGGCCGTGAAGGATTCATGGAGCGGTGTTACCGGGCGAAGCGCCGCCGGCGGCAGAGCTGCCCTGGCCCGAGGAGCCCTTGTGTTGTGCGCCTGGTTGATGCACCTGTACTTTGGCGCCGTTTTCCAGGCGGTCAAAGCCGCTGGTCGCAAGCGTTACTCCGGAATCGACGCCCTGAACAGCGGTCGATTGCTCGTCGCTGGTCTGGGTCGTAATCGCCTGCACTCCGACTGTATTGTTGGGGTTGACGATATAGACGAAGGCTGAGGTTCCGTTGAGCTGCACGGCGGCGTTGGGAACCAGGGTTACATTCTCCAGCGTTCGCACCAGCAGACGAGCGTTCACGAACTGGTTGGGAAACAGCGACAGGTCCTTGTTCGCGAACTCCGCGCGGAACTTCACGGTTCCTGTCGTGGTGTCCACTTCGTTGTCCAGGGAGGTCAGCGTTCCGGTCGCTAGCTGTTTGTCGTCGGCGCGGTCAAACGCGTCAACCTCCAGCTTACGGTTGCCCTTCAGTTGCGCCTGGACCTGCGGCAGGTCGTCTTCGGAGACGTTGAAGACCACGGTAATCGGTTGCAGTTGCGTAATGACCACCAGCGTGGAACTGCTTCCGGAGAAGACTGTATTGCCGGGATCGACCAGACGCAGTCCAACTCTGCCGCTGATGGGAGCGACGATGTGGCAATAAGCCAGTTGGACCTGGTCGTAGGCGACGGTTCCCTGGTCGGCCTTTACGGTGCCTTCATCCTGCTGAACCGCCTGTTCCTGATCGTCGAGCTGCTGCTTGGCGATGGCATTGCGGGCGAAGGCTGCCTGATAGCGAGCGAGGTCGATGCGCGCTTCGGCCAGCACAGCCTGATCGCGCTGGAGTGTGCCTTCTGCCTGGGTCAGATCGGCCTGATACGGTCGAGGGTCGATGTCTACGAGAGCTTCGCCCTTGGTGACGATCTGGCCTTCGCGATAGTGAACCGCCATCACGCGGCCGGTGATCTGGCTGTAGAGCGTTACAGTGGCCTCGGGAGTCACGGTTCCCAAGGCATCGACATACACATTCATATTGCCGGTCGTCGATTGCCCCGTCGTAATCGCCGCGGGACCTTGTTGGCCACGACCGCTGCTGGTGGCCGCGCTGCTGCTGGCTGAGGTCAAGCGGTAGATGATGAAGATGGCCACAAGAACCAGAACCACAAGGCCGATCCATAGCCAGCGCCGACGCTTCACAGGATGGTCCGGATCTTCCCGAGAAGCATTGCGCTGCTCGAAGGCAGTTCCTACATCGCCGCTATGGGCTTCAAAGGACGAGCCCAGACTCTCGTTACGGCGTCCTGTGTCTCGATCATCTTGCTCGGACATTCCTTATCCTCGTTATTCCACTCGTGGTCTTCGCAGCTTCTCTACCGGAACGCAGATTCACTATGCACAAATTGTACGCACTGAAGTTCGATGCGGCGTAAGCGGGTATTTATGCCTCGAACAATCCCATTTCGTACGTTGCATCCTGTCCATCGACTCTTCCAGCGCGCCCGAGCCCGGCCCGCGGCATCCGCCGTCGTGCTTGATATGCTTGTGCTGTGTCAAATCCCCGAAGCTCTCTTGCTGTCCTTACTCTTCTCCTTGCCTTGTGCGGTTGCCACAGTCGGCCGCAGAACGCCCCGACTCCTGAGGCGCGCGCCGAGCAGCAGGCCGAACTCGACATGGACCGCGAGCAGTTGGAGACGATTCCTCCGCCTTCCAAGAGTCGCTATATGTCCATCCACACGTTCGATAGCTGGGAGAATCCGTACGTCACGGTTCAGGCTTCCATGGTGGAACTGCATGTCACGCGCGGCGATGCGAATACCACGCCGCTCGGCGTTGGTGGCATGTTGCGGCCGGTTGGAGCACGGCGCGAGGAGCTGAACCTCTCCATGGACGATCTGGGCAAGGCGATTACCGCGGTTCCGCAGGATGCGTGGCCGTACGGACGCGTGGTGGCCATTGAGGAGGCGCATCAGACGCCGGCGAGCGCCGAACCTGCGGTGCGCCGCAATATGGAGGTCACCATCGCGAGGCTCAACGATCTGGGCGTCGTCGTCTACGACCTGCAAGAGGGCAGTCTGCGCTAAGCCGATACAATGACCTTATGGTCAAAGGAATCACCGCCGTCGCCGGAATCGCCTCACAAGAGCGCTTCGGAGAGTTACGCGAGCTGTTCGCCGCGCTCGGCTTTGAGCCGGGCAAAGGCTGGAGCGACGCGCAGGGCCAAGGCGCAGCGTTCCTCGCTCCGCTGGGCAATATCGAGTTCGTCACCGGCCGCGCGCCCGCAGTTCCCGCGCTACTGGTCGAGGTGACGCAGCTCGATGCGGTTTACGCAGTCGTTCAGTCGTGGAGCACGAAGCAGAAGGCCGAGCTCAGCGAGCCCGCGGCAACGCACTGGAACTCGCGGCTGTTCACGGTGGAGCTGGCGCCGAATCTCATGCTTGGCTTCTGGGAGTCCGAGAATCCGCTGCACGGACGTCCGATCGCCGTGGAGGGCGATCTCTCCGCGGCCGGCAGGAAGTTCGCCATCGTCGTCGCCCGCTGGAACGCGGTCATTACGGATCGGCTGATGCAGGGCGCGCTCGATGCGCTTACACGCAGCGGCGCAGCGAGGCAGGACATCGAGATCGTTCGCGTTCCCGGAGCGTGGGAGATTCCCTCGGCGGCGCGAACGCTGGCGGAAACGGGCCGATTCGCGGCGATCATCACGCTCGGCGTGCTGCTGCGCGGCGAGACCGCTCACTACGAGGCGATCTACACCGAGGTCGCGCGCGGCATCGGGCAGTCGCAGCAGGAGACCGGAGTTCCGCATGCGTTCGGCGTTCTGACCTGCGAGACGCTGGAGCAGGCGCTGGATCGCGCCGGTCTCAAGGCCGGAAACAAAGGCTTTGAGGCGGCGATTGCGGCCATCGAGATGGCTTCTATCCAGAGCAAGCTCGCGCAACCTGAGCTTGCGGGAGCGAAGCTCTAGTGGGAACGCGGCGCAAGTCTCGCGAGCTGACGATGCAGATGCTCTTCCAGGGCGATCTCGGCCAGCAGCAGCCGACGGAAGTGGAGAGCCTCTTCTGGGAGTCGCGCGACGACGTCGATGCGGAGACTCGCGGGTTTGCCGAAGACCTGTATCGCGTGGCCAGCGAGCGCAAGGAAGAGGTCGATGGTCTGATCCAGAAGAACGCTCAGAACTGGCGCATCGAGCGCATGCCTGTGGTCGATCGCAGCCTGCTGCGCGCGGCGGTGGCTGAGATGATCGGCTACCCGCAGACTCCGGTTGCGGTGGTCATCAACGAGACGATGGAACTCTCCAAGCGCTTTGCCGCTCCCGAGGGACTGAAGTTCCTCAATGGTGTGCTCGATGCCGTGGGACGCGAGTTGCTGGAAGCGAAACTGGCGAAGAGCCCAAAGCGGGCTGCGAAGAGTTAAA
>Ga0302320_10017078_pt1 | contig 14762 bp, 12 predicted proteins | sample Bog_T0_3_FD_202130 | JGI IMG/M metagenome (GOLD analysis project Ga0302320, IMG submission 202130) | Peat permafrost microbial communities from Stordalen Mire near Abisko, Sweden - Bog_T0_3 | ecosystem: Environmental > Terrestrial > Soil > Wetlands > Peat | place: Sweden: Abisko, Stordalen Mire...
CGGGAAAGTTTTCGGTATGAGCCCAGCCTACGTTGGTGACAACGCCGATGCCCGGCCTGGCGATCTGCGCGAGATGGCGGATTTCGCCCGCGTGGTTCATGCCGAGCTCGAGAACGGCGATGCGGCTGTCATCGGGCAGCCGCAGGATCGAGAGCGGGACGCCGAGATGATTGTTGAGATTACCGATTGTCCGGCCTGTGCGGCACTGCACGGCGACGAGGCTGGCGATGGTGTCCTTGGTGGTGGTTTTGCCCGCGCTGCCGGTTACGCAGATGACGGTGCCGGTCCAGCGATTGCGGGCAGCGCGGCCGAGTTGCTCGAGCGCGAGGGTTGTGTTGGGGACTACGAGTTGTTCGCCGGTGGATGCGGCGTCGGAGTGCTCGACGATGGCGACCGATGCTCCGTGTTCGAAGATCTGCCTGATGAAGGCATGGCCGTCGTGGGTGGGGCCGGAGAGGGCCACGAAGCAGTCGCCGGGGTTCAGGGTGCGCGAATCGATGCTCCAGCCGGAGACGGTGGAGGCAGCGCGTGGCGGGGCGGCTCCGATAATTTCGGCGATACGGGGGATGGAGAGTGTCATGCCTCTTTCCTCCGGAAGCCGAAGGATCGGAGCACTTCCGCGGCTACTTCGCGGTCGTCGAAATGGATGGTGCGGTCTTTAAAAATCTGATAAGTCTCGTGGCCCTTACCGGCTAGCAACACTACGTCGCCTGCGTTGGCTTCCTTGATCGCTCTCCGAATCGCAAGCGCGCGGTCGGGTTCGACGATGGCGCGCGTATCGGTGCGGCGCACACCCACCATGATGTCGTTAATGATCTGCAGCGGATCTTCCGAGCGCGGATTATCGCTGGTCACGATGGCCACATCGCTCAGTTCACAAGCGACCTGACCCATGATCGGGCGCTTGGTGCGGTCGCGATCGCCACCGCATCCGAAGACGGTGATGACGCGCTTCGGGTCCAGCGTCCGCGCCACGGCAATCGCATTGCGCAACGCGTCGTCCGTGTGTGAATAATCCACGACCACGGCAAACGGCTGGCCTTCATCGACGCGTTCGAAGCGGCCGGGCACGCCCTGACACGCCGCGATGCCCTGGGCTATCGTTTCCGGCGGAAGCTGATAGGTCATCGCGGCGCAGCATGCGGCCAGGATGTTATAGACGTTGATCTTGCCGATGAGCGGCGATTTGATTTCGAACTTCAGCTTGTCGAAAACGACTTCGAAGCGAAGCCCGTTGAGCCCCGAACGAATATTGCGCGCGCGAACCATGGCATCGTGGCCCAGGCCATACCAGAGCAGTTCGGACTTGTTGTCCAGACCCGGCAGCCTGCGTCCCCATTCATCGTCGCGATTGATCACGGAATAACGCGGTGCAGGACCACCCGAACCTGTGAAGAGCAATTGCTTCGCGGCGAAGTAATCCTCCATGGTGTGGTGAAAGTCGAGATGGTCGCGCGTCAAGTTCGTAAAAACCGCCGTATGAAATCCGATACCGTATACACGCCCCAATGCCAGTGCATGGGACGAAATTTCCATCGTCGCGTGGGTCCCGCCGATCCGGTCCAACTCCGCGAACAAGCGGTGCAGATCGAGCGACTCCGGTGTGGTATTCGCAGCCGGTAACACCCTCGTGCCGAGCCGGTATTCGATCGTGCCCACCAGAGCCGTTGTCAAACCGGCGGCTCGCAGAATTGAGTCAACCAGAAAACCGGTTGTGGTCTTCCCGTTGGTCCCCGTAATCCCCGTCAGGTTCAGCCTGGTATCAAGCTTCCCGTAAAACTGCCGCGACGCCAACGCAAGCGCCTGGCGACCGTGCCGCACCTGAATCCACGCATCCGCAAAACCCTGCGGGGCTTCCAACTCGCTCGCCACCGCAATTGCACCCTTCGCAACAGCCTGGGCAGCGAACTCGCGCCCATCCACACGCGCGCCGGGAAACGCGAAAAACAAATGTCCCGGCTCAACACGCCGGGAGTCGTACTCAAGCCCCGTTACTTCTCTTTGAGCAAGCTCCGGCGTTACTTCCGACAAGACCGGAATCCCCGCCAGCAGCTCGCCTAATGTCATAAAGTCAGCGTGCGAACACTACCCTGATTTTCTCTCCCGCGCGCAGTGGCGTACCGGGCAACGGGAGCTGCGCGCGAGCCACTCCGCTGCCTTCCACCATGACATCGATACCCGCGGCTGATGCCTTCTCAACTACTGCCCGCATCGACTTACCGCGGAAATCGGGAACCGTTGGACCCTGAGGAACCGCAGGCTTCGGAGGCGCGGGCGGCGGAAGCTGAGGCACGAGCGAGAACGCCATCTGCGTAGGCGGCGCCGGCGGAATCTCATCGTCGTCCTTCGCGGGCTTCATCTGCCCGGCCACCAACTGCCTCAGCGAATTGTCTTCTTCCATGATGCTCGGCTCACCGAGGTCGGCGATGGAGACATCGTCTTCGACGGACTTATCGTTCTTACCGGGCTTCTTCTCGTCGGCGATATTTTCCGGAATGTCCTTGGGCACATCCATCATGCGCAGGGCTTCCGTTGCGATGGCCTTGAAGACAGGGCCCGCGGCCGAAGCGCCCATGCCGCCGTCGCCCGCCGTGCGGTTGATGGTCACGACGATCGCCAGCTGCGGATTCGTCACCGGCGTAAATCCCATGAAAGATGCGTTGTAATTGTGCGTGTAATGGTGCGTCGCGGAATCGAAGATCTGCGCCGTGCCTGTCTTACCCGCGGAAGTGTAGCCATCGAGCCGCGCCGTGCCATGCGCCGTACCCCAGGGCTTCAGCACGACGCCTTCCATCATCATGCGCATGGTCATGACTGTTTCGGGTTTGAGAACGCGCACCGGCGGTTCGGTCGGTTCCGGCTTGCCGTCGCGCCTAAGGATGATCTTCGGCTTCACCAGCATGCCGCCGTTGGCCATGACAGCGCATAGCCGCGCCAACTGTACCGAGGTGGTGCTGACTTCCTGACCCATCGAAATGGACGCGAGCGAAGTGGTGCCCCAGCGCTCCAGAGGCCGCAACATTCCTTTCGATTCGGCGGGTAGCCCGATGCCCGTCTTCTGACCGAAGCCGAGGCGGCGCGCATACTCGTACATCTTTTCGCGCCCTACGCGCTGGCCGATCAGAATGGCGCCGATATTCGAAGAGCGCTCCAGCACTTCCTCCATCGAAATGGTGCCGAAACCGTGGTGCGATTCGTGAACCACGCGGCCGGGCAGCACGAGCGTTCCGCCGCCGGTGGGGATCATCGATTCGGGCCGCAGGTTGGTGGTTTCGAGCGCGGCGGACAGTGTAACGACCTTGAAGATACTGCCGGGTTCGAACGGGACGGAAACTCCGAGATCGAAACGCGACATGGGATCGTCACCGGGCAGTGGCGGCTTGTTGGGATCGTAAGTAGGGTAGTTGGCGAGCGCGAGAATCTCTCCGTTATAAGGATTCATCACGATGGCGGAGCCGCTTCGCGCATGCTTGGCTTCCACGCCGGCTTTGAGTTCTCTCTCGGCCACAAATTGCATGCGCTCGTCGATGGTGAGCGTAAGGCCGGTGCCCGCCTGAGGCGCGGCATCGAGATGCGAATCGATGCCGCGACGTTTGACATCGACTAAAAGGCGCTCTTCGCCATTGTGGCCCTGCAGTTCCTTCTGCGTGGCAAGTTCAACGCCGGCCGCACCAGCTTCATCTTTGTTGACGAATCCCAGGACATGAGATGCGGTTTGACCTTTGGGGTAATGACGGCCGCTTTCGGTGGTGAACGTCACGTAATCGAGATGCACGGCCTTGAGGCGCTGCGTTTCAAAGGGATCGAGACGGCGCTTCACCCACATGAAGCCTTTGCGGTTTTCACGGGCTGCCTGGAGGCGTTGATAAAGGACGCGCTGATCGAGATGCAGGATGTTGCCGAGCATCTCTGTGGCAACCTTGATGTCGGAAATCTGACGAGGGTCTACGGAAACGGAATCGGCGGGAACGCTGAGCGCGAGCGCCTGGCCGTTGCGATCGTAGATGGAGCCGCGGGGCGCATGGATGGAGATCTTTTCCTCCTGCTGCTGGCGCGCGACGGCGGCGTAATGATCGTGCTGCAGGACCTGCAGCGAGATGAGCTTCCCGAAGATCAGAAGGCCGCACACAAACAGTGCGACGGCCAGGAAATTGAGGCGGGTGATCGCACCCGCCTTCAACCTTGCCTGAGCGGAGTCCTCCACAGCAGGCTCCCGTTACTCGCGGGAGACGGAGCCGGACCTGGTCTCGGTCTGCGCCTGGTTTTTAGCGAACGTTCCGTCGAGCGCGGGATTATCGAGATGAATAATCTGGCTGGCGGCGGGGCTGGTGAGATTGCGTTCCTTAGCGAGTTCGTTGAGACGGCCGGGGCTCAGCAGCGCGGCTTCACGCACGTCAAGCGCGCGGTTCTGATCGATGAGAGTCTGGCGCTCCTGCTTCAGGCTTTCCACTTTGTAGCCTTCCAGGACGGAACCAACCAGCGGAGCAATAACGCTCGCGCCGATCATAAATACAATGCCCGCGGCGCCGACAGCCGACCAGCACTGGGTGCCCGCGGCGGGGTCTGCCTGGCGCACGATCCTTGAGTTGTCGATGCGCTTCCAGTGAAGATAAATGTCGTCATTCGGCAGCGCCCGAAGCCGGAAAGGATCCGACTCGGCGCGTACCGCTGCAACGCGCTGTGCGCGTGCTCCCATTGCATCGCTCCGTTTGAAAAATGTCGCCAAAGTGGCCATGGCTTTTGTTACGTCCTCGCTGCTTCCTGCTGTCCCTGTGCTTGTTAGGCGGCCCTTGCGATTTCCACTGCCCGAAGCTTGGCGCTTCGCGACGGCGGGTTTTTCCGGACCTCGTTCTCGTCTGGTATGATCGGTTTTTTGGTTAAGATGGTTGCCCGGCCCGATCGCGCCAGTTCCCGGAATCTTTCTTTAACTTTTCGGTCTTCGAGAGAGTGAAAGGAGATCATGACGATACGGCCCCCTGGGCGCACCATACCAGGCGCGGCTTCCAGTAACGCATCGAGCTCTTCCTGCTCCCTGTTTACTACCATCCGCAGCGCCTGAAAGGTTCGCGTGGCCGGATGGATAGGACCCGTGCGAGGCACGGCCTGTTCCACTACACCCGCCAGGTGTAATGTGCTCCGAATAGGCCGTGCCTTCACGATTGCTCTGGCTATCTTCCGCGCTCTCCTTTCCTCGCCGAGCTGGAATATCCAGTCGGCAATTGCCTTTTCGGCACTGTAGTTGACTAGTTCGGCCGCTGTTATGCCACGCGTTTGATCCATACGCATATCCAGCAGCCCTTCCGATTGAAACGAAAATCCGCGCTCCGGATCGGTTAGCTGAAACCGGCTTACGCCGAGATCCGCGACCAGACCATCGAGACCGCTGTAATCCAGTTCCGAGAACGCCGCATGCCGGAAAACAATCCGGTCCGCAAACTCCGCCGCGTTCTTCTCCGCCATTTCGAGCGACTGCGGATCGCGATCGTTCGAGATCAGCCTTCCGCCCGCCGCGAGGTTCAACTGTTCCGCGATCGCCCGCGTATGGCCCCCGAGGCCCGCCGTTGCGTCGCAATAAGTCCCGCCCGGTTTTATCGCCAGATACTCGAGCACTTCGGCGAGCATTACCGGATAATGTTGCGGCACTCACTTCATCCCCGCCATTTCCAGCTTCCGTACATTCGCGTCGGCATTCTGACGCGCCCTGCGTTTCCGCTCCTGGTAAACCTCGTCCGTCAGGAGTTCGACATAATTCTTGTAGGCCCACAGGTGGAGTTCCTGCCCGGCCGTCAGCTTCAGTTCCTTGCGAAGCTCGGTATTCAGGGTGACGCGACCCTGATCGTCGATCTTCGCTTCCGCGCCGAGATCCTGAGCGTTGAACAGTACGTTCTGCAGCGCGTCCGGATCGTCGCGATACTGGTCGAAAAGAACTTCATTGTCCCGCCAGGCCGAAATGCTGTACACTCGACCTATGCGCCCATCGAGGCTGGTTATGAACAACTTACCGTCGTCAACATTGTTGAAATGTTGTTGGAAAACGGTGGGTAATTTCATGCGACCCTTGTCATCCATCTTGGCCGGGAACATTCCAAGCGGAGGGCGGCTGGCCAGGGTAGTGCTCGATGGTTTGCCATTTTCTTCCACTTGGGCCACTTAGGACCACTTTTTACCACTTCGGTCCACACAACAGATTGTGGCATGAGACCTCTCCGGTTGCAAGGGGAGATTTGCGCAAGTGTATAAAATTGTTTAAGTTACGACGGTACTACCAATGCGTATGGAGGGTGGTAGCGCCACAATAGCCAGGAAAAAGGCGAAAGAAGGGCGAAGAGTGCGGCGAGGGACTTTAGTGGCATAGGGACTGTGCCATCCACTTCTGGCCACGGTGCGGTGAAATTGACTGGGTTTGCAGTTCGGATCCTACGCATTTTTTGCAAAGAGGTCCAGTCAAAAGGGGCAGGGTCACGGTGCCAGGTGATTTGGCTTTGCTTTCCGCTTGCGCAAAAGATCAAGATTTCCTAATCCTTGGGAGCGTTGGAAATTCTCACTTTTGGGGCGGGCTTGCCACCGAGAGCGCCCGGGATACGCCGATTCGTTCCGGGCGGAGGCCGCCGATGCCTTCAGATATTCAGTTTTCAAACATCACGGGACGTCTGAACACCCACGCGCGAGGCGGATGGACATGTCGACTCCCGGGAAGAGTCTGGCATGCCGGCTGACGGACCGCGAGATAAACCCTTGAAAACAAAGCTTAAGATTCCTGTGACCGTTAAGGTTGCTTCGGTCGGCGGGGCACGATAGTGCGGGAACGGTGTGGTGTGCGGACCCATCGCGCAGATGCAGAGGCCCGGTCCATCGGACATCAACAGGACGCCGGCCCGACTTGCGCTTATAATTCCATAACCCATTTTACCCGAGGGAAGGCCATAGCGGCTGACAGGTTCTTCAACCGGTGAGGTAGAACGTCTTGCCGCTGAGGGTTCCCTTCAGCGGGGTTTCCCTGTGTGCGCTTGTTTGTATCCGATTGCCTCGGCAATAATTGCGGTCACGAATCTATTGATACTCTCACCCTCATTCTCGGCCTGAGCAGTCAGCTTTGAGTAGAGTGTGCGCGGCAAACGCTGCCGCCACTGCGCCGCTTCAACACCCGGTTTGGGTACCTTTCGGCGGGATTTCTGGAACACCGCAACGCAGTCGCGCCAATGCTTCCCCCGAGGGCGACGCTGCCGGTAGTTCCGTCGTCATCGCCTCACGGGCGATTCAATTCGGCGAAACGTGGTGGGATAATTGGGCAGATCGACGCGACTCTGCAAATCTCCGAAGCTCTGTCCCATCGGCTGGAACGTCTCGCCGAGGAAGAGGGGACCAGCGTGGATGTTCTCCTTAGGCGTCTCGCCGCAGAGCACAGTGAGCGCCGCGGGGCAATTTCCCGGCATAGGCCGAAACCGCGTAAGGACGTTCCCTTTTCGTTGCTCTCGAAAGAAGAGACGGGGGTAATCCTCCCGGTGGCCGGGGGCGACATCGACGAGATGTGCGCACTTGATAACATCGCTTCCTGACGTCAACATTCTGTTAGCACTTGTGGCCGCGGGACACACGCATCATGCCCTCGCGCGGGAATGGTTCGTGGCGCGGGATGCCGATTCCATCGCCGTTTGCCGCGTGACCCAAATGGGGTTGCTGCGTCTTCTAACAAACCCGAAAGTGCTTCCATCCGGGCCTTGCTCGATTCCCTGGCAACTCGTACGCCACGACCAAAGTGAGCCGTGGAATGCGGCATAATCAGCTTATGCCAATCGTTGCAGCCGGATTAGTCCATCGGGGCCAGCTTGATGCTGAGATCAAAGCCGCAGCCGCGAAGCTCGGCCCGCAGGTCGCTCATGTGTCGTACAGTGTGGGCGAAGACTCGACCGGCGAATCCTCCGTCTTTTTTCGTATCGTTCTCGCAGATGAGGCGTCCAGAGAAGAGACTCTAGCCGACGTCACTGGCCGCATCGCGACCGTTCTGTTTGACGAAGTGCGCCCCATCGAGAATTGGGGATTGCACCCGTACTTTAATTTTCGCAGCCTTTCGGAGCAGCAGAGACGAAGGGATCCCGAATGGGCCGGTTAGATGGCCTACCACGATGATCTGCTAAAGCAGGCTTCACACCTCGTGCACGGCATGCCGCTGACACAAGCGAGTCTGCGCAGGGCTGTCTCATCAGCTTACTATGCGGTCTTTCATCTGTTGATTGCCGAAGCGGTATCGAATTGGAGCAACGTCGAATCGCGAGCGGCACTTTCACGGGCCTTTGATCACGGCATCATGAGGACGGCATCGAACAGGCTATTAAATACCAGAGATTTCCCGTTGACTGGCGAAAACCCTGTCGTTGCGGACAGTCTGAGACTGGTTGCGCGCAGCTTTGTGCAACTTCAGGAAGATCGCCATTTCGCAGACTATAACCTTACCAGGGACCTGGAGTTGACAGATGCCCTTAGTCAGGTGAAGTCCGCCGAAAAGGTGTTCGCCACATGGCCGATGATCAGGACTGCTCAAATCGCACAAGAGTATCTCGTCTCGCTTGTCGTACGCCAACGCTGAACGCTGCGCCGCCGTCAGCGAGCTGCAAAAGTTCGAAAGTTTCCAGACTGGCGAGCCAAAACATAAGCGCCGATTCTATTGAGCTTCTGAACGCAAGGCGGGTCAATAACTGCGGCGTCGCGCTTCGTTTTTTTGCATCAGGCGTTCCAACGCCTCCTCGCCATCGATCGGTGTTACATTTCCGCTCGATGTCGTCGAATCACCGGTCGAGCATCTCGCGAGTGTTCGCAAATTCGTCGAAATTGCGGCATCCGCTGTCCCGTGCCATTTGTTCGAATTTGGCCTGCAAGTCCGGCGAGAGATGCACTTCCATGGCACGATGCTACCATTCGTCTCGGGAACACGCGCAAGTGATGCCAGCCGAATCGTAGCTGAACGGCGGGTTTCTCCGTTCTTTGGCGCCGCGTCCGGCGGCCCTTGCGTTTCCGCCACATGCCTCGCTATCGCCTCATCGTTCGCGGCGTCGTTCAGGGCGTCGGATTCCGTCCGTTCGTTAAGCGTCTGGCGGACCGGATGGGAGTTCGCGGATCGGTGTGCAACACCGGCGATGGGGTTGTTATTGAAGTCGTCACAGATGTTTCGGGTGCGCAGGAATTCGCGGCCGCCCTGCATCGCGAAAAACCTCCGCTGGCGGCGATTGAGGAGTGCCGGATCGAGTCCGTCGTTGCTCATGGGGAAGTGCCCGACGGGTTCACAATCGAACTGAGTCAACCGATTCCCGGAGCCTTCACGCTCGTTTCCCCCGACATCGCGACGTGCCCGGATTGCCTCGCCGAGATCCGCGATCGCGGGAATCGACGGTATCGGTATGCCTTCACCAACTGCACAAACTGCGGGCCGCGCTACACGATCATCCGGCAGACACCGTACGATCGCGCGAACACTACGATGGCGGCGTTTGCGATGTGCAATGCCTGCGCCGCCGAGTATGCCGATCCCGCCGACCGGCGGTTTCACGCCGAGCCGGCAGCGTGCGCAGCATGTGGGCCGTCGCTGAGTGAGCCGGTTGAGAAGACCATTGCGGCGTTGATGCGCGGCGAAGTTGTGGCCGTGAAAGGGCTCGGGGGATTTCAACTGGCGTGCGATGCGCTCTCCACATCCGCCTGCGCAAAACTCCGGGAACGCAAGCGCCGGAATCGCAAACCGTTTGCGGTTATGATGCGCGACCCCGCAACGGCGGAACGGTACTGCGAACTGGGCGAGGGCGAGCGAGCGCTGCTGCAGTCGCGCGCCGCTCCCATCGTGCTGCTGCAGATGCGCGAGCGCGGAGTCTTCCCCGATGCTCTCGCGCCGGGCCTCGGGCACGTGGGCGTCATGCTCCCCTGCACGCCGCTGCATCATCTGCTGCTCGACGGCCCGCTGGCATGCCTCGTTATGACGAGCGGCAACATCACGGAAGAACCCATCGTGATCGATAACGATGAGGCTACGGCGAAGCTCGCGCCGCTGGCCGACCGTTTCCTCCTGCACAATCGCGATATCTTTATGCGCGCCGACGATTCGGTTACGCGCTGGTACGAAGGCGCTCCACGGATGATCCGGCGCGCGCGCGGTTATGCGCCCGAAGCCATCGATCTTGGTTTCGAAACCGGCGGCGCGCTGGGTGTGGGCGCCGAACTGAAGAATACCTTCTGCCTGACCAAAGGGCACTACGCGATTGTCAGCCAGCACATCGGCGATTTCGAAAATCTCGAAACCCAGCAGTTTTTCGAAGAAACTCTGCGTAATTTGAAGAGCGTTTACCATGCCGAGCCGCAGGTGCTTGCGCATGACCTTCATCCGGATTATCTGAGTACCCGCTGGGCGCTCGCGCAGCCTCTGCCAAAGATTGCAGTGCAGCACCATCACGCGCATATCGCGGCCTGCATGGCGGAGAACGGCATTCGCGAACCGGTGATCGGCGTCGCATGGGATGGCACCGGCTATGGCACGGACGGAGCGGTGTGGGGCGGCGAGTTCCTTGTTTGCGATTACAGCGGTTTCGAGCGCGCCGCTCATCTGAGATATGTTCCGCTGATCGGAGGCGACCGCGCCGCGCGCGAGGGATGGCGCATGGCGGCGGCGCATCTCTATGATGCGTTCGGTCCGGCTTACCCGACCGCGGCGGAACCGATCCGTGGCCTGGCAAGCCCCGCATGGTGGAAGACTTTCGATCAGCTACTGACCAGGCCCGCGCCGCAGACATCCAGTTGCGGCCGCCTGTTCGACGCCGTTTCGGCACTCACCGGAATCTGCCCGCAGAGCAGCTTTGAAGGCGAAGGGGCAATGCTGCTCGAAGCGGCCGCGGCGGGCTGTGATTACGACGATGCCTATCCTTTCGCCATCTGCGAAGACGGTGCGCCCTGGACGATCGATACGAGGCCGACGATCAGGGCCATTGCCGCCGAACGTGCGACCGGTCACCATCCGAACCGCATTGCGAGCACCTTTCACGGTACGCTCGGGCATATGATAAAGACGCTCAGCGTAAAGCTGAGAGATAAGACCGGCCTGAACAAAGTCTGTCTCAGCGGGGGTTCGTTCCAGAATGCAACTTTGCTTTCCCATGTGCTTCCGATGCTGCGTAACGAGGGCTTCGACGTGTTTCTGCATTCGCGCGTGCCCGCCAACGATGGCGGCATTTCGCTGGGACAGGCGGTCATCGCCGCTACCTTTTTGAGAAGGACCTGAACCTATGTGCCTCGCAATTTCTGGTAAAGTCGTCGAATTTCACGAAAAATTTGGAGTCCGGGTGGATCGGCGACACACAGATGCCGCTGTTTTCCCTGGCATGGCGCCAGCCAACCGGTAATGTCGCGCGTGACCCAACTGGCAGATTGGCTCTGCCCGAACCAATCCAAAGTAACAGGGATTTCGCTCCCCTGCATTCCACCCGCTTGCGGTGCCTTCGGCTTGATTGGGACAAAGGTTGATTACGAACCGGGATCTCGCAGCCGCCACGCTTCGTTAAGCCTCGCAGCGCGCGGCCGCGTGCTTGCCCAGTTTTTTGAGAGCCTCCACCAGGCCGGCGCGCTCCGATTCCGACAGCACGCCCGCCAGTTCTTCCATATTCTTGGCATGCGCGTCGAAAATCCTGGTGATCAGCCTGCGCCCTTTGGCCGTAAGATCCACGACGCGCACACGCCGGTCCGCCTTACTATCGACCCGCGAGACCAATCCCTGCCCGTAAAGCCGTTCGACTGCGGTACTGATCGAACCCGGCGTCAGGAAGACCTTCGGTCCGATGGTATTCACAGGCATCGGACCCTTGTGCAGCAGGACTTCCAGCACCCGGAAATCTGAATCTCCTAACCCGGTGCCGCAAAGATCCCGTGCCGCGCAGTCGCCCACCGAATGATAGGCCTTCATCAAAACAAGCCAGACATGGACTCCGCTATTCATGAATCCTTCCCGTTGCATTGACATCAATATGCTTGCAGTCAATACTAGTGATTGTAACAGGAGGCGATTCGCATGGCATCGCGTAAGAACATTACCGTTACTTTATGGGTACTTCAGATTCTGGCGGCAGCCGCTTTCCTGGCAGCCGGTGGAGCAAAACTGGCCGGGGCGCCCCAAATGGTGGCAGTCTTCGATAAGATTGGCGTGGGCCAGTGGTTCCGCTATGTGACGGGGACTCTGGAAGTCGCCGGTGGAATTACCCTGCTTGTCCCGGGTTATGCATTTTACGGCGCCGTGCTGTTGACACTCGTGATGGCCGGCGCAATCGTGTCAAATCTAACGGTGCTCGGCGGGTCTCCCGCCCCGGCACTGGTGCTGCTGCTGATTACCGGCACAATCGTATATTTACGCAGAAACACACTTAAAGGAGAAACAAATGAGTAACGTCTCAGCATTAGACAGCGATCTGAATGAAAAGATTCTGACCGGCGCCGCCATGGACGGCTTCGAACAATATTACGCCGACGACGTCGTAATGCAGGAGAATTCCGACGCGCCGTTCGTGGGCAAGGATCTCAACCGCAAACGCGAGATTGAGTTCTTCGATTCGGTCGCCGAATGGCATGGCGCAAAGGTTGAGGAAAGCGCCGTAAATGGCGACACGACCTTCGGCCAGTGGTGGATGGACGTCACGTTCAAGAACGGCTATCGTTACACCAATACGCAGATCGCCGTTCGTAAATGGAAAGACGGCAAGATCGTCCACGAGCGCTTCTTCTACCACAAGGGCTAAGCCACAGCCGACATTCGGACCGCCCGGCCGGACGTGATACGCTTTTTGTTCACCAGTTTCCGGCCGAGTCGGCCACACCCAGCGCACGGGACCACATTTCTTCGAGGAGTTCCGCATGATTCGCTTTCGGTGTGCCGCCGCATTCATAATTTTCAGCAGTGTGCTTTCCGCAGCTTCGCCGCAGAAGGGCACGGAGATTCTCTGGGATAAGTACGGCGTGGCGCATGTCTACGCGAAGTCGGTGGAAGACCTGTTCTATTGTTACGGCTACGCGCAGGCGCAGAGCCATGGCGATCTTCTGTTGCATCTCTACGGCGAATCGCGCGGGCGCGCGGCGGAATACTTCGACGCGTCCCATCTGGAAGACGATAAGTGGGTCTGGACGAACTCCGTTCCGCAGCGGTCCGCCAAGTGGCTCGCGATGCAGACGCCGCTCTTCCGCTCTTACCTCGAAGCCTTCGCCAAAGGCATCAACGATTACGCCGCAAAGCATCCGGAGGCGCTGTCGGAGGAGTCAAAGCGCGTGCTGCCGGTGACCGCGCTCGACCCCATCGAACATACGCACCGCATCGTGCATTTCACCTATATCGCGCCACGCAGGCTGGCGTCGCGCGCCGCCGGGCCTGTTACCGAAGCGAGCCTGATGGAGACGCCTGAAGCGGTGGGGTCGAATGGCTGGGCGATCGCACCGGCGCACACGGCCGCGGGGCACACGCTGCTGCTGGGAAATCCGCACCTGGCGTGGGGCGGATGGCAGACCTATTACGAGATCCAGCTCACTGCGCCCGGTGTCAATTTGTATGGCGCAAGCCAGGTAGGGTTTCCCGTGCTGCGATTCCTCTGCAGCGATTATCTGGGCTTCAACCAGACGGTCAACAGTCTGGACGGCGCGGATCTCTATCGCATCAAGAATGTGGATGGCGGCTACGAGTTCGACGGCAAAACGAAGCCGTTCGAAAAATCGCACTACACGGTTAAAGTGCGGCAGCCGGATGGCAGTCTGAAGCCGCAGACTTTCGAAACGCTCAGCACGGTCCATGGCCCGGTGATCCGGCAACAGGGCGGTGAGACGGTCGCTCTTCGCGTGGCGGCGCTCGATAAGCCGTTCATGCTGGAGCAGTACTGGGAGATGGCGACCGCCCACAATTTCGCGCAGTTTGAGAAAGCGGTGGCGCGGCTGGAAGTGCCCTGCTTCAACATCATCTATGGCGACCGCGACGGCCATATCGAATACCTTTATAACGGCACGGTGCCGAGGCGTAAGTCGGGAGATCTGCGCTACTGGGCAGGCGTGGTTCCGGGCGATACGTCCGAAACGCTCTGGACCGATTATCTTTCTTACAGTGAGTTGCCGAAGTCGGTCGATCCGCCCTCGGGGTACGTGCACAATACGAACGATCCGCCGTGGAACGCGTCCTGGCCCAGCAGTCTCGACCCGGACAAATACCCCGCGTACATCGCGCCGCGCACGATTTCGTTTCGGGCCGAGCGGTCTTTGCGGATGCTCTACGAGGACCCGAAGATCACTTACGATAATTTCGTCCTTTATAAGCATTCGACGCACGCCGAACTGGCGGACCGGATTCTGCCGGATCTGTTCCAGGCGGTGGACGAGTCGGGCACCCCGCTGGCGAAGCAGGCGGCGCTCGTGCTGAAAGCGTGGGACCGCCAGGCGGAAGCCTCCAGCCGGGGCGCAGTGCTGTTTTATGAGTGGGCCATGCAGTTCATGGGACCGGCGCTCGGTTCGCAGGCGGGCTTCGCGGTGCCTTACGATCTGAAGCTGCCGCTCACGACGCCGCGGGGGTTGAAAGATCCGGCCAAAGCTGCGCAGCAACTGGACGCAGCGGCCGCTAACGTGTTGAAACTGCATGGGGCGCTCGATGTGCCCTGGGGCGACGTGATGCGTTTCCAGCATGCGGGGCTCGATCTTCCCGGCAACGGCGGCTTCGGAAATCTGGGGATCTTCCGCGTGATTACCTACGGCGATGTGCACGGGAAAACGCG
>Ga0302320_10017079_pt1 | contig 14762 bp, 11 predicted proteins | sample Bog_T0_3_FD_202130 | JGI IMG/M metagenome (GOLD analysis project Ga0302320, IMG submission 202130) | Peat permafrost microbial communities from Stordalen Mire near Abisko, Sweden - Bog_T0_3 | ecosystem: Environmental > Terrestrial > Soil > Wetlands > Peat | place: Sweden: Abisko, Stordalen Mire...
GCCGGTCACGGTCAGGCTGCCGGCCTGAATCGGCGTGGCGGTGGGGGTTGCGGCGACCCCGCTGCTGGTGGGCGTTTGGACCACCGCGCCGGATTCCTGAATGGTGATGAAAGCGCCTGTCTTCAGACCCGCGCTGGTAGCCATGGCCGCAGCCATGGTCTTCGCCTTTGTGGTAGCGGCGGCGAGGGCCTGGGCGCGCGCCGAAGAGTCGTCTTTCAAGGTGAACTGCAGGCTGTCGATGCGGCTCGCTCCAGCCTGCACGGCGGTATCGATGATTCTGCCGGCAATAGTCAGGTCATTCAAAGTGACCTGGATGCTGTTCGTGACCGAGTAGCCGGTGAGGACGGTGGCGCCGCCCTGGGTGGTGTAGACCGGACTCACCGAGTAGTTGATCGTCTGAACCGTGCCGGAAGCGCCCAGCGCCTGCGTGACCTGGGCGATGATGTTGGCGGCGATGGTGGCGTTCTGAGTGGTAGCGCCCTGCGCCGTGGCGGCTTGGGTTACCGCGGATACGTTGATTAGCGCCTGGTCCGGCGTCACCGAAACGCTCGCCGTGCCGCTAGCCAGGATAGTAGAGCGCTGCTGAGTTTGGGCGGAAAGGCTGAGGGTCGTGAGGATGCCGAGGACAAACAAGGAAGTGACGGGTTGCATGCCTCTATTATCGTCCCTGATGGCGGCAGCCGGGGTAACGGGGCGTGCAAGGAACACGTATATTGAAACTGCGTGCCAGTATCCGGTTCCAGACGGCAGTTTCTCCTGACGGCGGCTTCCTTGGCGTCCGCCACGGCGCGACTGCGTGCCCAACAGCCGGCCGACGCCGCGGACGCCACCTTTTCGAGCAGCGTCAAAGTGGTCAACACGCTCGTCACGGTGCAAAACCGCAGCGGCGAGCTGATCCACGATCTATCGAAGGACGATTTCAAGCTGTTCGAGGACTCGCGCCCGCAGGCCATCCGCTATTTCTCACAGCAATCCGACCTGCCCCTCACCCTCGGCCTGATGGTCGACACCAGCATGAGCCAGGAAAAGGTGATGGATGCGGAACGCGGCGCCAGCATGCGGTTTCTGGAGCAGATGTTCCGCGAAAACAAGGACCACGTGTTCCTGATGCAGTTCGACATGACCATCCAGCTTCGCCAGGGGCTCACTTCATCGCTGAAGCCCCTGTTTGACGTGCTGCCCTTCGTCGACACTCCCACGCGGCGGGAACTGATGTCGGGAGGCAGCGCCGGTACGCTGCTGTTCGACGCCATCATCAAGGCCTCAAAGGACATCATGAAGCCGTTGCAGGGCCGCAAAGCTCTCATCGTCCTCTCCGATGGGGTCGACGTCGGTAGTGAAGCTCCCTTGTCCGACGCCATCGAAGCGGCCCAGCGCGCGGACACGCTGATTTACTCGATCGAGTTTTCGGATGCCAGCTTTTATGGCGGGCACATCTTCGGTGGGGGGAACGAAGGCCGCAACGCGCTGATGAAACTCGCGTCCGAAACCGGCGGCGGCTTCTTCTCGGTGAGCAAGAAGCTGACCATCGAACAGATTTTCAGCCTGATCGAAGCCGAACTGCGAAACCAGTACAGCATCGGCTACGTGTCCGACAAACCCTGCACGATTTCCGAGTTCCGCAAAATTCAGTTGACGCTGAAGCAAAAAGGGCTGATCGTGCAGGCCCGCACGAAGTACTGGGCGCAACCGTAAACCGAAGAGACTAGAATAGACTCGCGGGTGAAACTGCCTGCCCCACCACTCGCGACTTTCAGCCGGCCTTCGCGACACTTGAAAATACGTTACCGGACTTATGAAATGACCGACTTAGGTTGCGCGAGTCTCAAGACTGCGACGACCGTTGTCTAATCGGGCCGCCGGCGTCCAGCCTGCCTCACGAGAAGCGGTTACACCGCGGCCTTCAGCGAGTAACTGCTTAGCACCTTCAGATAATTGGCGCGCGTGAACGCCGATGGATCGGCCACCGACGCAGCGTTCATGCAGCCGCGCAATTCATTGGTGGAGCGGTATTCGTGCGACTCCAGCCAGGTGAGGAGGTCCGATTCCAACAGTTCCAGATAGTCGATGCCGCGGCTCAACAGTGCGGACGTCATCATCACCACCTGCGCGCCGGCCATGATCCCTTTCACCACATCCCCGGCCGTGTGGACCCCGCCGGTGATCGCCAGTTGCGGGCGAAGGTAGGGCGAGAGCAGGGCCACCCAATGCAGGCGCAGCCGCAGTTCGGCGGAGGTGCTGAGGTCGAGATTCTGAACCACTTCCCGCGTCTCGAGATCGAAATCCGGTTGGTAGAAGCGGTTGAACAGGACCAGCGCATCGGCTCCCGCAAGATCCAGTTGCTTGCACACATTGGCGATGGCGGTGAAGTGAGGCGAGAGCTTGACGGCCACCGGGATGCGCACCTGCTGCTTGATGTCGCGCACCAGTTCGACGTAGCTCTGTTCGACGTCCTGTGCGCTGGTCTGGATGCTGGTGGCCAGGAAGTAGATGTTGAGCTCCAGGGCATCCGCGCCGGCCGATTCGATCTCCCGCGCATACTTGATCCAGCCGCCGGTGGAGACGCCGTTCAAACTGCCGATCACCGGCATCTTGACGGCCTTGCGGGCGTCTTCAATCAGCCTGACGTAGCCCTTGGGATCGATATGGTAGGACTGCTGGTCCGGGAAATAACCCATGGCTTCGGGAAAGCTGTCCGAGCCCTGGTTGAGGAAGCTGTCGAGCCAGAACGAATCCATCATGATCTGCTCTTCAAACAGCGAGTGCAGCACCACGGCTCCCGCGCCGGCTTGTTCCAGCTTGCGTATATTGTCGACGCTCCGGCTGAGCGGCGAGGATGAGGCTACGATAGGGCTGCGTAATTTGAGTCCGAGATAGTTGGTCGATAGATCGATCATGGGTGAGTCCTATGTTTTCTTGGCCCAATGCTCGTACTGGGCCCACCGGGAATTGACATCGTTCTGAGCTTCCTTGAGCAGCGCGGCCGCGGCCTCCGGCTGGGCGTTCACGAGCATAGTGTAACGGCCTTCATTATAAATGTACTTCTCGAGCTCGAGGGCGGGCGGACGCGAGTCGAGCTGGAACGGATTGGCGCCCTTTTGCGCCAGCTCCGGATTGTAGCGGAACAGAGGCCAGTAGGCCGACTGCACCGCGGCCTTCTGTTGATCCAGACCGTGGATCAGGTCATAGCCGTGGGCAATGCAGTGTCCGTACGCGACGATCAGCGACGGGCCATTATAGGCTTCGGCTTCGAGGAAGGCCTTCACCGTTTGGGTATCGTTCGCGCCCATCGCCACCCGCGCCACGTACACCGTGCCGTAGGTCATGGCCATCAGGCCGAGGTCTTTCTTGGCGGTCTTCTTGCCGCCGGCCGCGAACTTCGCAACCGCACCGCGCGGAGTGGCTTTGGACATCTGCCCTCCGGTGTTCGAATAGACTTCGGTATCGAGAACCAGGATATTTACATTCCGGCCCGTTGCGAACACGTGATCGAGGCCGCCGTAGCCGATATCGTAGGCCCAGCCATCGCCACCGACCATCCAGACGCTCTTGCGAACGAGAGCTCCGGCGAGAGGCAAAAGGTCGCGAAGCCCAAGGGTGTCGCTCGCAGAGAGCGTCCGGAACTTTGATTCGATAAGCGCTTCGAGCCGGGCAATGCGCTGACGCTGGGCGGCAATGCCGGCTTCCGTCGACTGGTCGGCGGAAAGAATCTCATTGGCCAGGTCGACGCCAATGATGGAAGAATTGTGAAACACCAGCTCGCGGGCGTACTCCGCCTGCTTGTCGAGCGACACCCGCATGCCCATGCCGAATTCGGCATTGTCTTCAAACAGGGAGTTGGACCAGGCCGGACCGCGTCCGGCGCTATTCTTGGTGTACGGTGTGGTGGGCAGGTTGCCGCTATATATGGAGGAGCAGCCGGTAGCGTTGGCAATCAGGGCACGATCGCCGAACAGTTGCGTGAGCAGCTTGATGTAAGGGGTTTCCCCGCATCCGGCGCAGGCCCCCGGAAACTCGAAAAGCGGCTGGAGCAATTGAACGTCCTTGACGTTGTGAACGGAGAGCGCCAGGCGGTCGAATTCCGGAAGCGCGTCGAAGAACTCCCAATTGCGATTTTCCTGTTCGCGGATAGGCGCCTGGGTCTGCAGATTGACGGCTTTCTTTTTGCTATCCGTCTTACTCTTGGCCGGGCAGACCTGGACGCAGAGGCCACAACCCGTGCAGTCTTCCGGCGCCACCTGCAGAACGTAGCGCATCTGCTCGCGGCCTTTCCATCGCGCCGCCGCCGACTTGAGGGCTGCCGGCGCAGCGGCGAGCTGTCCGGCTTCCACCACTTTCGCGCGAATCACGGAATGCGGACAGATCACCACGCACTTGCCGCACTGAATACAGAGATCCTGCTCCCAGACCGGAATCTCCAGCGTGAGATTACGCTTCTCCCACTTGGACGTGCCGGTGGGATAGGTGCCGTCGGCGGGCATGGCGCTGACCGGCAACAGGTCGCCCTCTCCGGCAATCATGCGCCCCAGGACGTTCCGCACGAATTCGGGAGCTTCCGAAGAAACGGCGGCGGCGCGCTCGAACCGGCTGTCCGCCGTATCGGGAACCTTCACTTCGAAAAGTGCCGCCAGGGATTGGTCGACGGCCGCAAAGTTCTTCTGCACGACCGCGTCGCCGCGTTTTCCGTAAGTCTTCTCGATGGCGTGCTTGATCTGCTCGATGGCCTCTTCGCGCGGCAGCGCGCCGCTCAACGCGAAGAAGCAGGTCTGCATGACGGTATTGATGCGCCCGCCCATGCCGCATTGCCTGGCGACGCGGACGGCATCGATCACGAAAAACCGCAGCCGGTGCTGAATGATTTTGCGTTGCGCGGCGAGAGGCAGGTGGTCCCAGACTTCTTCCGCGGAAAACGGGCTGTTCAGAAGGAACGTAGCGCCGGGTTCGGCGTACTGCAGGACGTCGACCCGCTCCAGAAAAGAGAACTGGTGGCAAGCGACGAAACTGGCGCGGGAGATCAGATAACTCGAACGAATCGGCTTGTCGCCGAAACGCAGGTGCGAGACCGTCATGGCGCCGGACTTCTTCGAGTCGTAGACAAAGTAGCCCTGCGCGTAATTGTCGGTGCCTTCGCCGATGATCTTGATGGAGTTCTTGTTGGCCCCGACGGTGCCGTCGGCGCCCAGACCATAGAAAACCGCGCGCACGGTCCCCTGGTTCTCCGTGGAGAACGAGGGATCGCAGTGCAGGCTGAGATGGGTCACATCGTCGTTGATACCGGCCACGAAGTGCTTGCGCGGGTGCACGGATTCGAGCTCCGCAAATACCGCCGCGGCCATGGAAGGCGTGAACTCTTTGCTGCCGAGTCCGTACCGGCCGCTGATAACCGTCGGCAACGGGCTGAAGCGGGCGGTTTCGAAGAGGGATGTCACTACGTCCAGGTACAACGGCTCGCCCAGGCTGCCGGGTTCCTTGGTCCGGTCCAGCACCGCGATGGCCTTGACCGTCGCGGGAAGGGCTTCCACGAAAGCCTGCGAGGAGAAGGGCCGGAAAAGATGCACATTGACGATGCCGACTTTTTCGCCGCGCGCGTTCAACGCGTCCACGCACTCCTCGGCGGCAAAGGCGCTCGATCCCATCAGCACCACCACGCGCTCCGCATCGGGCGCGCCGTAGTAATCGAAGAGCCGGTACTGCCGGCCGGTAAGGAAGGCGAACCGGTCCATGGCGCGCTGCACGATTTCCGGGCAAGCTTCGTAGTAGCGATTCACGGTTTCGCGCGCCTGGAAATATACATCGGGATTCTGCGCCGTGCCGCGCAACACTGGCCGGTCGGGATTCAGCGACCGGTCGCGATGCGCGCGCACCATATCGGAGGTGATCATGGCCCGCATATCGTCGGGCGTCAATTGCTCGACTTTGGCGACTTCGTGGGAGGTGCGAAAACCATCGAAGAAATGCACGAACGGGATGCGCGATTCGAGGGTCGCGGTCTGCGCGATCAGGGCCATGTCCATGACAGCCTGGACGGAATGCGACGCCAGCATGGCGAAGCCGGTGGCGCGCACGGCCATCACGTCCTGGTGGTCGCCGAAAATGGAGAGCCCCTGCGCCGCAATGGCGCGGGCCGCGACATGAAAGACGGCCGGGGTGAGCTCGCCGGCAATCTTATACATGTTGGGAATCATCAGGAGCAGGCCTTGCGACGAGGTAAAGGTGGTGGTCAGACTGCCCGCCTGTAACGAGCCGTGGACCGCACCGGCAGCCCCGCCTTCGCTTTGCATCTCGACCACGGTGGGCACCGTGCCCCAGATGTTGGGGGTTCCCGCTGCCGACCATTGATCCGCCCACTCACCCATGGCAGACGACGGCGTGATGGGGTAAATCGCGATGACTTCATTGGTCAGATGGGCGACATAGGCAGCCGCCTCATTTCCGTCGATGGTCACCTGGGGGCGTTTCAAGTGGAGGGTCTCCTTCGATTGTGCGTTTTAACCCAACAATTTCTGCACGTGGTAAGCCAAACGTAAATGATTGTCGCCGTAGCATCTTGGCGGAAGATCTGCGCCGTTTGGCTTGTGTGAGTGGGTGATTTGCCTCGAAAACCGGTAGTGGGCCGGGGAACTTCCCCACGAGTACGGCTCTCGCTTCTGATTCTGTAGGGCGACGGCCAATGGTGCGAAAAGGGGTCTTGACCGGTCGTCCCTCCGGAATAGTATGACAACGCCAGAATTATGCGTGCGCGCCGCAACGCTCGTTGCGGCAGTTCGTCCGTTAATCCGGACGGGTGCGGCCGGCCTTTTGGATGGCATCGAGCCGCGCCATCAGCCGAGCCACTATGTCGGGGTGCTGGGCCGCCACGTTGTTCTTTTCGGCGGGGTCCGTGGAGACATCGTAGAGCTGGGGTTCCGGTCCGTTTCCGGTCTCGACGTGCCCTCCTGAAAATGCCGGGCCCTGGCGGGGTTGGATCACCTTCCAATTTCCTACGATCAACCCAAGCGTTCCCGCAGCCTCCACGATGTGGTCGCGGCCGCGTCCGGATCGTCCCAGCAGCGCCGGCAAAATGTCGAAGCTGTCCGGCGCAGCCTCCGCTGGGAGTTTCTGTCCGGTGAAATCCGCGAGTGAGGCGAGCATGTCCACCTGGCCAATGAGCGCGCTCGAAACGCCTGGCTTCACCTTGCCCGGCCAGCGGACGATGAAGGGAATCCGCGTCCCGCCGTCGTAGATGCTGCCCTTGCCGCCGCGCCACGGACCGGCCGGTTTGTGATCGCCGGCCTTCTCCACGGCTCCATCTTTATAACCGTCATCCAGCACCGGCCCGTTATCGCTGGAGAAGATGAACAGGGTGTCGTTCGCCAGCCCCAACCGGTCGAGCGTCGCCATAACCTGTCCCAAACACCAGTCCAGCTCCACGATCACATCGCCGCGCGGCCCCATCGGCGTCTTCCCCACGAACCGCGGGTTGGGTACCCGGGGCACATGGATGTCGTGGGTGGCGAAGTACAGGAAGAACGGCTCGGCGCGATGCTGCTCGATGAAAGATACCGCCTTGCCGGTGAGCACATCGGCCATCTCCTCATCCACCCACCGCGCGGCCTTCCCGCCGCTCATGTAGCCGATGCGGCTGATCCCGTTCACGATGGTGTTGTCGTGCCCCTGGCTGGGGTGCATGCGGAGCAGTTCCGGATTGTCCTTGCCGGTCGGCTCGTTGCCTACCTTGTGCTGATAATCCACCAGAATCGGGTCTTTGGGATCGAGTCCCACGACGCGATGCCCTTCCACGTAGACGCACGGTACGCGGTCTCCGGTGGCCGGAAAGATGAATGAGTAATCGAAGCCGATCTCCATCGGCCCGGGTTTGATCTCGCCGTTCCAATCGGGAGTACGCTCACCCAGCCCGAGATGCCACTTACCGACTGCGCCAGTCGTGTATCCCGCTTGTTTGAGCATCCCCGGCAGCGTGTATCGCCCGGGTTGAACGATGAGCGTGGCATTGCCCGGCAAAATCCCCGTGCCCTTCTTCCGAAAGGGATACTCACCGGTCATCAGGGCATAGCGCGACGGCGTGCAGGTGGCGGCGGGCGAATGCGCGTTGGTGAACCGCATCCCGGCCTCGGCCAGCCGGTCGATATTCGGAGTGTTTACGCGTTTGGCGCCGTAGCAGCTCACGTCTCCGTAGCCGAGGTCGTCGGCGTACATGTAAATGATGTTGGGCCGCCGGGAGGCAGCGTGCAGGGCAAGGGGCGCGGCGGCCGAGCACAGGAAGCGTCTGCGAGTCAGGTGGTCGTTCGGCATGAATATACTCAGGGTACTGCAGGATCAGGTCCAAAAGTAACAAGATCTGAAGGTGCGCGTACGCTCTCGGGCCGCTTCGCGCCGCGAGTGGGCCGGAGGATTGCGTGCCATGTTAGTGTCCGACGGCAAGGGCATCCTGCCGTCGTTGTTCTTCGCATTAACCTCGGCACCCTTGGCTAGCAGTTAGTCTCAGATCGCCACTTTCCCCGGCTGCTTCCCCGCTAAATGGGTGCACCCAAAACCGTAATGTAGACAAATGAAGACGACCGCCTTAGCCGGTCATTTCATAAGTCCGGTAACGTATTCTCAAGTGTCGCGAAGGCCGGCTGAAAGCCGGCTGCGGCCACGATTGGCCGCCCCACGGGCGGGCTTGCCGGGAGATACGGCATCATGCGGCGGCGGCCTGGCTGTTGGCTTGCGGCTGGTTGAGGCAGCAATGCTTGTATTTCCGCCCGCTGCCACAGGGACAGACATCGTTGCGGCCTACTTTGGGGGTCTCGCGACGGAAGGGGATTTGTGCATTTTGTGCATTATTGTGCACGGATGGCGGGTTTTCGACGGTGGTTTGCGGGGGAGCGGGGGGCACGGTTGGTTGGGATACGCGGATCCCTCCTATATCGAACGGGACTTGGGGTCTGGGCGCCGGAGGTGTGGTGGCTTTCTCGATGATGAAGAGGGCGGCTTTTAGGCGGGCCGAGGCGGAGGCTTTGGGGTCGCTGAGGACGCCGTCGAGGGTCTGTAAGGCGAGATCGAGCCTGTCCCCGGTCTTGTCGCGAAACAGGAGGGCGCGGTCATATTGAGCGTCAGCGAGCGCTTCGCGGAAGAAGAGGGAGTTGCGGCGCCAATTGGCGATGGTGTTGCGGTGAACGCCGGCCTGAGCCGCGGCGTCAGTCGAATTCAGGCCGTCCGACAGGGCGTCGATGACCTGCAGTTGTTGCGGAGAAAGAGCAGCGTCGAACATGGTAGTCGCTTTCTGATCCCAGCCTAGCGAATGAGGCGCAATAGACGGTCTTCGACGGTGAGTGGTTTATAGGTAAGGGATTGGTTCTTAAGGGAATGGAAATATTTTCAGGGGGTGTGACTGCTTATTCGGTCCGGTTGCCCCAAAACGGTTAAAAGCCCCCCACCGGCGCGGCTCGCGGCACGGAGAAGTCTCATGCCGGATCACCGAGGACATCCAATCGGCAACTACCTTCCGCCGTCGCTCCGGCGACTTCATGAAGCAGCTCAAGGAGAGCAGGAGGCCGGCAGTGCTAACGGTCAAGGGCAAGGCCGAGGCCATCGTGCAAGACGCCGAAGCCTATCAGCGCCTGCTCGACATCGCCGTCCGCGCCGATGTGTACGAGAGCATCCGCCAGGGTGTCGATGACGCAGCCCACGGCCGCTCGCGGCCGGCCAAGGAAGCGTTTGGCGCGATTCGGCGGAAACATGACATACCGCGTTGAATTTGGCGGACCATACTTTTCGCTATCTGGCCATTCTCTGTTGAAGAGAATCACGCGGATGAATCCAAGGCAGCCGCCCGCGGCGCCCTTTCAAATATCGTCCTGGCGCCCTAGTCCTGGCGCCCTAAACAGGGGCTCGTCGCCATCCGGCAGATGGTCCGTCAGGTCGAGGGATCTCCCAGTCGACGCCGCTGCGGCGGCAGAGCGATCTCGATGAATTCGAATGAGCCCGGCGACGCTCTCTTCAACGCCGCTGCGATCTCTGCTATTTTCGGTATGATGCTGGGCCAAATATTCGACCCGAGGACGACCATCGAGATTTTTCGATGCGCCAAATTCTGCCGATGCTGAATATTCCGATCGCACGCGAGCATGATTTGGTGTCCCGCGCTTTCGGCGCAGCCGATCAATTCCCCGTTCGAGATTTGTCCCCAGCCCTCGTCTTCGGCAGTCCGCACCTGATAGCCGCTCAGGCGCCGTCTCAGCAGGTAGGGAACATTCTTATCGAGCAGGACGCGGAGCATCTTGATGGTTCGCCGCGTAGGAGAGAATCGCCTTCACCTGCGCGATCGGCAACCTGAAATTAGCCGCAATGTCAGGTTCGTCGACGCCAGCCTCCCAATTCTCAACGATGTCTTCGGCGGGCATACGGGTGCCCTTCAGCACAGGGCGGCCACACTGCACTCCGGGTTTCACTTCGACGAGGGGGCAATCCGACCAATCCACAACGAACCTCCCTATTCCAATTCTAGTTTAGCCTGCCTCGCGGTCTCAGAAACCGTGTGGCAACGCGCTGTACCATCCGTTTACACAGAACGGAAGGAAAAGGCCTTTCCGGTCCGCCGGCGGGGCCGTCGGTTGCTGGACGAAGACATACTCTGTCGTGTAATTTAGTAAGAGAGAGCGGGCGCGGAGCAGCCTCGGGATGAGCGCTCAGCAGGTTTAAACTGTGACAGGCCGCCGTATATGACTTACCCTGAAGGGAGAGAGCAAGGAGGCGATACTATGACCGTGATTCAACTTCCCGATGAGCAGGCGGCGGCGCTAGCGGCGAAAGCGGCAGCACAGGGCCTGACCCTGGCAGACTGGTTAGGGAAGCTGGCGGCAACGGAAGCACCGACCGGCCACGCCCGGCGCAGGGGACGGTACAACTTGGCCCAACTGACGGCGGAGTGCGATCCGAACGCTGAGCTAACGCCTGAAGATCGCGCCTGGCTGGACACTCCGGCTGTGGGCCGCGAGGCTCTATAAAGGTGGACCGCGGAGACGTTTATTACGTCGACTTGAGTCCCATCCAAGGCCGCGAGCAGGCGGGCGCTCGCTACGCGCTGATTGTCTCTCCCAGGGCCTTCAACATCCTCGGGACCCCGCTTGTCTGCCCGATTACGCAAGGTGGGAACTTCGCCCGCCACGCTGGTTTCGCGGTGTCTTTGAGCGGGGCCGGAACCACGACGCAGGGCGTCGTCCTGTGCAACCAAGCCCGCGTTCTCGATCTGCAGGCCCGCAAGGCCCGATTTGTCGAGAGGGTTCCGGAGTTTATCATTGACGAGGTACTGGCCAAGCTTCTCACTTTGATCGAGTAAAGACTGTGGGAGCTTTTCTTTCGTCCGTTCACGGGTTTTATCGAACAGAAGCAAGAGCGCTTCATCATGCGGCCGGGAGGTCCAGTTAGGCCGAGAGATCCCGGCCGACCCTGGGCCAGACGTGTGATCCGAGGACCACTATCGAGAGTTTCCGCCGTGCCATATTCTGCTGGTAAGCATGGTTGCCGAAGTTGCCCCACCATTGGTTTCGGGTGTTGTCTGGCGTACCCTGAAAGAAGGAGTCCGAACAAATGGCAGGTCTCGATTGGTCACAATGTCCCGCGGTAGAGAGTGTCCCCGGCAAGGTCAGCGGCGCATGGGTGTTCAAAGGCACGCGGATGCCGGTTCAGGCGGTGTTCGAAAATCTTGAGGCCGGTATGTCGGTCGATGAGATCACGGAGGTTTTCGACGTCACGCGGGAAGAAGTAAAGGCTGTTCTGCACTTCGCCAGCGAAAGCCTCGCGAAAGCGCCCGCGTTCGCCTGATGAAGTTCTTGTTCGATAACGGTACCCCGAAGCCGATTGCCGGTTCTCTAACCGGCCACGAAATCACCTATGCGCGGAAGATTGGCTGGCATGAACTGGAGAACGGCGAACTGATTCAAAAGGCCGAAGAAGCCGGGTACGAAGTGCTTCTCAGCACAGACAAGAATATCCGGTACCAGCAGAACCTTACAGGCCGCAAGATTGCGTTGATCGTTCTCGGTAACCAGCAGTGGCCACTTGCGTTGACATCAGCCTGGGCGGCGAGCAGCGCCCGCACTATCTCCAAGTGGCCGCCGACCGACGCAAGCATCAACGCCGTCTTGCCATCGACCTCCTGGGCATTCACATCGGCGTGGGCGGCGAGCAGCGCTCGCGTCTGCGCTCCACGAGGCCGAGGCCAAGAACGATGTTGAGACGGTCAAGAAGCTAATTCGTCAAGGGGCGGATGTAAATGCTAGGAATGCGCGGGGATGGCCGGTCCTCGTAGCAGCGGCAAGCGACGGACGCGTGGAGATAACCGGCTTCCTGCTTCAATCTGGCGCGAGGGTGAATGAAAAGGAGGAGTCGAACGGCGGGACCGCCTCTTCTGGGCCGCGTACAGACGGCACCCCGACATTGTGAAGCTTCTCCTCGACAATAAAGCAGACCCGAACATAAAGACCAAGAATGAGACCAGCCCTTTGATGGCGGCTGCTCTTACTCGCGCCCCTGACCAGCCGCCCGAGGCCACGAACATAGCTATAGCCGACTTGCTCCTGAAGAAGGGCGCGAACGTCAACGACCCAGACAATCATGGCGCGCTGCCACGAGGTGCTGCTGCTTCAAATAGCTTCAACCAACTGGCGGACCTTCTTAAGAAGAATGGAGGCAAGTGTGCCGCGTCCTCGGGGATCGTCCTTCACAATTGCAGGGATTGATAAGCTCTGCCGTCTCTGAGGGCTTATTCCACATGCGCCACAACTATCGCGTCAGCTCCGAAGGCTGACTGAGGGATTTTGGACACAAGGGCCGCAGCAGTTTCAACTCCCGATGGAACGGCAAGTTCGAGGTGCATATGGCCGCGGGAAAACACACCCTCAGCGTGCCGTTCGCCGACAACGTTCAAGAGGAGACGCCGGACCCCCAACACGTGTCGTTCGCCGCCGAATCCGGCCACTCATACGTAATTGACGCCTCACACTACACGCCAGAGCGGCTACCGATGGACTGTCGCCATCGAAGACGTGTCGGACGAATCCCATCCGCAGCCAGTCCCGGCCCTTTTTGACCCTGACATCTGACGCACGCCCCGTGATCACGGCGGTCGCCACGGTCGCCCTCCCTACTTCCGATAATCCGACGTTATGTAAAATCCGCGGGTAGCCCGCCGCGGCCGCTTAACCGCTAGAAGGGAGCGCCAAAACGGTAATGTAGACGACGGCCGTCGCACCAGCGAGCGCCCGCGAAGTCCGCGTTTTGGAAAGTTGCCAGTCTGGCATAGGGTCATATTCAACGCCTACGACGCCTTGGCCGACCTTCCCTACTCGGCGAATCGGCCCGCCATTTCGTCTCATAGTACGATTGTGAGTTCCTCTGTCAGGAGGAGTTCGCCGCATGCCGACCGTTGCCAGCAACCAACTTCCCGATAACGCCTATACGCCCCTTCCGCCCGGAACCGCGTACGAGCCGGTGGTACCGGCGTCCACCGCCGCACCCGAACTCACTCCCCGATCGGTGGGATGGGGACTATTCCTGTGCGTGATCTTCACCATCGCTTCGGCTTACTCCGGACTGAAAGTCGGGCAGGTAATGGAAGCGGCCATTCCGATTTCGATTCTGGCCATCGGCCTCGCGCGACTCTATCCGCGCCGCTCGAGCCTGCTCGAAAACGTCATTATCACGGGCATCGGGGGTCTCGCCGGGTCGGTGGTGGCGGGGGCCATCTTCACACTGCCCGCGCTCTACATCCTGAAACTGGACCCGCATCCCGCGCAGACGGTTTTCATTTGTCTCGCCGGCGGCTGCCTCGGAGTGCTGTTCCTGATTCCGTTGCGCCGCTATTTTGTGCGCGACATGCACGGCCTGCTGCCTTATCCCGAGGCCACCGCCATCACCGAGGTGCTGATCACCGGCGAAAAGGGCGGCTCCCAGGCCAAACTGCTGATCGAGGCTACGGTCATCGCGGGCATCTACGACTTTCTGGTCACCACCTTTCACGTCTGGAAAGAATACCTGGACTTTCAGTTCGTGCCCGCGGTGCGGATGCTGACGGAGCGCGCGCGCCTGGCGGTCAGTTTCGATGCCATCAGCTTCATTCTGGGGCTGGGCTACGTGATGGGACTGCGGAGCTCGCTGATTCTGTGCGCGGGCGGCGTCCTCTCAAATATCGTCCTGGTACCGTTGATCTGGATGATCGGCAGCCACCTCCCGGATACCGCCGTGTATCCGGCCACCATTCCCATCGCGCATATGACGGCGAACCAGATCTTTCGCGGGTACGTGCGCTTCGTGGGGGTCGGGGCGATCGCCACGGCGGGCATTTTCGGGATTCTGAAATCGATGAAGATCGTGGCGGGATCGTTCGGCGTGGCGCTGCGGGCCTTCCGCAGCGGCGAGGCGGCGGCGTCAGACTCTTTAGGCGAGCGGACGGACCGCGACATTTCCGTGATGGCCATCCTGATCGGGGTGGCGTTGAGCGCGGCCGGCATCGGAATTCTGCTGGCGAGCCTGGACGGGTCGCCGCTGGTGATTGTCACGGGAGTTGTGTTGACGCTGGTCTTTTCGTTCTTCTTCGCGTCGGTGGCGGCCAACGCCATCGCCACCACGGCTCGCAACCCGGTCTCCGGGATGACTATGCTGACCATCATTATCTCGTCCGTGGTGCTGCTGCGTTTTGGCGTCTCGGGGACCACGGGAATGTTCTTTGTCATGGCGCTGGCCGGCATGGTCTGCACGGCGCTGTCGGTTTCCGGACAGAC
>Ga0302320_10017081_pt1 | contig 14761 bp, 11 predicted proteins | sample Bog_T0_3_FD_202130 | JGI IMG/M metagenome (GOLD analysis project Ga0302320, IMG submission 202130) | Peat permafrost microbial communities from Stordalen Mire near Abisko, Sweden - Bog_T0_3 | ecosystem: Environmental > Terrestrial > Soil > Wetlands > Peat | place: Sweden: Abisko, Stordalen Mire...
CGCTGGTCTTTGCCGACGCCGCGGCGCCTTCGGACGCAACCATTGCCGCGCTGCCACATGGTTTGTTCTCCAGCGTCGGCTACCTGTCGCATGACAAGCTGGCCGCGCTGCCCAATTCCCTGCTCACCATTACCCTCACCTCCAACTTCGGCACATTCATTCTGTACGCGCTCAGTTGCTTCCTGTGCATCGTGGCCTTCCACAAGCGCCCCGATTACAGCTTCGTACGGCACCTGCTCATCCCTGGTTTCGGCCTCATCGCCAACCTGGTCTGCATGGCCTTTTACCTGATTGGCCCGTTCGGCGGCCTGGGCACCAAGATGGAACCCTTGTGCGCGCTCGGCATTTCAGGAGCATGGGGACTTTACGGAGCCATTTACTTCCTCCGCTCGTCGCAGGCCAAGGGCAAGGCAGTCCTGCTAACGTCGAAATAGTACGCATCTACCAGACAGCGCTCCCTGGGTGGCATCCGCTTCCTTTCTCTGTTGTAGAGAAACGGGAAGCGGAGATCCACCCAGTGGTGTTTTTGAGTCCGATGTTTCACAATCATTCCAAGGGGTTCCGCCACGGCACATCGGCGGACCAAGCAGGCAGCGGCGCCCATGTTGGAAGTACAGTTCGGCCAGGCCACGGATTTCGGCAAAGTTCGCACCAACAACGAGGATGCGATGGGGTCGTTCATTCCCTCATCGCGCCAGCAGGCCCGCTCGCACGGCTACCTGTTTGCGGTGGCCGATGGGGTGGGCGGAATGGACCTGGGCGAAGTAGCCTCGGCCACGGCAATCGCAACCCTGACCGATGGGTTTGAAAAGGCGCAGGCGGGCACCATGCTCGCCGGCCTGCTTCCCCGACTGGTGCAACACGCCAATGCAGCGGTGCACGATTGCACGCTCGCTCCCCAATACCGCGGTCGCAGCATGGCCAGCACACTGGTGGCCTGCGCGATGCGCCACGACCAGGCGGTTGTTTCTCATGTGGGCGACTCACGGTGTTACCTGATCCGCAGCGGCCACGCCCGGCAAGTCACACAGGACCACACCTGGGTGAATGAGCAAAGGAAGATGGGCATTCTCTCGGCCGAGGAAGTCGCCCAGTCGGATTCCCGCCATGTGCTGATCCGCTCGCTGGGGCCGGAGATGTTCGTATCGCCGGACACGACGACACTGACGCTGCTAGCCGGCGACGTGCTGGTCCTCTGCTCCGACGGGCTGCACGATGAGATGGGCGAGAAGGAAATCGCCGGCATTGTCTCGCAAGACAAGGACATCGGCGAGATTGCGCGGGAGCTGGTTGCCCGTGCGGTTGAGATCGACGGCGGCGACAACACCACCGCACAGGTGATTCGGGTGCGTTCTGTGGAGCAGGTGGGCATGTATCGCGGACGGCCCTACAGGCTGCCCTCCTGAACGGGGGCAGGCGCGCCGCACCGCAGCCACACAAGGCGGGAAAAACCTTTACGGTTTCCTTACCGATCCCGCTCCGTTTCCCGATAGAGTTAGAACAAGTTCCCTCCATGGAGAGTGCAGTTCAATGGGCTTTCACGACGGCTTCGAGGCCGGTGCGCAAATCGACTCTTACCGTATCGAGGCCCCTGTCGCCCGCAGCGGAATGGCATCCATCTATCGCGCTGTCGACGTGCGCGACAACCGCCAAGTGGCCCTGAAGATTCCCCACCCCGACCTGGAGGCCGACCCGGTGCTGTTCGACCGCTTTCAGCGCGAGGCAAGCATCGGCGAAAAGCTCGATCATCCCAAGGTGATGCGCGTTTTTGGCGGCGAGAAGCGCTCGCGCATCTACATGGTGATGGAATGGTGCGACGGGCACCTGCTGCGCCAGATTCTGGAGGAAGGGCGCATTCCCCAGGAGCGCGCCATCCGCATCGCCATTGGCGTGCTGGATGCGCTGGAGTACATTCACGCCAACGGTGTGGTTCATCGCGATCTGAAGCCGGAAAACATCATGGTGGACGACGAAGACAACATCAAGCTGATCGACTTCGGCATTGCCGGCGACGCGGCGGCCAAACGGCTGACCTACGCCAATTTCACGGCCGCCATCGGCACGCCCAACTACATTTCGCCGGAGCAGGTGAAGGGCAAGCGCGGCGACGGCCGTTCCGATATTTATTCCATGGGCGTGATCCTCTATGAGATGCTCACCGCCAAGCTTCCCTTCAACGGCCCCAATCCCATGGCGGCGATGAACGAGCGGCTGCTCAACCATCCCGTGCCCCCCTCGGTGGCCGACTCGTCCGTGACCCCACAGTTGCAGGAGATTCTTTATCGCGCCCTGGAGCGGGATCCCAAGAACCGCTATGCCCATGCGCGCGAATTCAAGCGCGATCTGGAGCATCCCGAGCAGGTGGGAATCGAGGACCGGCCGGAGCTGCGGGACTGGCAGATACGCAAATCCCAGCTCTCGCGCAAGATTCTGTATTACGGCGGCCTGGCCATGATTCCGGTGGTCATCCTGCTGCTGATGTTCCTGCTTGCGCACCACCGCTAAACCGTCTAAAAACACGCCGATGCTCTTCGAAATCTTAACGGGTTCCTTATACGCAAACCCCTACGATTTTTGTACCAAGTCCTGCACCTTTTTTTCTGTCTAAAGGAGACCTATGACAAAGTACAAGCTCGAATACATCTGGCTTGACGGCAAGAAGCCCATCCCCGAACTTCGCGGCAAGACTCAACTGAAGTCCTTTGAAAAGCCGCCTACCCTGGCCGATCTGCCGCTTTGGGGCTTTGACGGGAGTTCCACGATGCAGGCAGAGGGCAGCAAGTCCGACTGCATTCTCAAGCCTGTCGCCCTATATCCCGATGGCGCCCGCAAGGATGGATACATTGTGTTGAGCGAGGTGATGCACCCGGATGGCACGCCGCACTCCACCAACATGCGCGCGACTATCGAAGACGATCCGGATCTGTGGGTAGGTCTCGAGCAGGAGTACTTCCTCTACAAGGACGGGCGTCCGCTGGGCTTCCCCAAGGATGGCCATCCGACTACGCCGCAAGGCCCCTACTACTGCGGCGTCGGATACAAATACATGGGCAGCCTGGCCCGCACCATCGTCGAGGAACATCTCGAACTCTGCCTGACCGCCGGCATCAACCACGAGGGCATCAACGCCGAGGTCGCCAAGGGACAGTGGGAGTTCCAGATCTTTGCCAAGGGCTCTGCCAAGGCAGCCGACGACGTGTGGGTTGCGCGCTACCTGATGCTGCGCCTGTGCGAGAAGTACGAGGTCGACCTGGTGCTGCACTGCAAGCCGATCAAGGGCGACTGGAACGGCTCCGGCATGCACACCAACTTCTCCACCAAGTACATCCGCGAAGTGGGCGGCAAGGAGTATCTGGAAGCGCTGATGAAGGCCTTCGAAGCCAACATCGCCGAGCACATTGCGGTCTACGGTCCGGACAACCACCTGCGCCTGACCGGTTTGCACGAGACGCAGTCGATCGACAAGTTCAGCTACGGCCTGTCGGATCGCGGCGCCTCCATCCGGCTGCCCGTCAACTTCATCAAGAACGGGTACAGGGGCTACCTGGAAGATCGCCGTCCGAATTCGGAGGCCGATCCCTACCAGATCATCTCCCGCGTTCTCAAGACCATCAACAGCGTCCCCAAGCCTGCATAACTTGCTTGGCTCGGCCCTCCCGATGGAATTACAGCCAGCGCAGAAAACCCGGCCCGGTGCAACCCAGGATCTCTTGCACCGGGCCGGATTGTTCCTGTAGCCTGTTGAGTCCGGCGGGTCTCCCGCCGGACTCGAGAGCACTGGTAAGCGGAAAGCACCGCAGGACACGGGCCCGCTTTCGCAAGTACCCCTTTCGATTCCAGGATGCTACGCTGCCGTCTCCGGCAGCCGGCTATTTTCAGCGTTGCTGTGTTTTTCACATAAAGGAGATCCATGTCTACCGAGTACCGGAACTTCCTCGCCCTTTCCTACGAAGAGCTCGAAGAGAAGAACCTTGAAGCCAAGAGCGATCGAACCAACCGCGTCGCGCCCGACGAGATTCGCGAAAAGCGGCTCAGGTACCTGACCGACGAGAAGCGGATCAAGGCCGTCACCGTGTTGTTTTCCGATCTGGAAGGCCGGCTGCACCTGCTCGACTACGACAAGAAGTTCCTGCTGGGCGCATACGAGAATCTGACCTTCGACGGATCTTCGATTCGCGGGTTCACAGCGCAGAAAGAGAGCGATCTCCGCCTGGGCATTGACTGGAGCGCCTTCTACTGGGTGCCCGCCGATGTCTTCGGCAATGGCAAGGTGCTGGTCTTCGGCACGGTTATCGACAAGGACGGCACTCCGTACTCCGGTGACCTGCGCGGCGTGCTCAAGGCCTACTCCGACAAGCTCTACGCGGAGAAGAAGTTCACGCTGAACGCCGCCAACGAGATTGAAGGCTTCCTGTTCGCCGGCCGCGATGCAGAGAAGCGCTACCACGAGACCGGCAAGTTCGAGTTCATCAACACCGGCGGCTACTATCATGTGCTGCCGCTCGATCCGCTGCGGCAGTTCATCGATACGGCAGCAGAAGTGCAGCGCGCCATGGGCTTCCAGAATGAGAAGGACCACCCTGAGGTTGCCCCCAGCCAATTCGAAATCAACTATGGCTACGGCGAAGTGGTGGCTGCCGCGGACCAGATCCAGCTCTACAAGCTGCTGACCCGCCAGATCGCGCACAACATGGGCTACACGGCCAGCTTCCTGCCCAAGCCGGTGGTCGGCGTGAACGGCAGCGGCATGCACACCAACGTCTCCATCTCCGAAGGCAAGACCAATCTCTTCTGGGACCCGGCGGGCCAGGAGAAGCTCTCCGGCTTCGGCTGGGATTTCATCGATCGCATTCTCACCCACGCGCTCGATATTTGCCTTATTCTGAATCCAAGCGTGAACGCGTATCGCCGCCTGGACCCGCACTTCGAGGCTCCCAACCAGATCAAGGCCTCGGCCACGGACCGCGGCTCGATGGTGCGCGTGCCCATCGGCAACTCGCGCTCCATGCGCGTGGAAGTGCGCTCGGTTGCGCCCGACGCCAATCCTTACCTGACTCTCTACTCCATCTTCAAGACGGGCATCGACGGCACCAAGGCCGAGATTGACAACCTGCGCCAGGCCCAGCGCTATCTGCCGGACAACATTCAATCGGCGATCGAAGACTTCAAGGCCTCGCAGTGGATTTCGGAGATTCTGGGCGCGGACGTGCAGGGCCGGTTTGCCGACCTGAAGCAAGCCGCGGCCAACCGCTCGCCGCGCGAACTGGGAACCTTTGTGAAGGGCTCCGAGGTTCAATTTCACCACGAGGTCTACAACCAGTCGCTCTGGAACTTGTTCTAGAGCGCGGCAACCAGTAGCACCACAGAAGCGGCGCGGCCATCACGGCTGCGCCGCTTTTGTTTGCGCTTGTCGCTGACCTCGCCCTTCGCACGGCACTCCTCCGCCAGACAGATATAAAATTGACCCACACAGATGAACGAAATTGAAAACGTTCGCTGCACTCATTTCGCCCATCTCCCTTGGGCTCAAGGACCCCGCACGATGCTCACCATGTCCCTCTCATCACGGCAGGCGGCTGCCTGCGCTGCCCTCGCTCTCTCCTGCGCCGCTCTCGCACAACAGCCCAAGCAGTACACCAAAGAGGATTACGCAGCGGCCGAGCGATTTATGGGTTACAACGTGAACCCTCTTGCCTTTCAGGGCGTTGTCCATGCGCAATGGCTCGAGGATGGACGCTTCTGGTACCGCGACGTGGGTCCGAACGGCGTGACCTTCACCTTGGTTGATCCCGCCAAGGGCACGCGCGCGCCTGCCTTCGATCAAGTCAAGCTGGCCGCAGCGCTGAAGACTGCTTCCGATGGCGCGATCAAGGACGATGCCATGCACCTGGCTCTCTCCGAGCTCGCATTCAGCGACAGCGATAGCGTGTTGACACTGACGTATGCCGGCGCGCCCTACCGTTGCGAACTCCGCCGTGACCCCGAGGTCTGCAAGCGTACAGTGCCTGCGGCCAAAGCGGGAGACCATGCGGAAAAGGCGCCCCCCCTGTCGCTCTCGCCCAACAAGAAGCTCGGCGCGTTCGTTCGCGACTGGAACCTGTGGGTGCGCGACATGGCCACCGGAGCCGAGACGCAGCTCACCACCGATGGAGTGAAGGACTACGGCTATGCCACCGACAACGCCGGCTGGCAGCACTCCGATCGCGCTATCCTGCTCTGGTCGCCCGACTCGACCAAGATTGCCACCTTCCAGCAGGACCAGCGCAAGACCGGCGAGATGTATCTCGTTCCTGTAACCAATGGACATCCAAAATTGCAGGCCTGGAAGTATCCTCTCGTGGGCGATGCGAACGTGACCATGATCGAGCGCGTGGTGATCGATGTGCCCACGAGGAAGCTTGTCCGCCTGAAGATGCCTCCCGATCAGCATCGCTCCACTCTCTGCGACGACGTGGCCTGCCACGGCTCGAATTGGGACGATGTTGAGTGGAGTCCCGATGGCGCGCGGCTGGCATTTGTCTCCACTTCGCGCGATCACAAGCAGGAATGGCTGCGCGAGGCCAACACCGCGACTGGCGAAGTGCGCGATGTGATGAACGAGACCGCGCCTAAGTTTTTCGAGAGCGGCAATGGAAAAATCAACTGGCACTCTTTGCCGAAATCGAATGAGGTTCTGTGGTTTAGCGAGCGCGACGACTGGGGCAACTTGTATCTCTACGACCTTTCCACGGGCAAGCTCAAGAACCAGATCACGCATGGCCCTGGCAACGTGACGCAGGTTCTGTTCGTGGATGAGGCAACGCACACGATCTACTTCGTGGGCGTGGGCAAGGAAGCGGATCGCGATCCGTATTACGAGCATTTCTACAGCGTGCGCTTCGACGGAACCGGGCTGAAGCTGTTAACGCCGGAGAACGCCGACCACGCCATCAAGGTTTCGCCGGACGGGCGCTTCTTTGTCGATACCTACTCGACGCCCACGCAGCCACAAACAACAGTTGTCCGCGGCAACGACGGCAAAACCGTGATGGAAGTTGCCAAGCAGGACATCTCCAGTCTGCTGGCTTATGGCTGGGCGCCACCCACGCCTATCAAGGTGAAGGCGCGCGACGGCAAGACCGACCTCTACGGCCTGATGTTCAAGCCAACGAAGTTCGATGCATCGAAGAAGTATCCCATCGTGAACAATGTCTATCCCGGCCCGCAGATTGGTTCTTGCGGCAGCCGCGAATTCCGCGCCGCGCACGGCGATGTGCAAGCGCTCGCGGAACTGGGCTTCATCGTTGTGTGCATCGACGGCATGGGCACGCCCTTCCGTTCGAAGAGCTTTCACGAAGCCTACTTCGGCGACCTGGGAGACAATACCATTCCCGACCAGGTCAGCGGCATGAAGGACCTAGCCGCGCAGTATCCGTTCATCGACCTGGAGCGCGTTGGCATGTACGGCCACTCCGGCGGCGGCAATGCAACCGCAGCGGCCCTGTTGCACTATCCCGACTTCTTCAAGGTTGGCATTGCCGAAAGCGGCAACCACGACCAGCGCGACTACGAAGACGACTGGGCCGAGAAGTGGGCCGGGTTGGTGGTGAAGAACCCCGACGGAACCAGCAATTACGACTCGCAGGCAAACCAGAATTTTGCGAAGAACCTGAAGGGCCACCTGCTGCTGGCGCATGGAACCATGGACGACAATGTTCCGCCGAACAACACCTTGTTGCTTGTGGATGCGCTCATCAAGGCCAACAAGGACTTCGACCTGCTGCTCATTCCCAACGTGGCGCACGGCTACGGCGCGGCTTCGCAGTACATGACGCGCCGCCGCTGGGATTATTTTGTCCGCTACCTCGCGGGCGCGGTTCCGCCCAGTGAATACGAGATGAAGCCGTTTGCGGCAGTGATGGCTGCGCAGCGTGGCGGACCCTCGGTTGAGGACGATGCTGGCGAAGACGATTGAGGACCGCAGCAGGCGAAGCTCGCGAGGCAAGCCCTGGCCCCCTACATTGCTGGCGCTGGCTCACGGGATTTAGACTCGACATGGAGACGATCCCATGAAAGTCCGGTTGTCGATGCGGGCTAGTTTGGCCGCGGTGTTTCTTCCACTCGCTGTTCTTCACCTGCACGCGCAGTGGCCAACTTCGAGCGCCGGCGCGCAGGCACAACCGGGGAGTGCGTTCTCCATACCCCAGGCACAACTGATTCAGCCCGAGGCATTGAGTCGCTTGCTCACAGCGGCTGCAGCGGAAAAGCCGCTGGTCTTCCAGGTTGGCTCGCACGTTCTGTTCGCGCAGGCCCACATTCCCGGCGCGGAGTATGTGGGACCCGGTTCACAACCCGCAGGGCTACAAGCGTTGCAAAGCCGTGTGAATTCCCTGCCCCGCAAGTCCTTCATCGTGCTCTATTGTGGATGCTGCCCCTGGACACGTTGCCCGAATATCGAACCGGCCTTCGCGAAGCTCCAGGAGATGGGTTTCACCAACGTAAAGGTGCTCTACCTGGCCGACAACTTCGGTGCGGACTGGGCCAGCAAGGGTTACCCGGTTGAACAAGGACGCTGACTGGCGAGGCGATCGAATGAAGCTGCCTGGGCGAACCGCATGACCGCGTGGCAGATTGCGCTTCTCCGTACGATACTGGCTGGTTCGTTTCTTGCCGCCGTTGTCTCGTCCGGTTCCGCGCAGCAGGCTCTTCCCGCCAATTCCTTGCTTCACAAACAGGCGCCCGCGTTCTCGCGAGAAGGATTCAACAAGGAGATCGTCGATCTCCATGCCTGCCGCGGCAAGGTTGTGCTGCTGAACTTCTGGGCCACATGGTGCGCTCCCTGCCAGCTTGAGATGCCGCGCTTGGTCGAATGGCAGAAACAGTACGGCCCACGCGGGTTGCAGATCGTCGGTATCTCGATGGACGACGACCCGACAGCCGCGCGCACTCTCTATGACAAGCTCCGGTTGAATTATCCGGTGGCGATGGGCGACGAGGAACTTGGGAAACTCTACGGAGGAATTCTCGGTCTCCCCGTGACGTTTCTGATCGATGCCGATGGCCGCGTCGCCGCGGAGTATCGAGGAGAGACGGATCTGAACGCGATGGAAGCGCAGTTCAGACTGCTGCTTCCTGTGCCTTCGAATTGAGGCCGGACTGCCGGCGTGGCCCTGAAATCCAGCTCTTCTGGTTTTGCCGCAAATCTGCGCCAACTCGCGTCGCGGTCTTTCAGTTCATAGATAGGATCAAAGGTGAATCCAGCCGCCGCGAATCAGCGCCAGCGAAGCGCCCGCAACGATGATCCACAGAGTGACTCCCTGAAGCAGTGGCCGAGGCCCCACTTCGCGCAGTGTCTTCATGGAGAGCCCCGTCCCGATCAGGTAGAGCGTTACGGTGAGGCCGATGACCCCGAGATGCTTCAAGACAACATAGGACGACTGGAAGATGGGAACGTAAGTGTTCGCGACAGCCGCAAGACAAAAGAGAAGAATGAACCAGGGCCATTGGATGCGCGCTCTGCTCTTCTTGATGGCCGCCGTTCCGATCGAAAGCGGGACGATCCATAGAGCGCGCGCCAGCTTGACGGTTGTTCCCACGGCGAGCGCTGCGGCACCGAACTTCGCCGTAGCGCCGACGACAGAGCTGGTATCGTGAATCGCCAGCGCGGACCAGAGCCCGAACTGGTTCTGCGACATGCCGAGCGCGGTTCCGATGGCCGGAAAGACGAGCAGCGCAACCGAGTTCAGAGTAAAGACCGTCCCCAGAGAGATGGCAATCTCCTCTTCGTTGGCGCCGGTGATGGGCGCGATTGCGGCAATCGCGCTGCCTCCGCAGATTGCGGTTCCGGCCGAGATAAGAAACGAGACGCGCTGCTTGACTTCGAGCAGCCTGCCCAGCGCCCACCCCAAAAGCAGCGCAATTGTTATGCTGGCGGCCGTATACATGAACCCGGAACGGCCCACGCGCAGGACCTGCCCAAGGTCCATGCCGAAGCCGAGGCCCACCACTGACGCCTGAAGAAGAAACTTCGACAGGCGCTTGGACTCAATGTGGAAGGGATGTACGAACGAGAACCCGAAGACCAAACCGCCTGCCAATGCGATGGGCGGCGAAACCAGGCCGCTCGCGGCGAGAATCAATCCGATGAAAAACACATTCTTGGACACACATCAAGCTTCGACGGAAATTTCTCCGCCGTCCAAGCAGTAGTACTCATGCCCTATTTGCGATTCTTATCGATCCGCGCTCCAGCCCGCGCAATCACGAATCTCCGGAACTCAATCGCCAGTCCCAGCGGTTCTGGGCCGGTGGCATACGCCACGAGAAAGTCCCGTTTCACGCGCAGCCCTTCTACATCGACGATCTTGAAATTCCGGTCGAGCCGCAGGTCCTTCTGAATCGCCCAGCGCGAAACGAACCCGATGCCCAGCCCTGCCTCCACTGCCGATTTGATGGCCTCGGTCGAATCCAGTTCCATGACAATGTTGAGCGAGCTCCGCTTGACGCCGTGCCGCGCCAGGGCCAGTTCGATCACGTTCCGTGTGCCCGACCCACGCTCCCGCATGAGCAACGGCGCGGCGGCAATCTCGGAACACGAGACCGCGTTGCGCTCGGCCCACTCGTGCGCGGCCGATGCAATCAACACCAGCTCGTCCGGGAGAAACGGCTCGGTTTTCACGTCGCGGCTTCGCGCGGGCCCCTCGATAAAACCAAGAGCGATCTTCTGCTGCTCGATCGCCTCGACAATGTGTTCCGTATTCCCACTGATCAGCGTCGGATGAACGCGCGGATGTTCGCGGCGGAACTCGCCCAGCAGCCGCGGCAGAACATACTGCGCAATGGTGGTGGATGCGCCCAGCGCGAGATGCCCGGCATGTTCGCCGCTGAGCGCTGCAATCTCGTGTTCCGCCTGCTCCAGAATCGCATTCGCCTCATGGGACGCTGCGAGAAGAACCCGGCCAGCCTCTGTCAACGCGATGTGCGCCCCTGTCCGGTCGAAGAGCTGCACGCCGAGATCCTCTTCAAGCGCCTTGATCTGCAGGCTCACCGCCGGCTGCGTCAGATACAGTTCCTCCGCGGCCTTGCGGAAGCTGAGTTGTTCCGCGACCGCCCGGAAGACTACGAGACGGAAGTTTTCGAGACTCGCCATTCGATCATTAGAACACCGCGTCAGCGCTGGCCGAGGCCGAGTTTGCCGGCATAGAGGCGGGCGAGGAGGAGGGCGTAGTCCCAGGCAACCTTGAAGTTGGCCTTGCTGGCGCCGCGGTAGCGCAGGCCGAAGGCGAACGGGACCTCCCTGACCGACTGGAAGTGGCCGCGCACCAGGATCTCAAGCAGCAGTTTGAAGCCGGACTTCTGAAATGCGGCCTGCGGCAGGCAGCGGCGGCGGACCATGAAGAATCCGCTCATGGGGTCCTTGGCGCGAAGGCTGCGCTTTTGCAGGGGCCAAGTAACCCATACGGCGGTGGCCGAGAGGAACTTTCGGATTGGGTTCCACTTGCCCAGGTCGCCGCCGGCGGTATAGCGGCTGCCGATGACCAGGTCGCCGCCCTCCTGGATGGCGGAGATCAGCTTGGGCAGCAGTTCGGGCGGGTGCTGGAGGTCGGCATCCATCACGCCAAGAACGGAGGCGTCGGTGTGCTGCCAGCCGAAAAGGATGGCTCCGGAGAGGCCGCGCTCGCCTTTGCGGACGAGGAGGCGGACGCGGGGGTCTTGCTGCGCGATGGCAGAGACGACGGCGGCGGTGTCGTCGGGGCTGTCGTCGTCGACCACCAGGATTTCATAGGGAAAATGGAGCGGATCGAGCACGGCGCGGACATGGGCGAGCAAGGGGCCGATGTTTCCGGCCTCGCAGAGAGTGGGAATGACGAGCGCGAGTTTTTCCGTGGCGCCTGGAGCGCGTTGCTGCGGCGGCTCTGCGTCGAGGACGGCGTCAGCCGGAAGGGTTGATAGTCCGATGGTCGTCGAATGCATCTTCTTCCAGTGTATATGGGGCAAACAACCTGAGTCCCCTATTGCACAGACGAAATTTGAGCCGTGTGGTTGCCGGCACGGCAGATAAAGCGCGCGAAAGACGCGGAGGGACCGGCACTGAGCAGGGCGCGAAGCGGGGAAAGATATGATGGGAGCGGAGTTCCCGAGAGAACCTGCGATGGCCGTAAGATACGAGGGATTGCTGTTTGCTGCGTAAACGGATACTTCAGGGAGCCCTGCCCCTGCTTCTGCTCACTGTGCTCGGCTTCCTGGCGATGGGTTACCATCCCGGCTTCGAAGACGATGGCGTGTATCTTACCGCCGTAAAAGCCAAACTGGACCCGGCTCTCTATCCGCACAACGCGGATTTCTTCCGGCTGCAACTACAGGCCACGGTGTTCGACGACGGGATGGCGGTTTTTGTGCGCTGGAGCGGCATCCCGCTGGCCTGGGCGGAGCTTCTGTGGCAGTTTGCGGCTCTGCTGCTGACGCTGTGGGCCTGCCGCCGGATTGCGGCGTTGCTGTTCAAGCAGTCGCGTGTGCAGTGGGCAGCCGTGGCCATGGTGGCGGCCATGTTCACGCTGCCGGTGGCAGGGACGGCACTGAACATTGCCGACCAGCATCTGCACCCGCGCAACCTGGCCACCGCGGCGATCCTGTTTGGCGTGTTGCGCGTGCTGGAGGGCAGGCGCTGGCAGGCCGCCTGGTTTCTCTTGATTGCCTTTGCGCTGCATCCGATCATGGCGGCCTTTGGCGTTTCTTTTTGCGTGTTCCTGGGGCTGGCTTTAGGGGAGCCGGTTCCCTTCCGTCTGCGCACCGCGCAGGGGCCGCTCCTGGCCGCGGCGCCACTGGGGTGGGTCTTCGCGCCGGACAGCCCAAGCTGGCGGCTGGCGCTGGCCTCGCGCAGCTACTATTCGATTTACCGGTGGGCGTGGTACGAGTGGCTGGGCGCGCTGGCGCCGCTGTTTCTGTTCTGGCTGCTCTGGCGCTGGGCACATGGCCGTGGCGAGGAGCGGCTGGCGCGCTTTGCACTGGCGGTGTTTGCGTATGGGGTGTTCCAGCAAGTGCTGGCCATGGCCCTGCTGGCGCCGGAGGGCCTGGTGCGTCTGATGCCGCTGCAACCCATGCGCTATCTGCACCTGGTTTACCTGTTCATGGCGCTGGTAGCGGGCGGGCTGCTGGGGCGCTTTGTGCTGAAGGCAACGGTATGGCGCTGGGCGGTCTACCTGCTGGCGATCAACGGCGGCATGTTCGTGGCGCAATGGGAGCTGATCGACGCGGGCACGCACCTGGAGCTTCCGGGGATGGCGAGCGCGAACCCCTGGATGCAGGCTTTCGCGTGGGTTCGCGGGAATACGCCGGTGGACGCCTATTTTGCGCTGGACCCGCGGTACCTGGCGGCGCCGGGCGAGGGTTTTCACAGTTTCCGCGCGCTGGCCGAGCGCAGCCAGTTGGCAGACGGCATCAAGGACACGGCGGTGACGATGCAGGTGCCGAGTCTGGCGCCCGTGTGGCAGGAGCAGTTGGCGGCGCAGGAAGGGTGGGAGCGCTTTGAGCTTGCGGACTTCGAGCGGCTGAAGAAGCGGTTCGGCGTGGACTGGGTGTTGGTCAAGTTCCCGGAGCCGGAAGGGCTGGATTGCCGCTGGCACAACGAGACAGTCACAGCCTGCCGGATTCCGTGAGCCCGTACGATCGCAACCCGCGGTGGTGCTCTGTTTTGCATCCACGACCGCGGTCCGGTTGACAGGAATTATGTTGACAATGAATCGGGCCATTCGCGTTAATGGTTGAGAGCTTTCCCGAGCGGAGCTGCCGAGATTTGACCAACCCGGCGGCGCCCAAAACCCAATCCAAGCCGAGTCGTCCTAGTCCTTCCCCGAGTTCGGAGACAAACCGAAACACATTCCCCTTTCCACCTGCAGTCGAGTTGTCTCGATTGGCAAGTGAAGAAACGAGATTCCTATGCGTTCGATGAGAACTTCTGTGTTCTCTGGCAGGCCTTTGCGCTTTGCCTCCGCCTTGTCACTGTTTGCGCTTCCCCTCTTCGTGGGCGCGACCTTGTCCGCCTCGGCACAAGACACTGCGCAGGTCGGCGCCGAATTGGCGAGTGTGTCCGGGCCGGTGATTCCGCAGCAGGTGCGCTACTCCGGCAAACTGCCTGCCCGTTCTGGCGACACCGTGGAGGCCGTCTTCCGCATCTACGCGGCGCAAGAGGGCGGCGAGCCGCTTTGGACTGAGACGCAGCGGGTCAGCATCGGTGAAGACGGCTCGTATGCGGTGTTGCTGGGCGCGGTCAATAAGGCCAGACTACCGCAGGCTGTGTTCGCCGGCGGCGCGGCGCGCTGGCTGGGCGTGAGCGTGGAGCGGGGGCCGGAGCAGGAGCGCGCGCTGCTGTCGAGCGTGCCCTATGCCATGAAGTCGGCCGACGCCGAGTCGCTGGCCGGCCACGCGGCGGCCGAGTTTGTAACCCAGCAGCAGTTGGCCACGCTCGCCGCGCAGGTTGGGCAGGCCTCCGAATCTTCTCCGGAGGCCGCGCCACTCACTTCTCCGAGCGCGGTCACAGGGTTGGGAACTGTGGGCACCGTCCCGTTATGGACCCCCACCACGACCACCCTGGGCAACTCGATGATCACCCAGGTGGGCTCGAAGATCGGCATTAATGTAGCCGCCCCGTCCGCGACGCTGCATGTGGGTGGACCGGCGATCATCGGCGGAACGCTGAACCTGCCGTCGTGGGGCACCGCCACCACGGCGAACGGAACCAGGTCGCAACTGATAGCATTCACGGCCAGCGCCTGGTCGAAGACGG
>Ga0302320_10017083_pt1 | contig 14761 bp, 11 predicted proteins | sample Bog_T0_3_FD_202130 | JGI IMG/M metagenome (GOLD analysis project Ga0302320, IMG submission 202130) | Peat permafrost microbial communities from Stordalen Mire near Abisko, Sweden - Bog_T0_3 | ecosystem: Environmental > Terrestrial > Soil > Wetlands > Peat | place: Sweden: Abisko, Stordalen Mire...
CCTGCACCCGCCTGCGACGTCGCTCGTCCTGCGCACGGCTGCAGGCGCTGAGATCGGTCCGCTCCAATCTGAAGCGGCCGCATCGTCCCATTGGACGCGGCTGAACTTTGCCGTGCCGGACCGGCCGTTCCGGGTTGTTGCGCGGGTCAGCCGCCCCGACGCGTGGCTCGCCTTCACGGCGCCGCTGGAGGCCAGCCGCGTTTCCTGGTTTGTGGGAAAGTGGATCGCAGCATGGACCTGGCTTTCATGCGCCGGTTTCGTTCTGTTCTCGTGCGCCGGCCTGGGAGCGGCGACGGCCTGGCGCCAGGGCGCCAATGGGGATGCTCCTGCGCCCCGGATCACCGGGGTCGCTGCAGACTGCCTGCCGTGGCTTCTCCTGATCGCCTACGCAGTCTTCCTGTTCCCTTTTGTCGATTCGATTGCAGGCGGTGCGGACTCATCCGGTTATTTGAACAGTGCGCGGCTGCTCATGGGCGGCCGCCTGAATTTTCCACCCCGGGAGATCCCTGGAATCGCCGCCGGCGTCCAGCTTCTGGCTCCGCTCGGATTCCATGCCAATCTCAAAGGATTGATCGCCCCAGGTTACCCGGTCGGGCTGCCTCTCATGCTGGCCGCCGCAGGAAAGGTGGTCTCGCTGCAATATGCGATTCCGCTGGTCATCATGGGCAATCTTCTCCTCGGTGTGTTTTTCACGAAGCGGCTGGCGGAAACGTGCGGCTTGTCGCGCAACTGGTCCTGGGTCGCCGCCACCCTGGTCGCCTTCTGTCCGCTCTATGTCTTCATGGGGCTTCAGCCGATGAGCGACGTACCCTCGCTCGCCTGGGTGACCGGCGCCCTCTATTTTGCGCTGGCCAGCAGGGAGAGGCCCTCGATGGCGCTCTGGGCAGGGATGGCAACGGCGGTTGCCGTGCTGCTTCGCCCCGCAAATGCGATTTGCGTATTGCCGGCCGCACTGGGGCTCGGGTGGTCCTGGCGGAGGCTCGCAACGTGGGCGATCGGAGGCCTGCCCGGGGCCCTCTTTGCCGGGTGGTATGACTTTCACCTGTACGGCAATCCGTTCCTCACCGGCTACGGCGATGTCAGCTCCGCCTTCAGCGTCCACTGGGCTGGAACCACGCTCACCAGCTATGCACAATGGATTCCAGTGTACCTGACGCCGGCAATCTGGCTGGCCCTCTTGGGTCCCTGGATAGGCCCCTTCAACCCGCGCTCCCGGATTGCCCTGGCAGCGACCGCCGCCGCCTATCTGGGATTCTATGCCTTTTACAGCTACACGCATGAGTCATGGTGGTTCCTGCGCTTCGTGCTTCCCGCCTTTCCCGCTCTCGCAATCCTCGCGCTAGGGGGATTGCTGGGATTGCTCCAACGGGCGGGGTCAAACGCGGCAGGCCGGCCGGGCCTGCTAATCGGCGCGGCAGCGGTCCTGCCCGGGCTTTTCGCATTCAATATTTTCTATCAGTATTCCCGCCTTCCCATCCTGCACGCAAATCGGGGCGACAACGTGTACCGCGACTGCGCGCTCTGGATTGGTGAACACGCTTCAAAGGAGGCGACCGTCATCTGCTTTCAGGGGAGCGGTTCGATGGTCTACTACACCGATCTCCCCATCATCCGATCCGAGGGGTTCAGCGAACACGCGGTGGGGGAGATTGTCCGAAAGCTGGCGGACTTGAAACGCCCGGTCTATGCGCTTGTCGTACAGTACGATGCCATGCCTCCCATCGGGCACCTCCCCGGCCGTTGGGAAAGCGTCGCCTGTTTCGACCAGGCGAGGATATGGAAACTGATCGCGCAGGAGCCGGCCCGGCCCGGAGGGCACGCGCCTGTGACGCACGACAAAAGCCCCACCTTCTTCCTCAAGCACTCATCGCTTCAGAACGAAGGACCCTGACCGCACTGGGGGCTCAGGAACACTTGAGGTTTACGCAATCTTCTCGAACGTGTCTTGTTCATCTTGAAATCGCCGACCGAGTTTCTTCACCGCAGGGCTGTTTTGGGCTTTGGTGGGGTGGCTGTCGTTGCGATCGTGATCTTTGTTGTCACGTGCTTTCGCGTCTGGACCCCCGACTTTGGTCTTACCCGGTTCATCCCGATTGGGAGCGAGTTTAACAACCGCGGGATTGAGGCTTATCGCACGGCGCCCAAATATGTGGACCCGTATCCGGCAAACCGCTGGGGATTTGATGGCCAGCATTACGCAGAATTGTCGCTCGATCCGTTGTTGCGCGATCCGCAGTTGAACACCGCGCTGGACAATCCACCATATCGTGCGCACCGCATCCTTCTTTCTTGGCTGGCCTGGATCGGCGGCCTCGGGCGCCCGTCATGGGTTCTCAATGTTTATGCGGCGCTCAACCCCCTTTTCTGGTTGGGGTACATCGCAATCCTATTTGTGCTTTTTCGCCGGCATGGATGGTTCGGTGTGGCTGGGTTTGCGGCGATGCTGCTCACGTGCGGCGTCGTCGAATCGACCTGCCGGGCGCTCACGGATTTTCCCTCCTTTGTCTTGATGACCGTAGCCCTTATGGTGGGAGGCCTAGGAGGTGCGGGAACCTTGGCGTTGGCGGCCCTCTCCCGTGAGGTCAATCTGCTTGGACTGTTCGGATTGCTGGAGTTCAGGCGTCCCTGGCGCGTTGCCCTGAAGAGAAATATCCTGATAGGGTTGTTTTCAGGGATTCCGCTTCTGATCTGGTTCGCCTATGTGGCGTGGCGATTGAGGCCAAGCGGTTCCATGGCTGGCGGGAATCTGGACTGGCCGCTGCACGCGATATTTCAAAGGCTGGCGGATGCTCTGGTTGCAATTCACCGGGACGGTTTCCAGTGGAGCGACTTGTTTAGCCAACCAAGTGAGCCGGATGCGGTTCTCACTATCGTTGGGACGTTGACCCAATGTCTGTACGTTTTGACGCACCCGAAGTGGGACGACCGGCTTTGGAGGGTCGGCGCGATCTTCATACCGTATTTCCTTTGCGTCTCTTCCAACGTATGGGGTGGGACGGTTTATTTCACGGTCACCCGTCACGCCCTTCCGATTACGCTGGCGTTCAATCTCTTGCTCGCAATAAGGCCAAGTCGGTTGTGGCTTCTTTGGTTTGTCCTGGGCAACTGCTTTGTTCCGGCGGGGGTTTGGGAGTTTGCCCGGTTTGGCCACGATATGCCTCACCGGCCGGAATACACAGTCGAAGCTGCGCCCCAAACCGCCAAAGACATTGTGGCCCGCTTTGGCGGCGGATGGGCCGTGGTGGAACAGAACAAACTCAAGACCTGGCGCTGGGCAACTGAACAGCAGGCGACATTGGTCATTACAAACACGAGCCGCAAACCGCTCCAAGTTCAGCTCGGTTTTCGAATTTCGAGCCTTATTCGTCGCGATCTGCGCGTCAGCGTGCATGGAGCAACAATTTGGTTGGGAGCAATCGATCGAAGGCCCATCCTCACCTCAATCCTGACGCCAAGCCTGAATCTGCCCCCCGGAGACACTGAAGTGACGTTTTCTACCCCGCAGGCCCCCGTGTCTCCTAAGACGGATGACCCGCGCTCCCTGGCTTTCAGGGTGATGGACTTGGTGATCAAGGGCCTGCCGGAGCAGTAAAGGCGGTGCCGCTCCGGGGTCATACGCCCGACGGCTTCCCCTCCCTGAGCCGGCAACTTCTCATTGCCATCGGCGCGGTGCGGGTCGTAGCGTGCCCGTGCATGGCGCTCTCTCTATTCTCGAAGGATAAAAAGGCCATTCTTGCGCGCTGCCGCGACGATTATCCGACCCGGATGCGTCAGAAGTACGACCCGTTCTACCACGCGATCGACTCCCAGCACGGGACGACCATCCGCCTGGACGGCCGCGACATGATCATGCTTTCAAGCAACGACTACCTGGGGCTGGCCTTCCACCCCAAGGTCGTCGAGGCCTCCTGCGCCGCCACCAGGAAGTGGGGCACGAGCACGAATGGAGCGAGGCCCTCGAACGGGTCCCGAAGCTACCATGTCGAATTGGAGGAGAAGCTGGCCGCGTTCCTCGGGCGCGAGGCCTGCCACGTCCACGCGGCCGGTTACCTGTCGTGCATGTCCGCGGTCGCCGCATTCGCGCAGAAGGGGGACATGATCTTCGCGGACAAGAACATCCATTCCTGCCTCCTCGACGGGATCCGCCTCACCATGGCGACGGTCGAGCGCTTCTCGCACAACAGCCCCGACGACCTGCGCTCGATCCTGGCGACGGCCCCGGGCGACGCCCCGAAGATGCTCGTCGTCGAGGGAGTGTATTCGATGGAAGGGCACATCGCGCGGCTGCCTGAGTTTGCGGAAATCGCGGAGGACAGCAACTGCTTCACAGTCCTCGACGACGCGCACGGCTTCGGCGTCCTGGGACGCCAGGGCCGCGGGACGGCCGATCACTTCGGCCTGAACGACAAGGTCGACGTGGTCTGCGGCAGCCTGTCGAAGTCGCTCGCGAGCACGGGCGGTTTTGTAGCCGCGTCCCGCGACATCGTCGAGTACCTGCGCACGAATTCCAAGCAGACGATCTTCAGCGCGGCCCTGAGCCCGGGCCAGGCGGCCGCGGCCCAGGCGTCGCTCGAAATCATGCAGACGGAGCCGGAACACAGCGAGCGGCTGTGGGCCAACACCCGGAAATACCGGGCGATCCTGAAGGACCTCGGCCTGGACACTTGGGACAGCGAGACTCCGGCGCTGCCGATCGTCCTCGGCTCCAAGGAGCGGGTCTATCTTTTCTGGCGGGCGCTGCTCGAGAAGGGGATTTTCACCGTGATGTCGATTTCTCCCGCGGTGCCGGTGGGCAAGGACCTCGTCCGCACCGCGATTTCCGCGCAGCACACCGACGAGCAGCTGCAGAGGATAGGCGAGGCGATGGCCTACGCCTTGAAGAAACTGTAGGAGAGGGAGCGGGCAGTGTCCGCCCAGGTGGGCAGCGGGCGGCTTGAGGCTTCGGCCGCGAGCCGGCCGGCCAAGTCGTCATCGTCAAGGATCCGCCGAAGCGCGGAGCCCCACGCGGCCGGGTCGCCGGACGGGACCCACAGGCATCCGCCCCCCCTTGCGTTCTCCAAAAGAACCGGCAGATCGCTGCAAACGCAGGGGACGCCCATCCAAAGCGACTCCAGGAGCGGCAGGCCGCAACCCTCCGCCAGGGTGGGAAAGACGCTTGCCCTCGCCCGGGAGTAAAGGGCGGAGAGTTCGCCGTCCGAAGCCTCCGAGTGGCAATGGAGCCCGGGCCGCCGCCTGGCGAGACTGCGCATGCGCCGGGCGATCGGCCTTCCAAAATGCGGATTGATGCGCCCGACCAAGTGCAGCTCAAAGGACCTGCCCTCGCCCCAAAGCGTTTCGCAAACGTCCAGAAGAAGCGCCTGATTCTTGCGCGGTTCGACGATGCCGACGCAAAGAAGTGCAGGCGCCCCCCCCGCCGCTGCACGGGGGGCGGTCGCGCGCGGCGAGGCGTTGAAGTCCGACCCCAGGGCGAGGGCCTCGACCGGAGGGGGCCGCTCGATCCCCTGCCAGCGCCAGAAGGCGAGAAGGTCGTCGCGGCTGGCCGCCGAATCCGCCCACACGCGGTCGAATCGCGCGAGGAGCTTCACGTACTCCGGATGGCGCGCGACGCTCTGCGGCCATGTGGTGTGCGGGAAGCGCAGCGGGATAAGATCGTGGAAGATGGCCGCCGCCCGGCACCGCCTTTTGGCCAGAAAAGCGGTGAAGCCGGGCCGTTCGGCCTCGGAGAACAATTCGGCCGTCAGGAACCAATCCGAGGGCCCGGCGGCGCGGTCCCATTGCCCCCACGCAACCGGCGTCGCAGCCGCCCCGAACTCGTCGCGAAGCCGGGCGCTCACCCGCATCAGGCCGGAGCGGTGCGTCCCGGCCCCCGACTTGGTGGCGTCGAAGAAGATCATTGGGCCCCCCCGGAGATCACCCGCTCGAACTGCACGAGCAGGCGCGCGGCATTCTTGTGAGCGTCAAAATTGCCGATGACCCAGCTCCGCGCGGAGGCGCGCAGGCTCTCGGCCAGGGCGTCGTCGACCGCCAGCCGGCGCAGCGCGGCGACCCAGGCCCGAGGATCCTCCGCCGAGGCGACGAGCCCGTTGACGCCGTCCGACACGGCCTCGGTCGTCCCCGCGGTCGGCGAAGTCACAACCAGGACGCCGACCGACATCGCCTCGGGGATGACGTTGGGCAGCCCGTCGCGGTCGCCGCTCGGGGCCACTACACCTGTGTGCAGGAGGACGTCGGCCCTTTCCATTTCGCCCCAGACCTCGTGGTGCGGCAGCTGGCCTGTGAACGTGACGTCGGCCGCGACGCCGAGGCTTCCGGCCAGGTTTTCGAGCGCCGGGCGCAAAGGCCCCTCGCCGACAATCCGCGCCGCAAACGGCACCCCGGCCTCGCGCAAGGCCGCATAAATGCGAAGCTGCCGGTCGACGCCCTTCTTCTCGACCAGCCGGGCGACGCAGAGCAGATTCAGGGGCGCCCGGGAGGAGCGCAGCGGCTTCATCGGAAGAATCCGGTCGAGGCCACGCCGGATGCAAAAGACCCTTTCCGGCGGCAGGCCCCTCTCAAGGATGGCCCGGCGTCCCATTTCGGTGGAGGTGTGGACGAAGGCCGCCGGCATGAGCTTTTCGGTCAGCCACCAGTCCCCGCCGTGCTCGAACAGATCGTAGGCGTGCGCCGCGGCGCTGTACCGGTGGCCGTCAATCCGCCACAGCAGCCATGCGGCGGTCGCCGGACCCCCGCCCCAGGCGGCATGGACGAGGGCTGGTGGTTCCCTCCTGAAGGCTCTTGCGTTGACGCAGGCAAAGCCCGCCCCGAGCATGTTTTCCCAGAAGTTGAGCCACGAAGGCGCCCGGCGGGTGACAAGGCCCCGCAGGAGCTCGCGCAGCACCCGGGGCCGCCGCCAGGCCTCGTAGGGAATGAGCCAGAAAAGAGTGAGCAGCCGCCACTTCGAGAAGCGCTCGACAGGCATCCCGCGAAAGGAGGAGGAGCCCCCCCAAAGCGAATACAGCCGCAGCCGTACACCCTGCGCGCGCATCGCCGTTACTTCGCGCTGCAAGAAAGTCTCCGTCGGGCTCGGAAACGTGGTGAACAGGTAGGCAATTACCGGGCAGGCCGATGACACAAGTTGGAAGCTGCGGATTTACGGCGCTCAGCGGGCCGGACCCCAGCGGCGGGTGAACGGATAATAGATGAAAAGCGGCCGGCCGATGACATCCGCCGCGGGGACAAAACCCCAGACCCTCCCGTCCTTGCTGTTGCCCGAGTTGTCGCCCATCGCGAAGAACTTGCCCTGCGGCACGGTCAGGGTCTGCCCTGGATAAAGGTAGCGGCCCTCGCCGATCGTGTTGCCGAAAGTGTACCCGCCGTAGGGGGCGACCTGCCTCGCGTTGAGGTCGAAGGCCCTCGCACCCGTGATCGGGCTGCCGTTGCGGTAGAGAACGGGCGCGCGGACCTCGAGGGTGTCGCCCGGCGTGCCGACGAGCCGCTTGATGTAGTACTCGTCCTCGCCGATCTCGGGTATGTTGCCCGTCGCGAAGACGAAGCCCTGCCCGACGCGCGGCCTCATGAAGTGGTAGCTCACGCGGTCCACAAAGAGCTGGTCGCCCGTCATCACGTCGAAACGCACGATGGGCTCCCCCGCGCGCGCCGCGCCCGGCAGCGGAAAGACGTAGACCCGGCCGGACCTGCCCGTGTTCTCGTCCAGGAGGACGTCCTTCTCCTGGAACCGGCTGCTCTTGTATTGATCCATCAGATACGCAATCATCTTCTCCTGGGTGCCGAAGAAGGTGGGGATCAGCACGTCTTTCTCGAACTCGTTGAAGTCCCGGGGCACCCGCACCGACGCGTTCTCCCCGTCGACGTAGAAATTGTATTCCTTCTGCACTTCCGGAATGACCAGCCAGCTGCGCCCGTTGCGCAGGGTCGGCACGAGATAGGCCGACTGGCCGTTGAAGTAAAAGGGGGCGTAGACCGTCCCCGATTTCGGCGCGATCATCTCCCGCCGCTCGGCGCCGAAGGTCGCCAGGCGGAGGACGCGCTCCGCCGTCCCCGGCAGCGCTTCGCCCGGCCTCAGGTTCTCGGCCGTCATCCCGTAGTAGGTCGGCCACATCGAATTGGTGGGAATCTTGAACGGCTGCACGAAGTACGTGCGTATCCCGAGGATCACGATCGCGTCGACCAGGCAGAATTCGATGTTCTCGGTCAGCGAGGTCTTGGGGTAGACGGCCCCGCCGCTGCGCCGCAGGGCGCCCTCGATCGACTCTATGCCGAGCTTCAGCCTGGCGGCGTCGGCCCTCTCCCGGAGCAGCTGGCCCAGGCTGCTCCGCTGCCGGGACAGTTCCGCGGCCTCGGCGGCCGGAAGCACGTCGCGCCGGAAATGCCACACCCTGTCGGCGAGCTCCAGCCAGTTGGCGGCGTTCTGCCGCATCTTCTTTTCCTGGGAGGCGAATAGTCCGAACAAGGTGGGCCTTCGGTTAGTTGTTCTTGAGCACCTGGATGAAGGCGTCTGAGGGAATCGAGACCTTGCCGAACTGCTTCATCTTCTTCTTTCCCTCCTTTTGCTTGTCGAGGAGTTTCCTCTTGCGCGTGATGTCGCCGCCGTAGCACTTGGCGGTGACGTCCTTGCGCATCTCGCGCACATTGTCGCGCGCGATGATCTTGCCGCCGATCGCGGCCTGGATCGCGATCTTGAACATCTGCGGCGGGATGATTTCCGCCAGCTTCTCGCAAAGCTCGCGACCCCGGCCCTCGGCCTTGTCGCGGTGCACGATCGTGGCGAAGGCGTCCACCGGGTCACCGTTGACCAGGATCTCCATCTTCACGAGGTCGGACGGGCGGTAGCCGCCCTGTTCGTAGTCCATCGAGCCATAGCCGTGCGTGATGCTCTTGAGGCGGTCGTTGAAATCAACGAGAATCTCGTTCAGGGGCAGCAGGCAGGAGAGCATGACCCTCGACCCGTCGAGCGTGGTGGTATGGTCGACCGTCCCGCGCTTTTCCATCACCAGGGCGAAGATGTCGCCCATCGAGTCGTTCGGGATGTGCAGCGAAGCCACGATCGTGGGCTCCTGGATCTCAAGGATGACCCCGGCGTCGGGGAGATTGACGGGATTGTCGATCTCGACGGTCGCGCCCCCGTGCCTGGTCACCCGATAGATGACGCTCGGGTAGGTCGAGATGATGTCGACGTCGTGCTCGCGGCGGATCCGCTCCTGGATGATCTCCATGTGCAGGAGGCCGAGAAAGCCGCAGCGGAAGCCAAAGCCGAGCGCCACCGAGCTCTCCTGCTGGTAGACGAAGGCGGCGTCGTTCAGCCTGAGGCGGCCGAGGGCGGACTTCAGTTTCTCGTAGTCGGAGCTCTCGATGGGATACAGGCCGCAGAAGACCATCGGGTGCACCTCCTTGAAGCCCGGCAACATCTCGGTGGCCGGCTTCGCGGCAAGGGTGATCGTGTCCCCGGTCTTGATCTCGGCGGGGTCCTTGATGCTGGAGACGACATAGCCGACATCGCCGGGCCCGAGGACATCGACCTTGGCCATCTTCGGCATGAATACGCCGACCTCCTTCACCTCCGCCCTCTGGCCGGTGCTCATGAGCATCATCATTTCGCCCGCGCGGATCGTGCCGGAGAACACCCGCACGTGGGCGATGACCCCCCGGTAGGCGTCGTAAAGGGAGTCGAAAACGAGGGCGCGGGTCTGGGCGACCTCGGTCCAGCGCGGCGGGGGGACGCGCTTGACGATCGCCTCGAGAATGTCATCGATCCCGATCCCGGACTTGCCGCTGGCCAGGATGACTTCCTCGGCGGGTATCGTGAGGATGTCCTCGAGCTGGCGGGTGCAAAGCTCCAGGTTGGCGCTCGGCAGGTCGATCTTGTTGATGACCGGGATAACCTTGAGCTTCTGGCCGAAGGCCAGGTGCGCATTGGCCACCGTCTGGGCCTCGACGCCCTGGGCGGCGTCGATCAAAAGGACGGCGCCCTCGCAGGCCGCCAGGCTTCGCGACACCTCGTAGGAGAAATCCACGTGGCCGGGCGTGTCCATGAGGTTCAGCTTGTATGTCTTACCGTCCTTTGCCCGGTAGTTCATCGTGACCGGGTGCGACTTGATCGTGATGCCGCGCTCCTTCTCGAGGTCCATGGAGTCGAGGTACTGGTCGGTCATCACCCGTTGCTCGACCGAGTGCGTGTGTTCGAGCAGCCGGTCGGACAGCGTCGTCTTTCCGTGATCGACGTGGGCGATGATGCAGAAATTGCGTGTGAGCAGTTCGTCCATGTATCAGGCTGCCAGGTCGGCGAACTCAGCGAACGACTTCACAAGCCAGGCCTTGTCAGTGCGGCGCGCGAGGCCCGCGAGGACGCCGCCGGGCCCCAGTTCCCAGAATTCGGAGGCTCCCGCCGCCGCCGCGGAGCGCATGCAATCCTCCCAAAGGACCGGCGAGACGATCTGTCGCACCAGCGCCTCCTTGATGGCCATCGGGTCGGCGACCGGCCTGCCGGTCGTATTGGTGAAAAGGGTGAAGCGCGGGGCGACGAACGGCACGCCCGACAGGAAGGCCGAAAAAGCATCGCGGGCGGGCATCATCAGGCGGCTATGGTAGGCGCCGGCGACATTGAGGGGAATGACCTTTTTCATCCCCCGCTCCCTGGCCGCGGTCAGAGCCGATTCGATCCGGGCCTTTTCACCCGAAATGATGATCTGCCCCGGGGCATTGAAATTGGCCGCCTCGACATTGAATTCCAGGCAAAGGCCCCGGACCTTGTCGCGGTCCTCGCCGACAATCGCCGCCATCGTGCCGGTGCTCCGTTCGCAGGCCTCCTGCATCAACTTCCCGCGCTCGGCCACGATCCGAAGCCCCGTCGCAAAGTCGAATACGCCCGCCGCGGCGCATGCCGTCAGCTCCCCGAGGCTCAGGCCGAAAGCCATGGCAGGGTCCGCAACACCCTTCCCAAGTTCGCGCAAGGCCGCCAGAACGGCGATCCCGTGCACGTAAAGGGCGGGTTGGCAGACTTTGGTCTCCGTCAGGGCCGTTTCGGGGCCCTCAAAGGAAATCTTCGCGAGATCCCAGCCCAAAACGGAGTTGGCCTGGTCGTAGAGGGCCCTGGCGCCGGCTGACGAGGCGTAAAGCGATTTGCCCATGCCAACGCGCTGGGCACCCTGGCCTGCGAAAATGAATGCGAGCGACATGTCTGTTGAAACTTACCAGAAAAGCCCACGATGTCACCAAATCCAAGCCCCAATTCGATGAACGACCTCAGGCCTCCAGTATTGAAATGGCAGCCATTTCAATACTGGAGGCCTGAGGTCTTCCCCTTGCAGGCTGCAGATCGGGCAAACTGGCCCGCTGCATTCAAGCCTTGTGGATTGCCTTGGACGCCGGGGTGATATCTACTGAATAAGCCATCCATGAAGCCACGTCTCCTGACCGGCACGATCACCGCCCTCGTCACACCATTCCGAAACGGAAAGGTGGCCCATGACGATTTGCGCAAACTCGTGGAGTACCAGATCAAGGGCGGCATCGACGGCGTCGTTCCAGTCGGCACGACGGGCGAATCCCCCACCCTGACCCATGAGGAGCACATCGACGTCGTTCGCGCCGTCATCGCCTCCGTGCGGGGGCGTGTGCCCGTGATCGCGGGCACCGGCTCGAATTCGACGGCGGAGGCGGTCGGCCTGACCGCCCTCGCCCACGAGGCAGGCGCGGATGGCATGCTCGTCGTGGCGCCCTATTACAACAAGCCCAGCCCGGAGGGCCTTTTCCGCCATTTTGCGGCGATCGCCGAGGCGACCGACCGGCCCATCGTCCTTTACTCCATTCCGAGCCGTTGCGGGATCGAGATCGGCGTGCCCGTGGTCCAGCGCCTTCGCGCGAGGTACAGCCATGTCCGCTGGATCAAGGAAGCGGGCGGGAGCGTGGACCGCGTCGACCAGCTCAAGCAGGCGCTCGGATCGGACATCACTGTGCTCAGCGGAGACGATGTGCTCACCCTGCCCTTCATGGCGGCCGGCGCCGAAGGGGTGATCAGCGTTGTCTCAAACCTGCTCGTTCGCGAGGTCGGCAGCCTTGTGAAGCTGGCGCTCGAAAATGACTTCGCTGCGGCGGGCAGGATGCACCGGAAGCTGTACGCGGTGTTCAAGGCGATGTTCGTCGAACCCAACCCCGTCCCGATCAAGGCGGCGCTCGCCCGGGCGGGCATCATCGGCTCGGACGAGGTTCGCCTGCCCCTTTGCGAGATGAGCGCCCCGAATCGCGCGATCCTCGAGGGTGTCCTCGGAGCGCTGGGAAAGTGACACATCCCAAAATGCCGCTGACTCTCCTCCTGAACGGTTCAAAGGGCCGAATGGGGGCCGCCGTCACCGAAGCGGCCCGCGATCTTGGCGTGCTCATTGGAGCGGCCGTGGACGTCGGCGGCAATCCGGCCGCCTCGATCGGATCCTGCGACGTCATCGTGGATTTCAGCTCTCCGCAGGCCACCCGATCGCTTCTCGAACTGGCTGTCTTGCACAAGAAACCGATCGTCATCGGCACGACTGGGCACACGGCCGGGGAGCGGAAGGCCCTCCTGCCGATCGCCTCGCGCGTACCCTGTGTCTGGGCGGGCAATTTCTCGGTCGGAGTCAACCTGCTTTTCGCCCTCAGCCGGCAGGCGGCGCGCATCCTCGGTGCGGATTACGACGCCGAGGTCGTCGAAATGCACCACCGATTCAAGAAGGACGCACCCAGCGGCACCGCGGCGCGCCTTCTCGAGATCATCCTCGAGGAACGCAAGCTTGGGCCCGGAGCGCTGCGGCACGGCCGCCAGGGGCTGACCGGGGAGCGCACAAAGGCCGAGGTGGGCGTCCATTCCCTGCGCGGCGGGGACGTCGTCGGCGACCACACCGTCATATTCGCGGGCCCCGGGGAGAGGTTCGAGCTTTCCCACAAGGCTTCCGACCGGGCCATCTTCGCCCGGGGAGCCGTGCGCGCGGCGCAATGGTTGGTCGGCCGGCAGGCCGGCGTCTACGACATGCAGGACGTGCTCGGGCTTAACGCGGCCTCTCCGGGCGGCGCCGAGGCGTGATCACCTCCATCCAGGGCAACTTGGCGAGCGCCTCGCCGCTGCAGGCCGTGGTGGAACTGAATGGCTTCGGCTACGAGGTGAACATCCCAATCACGACCTCGGAACGGCTCCCTCCCGCCGGCTCGCCGGTCAAGCTGCACACCCACGTCGTGTACCGCGAAGACGCCCAGACCCTCTACGGATTCGCGACCGCGGCGGAGCGGGATTTCTTCCGGCTCATGATCGAGCGGGTGACCGGCGTCGGGCCCAAGGTGGCGCTTGGAATCATGAGCCGGCTGTCCCTGCCGCTGCTTGAGGGCGCGATCCGGGCAGGCGACGTCGGGACCCTTTCCAAATGCCCCGGCATAGGCAAGAAGACGGCGGAACGCCTGGTCATCGAGCTGAAGAGCCTTGTCGGCGGCCCGGAAACGGGCCACTTGCCGACGGGGGCAGACAGCCCTGGAGAGGACGCCCATCGCGATGCCGTGTCGGCCCTCGTGGCCCTGGGCTACAAGGCCCAGGACGCCGACCAGGCGGTCCGCCGGGCCAGCCTCGCGCTCGGTCCCTCAGCCGACACCGAGGCCCTGATTAAGAAGGCCCTCGGCGGCTGAGCCGCCGCAGGGCGGCAGCCCGGGAATCCCGATTCTAGCGCTGGAAGCGGAACGCCACCGTCTCGGCGGGCTCCTGTTCGTCGGATGCCCGGCTTTCTTCGCGAATGTCGGTGCTCAGAAATGCTGCGTTTGGCTTGAAGTTGACCTCAGCCGCGGAGACCGGCTGGACCGACCCCATTTGGAGCTGGGCAATCCAGGCCAGCGAGGCGACCTGGCCCTGGCCGGCGGCCGTCATGAGCCCCTCTGCGGCGGGCGCGCCCGAATTCAGGCTGAAGTCGCGCACGGAAAGCGCCGGGACGAGCTGGCGCTGGTAATTGCCGGGCGCGATAGTGGTCAACTCCGAGCGCTCCTGCACCGGAGCCTGCGGGACGGCATGCGCGGCCGGGGCCGGCGCGGAGACAGGGCTGCGGACGGCAAGAACGACTGCGACGCAGGCCGCCAGGGCAAGCCCCGATGCCGGGATGAGCGCCGCCCAACGCCGCGCCGCGCGAGGGACTCGAACCGGCCTGGCCCCAGCCACGGGCTTTTGGAATCGGTCCGCCAATAGCGTGCATGCCTTCTGCATGCTGCAGTATTGCCTGTAGATCGCGTGGCGCGCCGAGTCGGCCGCAACCTCGGCCTCCAGCCGTTTCGCGTCCTCGGCGCCGATCTCGTGATCGACGTAGAGGTTGAGCAGTTCGATGAATTCGGATTCTTTCATTTGAAGTCCTCTCCCAAACGCGAACGCAGGCTTTCGCGAGCCCGGGCGATGCGGCTCTTCACCGTCCCGATCGAGATGCCGAGAATGGCGGCGATCTCCTCGTACGATAGGTTCCTGACGTTGCGCAGTATGAGAATCTCCCGGTGCTTGGTTCCAAGTTTCTCCATGCCGTTGCCTATGCGAGCGACAAATTCCTGTGTCACAGTGATATCATCCGGCGTTTCGACTTCAGCCGGTATGACGTCGGCCAGTGTTGCGTCGTTGTCCGCGCCGAGCGGAGCATCGATCGAAACGGACTTGTCCCGCTTGCGCCGCCACCAGTACCAGTAGCGGTTGCGTGCGAGGTTGGTTGCAATCTGGTAAAGCCAGGTTGAAAAGGCGGAATCACCCCTGAAGTTGGCCAGGCCCCGGTGGGCCCGGATA
>Ga0302320_10017085_pt1 | contig 14759 bp, 21 predicted proteins | sample Bog_T0_3_FD_202130 | JGI IMG/M metagenome (GOLD analysis project Ga0302320, IMG submission 202130) | Peat permafrost microbial communities from Stordalen Mire near Abisko, Sweden - Bog_T0_3 | ecosystem: Environmental > Terrestrial > Soil > Wetlands > Peat | place: Sweden: Abisko, Stordalen Mire...
CCGACCAGGATTGCCCGTTCCCGCGCAGCCATGTGCTGGGGCGTGGCCTAATTCTCCGCGGGTTCCGGGTGAACGGGCGCTCCGGGCGTGGACCCGCCCGATACGCCCAGCGGCGCCGCTTGCGCACTGGCGCTATACGTATGGGAAGATTTCTGGGTAACGACGGTGGAAACCGCGTGTTTGAAAATCAATTGTTCCTGATTATTGGTTTCGAGCACCAGAGAGTATTTGTCGAAACTCTTGATGCGTCCGGAGAGCTTCACGCCGCTCATGAGGTATATGGTCAGAACCACTTTATCCTTGCGGGCGTTGTTTAAGAAGCTATCTTGGATATTCTGCGCTGGCTTATCCATGGTGTCCCCCAAACCCTTTCGGGAAGCAAAACAGGTGATACGAACAGCCTTCGTATTGTACCCCGATTCACCTGCCGATAGTGGACTTGTACGGACAAAGCAAGGCGCGATGGGGGGCGCTCACTTGCCCATCGCCCAGGCGGATTGGGGTTTGCTTACTCCTCTTCGTGGTCGTGGACTTCGGCCGTTGGGGACGCGTTGGTCAATGCCGCCAGTTCCTCGCGGCGTAGCGCGCGGGTCTTGATCGGTATCTTTGGATCGGAGGTCAGGGCATCACAGTGGAATTCCTGGGCGCCGGCCAGTTCCCGTTCCAGATTGAAATCCGGCAATCCTTTGAGCGCCGGCACCTGCGCCACGCCGTGCTCGTTCACAACGCACTCCATGCCGTTAGCCAGGGAAAAACGAATCCTGGAATGCTGCCGGATAGCCAGCTTGCGCAGATCGCCCAGCTTCATCGGTCGGCTTCCTGATACTCCACCATATCGCCTTCGGCGATGCGGGTGGCGATCAGTTCCTGACAGGTCACGCAGAAGCGGGCCCACGGCACGGCATCCAATCGCTTCGCCGAGATGGGCTCCTCACACTCCATGCAGATGCCATAGGTATCCTGATCGAGGCGGTGTAACGCATCCGCGATCTCGCGCAGCAGCTTCATGTCGATGGTGTTGCGGTTCAGGAAAATCCATTCCTCGTGATGTTGCTGGCTCAGGTCGCCTTCGTCCGAAGGCACGTCCAGCCGGGCTACCACTTGGGCCGCCTTTTGGGCGGACATGCTGTGACGGACTTCCTCCGCTTTGCTTTCCAACATTTTGCGATAGTTTGCGGGTTTGAGTTTCTGTCCGTTTTTCATATTCATATTCATTTCTCTTAAGATGGCCGATCCGAGGGATCAGAAGGATATGACGCACACGCGGCGCCAAAAGTTGCAGATCCTGATATAGGGAAGAAGCGGCGCGGCCAGAAAAGTATAGCTGGATGCGATTTCGAAAGTCAACCCGCTCATGGTTCTCGCTCATGGTTCTTGGGTGCTCAACCGTTTTTGGGAGAAACCGCGGCAAAAAGGAAAACGACTTTCCACCGCCGAGAGGACCCCTAACAGGGGTACCCCGACGCAGAGTTACGACAAAAGCCAAAATACAAAGGAATTTGCGGGGCGGCGGATGGCGGGCCTCTCCCGAGTTGGCGCGCGGAGGAGGCAGAGGGCGCAGAGAAAAGCGGTCATCCCGCTGAGGACGGCCCGCTTCCCCAAAGTCGGTTAAGCACCCCTGGTTCTTTACAGAACTTTACGAGCGCGTGACAAATCGTTAGGATCTGCCGATTCTTTACTTGGCCTTCTCGATCGCCGCGATCAACTCCGGCACCACCTGGAACAGATCGCCCACGATGCCATAATCGGCCACCTCGAAAATGGGCGCTTCGGCGTCTTTGTTAATCGCCACCACAATGCGCGACCCTTTCATGCCCACCAGGTGTTGGATCGCGCCCGAGATTCCCACGGCGACATACAGTTTGGGAGCCACGGTCTGGCCGGAACTGCCCACCTGGCGTTCCATGGGAAGCCAGCCGGCATCGCAAATGGGCCGCGAGGCCGCCAGTTCGCCGCCTAAAGCATCGGCCAGTTTCCGCACCAGCGCGATATTGTCGGCTTCCTTGATTCCCCGCCCCACGGAAACGATGATCTCCGCCGCGGTCAGATCCACGGCGCGCTGCGATTCGCGAAATAGCTCTCGAGGTGCGGTGCGAATCTGCGCGGCCGCGATCGACGGCCGGATTACTTCGACCGGCGCCGTCCCGCCGACCACCTGGTCGGCCCGGTACGCCCCCGCCTGCAGCGACGCGAAGTGAGGGCCATCCCCGGCGAAGCGCACATCGGCGTTCACTTTGCCCTGGAAGAGCTGTCTCACCAAAATCAGCCGGCCGTTGTCGATGCGATGCGCAATGGCATCGCTGACCGCCACGCCATGAAACGAAGTGGCCAGCTTGGGCAGAAAGTCGCGCACCTGGTAGCTGTGCGGAAAGAGAACGAATTCCGGATGGACCAGGTCGATGGCTTGCGCCAGCGCCAGGCAATAAGCGTCCGGCGTATAGTTTTCGAGGAGATCCTGTTCGATGGCGTAGACTTTGTCGAGTTGCTTCGACGCCAGTTCCCCCGCCAGATTCTCAATGCCGTGGCCCAAAACTGCCGCGCCGGCAGTGGTACCGAGTTCGCGGGCCATTTGCTGCGCCGCCGCCAGCGTCTCGAACGACATGCGGTTCCACTGCCCCGCTCTTTGTTCCAGAACTGCCAGGATACTCATAGGACGCGCGCCTCGAATTTCAACTTCTCCACCAATTGCGCCGCCGCTTCCTTCGGGCTGCCTTCGAAGAGCTGCGTGTGTTTGCTGCGTTCCGGCAGATAGACTCGTTCCAGCACCACGCGGGCCTCGCCGGCAGCCACCCCCAAGCTTTCGGCGGTGACATGGCGGACCTCCTTGGTCTTGGCTTTCTTGATCCCCATCAGGGTGGCGTAGCGTAGCTTGCTGATGCCCGATTGAATGGTGAGCACGGCGGGAAGCGGCATATCCACATGCTGGAACCAGCCGTCTTCCAACTCCCGTTTCACGCGGATGCCGCCCTCGTTTTTTTCCACTTGCATGATGAGGGTTGCGTGGGGCATGCCCAGCAACTCGGCCAGAATCACGCCGGTCTGCCCATACCCCAGGTCGTCGGATTGCAGGCCCGTCAGGATGAGATCCGCGCCCTCGCTCTTCAGCGCCGCGGCCAGCAATTGCGCGGCGGCCAGCGGGTCGAAGGCGGCCATGTCTTCTTCCAGGTGGATGGCGCGGTCGGCGCCTTTGGCGAGCGCTTCGCGGATGGTCTGCGCCGCGCGAGCAGGCCCGCCGCATAGGGCGACTACTTCGCCGCCGTGCTTTTCTTTGAACTGCAGCCCGGCCTCCAGGGCATAGGCGTCCGGCTCGTTGATTTCGTAGGAGAGATCCGCCTCATCGATCCACTTCCCCGAGGCGGCGATGCGCAACTGCGAATCGCGCGCGGGAACCTGCTTGATGGCAACCACGATTTTCATAATTACCCTTTTTCGGAACAGAGCATAGCAGGCGGCGCCGCGCGCCCCACCGTGGTAATTCCTAAGCCCGCTATTCCCGGTATTTCTTGAAAATCAGGCACCCGTTGGTCCCTCCGAAGCCGAAGCTGTTGGAGAGGGCATACTCGATCTTCATGGGCCGGGCGTGGAGCGGCACGTAATCCAGGTCGCAGGCTACATCGGGATTCTCGTGATTGACCGTCGGGGGCGCAATCTGATCGCGGATGGCCATCACGGTGATGCCGGCCTCGATGCCGCCGGCGCCGCCCAGAAGATGCCCGGTCATCGATTTGGTGGAACTCACCGCGACTTTATACGCATGCTCGCCGAAAGCGCGCTTAATGGCCGCTGTCTCGGCGCGGTCGCCCACTTCGGTGGAGGTGCCGTGGGCGTTGATGTAATCCACTTGATGCGGTTCGATGCCGGCGTCGCGCATGGCATTGCGCATCACGCGGAAAGCGCCGTCGCCGTCGTCCGGCGGAGCGGTCACGTGAAACGCATCGGCGCTCATGCCGTATCCGGCAATTTCCGCCAGGATATTGGCGCCGCGGTTGCGCGCCATTTCCAGTTCTTCCAATACCAGAATGCCGGCCCCTTCGCCCACCACAAAGCCATCGCGATCCTTATCCCAGGGGCGCGATGCCCGTTGCGGTTCCGCATTGCGCGTGGAAAGCGCGCGCATGGCGGCAAATCCGCCGATTCCCATGGGCGTCACGGCGGCTTCCGTGCCACCGCAGATCATGGCGTCGGCGTCGCCGCGTTGAATCATGCGGTACGAATCCCCAATGGAATGCGCACTGGTGGTGCAGGCCGTAGCGGTGGCCGAATTCGGACCTTTGGCGCCGCTGCGAATGGAAACGTAGCCTGCCGCCAGGTTGATGATAGTTGCCGGAATGAAAAACGGCGAGATGCGCCGCGGGCCATGTTCCAGCAGGGTCTTGTGTTCCCGTTCGATCACCTCGAACCCGCCGATCCCACTGCCGATGTAGACACCCACCTGCTCGGCGATCTCCGGAGTCACCTTCAATCCGGACCCCTGCAAGGCGAAATCCGCCGCCGCCACGGCGAAGTGGATGAATCGCCCCATCTTCTTGATTTCTTTTTTCTCGATGTAATTGGAGGGATCGAACCCCTTCACTTCTCCGGCGATCCGGCAGGAGAAGGCTGTTGCATCGAACTGCGTGATGGGGCCAATGCCAGATTTCCCCGCGCGGATCGCCTCCCAGGATGCATCGGTGCCGATGCCCAGCGGCGTCAGCAGACCGACGCCTGTCACTACCACTCTTCGCGTCAAAACGACTCCCCCTGATGAGAAAAGCGGCTTATTTCTTGGATGTCTTATTCTCGATGTATTCTACGGCGTCCTTGACGGTGGTGATTTTTTCGGCGTCTTCGTCGGGGATCTCCAATTCGAACGCCTCTTCAAACGCCATTACCAGTTCGACGATATCCAGCGAATCGGCACCCAGGTCGTCAACGAACGACGCGTTGCTGTCCACCTGGCTCTCATCGACGCCGAGCTGCTCGACAATGATCTGCTTCACCTTCTGCTCAACTGCCATGAATCCTCCTGGGATATTTGCGAACGCGTTGATTTTAGCTACCTTTGCGCAGTTTTCGCAACTGATTCGACAAACCGGCACCACACCCGCACACCGGGCCTGAAACGCAACCGCGTCCGGAACTCACCATTCTGACACGAAACAGCCTGAAAAGGGTTGACGGGGAGGCTTCTGGACGCAAAAACGGCGCAGTAGGGCCGGCGCACTGCAAATAGCGACTTTTCGGTAACAACGCAATTCCCGTGGAAATCTCACTTTATCCCCCGTTAGGTTGCCCCTGGACTATGCCTGGCTTGTCTTTCCCTCCCATCCGGGGTATAGATAGGTGGTCTTTATTCTGTAGAGACTAGGTTGGTTCGCGAATGCGCATGTCATGCAGTTGCTTGATTTGGGCCACAATCGCCCTGGCAGGTTTGGGGATCGCTTGCGGCCAGAAGCCGACGCCATCTCCGCAGACGGGTGCTACGAACTCAACCGCGGCAACGAGTAGCCTGTCCGCCGCAGCCAGCGCCACTCGCAAGGAGTACGTCACCGACCCCTCGCTGAACAACATGAACGCGGCGGAGTTCATCGTTCCCGCGAAATGGCACTTACAGGCCACGTTGGCCCAGGGCGGCAACTGCATCACCACGCCCTTTCTGGTCTTCCGCGGTACCAGCCCGGATGGCCTGGCCTTCTTCGAACAAATGCCCGGCCTCGGTTGGGTCTGGGGTACGGGCCAGGCGCCCAACCCGAATCAGAGCGACTGCCTTCCCCTGAAGCAGGCGATGGGCGCGCAGGATTTCCTTAAGTACATTTCCGCCACACTCCAGGTCGAGTACCTCGCCGACGAGCGATTGCCGGCCGATACGCTCGCGGCGGCCCGGAAGAGTGAAACCGACGTCGCGGCTCTCTATGCTCCGCAGTATGCCGCCATGCACATCACGCCTCCGAAGACTACCAGGGAACTGGCGCGCGCGACCGTCCGCTACCGGAACGGCACCTTCGTCATGAGGGGCCGGCTCGATACGGCGATTAATTGCAGCGAGACACAGAGGCGGATACCCACGATGAGGGGGGAGCCGCAGACTATCACCGAGGACCGGTGTACCGCTTTCGTCGATTTCAGCGCCGCCCCGGAGAGCCAGTACCAGGCCACCGTCAACATGCTGGACGCCCGCAACATTGGCCCAACCATGCTTCCTGCATGGCAGCAGGCCTGGCTAGACAGGAGCAGGCAGCAGACGGCGCAGGCCATTGACCGCATGAATACGACATTTGCGGAGCAGCGCGAGGCCGGCGGCCGGCAGTTCGCCCACGACCAGGGGGTGCGCCAACAGATGCATGAGGAGTTTCTTTCCACCATGCAGCGTGGCACGGACATGTCCATGAACCGGGCGGCGCAGGTTGCCAACTCCAACCACACTATCGCGTCCGACTGGGTGGACTACTCGCTCAATCAGCAGACCGTCCGCGACCCGAATACCGGGCAAATCAATAAGGTTTCGAGCGCGAACAGTTATACGTGGACCGACAACTCCGGCAAGACCAGCTTCCAGACCAACGACCCCAATGCCAATCCTAACGGTACTTTGCAGGGGAACTGGACCCGCCGGCAGCAAGTCCACGGCGACGGTACCATCAAGTAGTGCCCTAAGCCCAAAAGAACCACGGTGGATATTCGTCTGACGCTCGCAGCCGTTCTGGCAATTACCGTTTCTATCGCTACCCCCGCTTTCGCGGCGGAGCAAGAAATTCAGGGTGGCGGCCAGAATCTTGCCGCCTGCGGGGGCTCGGGATCCGCGGAGTTGCGACGGTCCGGGGACGACCATCGGATTCCTCCCGAATGCCTCCCCGGACGCACTGGCAACGTGGTGGCGGAACGCGCTTTGGCGCAGACCGGGCTGGCAATTGGACTGGCGTCTACGGTGTTGCAGAGCCAACTCCAGATTCTCATTGCGGCGCTGGGCCAGGTCGGCTCCTGCACCACACTCACGGGAGGCGGCAGCGTCCTTTCGAATGCCGCCGGGACCGTGGTGACGGTATATTACGATACCGGCTGCAACCAGCCGTATATCGTCGCCAACCCCCTGACCATTGCAGCCAGTTCCGACGGCAGTTCGTTTGCCGTCGCGGAGACCGCCACGTATCACGGCCTCAACGGGACGGATATCGGAGCTATGACGATCGACGAGACGGCCCACGCCGACGACTCGGGCCAGTTGAACGTTTATGGTCTGGGTATATTCATACCGGTCAGCGGCGCACGAATCCCGGTCCAGTTGGGTCTTTATTGCGGCTTCGCCACGGCGACCACGGCGCTGTGTGCGGGCGGTATCGCGCAGGATTTCCCGGCGCTCGGCGTGGCCATCGGCGCCGTGACGCCCCTTACACTTACGGTGGCAAGCGGCACGGCCACGGGTCCCGTGACTTTTACGGGCGGCGGATCAACGGTCAGCGGACCCACCGGCTCACTCACCCTGACCAACCCGTCGCCGAATTCGCTGGTCATCCGCGGCGGCACGGTTTATACATCCACTGCATCGAACGGCGGCGCCGCCGCCTTTGCCCTCTTTCCACCGACGCCGACCGCGTGGTCGCTCAACGATACGGCCCATGATCGGCAATTCCAAATCTCCGTGGTCGACAACACCGCCCGCAACCTGACATTTACCATCACCACACTGAGAGGGGGTAAACCGTTGGCCAAGGGCGCTCTCGACCAGTCCGGCTCGGGAACCATCACATATTCCGATGGCACTACTGCCGTGATCACCAATTGGACCCTGGCGGACTGAGAGATACGAACGGGATCTGACTTCTTGCCTTGGTGGGGCCTGCACCGCCAACGAAGCCCCCCGCACCGCATTTCTCCGCGCTCTCTGCTTCCTCCGCGCCCTACCTCGCTGCAGACACGGCGCTCTCCAGCACCAAACTCCTGGTTATTCCTTTTGTGCTCCTCGGCGTCTCGGCGTCTCTGCGGTGAATATTCTTCCCGAGTCCGCGCGGCCCTCACACCGCTTTTCTCCGCGCTCTCTGCCTCCTCTGCGCCCTACCTCGCCGCAGACACGGCGCTCTCCGGCACCAAAATCCCGGTTATTCCTATTTTCCGCCGCCCCACCCACCAGTACACCAAGGCGTTGATTGCTTCCATCCCGACACTTCCGGTGGACCTGGCGGCAAGCTAAAGCATGCCCCACCACTGAGGATTTTTGTGCTCCTCCGCGTCTCTGCGTCTCTGCGGTGAATATTCTTCCCGAGTCTGCTATTATGTAGTAGATTCATTGTGGTACTACGGCCCGATATCCTTACCCCCATTTCGTCGGCAGTCTATACCCCCAGCAATCCATCCGAGGAGTAAAGCGTAGAAACTCTATGGCTTCCAATACCTATAATCAGGGCGCCCAGGTCGAACATCAGAAATTCGGTTTGGGAACGGTTCTGTCCAGCAGCGAGGATCGCATCGAGATCAAGTTTGACGATCACGGTGTAAAGAAGTTCGTTACCACCATGGTGATGAGCAGTCTGAAGAAAAGCGACCGCCAGCCCCCGACTGAAAAGAAGGGCGCGCGCAAGAAAAAGGTTGTTCCGGTCGCGGCAGTCTGACCGGTACCACAAAATAGAGGATATTTTCGTTGAACGCCAGCCAAAAGCGATTGTTTGAAGAGGCTCGGAAGCGTAATCCGAACCTCAAAATGCCATCCGATGCCAAACCGGCGACGGAATTGACAGAAGACGACCTCGCCTTGATCAAGCAGGGAGTGGGGGACAAGAGCAGCCGGCCCGCTTCGGCTTCGTCCGAATCGGGCGAATCCGCCGGAGAGTTGCCTTCCGGGGAACAGTCGGGCGCCGTAGTCACTTATTTCGAAGCCAAAGGCTTCGGATTCCTTCGCCCCGATGACGGCGGACGGGATATCTTTTTCCACGTTTCGCGCCTGGTGGAAGGCCTGGCCACCGATCTGCGACCCGGCACGCGCGTCCTCTATGAATTGGGAATGGACCGCACCGGGAAAATGGCGGCGAGCAGCATTCGCATCGCGCCCGCCACTCCTCCGGCATAACCATGTTTGACAATCTCTCGGAAAAACTGCAGCGGGTGTTTAAGAACCTGCGCGGCGAAGGTAAGCTCTCGGCCGAGAATATGGAGAGCGCCCTGCGCGAAATTCGCCTCGCGCTGCTCGAAGCCGACGTCAATTTCCGGGTCGTCAAACAGCTCATTGAAAACATCAAGCAGAAGGCCATGGGCGAGGAAGTGCTGGCCGCGCTCTCGCCCTCCCAGCAGGTCATCAAGATCGTTCACGAAGAACTGATCAAGATCCTGGGCAGCCACGAATCCAAGCTGCGTTTCGCCAACGACCCGCCTAGCGTTTTCCTCATCGTCGGGCTACAGGGCTCCGGCAAAACCACCTCCACCGGCAAACTGGCGCGCTGGCTCTCGCGCAATGGCCACCGCCCCATGTTGGTCTCGGTAGACGTGTACCGCCCGGCGGCCCGGGAGCAACTGCGGGTCATCGCCCGCGAGATCGGCCAGTCCATTTACGAAGGCGCCGCGGATGAAAAGTTGCCGCTCGAGCTGGCGCGTTCGGCCCGCCGCGAAGCCGTCAACAACGGGCGCGACGTGTTGCTGGTGGATACCGCCGGCCGCCTGCATATCGATGACGATCTCATGGGCGAGTTGCAACAACTGAAAGAACAGCTCAACCCCGTCGAAATCCTCTTTGTGGCCGACGCCATGACCGGCCAGGACGCCGTCAAATCGGCCGACGAGTTCCATAAACGGCTGGGAATCACCGGCGTGATTCTCACCAAGATGGATGGCGACGCCCGCGGGGGCGCGGCCCTTTCGATCCGCAACGTAACCGGGCAGCCCCTGAAGTTCGTGGGCGTGGGCGAGAAGTTCGATGCGCTGGAACCCTTCCATCCCGACCGCGCCGCCAACCGCATCCTCGGCATGGGCGACATTCTCTCGTTTATCGAGAAGGCCAGCGAGCAGCTCGACCAGAAGAAAGCCGTCGAAATGCAGCGCAAGCTCATCGACAATGAGTTTACGCTCGAGGATTTCCGCGACCAGTTGCGGCAGATTCGCAAACTGGGTCCCTTGAGCGGACTGCTCGACATGATGCCCAAGGTGGGCATGCTCAAGGAATTGAAAGACGTCAAGGTCGACGATAAAGAGATCAATCGCGTGGTGGCCATCATCGATTCCATGACCCACAAGGAACGCGACAATCACATGATCGTCAACGGCAGCCGCCGCCGGCGCATCGCCAAAGGCAGCGGCACGTCCGTGCAGGAAGTTAACCAGTTGCTAAAGCAGTACGCGCAGGCTCGCAAGATGATGAAGTCGCTATCGGGCGGCTTCATGGGCCGGAAATTGGGTAAGATGAAGATGCCGCCCGGTTTTCCGTTCGGGGGGTAGTGCGGCGCCCCTGCTTGGCAGACTCACGCGAAGAATGCGCGTCTGCTTCACTCAAATTTATGTGGGAGTTTAGATGTTAATGATTCGCCTGGCGCGGTTTGGCGCCAAAAAGAAACCGTTTTATCGCGTAGTTGTGATCGAAAAGGAACGCGCCCGCAACGGCCGCAGCCTGGAAGTGGTGGGGCACTACAATCCGCTTTCGCACCCTGCCCAGGTGGTATTGAAGCACGACCGGATCGAACATTGGTCCAAGAAAGGCGCGTGCCTGTCCGATACCGTGAAGCGACTTGTGGCGAAGAACCCGGCCGCCGCGCCTCCAGCCGCTGTTTAAGGGCTTTAAGTGTAATGAATAGAACCGCCGAGCGACTTGTAACATAGGCGGGAACCTTATGTCGCAACCCCGGTTCGCGTTACCATGACAGATGGGAGGCCGGGTGTGAAACAACTTATTGAAGATATCGCGAAGGCTCTGGTTGATATCCCGGACGATGTCTCGGTCCGCGAGGTCTTGGGGGAGCAGGTTACGGTGCTGGAATTGAAAGTGGCGCCCAGCGATCTTGGAAAAGTGATCGGTAAGCAAGGGCGAACGGCGCGTTCCATCCGCACCATCCTGGGTGCGGCCGGCATGAAATTGAACCGCCGCTTCACGCTGGAAATTCTGGAGTGAGCTCGCCTGCGGACGGTTGGATTGCCATCGCCGTCCTCGGCAGGACTCGGGGGAATCGCGGCGAGATCACGGCCTTTCCGTTGAGCGGAAAGCCGGAACGCTACCAGGCCCTGGCGGAAGTTTTTCTGTTCGGCTCCGGGCAGCGCTACGAGGTGGAATCCACCTGGTTTCACAACGCCACTCTGATCTTCAAGTTCCGCGGTGTAGATACCATTTCCGATGCCCAACTGCTCTCCGGCGCGGAAGTGCGCGTTCCCATGAACCAGCGCACTCCGCTCGACGCGGGAGAATTCTTCCAGGAAGACTTGCTGGGTTGCCAGGTACTGGACCGGGTTACCGGTCAACCTTTGGGTACGGTCTCGGGCTGGGAAGATTCCGGCGGGTCCGGGCAGTTGGTGGTGGATGGCTCCTGGTTGATTCCCTTCGCGCGGTCTATCTGCGTGGAGATCGATCCGGCGGCCAAGCGTATTGTGGTGCAGTTACCCGAGGGCCTGAAGGAATTGAACCGTCCGTGATTTTCCATGTATTGACCATCTTCCCCGAGTTCTTCGTGGGACCCTTTGCGCATGGCGTAGTGAAACGCGCTCAGGACACGGGAATTCTGGACATCCGCATCCACAACCTGCGCGACTGGACCTTCGACCGTCACAAGACCGTGGACGACCGTCCGTTCGGCGGCGGCGAAGGAATGGTGCTCAAAGCCGAGCCTATTTTCCTGGCCGTGGAATCTATCTGGCCGCTGCGCGCGCCGGGCCAGAAGGTGGCGCTACTTTCCGCGCAAGGCACGGTGTTCAACCAAGCCATGGCGAATCGGTTGCGCGACGAGGCCGAGTTGCTGTTGATCTGCGGCCGGTACGAAGGCGTGGATGAGCGTGTGGCATCGCACCTGGCGGATTATGAACTCTCCATCGGCGATTACGTTTTGAGCGGCGGCGAACTGGCGGCCGCGGTGGTGATCGATGCCGTAGCGCGCTTGCTGCCCGGGGTGCTGGGCAACGAAAGCTCCGCGACCTTCGAGTCCTTTCAGGAGACGGGCCATGCCCAGGGCGTGCTCGATTGTCCGCACTGGACCCGTCCGGCGGATTTCCGCGGCTGGAAAGCCCCGGATGTATTGCTAAACGGCAACCACGAGGAGATCCGCAAATTTCGCCGCCAGACCGCGCTGGAAAAGACCGGCAGACTGCGCCCGGACCTGCTGCCATAGCAAGACCGCTCCCCGCCGTCGTACAGAGCCGCGACCGGAGGAAGCCGTAGGAAGCGGTCCGCGCGGACGAGTGCCTAACCGACTTGGGGAAGCGGGCCGGCTGCCAGCTCTTCTCTGCGCCCTCTGCCTCCTCTGCACGCCAACTCGGGAGAGGCGCGCCACTTGCCCAGCAAACTCCTTTGTGTTTTGTCTTTCGTTCTAACTCTGCGTCGGGGTACCCCTGTTAGGGGTCCTCTCGGCGGTGAAGAATTGTTTTCCTTCTTGCTGCGGTTTCCCCTCAAAACGGTTACGCACGCACCGCGCGGTAAAGCGCGAAGCCCGCCACTCGTATATGATAGAAGTTCAAGGAAATTTTCATGCAGAACGCGTTGTTGACGAAATTCATTAACAAAAACAAGCGGGCCGTAGCGGTCCCCACCTTCCGGCCTGGCGATACCATCCGGGTCCACGTCAAAATTAAGGAAGGCGACAAAGAGCGTCTTCAGGCCTTTGAGGGCACTGTGATCGCCCGCAATAACACCGGCTTGGGTGAGACCATCACCGTCCGCAAGGTTAGTTTCGGTCAGGGCGTGGAGCGCATCTTTCCGGTACATGCCAAGGTGGTTGACCACATCGATGTGGTCCGCACCGGTCGCGTGCGCCGCGCCAAGCTCTACTACTTGCGCGGTTTGAAGGGCAAAGCTGCGCGTCTCCGCGAGCGCACCTAAGCCGCGCTCGAACTCATGCGGCCCGAAGTGGCGGGTGGCAAATTCCGCTGTCTGGCAACCATGGAGCGAGAACTGTGCGCGCGCGGGTTCCACGCCGTCGCCGGCGTGGACGAAGTGGGCCGCGGCTGCCTCTTTGGCCCGGTAATGGCGGCTGCCGTCATCCTCTCGCCCGATCGGCCGGTGCGCGGTCTGAACGACAGTAAACTCCTCGATCCGGAACGGCGCGAAGTGTTGGCGGAACGCATCCGCGAACGTGCCGTGGCTTGGGCAGTGGCAGCCGTGGATGCCGCCACCATCGACGCCATCAACATCTACCAGGCTTCGCGCCTGGCCATGCGCCGCGCCGTCAGCCTGCTGCAACCCGCCCCCGATTTTCTGCTCATCGACGCCGTTCCCATCGATCTTCCCATGCCCCAGCGTTCGCTCATCAAGGGGGACGCGCGCTGCCATGCCATCGCCGCGGCTTCCATCGTGGCTAAAGTCTATCGCGATGCCTGTATGCGCGTGTGGGACGAAGTATTCCCGCAATACGGCCTGGCCTCGCACAAAGGGTATTCCACTCCCGAGCACTGCCTGGCCCTCCGCCAATTCGGCATCACGCCGCTGCATCGTCTGAGCTTCGAACCGGTGCGCGCCTGTTCGCGGTTCCCGCTGACCTACAACCCACAGATGGAGTTGTTCGAAACGGTGGGCGCCGCATGATGTTCAGCGAACCGCTTCCCGAAGAAACACCTACCCAGGCGGTCCCCGGAGAGCCCGCCGTCGTGCAGCCTCCGCCACCGCCGGAATACCGCTGGTATCACAAATTCTGGGCTGTGCTGTTAATCACATTCTGTCTCGACATCGGGCTCTTCCTGCTGATTTTCCCCTGGACCGATGGCTGGGACAACTTCCTCGGCTTCGCTCATCGCTGGCGTCAGTATTGCGACACAATGTACATGCGGGGCGCGATCAGCGGGGTCGGCGTGGTGAACCTGTACATCTCCCTGGGCGAAGTCTTCCGGCTGCGGCGATTTTCCAAGCGCTAGCCTCCCCGTCAGGCTCATAATAGATGCAGGAGCGTTCTATGCGTTTCGCCATCCTGGCCCTCTCCATTTCCGTTCTCTCCGCAGCCACCGAAATTCCGCAAGGCAGCCATGCGCTCCTGCGCCTGGTGAACTCCATCAGCACGCGCACCGCCCGCGAAGGCGATTACGTTTACCTGCGAACCGCTTCGCCCATCGCCGCCGACGGCCGCATTGTGGTGCCCGAAGGCAGCTACGTGCAAGGGGTTGTTACGCATTCCCTGCGCAGCGGCCGCGTCAAGGGCAAAGCGGAGCTGGCCATTCGCATCGACACCTTGACGCTGCCCAGCGGCCAGGTGATCAAGCTGTCGCCGCCGCATCTCAGCTCGGTCGATTCCGACGGCACCGAACAGAAGGTCAACACCAGCGAGAACGATATCAAGCAGGGGAGCAGCCACGGCGCCGACGCGGTTCGCGTAGCCGACCTTTCCGGGACCGGCGCAGCCATCGGCGGCTTGGCTACGCGCACTTGGACTGGCGCCGGGATCGGCGCCGGAGCCGGCGCGGGTGTCGGGCTGGCCACCGTCCTGTTGTCGCGCGGGAAAGAAGTGGAGCTGCACCAGGGCTCCACCATCGATGTCGTCTTCGATCGCGCCGTCCCGGTGGAGTAAACGACAGGTCCGCGCAACCGGCATGGCTAAACCACGTCCTTCCCGGCGGACCGCCCAACCCCAAATCACGTCGCCGGCGGGCCTTTCCCGTTGGTTCCCGGTCATTGCCGC
>Ga0302320_10017091_pt1 | contig 14756 bp, 10 predicted proteins | sample Bog_T0_3_FD_202130 | JGI IMG/M metagenome (GOLD analysis project Ga0302320, IMG submission 202130) | Peat permafrost microbial communities from Stordalen Mire near Abisko, Sweden - Bog_T0_3 | ecosystem: Environmental > Terrestrial > Soil > Wetlands > Peat | place: Sweden: Abisko, Stordalen Mire...
GCAGGCGCCGATCTTGCTGCGCGCTCCGAGCCGCGGCCGGCCGAGTCACGATGAGTTCCCGGCTCGCAGAACTCCTGGCGATCATGGCGCGCCTGCGCGCGCCCGACGGCTGCCCCTGGGACCGCGCGCAGAGTTTCGCGAGCCTCGCTCCCTATACGATCGAAGAGGCCTATGAGGTCGTCGATGCGATCGAGCGCGGCAACCTCGGGAACCTGCGCGACGAGCTCGGCGATCTGCTGCTGCAAGTCGTGTTTCACGCGCAAATCGCGCAGGAGTCGGGAGCGTTCGACTTCGAGGCGGTTGCCGGCGCGATCAGTGCGAAGCTGATTCGCCGCCACCCCCATTTATTCGCGCCGGAGGCGCCGGGAACACGGCAGCTCACGGCGGCCGAGCAACTCGTCGTGTGGGAGAACATCAAGGCCGACGAGCGTCGCGGCGCGGACGAGGCCCGCGGTGCGCAGGAGCGCCGTTCGACGAGCCATCTCGACGACGTGCCACAGGCGCTGCCGGCCCTCCTGCGTGCCAACAAGCTCAGCAAACGCGCCGCGCGCGTCGGTTTCGATTTCGACGTCGCGGAGCAGGCGGCCGACAAGGTCGCCGAGGAACTCAGCGAGGTACGCGCTGCGGCCCGGGACTCGCCGAGCGATGCGGCGTCGCCGGCGCTCGTCGAGGAGGTGGGCGACCTCTTGTTTGCGGCGACGAATCTCGCCCGCAAGCTCGGCGTCGATCCGGAAGTTGCCCTGCGCGGCGCCAACGCCAAGTTCGAACGGCGCTTCCGCGGCATGGAGTCCCTCGCCGCCGCTCGCGGTCTCGCATTCGAGGGCCTCGAACTCGAAGACCAGGAGCGGCTCTGGCGGGAAATGAAGCTGCGCGAAACGCCGGGCGCATGAGTTCCGATCCGAAGGCGGCCGCTGCGGCGAGAACGCGCGCGAGGCGGGCCGTGCCTCTCAGCTTCAAGCACGATCCCGACCTGCCGATCACGGCCCGGCGCGATGAGATGCTCGCGGCGCTCGGTGCGCACCAGGTCGTGATCGTCGCGGGCGACACGGGCTCCGGCAAGAGCACCCAGCTGCCCCAGTACTGCCTCGAACTCGGGCGCGGCGTCGACGGGCTCATCGCGCACACGCAGCCGCGGCGCATCGCGGCGCGGGCGCTCGCCGCGCGCATCGCCGAGGAGCTTTCGCAAAGCATCGGCGCCACGGTCGGTTTTCGCGTACGCTTCGCTGATCAAGTGTCCGCGGCAACCCGCCTGGTCCTCATGACCGACGGCTTGCTGCTCGCCGAACTCAACGCCGATCCCTGGCTGCGCCGCTACGACACGGTCATCGTCGACGAGGCGCACGAACGGACGCTCAACGTCGATCTGCTGCTCGGCGTGCTCAAGCGCTTGGTCGAGCGGCGCCGCGACCTGCAGGTGATCGTGACCTCCGCGACGCTCGACGTCGAGCGGATGGCGCGATTCTTCGACGCGCCCGTGGTGGCCGTGAGCGGCCGCAGCCATCCGATCGAAGTTCGCTACAGGCCGCCGGACGAGGTGCTGGAGGAGGCCGACCTGCCGACCGGCGTGCTGCAAGCCGTGCGCGAACTCGCCGACGAACCGGGAGCGATCGGCGCGGGCGACGTGCTCGTGTTCCTGCCCGGCGAGCGCGAGATTGCCGACGTCGGGGAATTGCTCGAGCGCGAACTCGGCGCCTCGACCGAGATCGTGCCGCTCTATTCGCGTCTCGCCTGGGACCAGCAGAGCCGCGTCTTCCAGCGCGGCGCGCGGCGCCGCGTCGTGCTCGCGACGAACGTTGCGGAGACCTCGATCACGGTGCCCGGCATCCGTTCGGTGGTCGACTCGGGGCTCGCTCGCGTCAGCCGCTACAGCGCGCGCAGCCGGCTGCAGCGCCTCCCGATCGAGCCGATCTCGCGTGCGAGCGCCGAGCAGCGCAAGGGCCGCTGCGGACGCCTCGGCGCGGGCGTGTGCATACGGCTTTATGCAGAGGCCGATTTCGTGGAGCGCGACGCGTTCACCGAGCCGGAGATCCTGCGCACGAATCTCGCCGCGCTGCTGCTGCGCCTTGCGGCAGACGGTCTCGGTGCCGCCGAGGAGTTTCCGTTCGTCGATCCGCCGGATGGGCGCGCACTCAACGACGGCTACCGCCTGCTTCAGGAACTCGGCGCGCTCGATGCGGAGCGGCGCATCACGCGCCGCGGCCGTGCGATGGCTCGGCTGCCCCTCGACCCGCGTCTCGCGCGCGCCTTGCTCGAGAGCCGGCGTTTCCACGCCGAGAGCGAATTGCTGGCGATCGTGTCGGGCCTGAGCGTCCCCGACGTCCGCATGGCGCAGCCCGCCGGGGTCCCCATCCCAGCCGCGGCCAAGGAACGCGACGCGGAGGAAGCGGAGACGGCGGACGCCTTCGAAGACGGCAAATCGGAATTCTCCTCGCTCTCGAAGCTCTGGCGCGCCTATCGACGCGCCCGCGAGGGACCGCGGCGCGAGTTGCGGCGCTGGTGCAAGGAGCGCCGGCTGTCGCTGCTGCGCTTGTCCGAGTGGGACAACGTCTACGCCCAGGTCAAGGAGCGCGCCGCCGAACTCGGCATCGTCGCGGGCGGGGCGCCGGCGAGCTATACGGCTGTGCATCGCTCACTGCTCGCCGGATTCTGTTCGATGATCGGCGTGCGCGGTGAACAAGGGGTCTATCTGGGCACGCGCGGCGTGCGCTTCCACATCGCGCCGGGGTCGGCGTTGAAGCGGCGTAAACCGCAATGGCTCATGGCCGCCAACATCGTCGAGACATCGCGTGTCTATGCGCGGCGCGTGGCCGAAATCCAGCCGGCCTGGATCGAAGCGGCCGCGGAAGGACTGCTCAAGCGCGAATACCTCGAGCCGGATTGGAGCGAGAGCCGCGCGGAGGTCGTCGCGCGCGAACGCACGAGTTTCCTCGGGCTCGTCCTGCGTGCCGATCGCACCGTCAATTACGGTCCCATAGCGCCGGAGGAATCCCGCCACATTTTCGCGCGCGAGGCGCTCGTCTTCGGTCGACTCGGCGAGCGGCCCGATTGGCTGCGCGCCAACGATGCAGCGCTCGCCGCCGCGCAGCGCGTCGAGGAGCGGCTGCGGACGCGGGATCTGTTGGTCGATGCCGAGACGCTGGTCGAATTCTACGATCGCGCGCTGCCGCGCCAGGTGTCGAGCGCCGCAACGCTCGAGAATTACACGCGCCACCTGGGCGAGAGCGAGCGATCAGCGTTGCAACTGCAGGCCGAGCGCCTGTTCGTGCGCATTCCGGACGCTGGCATGCTCGCACAGTTTCCCGAGCGAGCGCTGCTCGCGCTCGCGTCGGACGGCACGTCCGGCGCCACCGCCGCCGCCACCGCCGCCGCCGCCGCCGCCGCCGAAGGCGACGCCGGCGACGCTGCCGGGGACTGCATCGAGATCGACATCGCCTATCGCTTCGCACCGGGCGAGGCCGACGACGGCGCCACTCTGCTATTGCCCTTGCTCGCCGTGCCGCGGCTCGATCGCCGCGCGATCGACGCCGCCGTGCCGGGCTTCGCAGGCCCGCGCACGGAGGCCTTGCTGCGCACCTTGCCGAAAGAGGCGCGGCGCCGGCTCATCCCGATCGCCGCAACCGCGGCCCGCTTCGCGCAATCGGCGGTTCGGGCGGCGGATGCGGTGGGACTTGCACAATGGCTCATCGACGTCGAATCGCTGCCTCCGGCGCTCGTGCGTCTCGACACGGCGGCCATCGAGCCGTATTTGACGCCGTCGCTGCGGGTCCTGGATCGGGGTCGCGAGCTGTGCCGCGGCCGCGATCTCGTCGCGCTGCGCCGCGCGACGGCCGCTCGCGCGCGCGAGCAGCTCGATCGATGCGCCCGCGGCGCCTACCGCGGAACCTGGCGCGGCTTCGAGCACGCCGAATTGCCCTGGACGGTGCGCCTCGCGACCGGCGATGAACCCGCGATCGACGCCGGCATCGCGGTCTTCCCCGCGTTGGCCCGCTGCGAAGAGGGGATCGAGGTCCGCTATTATTGGAGCCGTGCGGAGGCAGAGCACAGCATGCAGGCCGGGTCCGCGGCCCTCGCGCGCCTCGTGTTGGAGCGCCAGGCGCGCGATCTCGGCCGGCGCATCACCGAGGACGCAAAATTGCTGTTGGCCGCGAGTCCCTATCTGCGAGGCGATGCGCTCGTCGACACCCTGCTGCAGCTGACGTTTCGACGCAGCTGTTTCCGCGACGCCGCTGCGCCGCGCACGCGCGCCGCGTTCGAGCTCGCGGTGAACGGCGGGCGCGAGCGCTTGTTCGACACGCTCACCGAGCGCATGGGTCAGGCGCTTGTCTGGTTCACGGCGGCACGCCAGTTGCGGAATCTGTTCGAGGATCGGCGCGCGGCGGCCGTACCGGAAATCGCGGCGGAGTCGGCCGCCCATTTGCGGCGCTTGTTCGCGGCCGAAGCGCTCACGGGAGGCGGCGAGCCGCGCCTCACGCAGATTCCTCGCTATCTGAAGGCCGTGGAAAAGCGCTGGCAGCGGCTGCTCGCGCGCGGCGGCGAAGCCCCGGCGATCGCGCGTGAATTGGCCCACTGGTCGGCCCGCGCCGAACAGCTCGCCGAGGCGCTGCGGGCCGAGCAGCGCTGGCATCCCGAACTCGAGGAACTCGGCATCGACCTCGAGGAATATCGGGTGTCGCTGTATGCGCAGGAACTCAAGACCCAGAGACCGGTGTCGGCAGTGCGGCTCGAACAACGCGCTGCGCGACTCGAGGCCTGGCTCAGCCGTTGAGGGGATCGAAGCGGATGCCCTGCGCGAGCGGCAATTCGCTGCTCCAGTTGATCGTCGTCGTCTGCCGGCGCATGTAGGCCTTCCAGGAATCCGAACCCGCTTCGCGGCCGCCTCCCGTGTCTTTCTCGCCGCCGAATGCGCCGCCGATCTCGGCGCCGGAGGTGCCGAGGTTGACATTGGCGATGCCGCAGTCGCTGCCTTCCGTCGACAGGAACCGCTCGGCGATCTGCAGGCGGTCGGTGAACACCGCCGAGGACAGACCGTAGGCCACGGAGTTTTGCAGATCGATCGCCTCCTCGAGCGTGTCGTAGGGGATCAAGTAGAGAATCGGCGCGAAGGTCTCGCTTTGCACGACGGGGAGGGTCGACGTTGCTCGAATGATCGTCGGTTCGACGAAATGACCGGCACGCTGGAGTTTGCGACCGCCGTAGAGCAACTGCCCGCCCTGGGCCTGCGCGGCCGCAACGACCTCGAGAAAGCGGCCGACCGCCGATGCATCGATCAAGGGTCCCATGAGCGTATGGGGATCGAGCGGATCGCCGATGCGGACCTGGCCGTAGGCGGCGATGAGGCGCCGTTCGAGTTCCGCGAGACGACTGCGTTCGACGAAGACGCGCCGCGTCGTCGTGCAACGCTGGCCGGCCGTGCCGACCGCGCCGAAGACGATCGCCGGTACGGCAAGATCGAGGTTCGCCGTCGCATCGACGATGACTGCATTGTTGCCGCCGAGCTCGAGCAGGCTCTTGCCGAGGCGTTCCGCGACGCGCATTCCCACCGACCGACCGACTTCGGTCGAACCCGTGAACGAAATCAGCGCGACGCGTCGGTCCGCGACGAAGCGCGTCGCGAGGTCGATGCCGCTGTCGACGAACATTTGAAAGATCGGCGGCAATCCGTGACGCTCGATCACCCGGTTGCAAATGCGCTGAACGGCGATCGCGCACAGCGCCGTCTTGGGCGATGGCTTCCAGACGACGGCATTGCCCGCGATCGCCGCGAGAAACGCGTTCCAGGACCAGACCGCGACGGGGAAGTTGAATGCCGAGATCACGCCGACGACGCCGAGCGGGTGCCACTGCTCGTACATGCGGTGCTGGCTGCGCTCGGAATGCATGGTGAGGCCGTAGAGCATGCGTGACTGGCCGACGGCGAAATCGGCGATGTCGATCATCTCCTGGACTTCGCCGTCGCCCTCGGCCTTGATCTTGCCGTTCTCGAGCGATACGAGGCTGCCCAGGGCGGATTTGTGCGCACGCAATTCATCGCCCATGAGCCGCACGATTTCGCCGCGTTTCGGCGCGGGAACCTGCCGCCAACTCTTCGCGGCAACCACCGCGTCGCCGAGCACGCGCTCATAGTCGGTGCGCGTCGCGCCGCGCACCTGGGCAAGCCGGGCGCCGCTCGACGGGTTGATCGAGTCGAACAGCGCGCCGGACTGCGTCGGTGGTCCCCAGCCGCCGCTGCCCGACCATGCACCCGCATGGGACGCGCCGATGCCGAGCGCCTCCAGACATTCGTGAACCTTGATCGCCACAGGTTGCGGGGGCGACGTCAGGCCGAGAGCCGGACCGCCGGAGGGCCCGGCGGCGCTCGAAAGACCTGGAGCGCTGGACCGACCGTGAGGTGAGGATTTTTCTGGCGGCATGGAAATTCTCGGGGGTGTTGCCTGAGAGACCGCGCATTTTGACTCGCCGTTGCTCCCAAGGCTACTATCTTCGGCCGACCATCACCCTGCGGCACAGCTTCCCATGTCCAAGAGCACGGCCTTGACGAATTGGCATCCCGCGAGCTGGCAGACGCGTCCCGCTGCGCAGCAGCCGCGATATCGCGATCCGGTCGCATTGGAGCGCGCCGTGGCCGCGATGAGCCGCCTGCCGCCGCTCGTCGTCTCCTGGGAGATCGAGGCACTGCGCGCGAAACTCGCGCAGGCGCAGCGCGGCGAGCAATTCCTGTTGCAGGGCGGGGATTGCGCGGAGAGCTTCGAGGACTGCGAGTCGGACAAGATCGCGAAGCGGCTCAAGATTCTGCTGCAGATGAGTTTGGTCATGCTGCAGGGACTCAAGAAGCCCGTGATTCGCGTCGGGCGCTTCGCCGGCCAGTATGCGAAACCGCGCTCGACCGACACCGAGACACGCAACGGCGTGACGCTGCCCTGCTATCGCGGCGACAACGTCAACCACCCGGGGTTCACGGCCGAGGAGCGTGAACCGGATCCCGAACTGCTGCTGCGCGGGTATGAGCGCGCCTCGCTCACGCTGAACTTCGTGCGTGCTCTGATCGACGGCGGTTTTGCCGACCTGCACCATCCCGAATACTGGGATTTGGGCTTCCTGCGACATTCGCCGCTCGCCGGCGCTTATCAGAAGATCGTCGACTCGATTGCGGAATCGCTGGAGTTCTTCGAGTCGATGAGCGGCCAGCGCGTACACGCCGCGACGCGCGGGGATTTCTACACGAGCCATGAAGGATTGCATTTGTTCTCGGAGCAGGCGCAGACGCGCTATATCGAACGCCAACAGCGGTGGTACAACCTGTCGACGCACATGCCGTGGGTCGGCATGCGTACTGCGACCCTGGACGGTGCACACGTCGAGTATTTCCGCGGGATCGCCAATCCCATCGGCGTGAAGGTCGGCGCCGCAATGGACGCCGAGTGGCTGCAGGAACTCGTGCAGGTGCTCAATCCGCAGAACATTCCGGGTCGACTCACCCTGATTCACCGTTTCGGCGTGCGCGAGATCGAACGGCGCCTGCCGGAAATGATCGCGACCGTGCGCGCCACCGGGTCCCAGGTCCTGTGGGTCTGCGATCCCATGCACGGCAACACGGAGACCACGACCGGCGGCATCAAGACGCGGCGGTTCGAGAACATCCTCACCGAGGTGGAAGCCTCGTTTCGCATTCACGCCGAGTGCGGTTCGATGCTCGGTGGTGTGCACATTGAATTGACGGGCGAGGACGTGACCGAGTGCATCGGCGGCGCACGCGGTCTCGCCGAGGCCGATCTCGCACGCGCCTACAAGTCGCCGGTCGATCCACGACTGAACGGCGAGCAGGCGCTGGAATTGGCGATGCGCATCGCCGAACGGGCGGGGGCCAATCGACGCACGGGCCGACCGCACCGCAGCACTTGACAATAATCTGAGAATAAGAGGGTTATTTAATTAAAACAATGGCTTATCAGATTTTTCTGCGAAATTGTAAAAGCCGCGAACGCAGTTTTTGCACTGTCGGCTTGCCTCGATGCGCGCAGGTGCTATCCTGCTTCACGTTTTCTTCCCGCCCGTTTGTTTAGATTGAGTTTTCGAGGCCTAGCCTGTTTACAACGGCTTGGCTGACGTCCAACACCGGTCAATAGGCTCATCCCCTGGCGTGAGCCGCAGGTTGGGTTGCGTTCGGGTTAGTCCAAAGCCGCGCGCGATCTACGGCGGGCTACGCGGAACTCCGCGTAGCCCGTTTTTTCAACTAAGGCCGTCTGCGGCTATCCTAGTTCGATGCCTGAGACGCCCATTCGACGAATCCCCGTGCGCCGATTTGCCGCACCGGACCCGAGGCCGGCCGCCGCCGTTTATGACGCCGATTGTAAGCGCTGCGTGCGCCTCGCCAGCTTCTTGCAAGAGGTCAAGCGCGAGCGTCCGGAGTACTTCTGCAAGCCGGTGCCCCCTTTCGGGGATCCCGACGCCACGTTGCTCATCGTCGGCCTCGCGCCCGGCAAACACGGCGCCAATCGTACAGGTCGGCCTTTTACGGGGGATTTCGCGGGAATCTTGCTGTATGAAACCCTCTTCAAGTTCGGCATTGCCAGTGCGCCCGTGTCGCTGGCGGCGGACGATGCGCTCGTGCTCTCGGGCGCGCGCCTCACCAACGCGGTGAAATGCCTGCCTCCGGACAACAAGCCCCTGCCGCTCGAGGCCAAGACCTGCAACCGCTTTCTGCGCGAGGAACTCGCGCGCAGTGAGGCGGTGCGCGTGATACTCGCGCTCGGTACGATCGCGCATGCAGCCACCCTGCGCGCACTCGATCTGTCCGCAGCGGCATTTCGCTTCGGGCATGGTGCCCTGCATCGCATCGACGCGGCGCGCGTGTTGCTCGATTCCTATCATTGCAGCCGTTACAACACCCAGACCCGGCGCTTGACCAAGGGGATGTTCGAGGATGTGGTCGGCCGCGCCGTCACACTCGCGGCCCGCTCAGGCCAGGGGGCTCCGTGAGCGTCGAGCGGGGTGCCTTGGACCGTGATCCCGTCGACGCCCTCGAAGGCAATGGCCTGCGCTTCGACCCGAAATCCTTCGTCGACAGCCTGCCCGGAAGGCCCGGAGTCTACCGGATGCTCGATGCCGAGGGCGTCGTCTTGTACGTCGGCAAGGCGCGCAATCTCAAGAGCCGGGTGGGATCCTACTTTCAAGCGAGCAATGTTCAGCCGAAGGTGGTGGCGCTCATCGCCAAGACCGTGAACATGGAAGTGACGATCACCAACTCGGACACCGAAGCGCTGTTGCTCGAATTGAATCTCATCAAGAAGCATCGGCCGCGCTTCAACGTGGTGCTGCGCGACGACAAAAGCTTCCCGTTCCTGCGGTTCACGACCGACCACGCGTTTCCGGCTCTCTCGCTGTATCGGGGCTCGCGCAAAGAGCCGGGCAAGTTCTTCGGACCCTATCCGTCGGCGGGGGCCGTTCGCGAAACGCTCCAGCAGCTGCAAAAACTATTTCGGCTGCGCAACTGCGAGGATACGTATTTTGCCAACCGGTCGCGCCCCTGTTTGCAATACCAGATTCAGCGCTGCACCGCGCCCTGCGTCGGTTTGATTTCCCAGCAAGCCTATGGGCGCGACATCGACGCGGCAATCAAGGTGCTCGAAGGGCGCAACGCCGAGGTCTACGAGGAGTTGGCGCGGCGCATGGAGCACGCCTCCCTGCGCCTCGAGTTCGAGGAGGCCGCAAAACTCCGTGATCAGCTGGCGGACCTGAAGGCGGTCCAGGCGCAGCAGATCGTGACGGCGGACGTGCGCCACGACGCCGACGTCATCGCGGTCGCCGCAAAGAACGGCGAGTACTGCGTCGCGCTCATGTTCGTGCGCGCGGGCCGGAGCCTCGGCAGCACGACGTTCTTCCCGAAGGCGCCGTTCGCCGAACCGCCCGAGGTTCTCGCCGCCTTCGCGGCACAGTATTATTCGGAGCGCGAGGCACCGGCGGAGCTCATCGTCGAGTACGAGTTCGAGGAGATGGACCTGCTCGAAGCGGCGCTCGCGGAGCGCTCCGGGCATCGCGTCCGGATCGCCACGTCGGTGCGCGGCATTCGCGCACGCTGGCTAGAGATGATGCGCGGCAATGCCGACCAGGCGCTCAAGATGCGCGGACTCGCCCGTGCGAGCATCGCGGCGAACTTCGAGCAATTGCGCGACGTATTCGGTCTCGAGCGGACACCGTCGCGCATCGAGTGTTTCGACATCAGTCATACGGGCGGCACGGACACGATCGCGTCATGCGTCGTGTTCGGGGCCGATGGGCCCCTGAAGAGCGATTATCGGCGCTTCAATATCGCCGGCATTCAGCCGGGCGATGATTATGCGGCGATGTATCAGGCGCTGACGCGCCGGTACAAGCGCGTGCGCGACGGCGAAGTGGTCGCTCCGGACATTCTGTTGATCGACGGCGGCAAGGGCCAGCTGGCGGAAGCGGCCAAAGTGCTCGAGGAGTTGCATGTGACCGGCGTCACCCTGATCGGGGTCGCAAAGGGCGCGGATCGCAGGCCGGGCCAGGAGCAGCTGTTCTTGTTGGGCCGGGAGACGCCGACTATACTGAGTCCGGACTCAAGTGCGTTGCACCTGATTCAGCGCGTGCGCGACGAGGCTCACCGCTTTGCGATCGCCGGACATCGTCGCAAACGGGCGAAACGTCACAGCGAGTCGATCCTCGAGACCATACCGGGCCTGGGGCCCGTGAAACGACGCGAACTGCTGAAGCAATTCGGCGGATTGCAGGGGATATTGCGTGCCGGCATCGACGACTTCGTGCAGATTCGCGGCCTCGGTCGAAGCCTGGCCGAAGTAATCTATGAGCATCTCCACCCCGGGCACTGAGGCCGCCTCGCCGCTCAATCTGCCGAACACGCTGACCTGGCTGCGGATCTCGATGATCCCGGCGATCGTCGTGCTGTTTTATCTGCCGTACTGGTGGGCCGACCCCGCGGCCTGCGCGGCTTTCGCGCTGGCCGGCATCACGGATTCCCTCGACGGCTATTACGCGCGCAAACTCGGTCAGACCTCCCGCCTCGGCGCATTTCTCGATCCGGTCGCCGACAAGCTCATCGTCGCGAGTGCGCTCGTGCTGCTCGTCGCCAAGGACCCCGAGTGGTACCTCGTGATCATGGCGATCGTGATCATCGGCCGTGAGATCGCGGTGTCGGCGCTGCGTGAATGGATGGCGGAAATCGGTGCCCGCGGGCGCATCGCCGTGTCGGTCCTCGGGAAGTACAAGACCATCGTCCAGATCGTCGGGCTGTCCTGCCTGCTGTTCCGCCGCGACATGTTCTCCCTGCCGATCTATCGGATCGGCTTGGGGCTCACGGCGGTCGCGACGGTGCTCACCCTGTGGTCCATGGTCCAGTACCTCAGGCTCGCCTGGCCCGAGCTGCGAGGCAGCGGAGGCTTGTGAAGGGCCACCGGGGCTGAAGGGCCACCGGCGCCGACCTCGGGGGCGGTTTCCCCGGTCCAAGGCTGGTTCTTCTTGACTCCGCGCGGTTCGGCCCTACAATTGCGCTTCGCGTTTGGGCGGGAATAGCTCAGTTGGTAGAGCGCAACCTTGCCAAGGTTGAGGTCGCGAGTTCGAGTCTCGTTTCCCGCTCCAAAAAACGTTTGGAGTCAATCGCTTGCGTCCGGACGCCGAGTATCCAAGTATAGGCGCCAGTTTTCACCAACGCGTCCCCGGCCTGCAACCGAACCCCGTCGAATTCGGTATCCTTTAACCACTCTCGTAGTCTCGAACGCTGGGTGCCAGGTTGTCGACGTTTGACAATCTCCGAAAAATCGCGCTCTCGTTACCGAGGCTTGGTCAACCGTCGTCTCGAAAACCACGGCGCCAGAATATCTGGCGGCGCTTGAGCGGGATGTCCGCCTCTCTGATGACTGGCGTTTCTTATATCCCGCCCCGGCCACACAACCCTCGCCACGCAGGATCCGCCGGTGAAACGGCGCGTCATGTACCAAGTCGCCATGAGCGCTGATGGCTACATCGCCGGTCCCAATGGCGAGCACGACTGGATAACGATGGACCCCTCGATCGACTTCATTGCGCAGTGTGGTCAGTTCGATACGGCGATCATGGGGCGCGCAACGTACGCCAAGACCATTGCAATGCACGGCGACGCTCGCTTGCCTGGTCTGGAAACCGTGGTCTTTTCGCGAACACTGTCGCCCGGGTCTGCTGGCGGGGTGACGATCGTGCGGGAAGACGCGCGAAAAGTAGTCTTTGAGATGAAGCGCATGACAGGCCGGGATATTTGGCTATTCGGCGGCGGCGGACTGGCTGGGCAGCTGCTGGAAGCCGGGCTCATCGACACCATCGACATCGCGATCATGCCCGTCGTGTTGGGGAAGGGTACCCAGTTGTTCGAAACCGCATTGCCCGCAACGATTCTGGTGGCCGATCATGTTGTCCTCGAAAACTCGGGCGTCGTGGTCATCCGTTATGCGGCAGGAGATCGCCTGAATGGCACCCCGCTCATCAACTATGTAAGGCGTGGCGATGTCGATCCAGGACTGGTGTAGCAGACCGCAGATGCCATACTGCCACAGCTGAACACAGCGCTCGGACCTTCGGCAATGCTTCGAGCCATGAACCAAGCGGCAGAATCTTAATGCCGGATTTCTCATGCCGTCAGGTCGGCTGCGACCACAGGTGCCGCTCTCCTACGACGCGGCTGAAACCGTTGGGCATTCCACTGGACGCGCCAAGCGTTGTCACGGCATGATGTGACGTCCGCCAACGGTCGCGACTTCATGGCCTCTCACGCCGACACGATCATCGATTTGTACGAACGACACGCCCACGACTACGTCGCGGACCGCCGCCGTACCGGCTGGATCGAAGGCCCGTGGCTCGATCGATTCACGGCGCTCCTCCCGCAGGGCGCGACAATACTCGACATCGGCTGCGGGTCCGGTGAGCCCATCGCGAGATACCTTGTTGATCGGGGTTTTGCGGTAGAGGGAGCGGATAGCTCGCCGACCTTGATTGCTGTCTGCCGCGAGCGCTTCCCGGAGCGATGTTGGCATCTGGCCGACATGCGCAAGCTCGCGCTCGGCAAGACATTTCATGGATTACTCGCCTGGGACAGCTTCTTTCACCTTTCCCATGACGATCAGCGCGCCATGTTTCTTATTTTCAAGGAGCATGCGGCTCCGGGCACGGCGCTGATGTTCACCAGTGGAACTTCGCATGGCGAAGCCGTGGGATCATACCGTGGCGATTCGCTGTATCACGCGAGTCTGGCACCGCGGGAGTACCGGATGCTGATGGAATCGAATGGCTTTCGGGTGGAGTCGCATACGGTCGAAGACCCAGACTGCGGTGGCCACACCATTTGGCTCGCTCAGGCCGAACAAACCGTTCTCGCCTGATGCACGGTTTGGCGGATATCGTCGGGCCGGTCCCTTGCGTGGCCCAAACCCTCAGGCATTCACGTCCAGCGCGTTGCCGAGCGTTGCGCTATGTGCAGCGCTCGAAGTGCTGGACGGTGGAGCGGCGGCAGCCATCGTCGCATTCAAGTGCGCGATTTCCGCTTCCACCACGGCGATTTGAGCGGCAATGAGGCTGAGCGTGGCGACGGTGGCGGCGTTCTTCCCGGTTGCGGCCTGGTCTACCTGCAATTGCTTGTTGCACGCCGCCAATTGCTGTTCGAGGGCCGCGAGTTGTGCGCTGTCGGTGGTCCGGCTAACCGCTTCGACGGGGGTGGTCGTATCCATGTCAAATCCTTGAATGGCACAGGGCGAGAAAAAATCGATCCGGCCACCGTGGGGATGTCGGCGCGCCGGCGATTTACTTGAGGCAATACACGCCGATCGCGGGAGCCGGGAACGCAAAGCCCCGGCATTCTCGGGATCGGTCCTCGCCAGCGCGTCTCGCAGCCATGCGCGGTCGCGCGGTCCGAGTTGCGGAGCAATGAGGTCAAAATCCGCATGGTCCCGTGCGCGAGCCGCACGCGACTTGTAGAGAAGCTGAATGGCGGGTGCGAGGAAGGGAATGCCTTGCTCGTGCCGCCGAATCACGGTCGCGAGCCTCCTCGAGGTGCTCGGGATGTTGCACCATCCATCCGTGCGGGCGGTATCGCCTACGCGTGCGGGGGCCTGGTCATGGTAGGCGCCGGTTTAGTCAGCGGTTTCATCACGACGGGCGTCGCCGCATTGATCCCTCATGCCACGGCGGCCGACTTGCAGATCAACCTGTAGATTCTGTTGTTGTGCAGGGTCTGGAACCAGTCCTGCGCAAATTTTGCAGTGGTCGCAATGTCCGTCGGGATCGTCTGCTGGTCGATGGATCTATGCCGCGATACGCAATGGCGTCGTGCGGTCGGCGTGTTCGGGTCCCGCCGCTGCTCGACTCGAGCGCATGAGCCGCGCGGAGCCCATGGATGGGCGCCGCGCCGTCAGCGCGCCTGGTGCGCCTTGGGTCGCTCGAAGTAACGGTCGCGGAGCGCCGTCTGGCGGGATTCCAGCGAAACCGGGCGGCCGTCGATCCAAACCTGGTCTGCGAGCGAGGTGACTTCGAGTGGATCGCCGCTCCAAAGCACGAGATCGGCGACTTGGCCGACCGCAATCTTGCCGCGTGTGCCGCCGATGCCGAGGATGTCGGCGGGGCCGGCCGCTATGGCGATCAGCGCCGCACTCCAATCCAGGCCGTGGGCAACCGCATTGCCGGCGAGCTGACGAATCAGGCGCGCATTGGCGCTGTCTCCGTTCGAGAAGGCGATGCGCACGCCGGCGCGCTGGAGT
>Ga0302320_10017092_pt1 | contig 14756 bp, 14 predicted proteins | sample Bog_T0_3_FD_202130 | JGI IMG/M metagenome (GOLD analysis project Ga0302320, IMG submission 202130) | Peat permafrost microbial communities from Stordalen Mire near Abisko, Sweden - Bog_T0_3 | ecosystem: Environmental > Terrestrial > Soil > Wetlands > Peat | place: Sweden: Abisko, Stordalen Mire...
GCCAACCCGCAGCTCGTCGGCGAGATTTTGGTGCGGAAGTTGAGCAGCTAGGACGCCGAGCGCGTCCTTTACAAGCGAGCGGGGCCTTTTAGTGTTGCAGGACATGCGGTCGCATCGCTTGTTTTGGGGAATCGCATTCGCCGGTTTTTGGCTGATTTGGGTGCTGGCGAATTATCCCGCGCTGACGCACGCGTGGTGGTACCGCGATGATTTTACCTTCGGGTGGATCTTCGCCACGAGTTCGCCGCTGGTCGGCTTCCTTACCGTTTTCAGCGAATTCGCGGGCGATGGCCGGCCTTTTGCCATCCTGAACGAATGCCAATTTTGCGTGAATCAATATCCGCACACGGGGCTCAACGTCCTTTGCCATTGGGCGCAGGGGCTCGCGCACGTCTCGCTGGCCCTTTTTATTGCGGTTACGCTGGGTCGCCATCTTCCGCGCTGGCAGGCGGCCCTGGCGGTGCTGCCCTTCCTGCTTTGGTGCTTTAATGGAGAGGTCGCACTTTACAGCAGCGCGTCTCATTACCTGCTCTCCGCCTTTTTCTCGCTGCTGGGCATGCGCCTGATTGTGGCGGGCATCGAACAGGACAATATCCGCTGGCTCCGGATTGGCGCGATCCTGACCCTTATTTCCGTCCTGACCGTGCAGCCGGCCGCAGCGGTTGGGATCATGGTCTGGGTGATGATCCTGGCGCTCCGTTTCATCGCCACGAGTGCCTGGGGAAAGACCTGCCTGCACGAAGGTTTATGGCTCGGCGGCAGCTACGTGGCGGGCGGCGTTCTCTCGACCTGGCTCACGATCATCTACCACGCGCCGCGGGCCAAAATCGCCACCGATACCTGGGATAAAATCGGTTATTGGGCCGAGCTGAACCGCACCTTTCTGTTCTGGCCCGGCTTTTATCCCACCGAGCTCAGTATTCTGCACGGCCTGCTGCTTGTGCTGGGCCTGGCGGTCCCGGCCTTTGCTTTTTTGCGGGCCGGGCGTCCCCTCGCCTTGCTGGTCATCTTTGCGCTTTTTGGTGCCGGCTTCATCCTGCCCTACGCAGCCACCCTCGTGGTCGCGTCCGACTCGATACCGTTTCGGTCGCTCTATTTCGCCCCGTTGACTTTTAGCCTGATTCTCGTCGTGCTCTTCACCCTCGCCCGCCGGTCGGTTCTGCTGACCGGGTCGATCACCGTCCTCATCGCTGCGATTTGCCTGAGTTATATCCCCGTCGCCCAGGATAACGCCCGCGATTATGTCCGGCTTTACGCGGCGGAAACCGTAGTCGTCCACGCCTTGGAAAAAGCGGCTGCCGCGAACCACACCACCTCCATTGGCGCCACCCCGGATGTCGGCTCGGACAATCCCTTCGGGCTGCGCTACGCCTGGGGAGACGGCCATGCCTGCGACTTCGAGTTTCTTTTCGCCGTGCGGCCATGCATCGAGTTGCTCTCGTCCTTCAAGCTCCAGCGCACGACTTTTGCAAGGCCCGCCGAATCGCCCGAAAAAACCCTGAGCATCCCGGCGCCTCCCGGTGTCCGCTTCGACTTTCTTCAGGATTCGCGCCTCCTCTATCTGCAGGTCGACTGACGGCGATAAATTGGCGCGGACGGGGTTTTAGCTTGGAGTCATGGCGGAGTTTTTGATTTACTGTTCCGTGCGCTTTACATCCCAACGGCTGGCGGAAATCCTCGGGGCCTTCCCGAGCCGCAAAATTCTCGTCATCGGCGACCTGATGCTGGACACGTTTCTGTGGGGCAAGGTCACGCGGATTTCACCGGAGGCGCCCGTCCCCGTCGTGGATATCCAGCGGCGCGCGTCGTATCCCGGCGGAGCGGCCAATGTGGCGCGGAACCTGGCGAGCCTGAGCACCCAGACCGGGCTGGCCGGCGTGATCGGCGAGGACGTGCCGGGGCGGCAACTGGTGGAGATTTTGACCGGCGAGAAGATCGGCACCGACAGTATCCGCCGGACGGCCTTGCGGCCGACGACGCACAAGACGCGGGTCTGCGCGATCACGCGGCAATTGCACGACCATCTCGATATCGAGGACCAGCAACAGATCGTGCGCGTGGATGAGGAATCGAGGAAACCGCTCGATCCCGAGAGCAAGCTCTGGCTTTTCACCCGGCTGCGCGCGGAGATTCAGACGCATGACGCGGTGATCATCGAGGATTACGCGAAGGGGCTGATCGACCAGGAACTGGTGACGCTGGTGGTGAACGAGGCGAAGGCCCACGGGAAAATCGTGGCGATCGACCCGAACCCGAACAATCCGTTCGACTGGGCAGGTGGCACGGTGCTGAAGCCGAACCGCAAGGAGGCGTTCCAGGCGGCGGGCATGCCTTTCTCCACGGATGAGGAGGCGATTTTGCGCGCGGGAACGGTTTTGCAAAAGAGGCACAACGTGAAATATGTGCTGATCACGCTGGGGGAAGCGGGGATGCTGCTGCTCGAAGAGGGGCGGAAAACGTACCACACGCCGACGCGCGCGCAGGAGGTGTTCGACGTGTCGGGCGCAGGCGATACGGCGATCGCGGCCTTCACGGTGGCGCTGGCGGCGGGCGCGAACGGCATCGAGGCGGCGGAAATCGCGAATCACGCGGCGGGGGTGGTCGTGGGCAAGCTGGGGACGGCGACACTGAACGTGGCGGAATTGCGCGAGATGTTTTCCAAGACGGAGGAAGTGGCATGAAGCAACGCGCCGTTTTCCTTGACCGGGACGATACGCTGATCGTGAATGTGCCCTATCTGGGCGATCCGAATCGCGTGGAGATTTTCCCCGAGGCGGCGCAGGCACTCTATGCCTTGCGGCAGGCCGGATTTTTGCTTTTTGTGGTCAGCAACCAGTCGGGCGTGGGACGCGGGATGATCACGCGCGACCAGGTTTTCGCCGTGAACGCGGAGATGAAACGACAGCTCAAGGGCGATTACATCCACGCTTTTTTTCATTCGTATGCCACGCCGGAAGATCCCTACGCGACCGACCGCAAGCCGTCGCCGGAGTTGCTGCTCCAGGCGGCGAAGATTCATGATCTCGACCTGACGGCGTCGTTCTTCATCGGCGACCGGCTCTCGGACATCGAGTGCGGGCTGAACGCCGGATGCCGCTCAGTGATGCTCACGCACGCGAATTCGAGCCGTAAGGACAGCTTTGATCCGGAAGACGCCGTCGCGAAAGAAAAGGCCCACTATATTGCCGGCACCCTCATGGACGCCGCCAACTGGATCATCGGCGTCACCTCAACCATACCCATCCCGAAAACCCACGAATTGGAATGAAATCAGTCATCGTCATCCCCGCGCGCTACGGCGCCACGCGCTTCCCAGGCAAGAGCCTCGCCCGCATCGACGGACGGCCCATGATCCAATGGGTCTGGGAAGCGGCCAGCCGCAGCCGCCTGACCGAGCAGGTGGTGGTGGCGACCGACGACGACCGGATCGCCGACGTCGTGGCGAAGTTCGGCGCGGACGTGGTGATGACGAAGAAGTCGCATCGCTCCGGCACCGACCGAATGGCCGAGGTCGCCGACAAGATTTCCGCGCAGCTTTACGTCAACGTGCAGGGTGATGAGCCTCTGCTTTCGCCGGCCGCGGTGGATGATCTCATCCGCGGCATGATGGAAAGCCCGCGCATCCCCATCGGCACGCTGGCGCACCGGATCGAGTCGGAGGCCGAATGGCGCAGCCCGGAGGTGGTCAAGGTGGTCTGCAACCGGCACCACGAGGCGCTCTACTTTTCGCGCTCGCCGCTGCCGTTCCAACGCGTGTTCGACCCGAAGATGCGGCTCCTGCGCCACGTCGGCATCTACGCGTACCGGGCCCGCGCCCTGACCGAGTTCGTGTCGCTGAAGCCGAGCCCGCTGGAACTGGCCGAGAGCCTGGAACAGTTGCGCGCGCTGGAGCACGGCATGATCATCCAGGTGATCGAAACCAAATATCGTTGCCTCGGCGTCGATACGCCCGCAGATTTGAAGGGGGTCGAGGAGGTTTTGCGTAAACAGGCGAAAGCTGCGCCTAAGACACGGAGGAAGAAGAAATGAAATATATTTTTGTCACCGGAGGCGTGGTCAGTTCGCTGGGCAAAGGGCTCACGGCGGCCGCGCTGGGCACGCTGCTGGAGCATCGCGGGCTGAAGGTCGTTTTGCAAAAATTCGATCCCTATCTCAACGTCGATCCGGGCACGATGAGCCCCTATCAGCACGGCGAGGTTTATGTGCTGGAAGACGGCGCGGAGACCGATCTCGACCTCGGCCATTACGAGCGATTCACCTCGGGCAAGCTGACGCGCAAGAACAACCTGACCACCGGTCAGATTTACGAGGCCGTCATCGCCAAGGAACGGCGCGGCGATTATCTCGGCAAGACGGTGCAGGTCATTCCGCACGTGACCGATGAGATCAAGCAGCGCATCCGGCAAGTCGGGCAATTCCAGGACTGCGACGTGGTCATCACGGAAATCGGCGGCACGACGGGCGACATCGAGGGGCTGCCGTTCCTCGAGGCGATCCGGCAATTCGCGCTCGAAGTCGGGCACGACAACGCGCTTTTCATCCACGTCACACTGGTGCCGTTCATCAAGGCGGCGGGCGAGCTGAAATCGAAACCGACGCAGCAGAGCGTGGCGAAGTTGCGCGAAATCGGCATCCAGCCACACGTGCTGATCTGCCGCACGGAGCATCCGATCGACCGCGAACTGCGTGCGAAGCTTTCCATGTTCTGCAACGTCCCGCCCGAGGCGGTCATCGAGGAGAAGGACGTGGCACACACGATTTACGAAGTGCCGTTGATGCTGCAGCGCGAAAAGCTCGACGAGCTGACCGTGCGCCACTTCAAGCTCACCCTACCTCCGGCGGACATGACGGCATGGCGCTCGTTTGTCGACCGGATCATCACGCCGAAGCACCGCGTGAAGATTGGCGTGGTCGGCAAGTACATGGAGAACCAAGACGCCTACAAGAGCATCTACGAGGCGCTGACTCATGCCGGCGCGGCGGCGGACACGGGCGTGTCGCTGGTCACGGTCGATGCGGAAGAGATCGAGGAGAACGGCGCGGCGAAATACCTGAGCGGGCTCGACGGCATCCTCGTGCCGGGCGGCTTCGGCGTGCGCGGCGTGGAAGGAAAAATCCTGGCCGCCCGTTACGCGCGCGTGCAGAAGATTCCCTACCTCGGTCTTTGTCTCGGCTTGCAGATTGCGGTGGTCGACTTCGCGCGCGATGTGCTCGGGCTGACCAAGGCGCACAGCACGGAGTTTAACACGGAGACACCCGACCCGGTCATCTCCATGCTCGATGAGCAGAAAAATGTGGTAAAACTCGGCGGTACGATGCGGCTCGGCGCGTCGGTCTGCCATCTCATTCCGGGCACGAAAATCCAGGAAGCCTACGGCTCGGAGCGGACGACCGAACGGCATCGGCACCGCTATGAATTCAACAATGAGTACCGCGAGAAAATGGAAGCGCACGGGCTGCGCGTCGCGGGCGTCACACCGGACGGCAAGCTGGTCGAGCTGATCGAGCTCATCGACCATCCCTGGTACGCCGCGTGCCAGTTCCACCCCGAATTCCAGTCGAAGCCGAACAAACCGCATCCTCTCTTCAGCGGATTCGTGAAGGCAGCGGTGGCGTTTCGGGAGAAGTGACAGAGATCGAGACCTATGAACCGTCGAGATCGGATCACCATCAACCCTGAGCAATGCGGCGGACGCCCCTGTATTCGAGGTATGCGGATTCGCGTGAGCGACGTGTTAGAGCTACTCGCTGCCGGTGTTTCGGAAACTGAGGTCTTGCGCGATTATCCGGATCTTGAGTTGGAAGACATACACGCCTCTCTTGAGTTCGCCGCAGGCATGCACAATTAAATGTGGAGCGAAGGATTCCCTCGTTCCCAAGTTGTGGAACGAGGGGGGAAGCGAAGAATCCTTAGATGATCCCGAACTTGACAGACCAGACATATAGACTGATAATTGGACCATGAAGCTAGTCACCGTTTCCCAAGCCAAGAGCAAGCTCAGTTCGTACATCAAATCGGTGGAAGCGGGCGAACAGGTCGTCATCATGCGGGGATCGAAGCCCGCTGTTCTGTTAAAACCCATCTCGGAAAATGACCTCGACGTCATCCCGGAGATTTCGCCATCGGCAGCTGCGGCTATCGAAGCCGAGATCGCGCGAGACCGAAAAGCCGGCAGGCTCATTAAGCTTGGCGATACCCCGGAAGAGGCGGCAACTGCCTTGCGTCGATGGGATAAAAAGCGCAAGTAGATGGCCCAGCCTATCTATTTTGCGAACAGGTTCCGGCATACTTGGAAGCATCTCGCCGAAACCCAGAAAGAACGCATTGTCGACATTATTATCGCGTTGCCGGATATCCTGAAAAATCCGCATCTTCACAGCGGTTTCGGCCTGAGAAAGATTCAGGGCTCCAGTTTGGTGGAAGTGCGTATCGACCTTCGCTGGCGTTTGGTCATGCAATCCGGATCGAACGAAATCGTTATTTACGATGTAATGAACCATGATCAGATTCGTCGTATCAACCGTAAGTGATGTCGTTTCAAAGTGCATTAACACGTCCTTCTGAAGCAAAACTGGTTCGCAATCGTCTTATTTTTTAGTAACCTAGCTCCTTGCTTGAAAAAGATTGCCGTCGCTTCGAAAAAGCCGTTCTTCCTCATCGCCGGGCCGTGCGTGCTGGAATCGGAGGCGCTGACCGTCTCTATCGCCAAGCACCTCGTCGCGCTGACCAAAGAGCTCGGCATCCGGCTCGTCTTCAAGGCGTCCTTCGACAAGGCGAACCGGACGAGCGGAAAGGCGTTTCGCGGGCCGGGCCTGCCGCAGGGACTGAAAATTCTCGCCGCGATCAAAAAAAAATTCGGCTGTCCGGTGCTGACCGATATTCATGACATCTCCCAGGTCAAAGCCGCGGCGAAGGTGATCGACGTGCTGCAAATTCCCGCGTTCCTTTGCCGGCAGACCGACCTGCTCCTCACCGCGGCGAAGAGCGGACGCGCGGTCAACGTCAAGAAAGGCCAATTCCTCGCGCCGGACGACGTCAACAACATCGCCGCGAAGCTCGTCGCAGGCGGCTGCAAGGATTACTACATCACCGAGCGCGGCACGACATTTGGCTACCACAATCTCGTCGTCGATATGCGCGGCCTCGCCTCCATGCGGCAGGCGGGCCACCGCGTCATTTTCGACGCCACCCATTCCGTGCAACGCCCGGGCGGCCAGGGGACGAGCACGGGCGGCGACCGCGCGATGGCGCCGGTATTGGCCCGGGCGGCGGTCGCGGTCGGCATCGACGGCCTTTTTATCGAAACGCATCCGCGCCCGGACCAGTCGCCATCCGACGGGCCGAACATGATTCCACTTGCGCAGATGGAGGGGCTGCTGCGAACGTTGAAGATCATTCATGAGGCCTCTCTTACTTAGCCTTGGCACGTTCTGCCTGGTCTTGGGTGCCGTCTGGGCCCAGAACTCGAGCGACGGCGGAACCGGGCCGCAGTTGCCGGTGGGCCAGACTTTCAAGCAATTTGTCTATCCCGATTATGAGGACGGCAAATTGAAGGCCACCCTTTACGCCAGCGAGGCCACGGGCATCACGCTCAATCGGGCGGAAACCACCGAGCTAAAAATTCAGGTCTACGATAACGGGGCTGTAACGACTACGATCACTTCGCCCAAGGCCGACCTTTACGTGGCCGAGCGGAAGATGCGGACGAAAAACACGGTGCTGATCGACCGCGCTGACCTGACAGCCGCCTCGCAGGATTGTGATTTTGATTTGAAGACGAAAAAATTTGTTTTGCGCAATAACGTGAGGGTCGTGCTCAAGCATTTCAATCTCAGCATGTCGCCCGGAACCGGGACGGACGCCGCCTCGACGCCTGCGCCCGCAGGCGCGCCGCCCCGCCCGGCATTAAACGACTCCTCCCTGCTCACTTCACCGGGCTCCGTCGGGGACACCAATTCCGCGCCGATACCTCCCTCCATCCCAGATACCAAATGAAAATTTCACCTTTTCCAGCCGTTCTTGCCGCGTTGTTGTTTCTGCCGTGGGCTCCGTTGGCCGCCCAGGTCGACGACAACAATCCAGAAACCCCGCCGCCGCCTGGCTCGACCGTCATCACCTCTGACGAACTTCACTCCGATCAGCAAAGCCGCGTTTCGGTCTTTACCGGCAATGTGGTCGTCGTCGGCACTAATTTCCGAATGACCTGCCAGGAAATGACCGTCAACTTCACCAAGGACAACAAGGTCGACATGATCGTGGCAACGGGCGACGTCGTCATCACCCAGCCCAACCGGGTCACTCATTGCGGCCATGCCGTCTATAGTCACGACGACGACAAGTTTGACCTCACCGATCAACCGACGATCCTCGACGGCAAGGATCAGCTTTCCAGCCCGGAAATTATCATTTATCGCACCTCACAAAAGCTGGAAACCAGGGGTGGTCGCTCCAATCTCGTCCTTGGTCCGGGTAGCATGGGCTCCTCCACGACGCCGACCCCCTCCACCGATACGAATCCGAAATGAAACACCGGCTGCCCAAGCCCAAAGCACAGAAAAAATCCGACACGGTCAGGATTGACCAGCCGGACTTGCTCGAAAGTGAGATCGGGGATTTCCCCACGGCGGGGATCGGGGCAGCATCGCCGACTTCCGGCAGCTTCAAGACTTCTCATCCGCATATGCAAGATACCAGCTCAACTTTAACGCCAGGGGCCGAGGAGATTTCATCGCCGACGCTGCTGGCCCAGCCGGTGAGAAAAGGGCCGCCTCCGTTGCCGGAAACCGCCGTGACCGACATGGAACACCCTTCATTTTTGATCCAGACGCGCGGGCTCGTGAAGCAATACGGCGGCCGCCGCGTCGTCAACGGCGTCGATATCCATGTGCGTCCCGGCGAGGTCGTCGGGCTGCTCGGCAAAAACGGCGCAGGCAAGACGACCACGTTCTACATGATCGTCGGCCTCCTCACGCCGACCGAAGGCCACGTCTTCATGGGCGACGAGGACGTCACGAAAATGCCGATGTATCGCCGCGCGCGCCGGGGCATCGGCTACCTGCCGCAGGAGGAATCGATCTTCCGCAAATTGACCGTCGAGGAAAATCTGCTCGCCATCCTCGAGACGCTGCCGATGACCGAGGACGAGCGCGATACCCGCTGCGACGACCTGCTCCGGGATTTCGGCCTCGAGCATGTGCGGGAGAACGTCGCCATCACGCTTTCGGGCGGAGAAAAGCGGCGCGTCACCATCGCGCGCGCCTTGGTGACCAACCCCTCGCTGTTGCTGCTCGACGAGCCGTTCAGCGGCGTCGATCCGATGGCGGTGCACGACATCCAGGAAATCATCCTGCAGCTCAAAGAGCGTGGCCTCGGCGTGCTCATCACCGACCACAACGTGCGCGAAACGCTCTCGGTCGTCGACCGCGCCTACATCATCGACGAGGGCCGCGTACTCTCCGAAGGCTCACGCGAATTCCTGCTCAACGACCCCATCGCGCGCGAGATTTATCTCGGGCATCGATTCAGCATGTGATTTATAGACGACGACCTCCGGCTTGTCCCTGAAATGGGTCGAACCGAAGTGCCTCTCGGTAGCCGCCGCACGCCGGGCGGCGGGCCCGGCAAGCATCGCCCGCTCCGGACATTCCTCCGTCGCCGGATAGACCCCGCCGCGGAGCCCGAGGCGGCTACCTCTCCGCCATCGCCGGCTCGGCCTTGGCGCGGCTGCCGGATTTTTCCCCGGCGCGCGAGACCGATTCGGCATAGATCGGCCCGAACCAGGTGTCGACAAGGCAAAGACCAAAGACCGCCCCAAACGGAATCGTATAAAAGAACGCGGTCGTGATGGAATTGACGCCAACGATGAAAGCCCCCGCGATCAAGTAATCCGGGCAGCCTTTGCGGAAGAGGCGGAAGTTTTCGCGATAATTAAGCGCGGCACTGAGCACCGACGCGCCATCGAGCCAGCGGCAGCAGCCCACGCCGCAAAAGGGAATCACGAAAAGCATGATCGGCGGGACGGCCATGGTCAGCAAGTCATCCGGCAGTCCAAGCAGGACCATGAAAATGCCGTAGCTCGCCCCCATCCAGAGCGCCGCCGGGACGATCAGCGTGAAGACGGCGATGACGAGCTTGACGGAGCCTTCCTTCGCGAAGACGCCAAGCCGGTCCCAGCGCCAATCGGGCAACTGGACACCGCGTCCCGTCCGGGCCCGGCGCAACACCTCGTAGGTGAACCCGAGCGGAAACCAGAAGGAAAGGACGTTGAACCCGAGTATCCAGGGAAAGACTTCGCTCACCCAAGCCGGGGCGCGTCCCGAGAAATAGGCTGGCGCGAGGGCGACCAGAAACGGGTTGATGAGGAGGAAACCGCCGAGAAGCACCTTGGCCAGCCAGTGGGGGTCGGACGATATCTGCCGAAAGCCGTCCTTCTGGTCGCTGAAACGAGTCGCATTAAGAGTTTTCATGACAACGGTATTCGAAGAAATTCGCGGATAGGTATTCGTTGCGTCAAGGCAAAGATTCATCGCCGTGGAGAGTCTAAGCCTTTGACCTATGAGGTCCACCGGGCCGCTTCAGCCTTAATCTGCTTCCATCTCGGGCAGAATTTTGCTTCTATTATACTCACAACAATTAGCTTATGACTTTTATTACGTCTTTAACCGGAGGAAGGTTATGGCTATTGGCCGTGACCGTTCTCGGTACCCTCTTCCTTTTTGCCAATTTACTGCAGGCGCAGCCGGAAACAAACTCAACGAGCATCCCCGGTCCCGGCCAAATCAGCGCCGATAAGACCATTCCTGCCGCCAATACCCCAGCGACCAACTCCGGGCCTGCACCAACCCTGACCATCGTCACGCCCAGCCCGGAGGCAACCAACGCGCCCGCAGCCGAGCAGGCACCAGCCCCCGAAGCCGTTCCGGAAACGCGGACGATCCCGGAGGGTGATCCGATGCAATATGCCACCTTTGGCCGCACGGCGGCTCTCCCCGTTGTGCCCGTCATCACCACCCGCTCCATTCTCGGCGCACTGATGACGCTGGCCTCGCTGGGCGGATTTCTTCTTTATTACTGCGGCTTGACGCGGGCGAAAAACAGCGGCCACACCTCAACCTTGCTGCTGGTCGGCGTCCTCTTTGGCCTGACCGGGTATTGGATCGGCGGCTTCGCGGTGCAAACAGGCGGTATCGGCGATGCTCACGCGGCGCTCATTCAACCCTTCCTGCCGGCGGAGCAAAGCGCCCTCGATCACGAACTGGGCCCCGTCCTCTTCGGCCATCATTGGGGCTTCATGGGCAGCTCAGGCTTTTTTCTGGTTACGGACGACTCGACCCGCAACGGCATCGCAGCGCTTTTCCTGATCCAGGCAGCGTCGCTGGCCATCGCCATCGCGGCGGCGCTCGGGGCGGCCCTCGAACGTGCCCGGCTGCTGGCCATGGCGTTTTGTTCCTACCTCATCGGCGTGCTCGTTTATCCGCTGCTGGCCAACTGGGTTTGGGGTGGCGGCTGGCTGGCCGAGCTGGGCCGTGAATTCGGCCTCGGCCACGGCTTCGTCGATCTCGGCGGCGCGAGCGTGGTGCACCTGACGGCGGGAACGCTGGCACTGGTCATCGCCATCGTGCTCGGGCCGCGGCACGGGCGATTCGGACGCGGCGATGCGACCACCGGCATTCCGGGGCACAACGTACCGTTCATTGTGCTCGGGAGCACGGTGCTGCTCATCTCCTGGATGGCGGCGAATGCGTTCTCCTGCGCGGGCCTCGATTCGGCGCCCGGGCTGCAGCCGGTCGGACCGCCCACCAGCGTCGCGGCGATCAATACGCTGTTGGCGGCGACGGGCGCATTGGTGGTCACCTTTGCCCAGGGGGCATGGCAAAAACGGCGGCCTGAACCTGCGCGGCTCTGCCGCGGATTACTCGGCGGTGCGGTGTCGAGTTGTGGCTGCGCAGGCGTGATCGATCCATGGGCGGCATTTCTTATCGGTGGCTTGGCCGGCGCGCTGGTGCAATTCGCGATGGAACAACTGGAACGCAAGCGCATCGACGATCCCGTCGGCGCGGCGGCAGTCCACGGCGCGGGCGGGGCGTGGGGCGTCCTGGCGACGGGTCTTTTCGCCAACGGCTCGGCGGGCTACGGCCTCAACGGCGTGACCGGCCCGGTACGCGGACTCTTTTTCGGCGGAGCATGGCACCAGCTCGCGGCGCAAATCATCGGCGGCGTGGCGGGATTCGCGACGATCTATCTACTCGGATGGGCCTGCGTCAGCCTCGTCCAGAGAATCCTCGGCAACCGCGCCGACCTCGCCGACGAAACCGCCGGCCTCGACCTGCCCGAAACCGGCGCGCTCGGCTACCAGGGCGATGTCGAGCCGGAAGAGACGAATGGGAAGAGCTCGTGAGGCCACTTGATCCTTTTCCCCTCGTTCCCTAGTTGCACTTGGGGAACGAGGGATGAAAGATGCACGAACAGGTGAGGAACTGATATGATACGGTGGCTCGGCTGGCTTATCATCATCCTGGGCGCGATTCTCTTCCTATGGTCTTGGGTTTACTATTCTCACCGTAGCGTTACGCATCCCAATTGGCAGAAATCATCCCAAACCGATTCAAAATAAAATCAAGACACCACCCATGATCCGGCACGATTGACCTCCCGTGGCGGTTTTCCTATGCTCTGCGGGTCTTAATCCATGTCATCGCTGCCCCAGAAAACCATTGAGGTTCCGCTCGAAACGTTTCGCGATCCGGCGACTCTCCCCGTGAGGGAACGCGCGCAGGAGGCGATCCGGCGCTCGCAGAAGCATCTCCTCGGCCAGCAAAAGCCGGACGGCTATTGGGTCGGCGAGCTGATCGTCGATTCGACCCTGGTCTCAGACGTGGTCGCCTTCATGCATTGGTCGGGCGAGGTCGACTTCAATAAGCAATCGCGCTGCGTGAAGCACCTGCTCGACCGCCAGATGCCCGACGGCGGCTGGAACACCTACCACAAGGGCCCGAGCGAGCTCAACGCCACGCTGAAGGCCTACTTCGCCTTGAAGCTGGCGGGCTTTCAACCGGAAGACACGCGCATGACCAAGGCGCACGCAACCATCGTCCGCCTCGGCGGTATCCCGAAAGCAAACACCTACACGAAGCTGTTCCTCGCCATGTTCGGGCAGTACCCGTGGAAGCACCTGCCGATCATTCCGTCCGAGATCATCCTGCTGCCGACCTGGCTTTACTTTAATATCTACGAAATGTCGTCGTGGAGCCGCGCCATGGTCGTGCCGCTCTCGATCCTCAACCACTTCAAGCCGGTGCGCAATCTGCCGCCGGAAAAGCAGCTACACGAATTGTTCCCCTACGGTACCGAGCATTCCAACCTCGGCCTGCCGTTCGACCGGAAGCTCTTCACCTGGAAGAATTTTTTCCTCGGCTGGAACAGCGTGCTCAAGTTCCTCGACACGCTGCCATGGAAGCCGTTCCGGGCCGCCGCGCTGAAAAAGGCGGAGGCGTGGATACTCGAGCGCATCGGGGACGGTTGCGACGGTCTCGGCGCGATTTTCCCCAGCATGATGTACACCGTCATGGTGTTGAAAACGCTCGGCTACGGCGAGGACAATCCCATCGTGCGCAAGGCGATCAGGGACTTCCTGGACCTGGAAGTGCATGACGAGGTGCACGACGAGTTCCGCATGATGCCGTGCCACTCCCCGATCTGGGACTCGGCCATCACGGCCTTCGCGCTGATCGAATCGGGCGTGCCGGCGGACGATGCGCAACTCCAGAAGGCGGGCGAATGGATCCTTTCCAAGGAAGTGAAGGATTTCCGCGGCGATTGGAAGCACAAAAACCCGACGCCGATCACCAGCGGCTGGGCGTTCGAGTACAACAACAAGTATTACCCCGACGTGGACGACACGTTCAAGGTGCTGCTCGCGCTGGGCAAGATCACCATGCCCAACGAGGCGGAGAAGAAGAAAGTAATGCAGCGCGCGCTCGAATGGGCGGTGAGTTTCCAGTGCAAGAACGGCGGTTTCGCCGCGTTCGACAAGGACGTGACCAAGAAGTGGCTGCAGGACGTGCCCTTCGCCGATCACAATGCGATTCTCGATCCGCCCTGCAGCGATATCACCTCGCGCGCGCTGGAAGTCTTCGGCCGGATGGGGCTGAGCCGCAAGACGCCGTTCATCCGGCGTGCCATCCGTTATGTACGCGAGACACAGCTCGAGGACGGCTCGTGGGAAGGGCGCTGGGGCGTGAATTATATTTACGGGACGTGGCTCGTACTGCGCGGCGTCAAGGCCATCGGCGAGGACATGAACCAGGACTGGATTTTGCGCGGTCGCAACTGGCTCGAATCGTGCCAGAACGCCGACGGCGGCTGGGGCGAAACGTGCGCGACCTATGACAACCCGCAGCTCAAGGGCCAGGGCGAAAGCACGCCATCGCAAACGGCCTGGGGGCTGATGGGCATCATCGCCGCCAGCGACCGCCTGCGCCCCAGCATCCTGCGCGGCGTCGAATATCTCGCGCGCACGCAAAACCCGGACGGCTCGTGGACGGAAGACCACATCACCGGCACCGGCTTCCCGAAGGTCTTTTATCTCAAGTACGACATGTACCGGAACAACTGGCCGCTGCTGGCCCTGGCCGATTTCCAGGCGCTGGCGGCCAAGGACCGGCGATGATCTGCTTCGCGTTCCCCCTCGCCCACGAGGCGGAACTTGTCCTGAAACATTGCACAGAAAAGGAATCGTTCACTGTCGACGACCTCC
>Ga0302320_10017094_pt1 | contig 14755 bp, 12 predicted proteins | sample Bog_T0_3_FD_202130 | JGI IMG/M metagenome (GOLD analysis project Ga0302320, IMG submission 202130) | Peat permafrost microbial communities from Stordalen Mire near Abisko, Sweden - Bog_T0_3 | ecosystem: Environmental > Terrestrial > Soil > Wetlands > Peat | place: Sweden: Abisko, Stordalen Mire...
AAGGCGCCGAGCGGCGCGCCAGGGAGGACACCCGCTTTTTCAAGCATGCCGACTGGCTCGTGCCGGTGCTGCCGTTCGTGCATATCCGGGCGTGCTTCGCGCTTAACGAGAGAACGGCCGGCAGCCGAGGAGCGCTCGCGCCCGAAACGTCAATTTTGAGTTCTGGCGCAAGCGGGCGCTCATGGGCAGCGCAGAAAATGGATTTCAATGCACTGACGTTCCGCTTCGCGCCGAAGTTTGCATATCAATGGGATCGCTCGGCGGCCGAGCGCTAGATGCCGGCGGTAATATTCGATGCGACGCACCTCGTGGATGGCGTCTTCGTCAAAAGTTGGTTCACAGTCGCTGTCAGCCCGATCCTTGCCCAGCAAGCCTCGCCGGCAGTAATAGCGAAGCATCTCCGGATGCACACCGGTTAGATTGGCTGCGACTGTGAGCGAATATACCGCGGACGCCCCTGCCGGGACGCAAGCCAGCGCCCGCGTGGAGTTCACGGAGAACGTGAATTGGGTAACGACCGTTCCCAGTTGGAGGTGCGGGCGCGGACCAGCTTTTCGTGGCGTGGAGGTTCCCGCCTTGCGGGGCAGTTCGCGCTCCGGGGTTGCGCGACCACGAGATAATTGCGGCGCCTCGTGTTTTAGCCCGGTGGAATTTTGCCGCGCACCCGGTGTGATTTTTGAGGGCTTTGCCATAAGAAGTGCGTTCGCCGTTTTCCTCGGCTCTAAACCACCCGCAGCACGATTTTGCCGCACGTGTGACCGCGCTGACTGAGTTCCTGGCCGCGAGTCGCATCGGATAAGGGCAGGATGGTTTCGACGATCGCTTTGACTTTCTCGGCATCGGCGAGCTTGGAGATTTCGGCCAGCTGGAGGGCGTTCGGCTGAGTGAACACAAAGGCCTGCCGCGCGCCATGCGCCGCTGCGGTCTCGGGCGAGGGCGGGCTGGCGATTGAAACCAAGATGCCACCCGGTTTGAGTATTTTCCAGGAGCGCTCCTGAGTGTCTCCGCCCATCGTGTCGAGGACTATATCCACCGGCTCGATCACCTCTTCAAAACGCTCGGTATCGTAGTCAATCACCCGATCGACGCCGAGCTTGCGCAGGAAGGCATGGTTGCGCTCCGCCGCCGTGCCGATGACATGAGCTCCCTTCCACTTAGCCAATTGCACTGCAATGTGCCCGACGCCTCCGGCGGCTGCGTGGATCAGCACCCGCTGGCCCGCTGACAACCCGCCCGCATCGAAGAGGGTTTGCCAGCCGGTCAAACCGGCGAGTGGTAGGGCGGCCGCGTGGATGTGATCGATGGATTTCGGTTTCAGCGCCACCTCGGATTCCTTGATCACGATGAACTCGGCATAGGCCCCATCGCGGGAGATGTCCGGACGGCTGAAAACTTCATCGCCTGGCTTCAGCCGAGTGAGGCCGGAGCCGAGACTCTCCACGATGCCGGACACGTCCCAACCGAGAACCAGGGGGAAAGTGTGGTGCAGCATCCCCTTGAGCTGCCCTTCGCGAATTTTCCAATCCACCGGATTGATCCCGGCGGCATGGACACGGACCAGCACTTCGCCATCGCCCGGATGGGGGCAAGGAACGTCTTTATAGACTAGGACCTCGGGACCGCCGTAGGAGTAGATGCAGGCCGCTTTCATGGTCCTCATGCCGGGCCCTTCTGGCGCGATGAATAATACTCCCGGGCCTTGGCCAGCAGCTGATCTGCGCTAAGGTGATGCCCATCCACGACCAGCGAACCGATGATCCGGCCAGCCACCTCAGGACGATGAACCTTCACCCAGGCGATAAATTGCTCCATTTCGCTGCTCGCTCCGGTGCCCGACCCAAAGACAAGAATCTGACCATGGACTTGGAGAGCTTCGGCCACCGGCTCAAAGTAGCTATTTGGCTCCGGCTTCTCTTGGCCCCTTGAAAAGTCTTTCGAGTTATGTGCATGACGGAAATACCGGCCCGGCTCATGAGGCAGAATCTGTTGGGGGATGACCCCATGCATTTCCGCACGAAAGATACGCGCCTCCTCGTGATCGATCACGAGAAGCCAATGCGAGTCCGCCCCTTGAGGCACGCCTTCGGCCGTCTCCGATCGTTCAAGAAAGTGACGCAACGCAATGATTTCGTGCGCACTGGAGACATCCTTGGTACGTGGCGGATGCAGGACCAGAACCTGCCCGTTGCGGGTCACCCTCAGATGGCCATTGGGTTCCTCTTCGATCTGGGCCAGCTGGCGAAGCATCCCATAGACGTTGTGCCATTCCAGATTGTGCGAGAGCGGATGTTGGAAAATCGCGTTGTAGGCGCGCAAGTGTGAGCCGGTGAGTGCCGCGGACGAGGTCATGTTAGTGGAGTCCAGGTGGATTGGAAACGGGCGGGGACCAGCATCGTCTGCCTTATTCCGCCGCGCCTGAATATCCGCCCAAAACGCAGCTCGGACTATGGGGTGAAACCCTCGGCCGCCCTCCGGCTCGCGCAACCAACCGCGACAGAGCCTAGCTCCGGGCCCGATTCCACACCGCGATGAACATGCCGTTCGAATCGAGATCCTGCGGCCAGAGCATATCCGAAGATTGGAACACGAATTCGGGATGTGCGGCGGTGAAGACTTCGGCCACGGCGGAGGTTTCAAGACGCGTCAGCGTGCAGACGGAGTAAACCAAGCGGCCCCCTGGCCTGACGGAACCGCAGGCATGGCCGAGCATCCTACCCTGGATAGCGGCCAATTCGGGAACGTCTTCGTGGGCCGTCGTCCAACGAGCATCTGGATTCCGCTGCCAAGTGCCTACGCCGCTGCAAGGAGCATCGACCAAGACCCCGTCGAAGTGGGTCCCGCCGGGCGGCTTCGTCTCGCCGTTCCAGGATGCGGTCCTGACGTTGAACAGCTTAGCCCTGGAAGCCCTCCGCTTCAGGACGGCTAGCCGGCGTTGGTTGCGGTCCGTTGCCCATACCCGGCCCTTGTTACCCATCAGGTCGCACAGGTGGAGCGTCTTCCCTCCCTCTCCGGCGCACGCATCCCACCAGGTTTCTCCCGGGTGGGGAGCGCAGGCGACGCCGACTTTCTGCGAAGCCAAGTCCTGGATTTCGAAAGCTCCGGCCTTGAACTCAGGCGTCTGGAAAAGGTCGCGATCACCGCGATACCGCAGGGCATCCGGGGCGTGGGCCGTCGTCTCGCACCCACCGAGTTTCTTGGCGAGGCTGTCCCGCGTGTCTGGCCGAGCACGCAGCCACAACGAGGGTTCCCGTTGGAGCTGCCGGAGGAATTCCGGCTTCACTTCCATCTCCTGATGGAGCCACTCCGGAACAGCCCGAGCCGCCAGGGTTTCGGCCTTCACCTTTTTTTCGTCCTGATCGAATCGTTCTTGCAGGAGGACTGCCTGGGCGAGCCTCCTCTGAGGGGACTCTTTGGGATCGAGCCACCGGATCCAGCGAAAGTAAGCGAACACGCTTCCCGTGATTTCACGCCGCTCTCTCCAGGAGGCATGGCCTCCGCCCAGATATCCCCGCAACGCCAGGTCGGCCCGCCCTTCGTTGGCGGCCGCCATTAGCACCTTGGCTGCATGATTGAGCACAGCTTGTTCGTACATCGGTCTTTAAGGTCACTGTAATGATTATTGCACCTTGTTCGATACTGATTCGCGTCAGGTTGATAACCTGAACGACGAAGTCGCGCGGGTGCGCGATCACCTGCCAAGGGAAGGATGCTTTATCCCTATGCGCCCGTACCGAGTTCGCCGTGAATCCGGCGGATCTCGGCGCCGATCCGGTCGGCGTTCTCGTCGGAGTAATTGACCCCGATCGGGATCGAGATCATCCGGTTGATCAAATCCTCCGTTTGCGGAAAATCTTCGGCGCGGTAGCCGGGTCCGGGCCAATCGGTGCCGACCGAAAAGGGGCTCGCGCTGGCCGAATGGGATAGCCCCGAGACGACATAACCCCGGCGATACTGAGCGTGCGTGCCGGTCATCGGCGCGCAGGGAATTCCGGCCGCCGTTAGCCTGATCCGGAATTCATCGCGCAGCCCGGTGGTGGCGACCATAAAGTAGATCTCAATGCCGGAATCTCCGACGGGGTCGGGAATGCGGCGAAAGGCCAGGCCCGGCAGATCCCGGATTTGAGCCATGACCCGGGCGGAAAGGGCGCGGCAGCGCCCCCGGATCTGATCGAGCCGGCGGAACTGGGCCAGAGCGACCGCGCCGGTCAGTTCCGACATGCGGAATTGTCCGCTGGAAAAGGGCGGCTCCTTCGGCTCGGCTTGCCGAGCGTGAAAGGCGCGCATCTGGCCAAGGTCGTGCATCCGCACCGCGCGCTCATAAAGGCGGGGATCGTTGGTGGCCACCATGCCGCCTTCTCCCGCGGTGACGGTCTTGAGATGCTGAAAGCTAAAAGTGCCCATGGCGCCCATCGAGCCACCGCGGCGTCCGCGGTAGATGACTCCGGGGCTCTGCGCGCAATCTTCCAGGACAGCGATCCCGGCTTGGCCGGCCGCCGCTAAAATCGGGTCCATGTCCGCGGCGACCCCCTGATAGTGCACCACCAGCACCGCCTTGGTGCGAGAAGTGCACCGCCGGGCGATTTCACTGGGAGCCAGGCAAAGCGTGTCGTCGATTTCGGCGAGCACCGGCTTGCCGCCCAAGTGGACGATGGCGGTGAAACATGAGATCCAGCTCCAGGCCGGCAAGATGACCTCGTCTCCCGGCCCGATGCTGAGCGCGCCCAGGGCCACTTCCAACGCGGCGGTGCCGCTGGTCACCGCCAGAGTGAAGCGGGTGCCGAGCAGGGTGCGAAATTCCTTTTCCAGCGTCTCCACCATCGGCGGCGGCTGATTCGGGTCCGCGGAGTAGTACCGGTTCAAGGTCTTCGAACGGAGGACCTTCAAAACCAGCTCCTCCTCTTCTTGGCCGATGAGGGAAATGCCGAGAGCCGGGGAGGGAATGGGTTGAGCGTTCATAAATTAAGCCGGCGCGACGTAGCGCAGCGCCCCGCCATAGGAGTTGAATTTGCGGTAGACGACGAGAAGAGCGCCCAAGGCCAGGACTCCGACCAGGCCCTCCCAGAGGAAGGTGTAACGGTAATTGTGCTGGCGCGAGTCGAGCAGCCAGCCACAGGCCGGCCCGGCGATCATCGCGCCCACCGCGTTGCTCATGAGCCAGGCGCTGTTGAGCATGGCGAATTTGGGCTTGGCAAAAAGCACCGCCGGCACCGAAGCGATCGCTGTCCCCCACGTGCCGGTCAGCGTGCCGCAGACGACATAGGCGATCCCGAACCCCCGAGCATCGTGCACCAGGAAAAATCCCGCCCAGGTGCTGGCGATCAAAAGGAAAAGCGCAACGATCGTCATCCGAAGCGGGTGGAACCGGTCCGCGAGCCAGCCGATCGGATAGGCCTGGACCAACGAAAGCGTCAGCTGCAGCGCCCCGTACTTGCCGAGCGTCGTCATGCTCATATTGAGCGACTTCGCGTAAAACACAGCGAACAGATCGAGCGGCACCATCGCTACCCAGTAGAGGGCGAAAGAGAGAAACACCCAGCGGTAATACGGCAGGGCGAAGCATTCGCGGACATAGCTCTTCACACCGAGGGCGAACCGCCGGAGCAGCGCTCCGACGCCTGCACCCGTCACCGCAAGGGCTGCGGGTGCCGGCGGGTAAACATCCTCCTTCACCGCCAAGCACATCGCGGTGAATCCCACGCAGTAGATCGCACCGATGCCGAGAAACACCGGCACGTAGTGCCGCTCAACCCGGCCCAGCAGATAGTAATTGAAAAGAATCCCCGCGGTCAGCGACACGATGCGGAACAGGGCGAAGAATCGGGCGATCACCTCCCGCGGCACCACATCCGCGATCAGGCTGAGAAAAATCGAGTAACTGATGCCGGCGCCGAACTCGAACAACGTCCACGAGCCCGCCAGAGTCATCACCGTGCAGGTATTCTCGCCCGGAGACCAGTGGCCGAGTAGGTGATTGATCCCCCGTCCAATCGCCGGGCTGAAGGCAAGCCCGCTCATCGCCGCCATCGTGAGCGGAACGGGCGCGATCAGAAAAGGGATGCGCCGGCCCCACCGGCCGCGATGGCGATCGCTGTGGTACGCCACCACCGGCCCCGCGAGAATCCCGACGGCTGTCGGCAAGCTGCCCAGCAGGAGTCCCACAAAGAAATCTGAAACCTGAAACCGATGCAGTAAAAGCTGCACGGTCATCGGCACGGAACGCTCTTTCAGGAAGTAGGCGAAGTCGCCCCACAGCAGCCAGAAGAACAAGGTCAGCAGGCCTGTTCGGGAATAAGTCAGTGAACCGGCGTGCCAAACTTTGCGCCGAGGGAGCCCCTCGGCTTGGCCGTCGTCTTGAGATCTCATAGCCGCTAGGCCTAACCTGCGGGCTTCATCGGGCAGACCACAAGCAGGCCGGCTGAAATTCGGAGGCGGTGATTCATTTTCGTCGAGACGTTAGGGATGTCACGGCTTGACGCAGGCCGCTAATGTAACTTGATGGTTACCGTACACCCGGTGAGCAAGCCTTTGTTTCCGCCTTGTTCGTCCAGCGCAGCCGGCCTTGGCGGACGGCGATAGCCACTGAGAGGCTAACTCCCAGTTCTCGAAATCAGAAAGAGGACATAGCGTTCCAAGTTGGACGCAGGCCCTTTACATTGAGGCCGGTCGCGGCTCTATGGCGGCAGCACGCCCTGGAGGTGAAAACGCACGTGCACGACAGGATCGACCGTGAGGACCCAAAACATCCGAATGATGGGCAGGCCAAATTCCCGCGTATCGACAGCCGCCATGCCGTCGATGGTCGTTAGACGGTGATCGGCTGTTATCTTGACGGGAAAACTCACCGGGTGCCGCTGGCCGTGAAGTTGAAACTGCCCGCGGGCCGTGAATCCTCCATCGGACCTTCGCTCCAACGCTTCGAGTTCAAAAATGACCTGGGGGAACTCGTTCGTTTGTAACCACATGCCCATATCATGGTCGCGGTCCGCGCGACCGGTCTTCACCGCGGATAAATTTGCGTGAAAGGCCGTGGACTCGACTCGACCACTATCCGGATCAATCGTGATTGCCGCGTCAAAATTCTCCAGCCGGGCGACGAACGAATGGACCGTTGCCTTGACTTCAATCGCGACGTGCGATCCCGAGCGGTCGAGGACGAGCAAGGCCTCCTTGGCCTTGGTTGTGAGGGGGCGAGCAAAAATGGCCATCGCTAGCAAGCAAGCGCCGGAGTAACGGAGGATGGTCATCTTGGAGTTGAGCTAAGCGCAGGTTAGTCGCTGTCGTGCACCTTTCGATCCATAAATGCACCGAGGGGCGCGACGGCCACCCAGTTAACGGAACAAGAGCGAACTCCTCAGGTCACAACGCGTTCCATGCTTTCTTTTCGGGTGACGGACATCTTTTCTTCATTGGCCCCGTTTCGCGCCTTGAGACACGCCCTTGGGGCGGATTGACTGGGTATTCATGGATCGAAGCATGATTATCGCCGGCGGAGGTGTTGGCGGAACGGCGGCGGCGTTGGCCCTACACCGGGCCGGGGTTCCGGTCCGGCTCTACGAGCGGGCTCCTGCCTTCACCGAGGTCGGCGCCGGCATGAGTCTTTGGCCGAACGCCACCCGCGTGCTCAGAAGTTTGGGCGTGCTCGATCAGCTCCTGGCCCTGGGCGAACCGGTCACCCGTTTCAATCTTTTGCGGCCAAACGGCCGGATGATTTCCACGATTTGCATGGGCGGATTCTCCACGCCCGCCCTTTGCCTTCACCGGGCCGATCTCCATCGATGCCTGCGTGAGCCTTTGCCCGCGGACTGCATTGTGGGCGATCAGCGGTTGGTCTCGTTCACACAAAACCCCGGCGGAGTTACGGCGAAATTTGCCGGCGGCCTCGAAGTGGCGGCGGCCGGGCTGATTGGGGCCGACGGGATTAATTCAATCGTCCGGACTCAGCTTCATGGAGAAGCGTCACCCGCTTACCGCGGCTACTGTGTCTGGCGCGGAATCGCCCCGGACAAAAAGGGAATCGTTCAGGGACACATTAGCGAAACTTGGGGCGCAGGCCAGCGGTTCGGCATTTTGCCCATGGGCGGAGGCCGCATCTGCTGGTACGCCACTCGCAATGCCCCGACATCGCAGTCAGACGCGCCTGAAGGCCGGAAAGAAGAAGTCTTTCAGCTCTTTAAGGAATGGCACGATCCCATTCCGGCCCTGATCGAAGCCACAGAAGAGTCGGCTATCATGAAAAACGACGCCCAAGACCGGCAGCCGCTGCGACGCTGGGGTCAGGGACGTGTGACTCTTTTGGGCGATGCGGCCCATCCCATCACCCCCAACGTCGGTCAGGGCGCCTGCATGGCGGTTGAAGACGCCGCCTGCCTCGTCAAGAGCCTCCTCGCCGCTCCGGGCGTGGCGGAAGGGTTCGGCGCCTATGAAGCGATGCGAAAGCGCCGCACCGCTTTTGTCGGCCGCCAGGCCCGTCGCATTGGGGCAATCGGCCAATGGGAGAATCGGTGGATGGTCAGAGGACGCAACTTTATCACCCGCTTGGTTTTATCACATACGGCGGAGATGAGTCTGAATGACGTCTACGCCTATGAAATCTGACGCTCACGCTCCCCGGCCGACCCCCACCCTGCGCCGTTGAGCCTTTCGGAAATGGATCGGGTCCTTCAGCCGGAGTTGCTGGACACTCTCTCGCCCGATAGCGACGATGCCCGCCGCAGCCGGCGGGATTTGCGCGTGATAAACTGGCTGATGGGCAACCATCGCTGGATCATCCGGTCCCTGCGCTCCTCGCTGCGCCCCGGAGAGTGTCTGGTCGAGATCGGCGCTGGCGGTGGTGAACTTTGCCGAAAACTGGCGGCCCGCGGCATTGCCGCGGCGGGCTTGGACCGTTGGCCGGGACCGGCTGAGCCGTCTCGGCTCGTTTGGCACCAAGCAGACCTGCGCACTTTCACTGGCTACTCGGATTGTCAGGCCGTCGTCGCTAACCTCATCTTGCATCATTTGAGCGGCGCTGAGCTCCGCGAGCTTGGGCGCAAATGGAACCCGGGGCCGCGGATCATCTGTGCCTGCGAGCCAGCCCGCCGGCGATTGAGCCAGAGACTGTTCTCGGCCTTGGGGCCGATCTTCGGTGCCAATCCTGTCACCCGGCACGATGCCCGTGTCAGTATCGCCGCGGGCTTCCGGGGCCATGAATTGCCCGATGTCCTGGGCCTGGACAATGCCACGTGGACGATCCGTTGCGCCGAGACATCGCTCGGCGCCTACCGGATGCTCGCGATCAGACGAACGTAGCGGGTGACTGCATCGCTGGAATCTGAAGAAAATACCTTGGTTCCGATGGGTTAATCTGTGCCTTGAGGCTTTCTCGCGCCGACGGGTCGGTGCAGGCCCCTTGAAGCAGAGAAATCTCGAATACCCCGCCGAAACAGGTTCGACTCGCCGCGCTTTACCCGCAACCGTCGATCATCGTGAAGAAGGTCCTTGCCGGTCTTATTCTGGGCATCGCTCTCTGCCTGGTCGGAGAATACCTCTTTCTGACTCGCGGCGGCGTGCCGGTTGCGACCAAGGGGGGCCCGATGCCGTTCGAGCGCTATATCGCGAAAACTGCGCTGCGGTTCGCCATTGGGAAGGCGGCCGAGCAATCCTCCCCGATCCCTGCTGAGGAGGCAAACTTGGTAGCCGGAGCGCAGGTCTATCGCGAGAACTGTGGGGTCTGCCACGGCGACTGGGGAGAGCACGCATCCGCGACCGCCCTGGGCATGTTCCCAGTACCGCCTCAACTCTTACCCCCTAAAAAAGGCGTCACCGACGATCCCGTGGGGAAAATCTATTGGAAGGCCAAAAACGGAATCCGCCTTACGGGAATGCCTGGCTACGAGGACACCCTTTCCGACACGGAACTCTGGCAGGTGAGCCTGCTTCTCCTCCATGCCGATAAACTGCCGGCCGCGGCTCAGAACGCACTGCGGCGTCAGGACAAGAACGTGGAACCGCACTCAGGCCGCTAACGGCTGAGAGAAAGTCGCTGGGTCAAAATAATTTAAAGGAGGCGATTCTCCCGCCGCCCTTGCACGGGCCGCATTCAAGGGCGGTTTAGCGACCAGTTGAGCATGAGTTTAACCACCCACTGGTTGGTGGCTCCGTTCAGCCCGCGGCCAATTCCGAACTCGACTCCGGTCTTGCCGTTAAAATCGAAGACGGCGAAGGCGGTCTGCTGCTGCTTGTCCCCCGGCAGCCATCCGTCGATTTTCCCGAAGTCCGCATAGTGTTCGAGCGCGGCCGCCCACTTCTCGGAGAAGTTGTAAGCGATGCGCTCGCAAGGCGCGAAATCCAACCTCCCCAGTCCGTCAAAACCCGTGTCGAGGATCGGGTTGACGATGAAGTCGAAGGCACCGCTGCGGGCGCCTATGATGGGACGAATTTCTCCGGAGGTGACGTGTTCCTCCCACCGAGCCGCGTTGTGGCTCAGTTCGAAGTTAACTCCGTAAAAGAACGACCTCTTGTGGGCATCAGGGACGACAAAGAGAGCCCGAAGCTTGGCGCTCTCGACGTAATAATGCCCGCCCGGCAGGGCACTGTAGACCGGTAGGTACAGGCCAAGCTCAAGCCACGGTTCGGCGCCGTAACCGAATTCCGGCACTCCGTTCAGGGTGTGGTTCGGCGGGAACGCGCCGGGAAATGCCGGTTCGGGCAGTCCGTCCGGCGTATAATTGTTGTGCAAGGTTAGGGTCAGTTCGCCGGGCGATGCGATCTCGGCGTTGTAAACCTGGATTTCGTCTGTTTGGCCCGCGGCAATTTCTGGCCAAACGCTCGCCCCAACCAATAGCAAAGCCAGAACCTCGAACAGGGAGATAGTGGATTTGCGTGCTCGCTTCATTCCGCAGAGATTCGTTGATAGGATATACGCTGTGGAGATCGTCAAACCTCGTTTACGCGGCCGGGGTGGTTTCTCGGCCTCTCCCACCGCCTGCGATCGTGAAGTTTTTCGTGAACCTGCGGCGATTCGCACCGCCAGGGCCACAGCCGCCCGATCACCATTCTGGTGCGGTGCTTACGAAATTGGCGGCGTCGTTGGTGCTGCCGCTTCCCGTATACTTGGCGACCTGAGGGTACGGGAACACGGGCCGCGCCCGGATCACCGCGCCCGCGGCATCCCGCATTTCCGCCCCAATCCGATCCGGCGCTTGTCCCCGCTCCACCCACCGGACGATGGCATCCAGCATGGTCTTCTGACTTGGCACCGGAACCGTGGGTTTGAAACCATGCCCTGCTCCTGGGACAAGGAAAAGCCGAGCGAACTCGGCTGTTCGCTTCGCCCCGCCCATCCGCCGCTCGACCTCCCGGAAATAGTCGATGGTCCCCTCGGGCGGAACGATCTGATCCGCCAAACCGTGCGCGATGATCACCCTTCCCTCGTGGTCGCGAAAGCCGGTGAGATCGGGATCGTCCGAGCCGAAAACGGCACCGTATTCCTCGACCGACTGATTCCAGGCGAGTTCAAATGCCGCCGGTGTCAGCGTCTTCCAGTCCCAGGCGGGGTCTCGGAAAATAAAATAACGAAACCAGTCTATGCCCTCGTTGAGAGGTTTTCCCGCCAGCGGCGTGCCCGTCGTCCCGGCGAGCACGGATAGGTCGGCGCCCGGCGTCGGCCCATACCAGAGGAATTTTCCGTCCTGCGCCCGGGGGCCCTTCCAGATTGCGCGGACCACCTTGGCGTCGGCCTCAGTAAAAATGCTGCCGCCGATGGTCGTCCCTACCAGCGCCTCCGGGTCATAGGCGCAATGAATCGGATCGGCGATCACGCCATCAATCACCCCGTCCGCTCCGTCGCATGCGGCAACAGCCGCCGCCGTCACCGCGGCGAGTTTCGCCTTCGGGACGAAGTTCCCCGCCTCTCGCATCACTACTTGCGGCCAAAGCTGGGCCGGAACGTACCGATTCCGGTGGATCGAGGGAAAAAGGGCTACGATGCCGTCGTAGTCTGCGGGAAATCGCTGCGCCTCCATCAACGCCTGGCGCCCGCCGGTCGAGCCGCCCATGAAATACGAATGCCGCGGAGGCGTGCCATAGAAGGCCGTGGCAAGGGCTTTGCCGACGACCGTCATGTCGTGGATCCCAAGGTAGGCGTTGTCGCGAATCGCCTGCCAATCCAAACGGCCGTCCGCTGCCAGGGCGAAGCTGCCGCTTCCGCCGACGTGACCCGTGTCGGTCGCGCCCGCGGCCCACCCCTCATGAACCGGATCGCCCAGGTTAGCGGCGCTTCCGCCCGCCCATCCGCTGCCTCCGGTTCCCCGGAACCGACCGTTCCAGCCCTTCATGGGCAGCGCGATAAAGACCCTGACCCGATCGTTTGCCGGCGGGTGCGTCACGATGGCCGTTAGGCGGCACGATCCGTCGTCAGGATCGATCCTGACGGATTCGATCGTCGTATTCGGAATCGAAACCATCCGCAGGTCCTGCGGCGCGCGGATCGGAGCAATCGAGACCGCTTCCGGCCCGGGGCGCAGCTCACCCCGTGCCGCCGCCGCGAAGCAGCCCGTGCAGGCGATCAAAACGACCGACAAGAGTGTCGGCTTGAAGGACATTTTCACGGCGGTTGATTTTTCGCCCGCGGATCCGCTCGAGGGAAAAAACCGAGGCGACCTTGGATCGACATCAGGGCCTGACGGTTATGTCCGGGCTGGCCACCGACTTCCAGAGGAAAAGGCGGCACCGCGACCCGATGTTCAGATGCAGCTCGAAGTGGTGGAATCGCTCCATTCGCAGTTGCCGCAGTCGCCGCGATGACAAACGCTTTTCTCGTGCCAACCCCAAACCGATTCCTCCACGCCCTCTCCAGCCGCGGGTTTTTGGGTGTCATCGGCTTCGCCGCCGCCTCGGCCGCCGGCTCTAGCAACAGCGCGGTCGAGTCCGCCGACGATCGCGCGGCGCTTCCCGAATATCAGACCATCCCCGCCGAGGCCAATCCCACGCCCACGGACGAGGCCAAGCCCGCCTCCGCCTACCGCACCTGGACCGTTTCGCACGGCGACGCCGGATCCCGACGTTACTCCGCGCTCGATCAGATCAATCGCTCGAATGTGAAGGACCTGAAAGAGGCCTGGACCTATCATTCGAACGACGGCCACGCCCCCATCCAGTGCAACCCCATCGTCGTCGACGGAGTCATGTACGCGCCCACGGCGGGAAGAGCCTTGGTGGCCCTCGCGGCCGCGACGGGCAAGGAACTTTGGCGCTTTCAATTGGATAAGCCGGCCCGGCTCGGCCTGTACAATTCGCCCGCCCGCCGCGGGCTCGTCTATTGGCCGGGGGAAGGCGCCCACGGCCCGCGGATTGTCTTCGGCTGTGATTTCTGGATTTACGCGCTCGATCCCAAGACCGGCCGCCCCATCGCCGAATTTGGGCAGAACGGGCGCGCTCCGTTGCCCACGGGCCAGGCGGCCGTCGGCGCCATCTGGCAGAAAACCTACATCGTGCCCGGGGTTTTCGGGGACGTTTACTCCTTCGACCTGGAAACGGGCGCCCAGCTCTGGCGCTTCCACACCATTCCTCGGCCGGGTGAATTCGGCGCGGAAACCTGGCCCGGCCCGATTCGCGAAGGGGGCAATCCCTGGGGCGGGCTGGCACTCGACGAACAACGTGCGATCGTCTACGTGAGCTGCGGCAATCCCTGGCCGAGTTCCATCGGGACCGGCCGGCTCGGCGACGATCTTTTCTCCAACTGCCTGGTGGCGCTCGATACCCGCACCGGTCGGCGCCTCTGGCACTTTCAAAACGTCCGCCATGACCTGTGGGATCTGGATAATCCGGCGCCGCCCAATCTGGTGACCATCACCCGGAATGGCCGGCGCGTCGATGCCGTCATCTGCGTGAACAAGCCGGGAGACACCGTGCTCCTCGACCGGGTGACCGGCCAGCCGATCTTCCCCTTTCGCTTGCGCCGCGCGCCGGTGTCGACCGTGCCGGGCGAAGCGACCGCCCCGTACCAGCCCGATCCGGAATGGCCCGCGCCGATCTCGAATCCGGAGTTCAAGATCGACGACATCACCAATCGCACCCCGGCGGCCCATGATTACGTCCTGGCCATGGTGAAAAAGGCGGCGCTCGGCTTTTACCAGCCGCCGACCCTCGCCAGCACCATGCTCTACCATAGTTCGCGCGGCGGCGCGGAGTGGACCGGAGCGTGCATCGACGTTCCCACCGGCCGGATGTACGTGAACTCCAACCACATTGCCAATCTCGTCTCGGTCGTTCACGCCGACGAGATGGATGATGATCCGACCAAACCGCCCAGCGCGGGCAAGCTGATCTACCTCCAGGACTGTGCCGGCTGCCACCAGCCCACCCGGATGGGCGGCGGGATGGTGCCGCCCCTCATCGGACTGCAGCACCGCCTGTCCGATGACCGGGTGCTCACCCTGCTGGAGACCGGGCGCAACACCATGCCCCCCGCGCCGCCGCTGACCGGCCAGCAGAGGCATGACCTTTTGGATTATATTATGCGCCGCCACCAGCCGCTGGTGCCCCGTTCGCCCAGCCTGATCCATCGGGGCGACGAATTCGCCGGCTCCGGCACCTTCCTGAATGATCAGGACGGCTACCCCGGCTGCAAGCCGCCCTGGGGCCAGCTCAACTGCATCGACCTGAATACCGGCAAGATGCTGTGGCGGGTAACGCTAGGCGAATACCCGGAACTGACCAAGCTGGGCCTGCCCGCCACCGGGACCGAGAATTTTGGCGGACCGGCGGTCACGGCGGG
>Ga0302320_10017095_pt1 | contig 14755 bp, 12 predicted proteins | sample Bog_T0_3_FD_202130 | JGI IMG/M metagenome (GOLD analysis project Ga0302320, IMG submission 202130) | Peat permafrost microbial communities from Stordalen Mire near Abisko, Sweden - Bog_T0_3 | ecosystem: Environmental > Terrestrial > Soil > Wetlands > Peat | place: Sweden: Abisko, Stordalen Mire...
GCTTTGAGCACCGCCGGGCTATAAGCGTCGTGATGCTCAAAGGTCGAGTGCAAACCGATCACGGCCACATCCTTGGGCTCGAACGTTTCGTGAATCCTTCTGGCCTGGGGCACGCCGACGGCGACGGAATTCGGGCACAGCGCCTGAAATGCGACCAGCACCACCACTCGGCCGCGCAGACCGGACAGTGAGATGGGACGGTCCGTGTTGAACCAGGTCTGGACCACGAAGTCCGGGGCGCACGCGGCGGGGATTGTCATGCGTGTAGGATATCACCTACACCGCACTACTTGGCTAATGCAGCATCTGGGCCGGCTCGGCAGCGCTCTCCGAGGGCACCGCCCAGTTGCTGACGCTCGCTTCGTAGATAGCCAATTCACTCAGCAGCTCCTCGAGCGGTTGAGCCTTGCCCATGGCAAAGCCCTGCCCATAGTCGACCCCCAGATCGGTCATGCGCACGCGCAGGACGTCGGTCTCCACGTATTCCGCGATGGTTTCCATGCACATGACCTTGGCGAGCTGGGCGATGGCTTTGATCATCGACTCGGAACGTGAATTGGTGAGTGCGTCGCGCACGAAGCTGCCGTCGATCTTCAGGTAATTGACCGATAGATCCTTCAAATAGGCCAGGGAACTGACGCCGGTGCCGAAGTCGTCGAGCGCGAATTGGCACCCCAGCCCCTGCAGGCTACGCATGAATGCCTGCGCCTTCACGAGATTGCCGATGGTTGCGGTTTCAGTCAGCTCGAAACAAAGCGCCGACGGCGGCACCTTGTTGGTTTTGATTTGATCGGTCACATACTCGAGGAATGTGTCGTCTTGCAGCGATTGACCGGAAAGATTGATGGCGAACCGGGCGGTATCCTCGCCGAAGGTCGCGCTGTGCCGGCCGAGCAGCTCGCAGGCGCGGCGCACCACCCAGCGATCCACGGTCGGCATGAGCTGGTAGCGCTCGGCGGCGGAGAGAAATTTCCCCGGGGGGATGATCTCGCCGCGCTCGCCCAGCATGCGAATCAACAATTCGAAGCGCGGCCGGCCGTAGTTGCCGCGCAACGGTAGGATCGGCTGCGCGTCGAGCCGGAAGCTGTCCGTGTCCAGCGCCTCGCGTAATTTTCCGATGACCAGGATGTCCGTATGGCGCCTGATGATGCTCTGATCGGAGTCCTGGAACACTTCGACGCGGTTCCGGCCGCGGTCCTTGGCGGCTTTGCAGGCGATTTCCGCCGTTGCCAGCGCATGCGCCAATGGGTTGTCGGAGCGGATTATCGGCGCGACGCCGAGGCTGACCGACACCTCGAAGGAGCCTCCTGCTGCGCGCGGCATCACGGCCGCCGCGGCGGCACGAATTTTCTCGGCGATCAGCGCAGCGGCATCCATGCTTGCATTCGGAATCAGGGCCGCCAACCGGTCCCCGGAAATGCGTGCGGACAGGGCGCCGGGCGGCAGCGCCTTGGCCATGCTTTCCGCGACACAGACGATGACCTCATCGCCCACGTGCATGCCGAAGGTTTCATTGATGACGTGCAGACGGTCGATGTCCAGGTATAGGATGCTATGCGAATTCGGGGCATTCATCGAGGACAGCAACGCAACTGCCTGCCGCTCGAATGCGTGCCGCGTCATGAGGCCGGTGCTTTGGTCGTATTGAGCCTGGATGATGATGGTCGCTTTCTTCGCCAGCAGCTCGGCGATGCGCGTCTGATGCAGGTCGAAATCGTCGCAGCTGGGCGGGTTGAACAGGGCCAATACCCCCATCACCCGCTCGGAAGGGTAGCGCAGCGGACAGGCCAGGATTTTATAGGGAGCGGCCACATCGCTCGCCACCTTCGAAATATGGTTGACCACGATGGTGCGCTGTTGCAGCTGCATCCACGCCATCAAATGCTGCTGCGCGCGCTTCAAGGATTCCGGCGACATGGGCACGCCGCTGCGCGTCAAGGACAGCGCGATATTCTTGCTGGGTACCCACAGCGCGGCCAAGGAGCAACCCATGCGCTCGAGGCCGGTTCGGAGAATGAGTTCGAATTCGTCGGCGTCGCTCGCATTTGCGCTCTTGTGCGAGGACATTTCCAGCATCAGGTCCAGATCGCGATCGCGAACGTCAAGATCGCGTTCGCGCGAACCTAGCTTGCTGCGCAACGAGAGCTCCCGGCGCAGGCATTCGAGGGCCGGTTGAACCAGCTGGCGCACGTACTGCAGTGGCCTGGCTTCGCTGCGGGTGCCCGAGAGGCGCACGACCAGGCTGATCACGCCGAGCAATTCGATGTGCTCGCCGCGGACGGCAAAGGAGTAGATGGCGCGGTCGGCGTCGTTGCTTCTCAGGATGCCGGAGAACTCCGCAGTGTCAGCCAGCGCGTTTGCGATGGTGTCCTTCACCACATCGGCGTCGTCGGTCAGCTCGCAGTCGTCCGACGCCCATATTTGGTTGCCGAAGCCGTCGTGCAATAGCATGCCGTGCAGGCTGGGCATGAGCATGCGCAGCAGGCGGGAATAGGGGTCGAAGCGTCCGTCCGCGGTGGTGGCTTCGGCGGCGGTGGCAGCGGGTTTGGTATCCAGCACCGGTCTATCCTGCGGTCGCTTTGCTTGTAGTCACAGTTAAATGTGCGGCAAACGTGTCCGCGCATCATTGACGAGCGTCGCACTTCGACATACTGCTGTAGGACAAAATGAGGGGCAGTTAACAATAAATCATCGGCGCTGTGAATTAGCGCGCTAAATCAGGCGCTTGAACCAGTGCGCCGCGCCAGCACCCGGAGTAGGTACCGGCCGCCGGGAATTCGCACGATGCGAAAGATCCGGCGCCAGAATCGCTTCGCCGCGGCATCGAATTGCGCCAGCGGCAGGGCCTGGTAAAGCTGCGGCCGGGATTCGTGCACTATCGCGCTGCGCGCCTCGATGCAACTGTTCTGCGCCGCGCAGGACAGCCGCAGGATGACGCCCGATTCGCGCCACTCGATGCTCAACCCGGCGCAGTTCGCGAGACTCAAGGTCTCGGCCGCCTCGAGCTGTACGCCTTGCACGATGATCTCGAGAGCCGGCGGCTGGACGCGGGTCAGCAGCCAGGTGCCGGGTCTCAAGCAGAGTGCGCGGAATCCGCCGGGGATGTGCATCGCGCTACGATACCCGCAAATTGCGCTGTGCTAAGTTAAGGCGCATGACTTTTTTTCCATCGAACAAGGAAATCCTGTGCGCCGCCGCGCTGCTCGGGCCGATCTGCGCTGCCGCTGCGGATACGCAGCGGGCCGATACCGTGCAGCAGACGATCTTGGCGGAGCGCCTACCCGCCAGTGCCGTCAGCTTCGTGGTCCTCGATACGCAATCCGGCCGCGTGGTGGCGTCGCAGAATCCCGGCACGCCGCGCAGTCCGGCGTCCACGATCAAAGTGGTCACGACCTTTGCAAGCTTGGATGTGCTCGGGCCCGCCTTTACCTGGCATACGCGGGCCTTGAGCCGAGGCGATGATCTCATATTGCAGGGCGGCGGCGATCCGTACATGACGCTGGAGCGCTGGTGGAGTTTCGCGCATGCGCTGCGCAACGATGGGCTCAAGGTGATTCGCGACATCGTCGTCGACGATAGCGCTTTCTCGCTGCAGCCCGAAGACCCCGGGGCATTCGACGGCCGGCCAAACCGCGCATACAACGTCGTGCCGGACGCACTCATGGTGAACTTCCAGTCCATCGAGTTCAAGGTGGTGCCCAACGCCGATGCGCGCCGGATCGACATCGTCGCGAATCCCGCGCCCGTCAATCTAATCATCGAAAACCATATTCGATTCGCGCCCGGGCGCTGCACCGCCGCGGCAAGCCGGGTCGACTTCGAGGTGGCCACCGAGCGCTGGGACCGGGTGGTGTTCAGCGGCGCATTATCGCCGCACTGCGCGGAGCGCAGCTTCACCCGCGTGCTGCTGCGCCCCGCCGAGTACGCCTACGGATCGTTCGCGGCGCTCTGGCAGGAATTGGGCGGCGAAATCACCGGCAAACTGCGCGTGGAAGCGGCGCCTGCGGATGCGCGGCTGCTGTTGAGCTACGACTCGCTCACGCTTGGGGAAATCATCAGGCTCACCAACAAATACAGCAGCAATTTGATGGCACGCCACCTGCTGCTCACCTTGGGTGAGGCGCGCTACGGCGCGCCGGCCACCTTGGAGAAGGGCGCGGCCGCGCTCAAGGACTGGGGCCGCGAGCGCGGACTCAGCCTGGAGGACGTGGAGATCGACAACGGCTCGGGGCTCTCGCGGCGCACGCACATCAGCGCGCTGCAGATGGCGCAGGTGCTGAATGCCGCGTACCACAGCCGCTACGCGCCGGAGTTCATGGCCTCGCTCCCTCTGGCCGGAATCGACGGCACCCTGCGCGCGCGCATGAAGGACAGCCCCGGCGGAGCGGTGCGCCTGAAGACCGGCCATATCGACGGCGTCAGCGGGGTCGCAGGCTATGTGACCGCGGGCAGCGGCAAGACCTATATTCTGGTGTCGCTGATCAATGACGCGCGCGCCGACGACGGTGCGGCAGAGCCGGTGCATGCGGCGCTGGTGAGCTGGATGCTGCAGGATCTCTAAGCGCGCGGCTGCGCTTGCTCCAGGTCCCAGAGTATCGCGGTCACATCCTTGCGCAGCCAGACACCGAATCCGAGGTGGTGAAAATGCCGGCCGAGCCGCCGCCGGTACCAGGTTCCGGTCCTCAAGTGCACGGCGCGGTCGGTGCGCGAGCGGTCGCAGTTGTTGCGCCAGTCCTCGCGGGTCAGCGCGGAAACATACAGCGCCGCGCGCGTGAGCCGGCTCAAGTTGGCGATGGCGCGCGACGCCTCGGCGTCGTCCAGGTACTGCAGGACGTCATAGCATACCGCCAAATCGCTGGGAACCCGCGGGGCGAAGTCGGTCACCGATCCCTTGGTCCAATGATATTTCGCGCACAGATAATCGCTGGCCTCCAGGCCCACATAGCGTGCCCGCGGATAGAACTCGGCAAACGGCTTGCGCAGCAGGCCGATGCCGCAGCCCGCGTCCAGGATGCTGCGCACCGGGATGGACGCGTGGCGCAGGATTGCCGCAATCAGCCGCGCCCGCTCCCGCATGAGCGCAGGCGTGGTGACGCGCGTCCTCGGGTTGCGATAGAACTTGCGGAAATACGCAGCGCCGAACGCCGCATGAGCGTGCAATTTAAACTCCTTTTCCCCGGCAATGTTAACCGCAATTTAGGCCATTTGGGCTAAGCTGCGATTCAGGAGTGTGGTCCTGCTGGTGACTGAGCCCTCGCACGCGGTCTTCTTAAGCTACGCCTCGCAGGATGCCGAGGCCGCCCAAAAGATTTGCGATGCCCTGCGCAGCTCCGGCATTGAGGTGTTTCTCGATCAGAGCGAGCTGCGTGGCGGAGACGCGTGGGATCAAAAGATCCGGCACGAGATCCACTGCTGTGCGCTGTTCATTCCGATAGTCTCACGGCACACTCAGGAGCGGCTCGAGGGCTACTTCCGGCGCGAATGGAAACTGGCCATCGATCGTACCCACGATATGGCGGAGCAGAAGCCGTTCCTCGTGCCGGTTGTCATTGACGGCACCCTCGACCAGGACGCGATAGTCCCGGAGGTGTTCCGAGCCGTGCAGTGGACGCGCCTGCCCGCGGGCGAGACGCCCGCTGCCTTTGTTGAGCGCATTCGGCGCCTTCTGTCGCTGAAGGTCTCGACATCAGTCGCCGTGGTTTCCAGCGCTCGGCGCTCGAAGCCCATGCTGCTCGTGGTGGGCGCTGCGGTTGCAGCCGCTGCGCTGGCGTACGTCGTTGTCGATCAGCTGCGGACCTCGAGACCTGACACAGCCAGCGCCATTCGCTTCTCTCCGCCGCCGCGCTCCATTGCGGTGCTGCCATTCGTCAACATGAGCGGGGATCCGCAGCAGGAATACTTTTCCGACGGGCTCACGGAAGAGCTGCTCAATTCTCTCTCGCGCATCAACCAGCTGCAGGTCGCGGCGCGCACCTCCTCGTTCTCGTTCCAGGGCGAACACCCGGATATCGCCACGGTCGCGCACAAGCTGAATGTGGCTGCGGTTCTCGAGGGAAGCGTGCGGCGTTCCGGGCATACGATCCGCGTTACCGCACAGCTCATCGATGCGATTACCGGTTTCCACCTTTGGTCGGACACCTTCGATCGGGACCAGGGCGATATCTTGCAGCTGCAGACCGACATCGCCAATGCGGTGGCGGGCGCCCTCAAGGTCACGCTGCTCGGGGACTTCGCCGCCAGGGTCGAAGTGGGTGGTACACGCAATCCGGCCGCGTTCGACGCATATTTGCGAGCTGCGACCGCGCACGGTGCGCAGCACGGCGCGGAAGACTCGCAAGACGTCATCGCCAGATACACGCAGGCCATCGGCCTGGATCCCAACTACGCGCTCGCGTTCGCCGGCCGGTCCACCGCGCACGCGCAGTACGCCATGCACTTTGCGAAGGGAGCGGCCATCGGCAGGAGTTTTGACGACGCCATGGCGGATGCGCGCCAGGCAATCGAGCTGGCGCCCAGCCTGGCCGAGGGCTATTTGGCCTTGGCGCTGGTGTTTGCCGAGGGGCCGCATGACTTCACCCAGGCCAGCAATGCTTACGCGCGCGCGCAGGCGCTGGCCCCGGGTAATGCCGGGGTGTTGAGCGATTTCGGCCGCTTTGCCGTTTTCATGGGCCAGACGGAACTGGGCCTCGCGGCATTGCGCCGTGCGGTCGTGCTCGACCCGCTCAATCCGTCGTTCCACATCAGGCTCGGGGACGCGTTGCTATTTGCACGCCGTTACGATGAGGCGATCGGCGCATTCCAGGACACTTTGGCGCTCGATCCCAAGAATTCCTTGGCCTACGCGGATCGCGGGCTCGCGTATTACGGGCGCGGTGATCTGCAGGGCGCCGTCAAGTCGTGCGAGATCAACCCCTTATATGAGCAGTCTCAGGTCTGCCTGGCCATCACCTACGAGAGGCTCGGACGGCGCGCCGACGCCCAAGCCATGCTCGCCAAATTGCAGGCCGAGCGGGGTGAGGACGTGGCTTACCAATTCGCCGAGATCTATGCACAGTGGAATGATCCCACCCAGTCTTTGCTCTGGCTCGATGTGGCAGTGCGCCTGCACGACTCGGGGCTGGTCCTGCTGAAGGTCGATCCACTGCTCGATCTCGTGCGCAAGCAGCCGCGCTTCCAGGCGGTTGAGCGGGATTTGAGGTTTCCGAACTAAGCGTCGTTGAACAAGCCTTACTCGACGGTCACGCTCTTGGCGAGATTGCGCGGTTGATCCACGTCCGTGCCTTTGAGCACGGCGACGTGATACGCGAGCAGCTGCAGCGGGACGGCGTAGATGACCGGCGCCTGCAGGGCCGTCACGTGGGCGGGCATCTGGATGACGGTGACGCCGTCCGCGCTCTGCATGCCGGCCTGCGGATCGGCGAATACGAACAACCGGCCGCCCCTTGCGCGCACCTCCTGCAGGTTCGACTTGAGTTTCTCCAGCAGCTCGTTGTTCGGCGCCACCGCGACCACCGGCATATCCTCATCGACCAGCGCCAACGGACCGTGCTTGAGCTCCGCGGCGGCGTAGCCTTCGGCGTGAATGTAGGAGATTTCCTTGAGTTTCAGAGCGCCCTCCAGGGCGATGGCGTGCAGCGGTCCGCGTCCCAGAAACAGCGCATGCGGTTTGTCGACGAATGATTCTGCCAGGGTTTGAATGGCGCCGTCGAGCTTCAGGGTCTCATCGACCAGGCGCGGCAGCTGCAATAGCTGCGAGATCAAGTCGCGCTCCTGCGCGGCATCCAGCAGGTGGTTTTTTCCCAAGGCGACGGTCAACAAGCCCAGAGCGGTCAGCTGTGTGGTGAAGGCCTTGGTCGAGGCCACTCCGATCTCCGGTCCCGCGCGAGTGAGCAGCACCAGATCCGAGTCCCTCACCATGGAACTCTCGGCCACATTGCAAATCGCGAGCGTCGAGAGATAACCCGCCTGCTTGGCGTTGCGCAGCGCCGCCAGGGTATCGGCGGTTTCGCCCGACTGGGAGATGGTCACGAACAGCGTGTCGGGGGTGACCACCGGATTGCGGTAGCGATATTCGCTGGCGATCTCCACGCGGGCGGGTATGCGGCAGACTTGCTCGATCAAATAACTGGCGACGACGGCGGCGTGATAGCTGGTGCCGCAGGCCGCGATGTGCACCGCTTTGACTTTCTTGAATACCTGCTGCGCGTTGGGACCGAAGGCGGCGTTCAGCAACTTGCCCCCCGCCACCCGACCCTCGAGGGTCTGGGCAATCGCGCGCGGTTGTTCGTGAATCTCCTTCAGCATGAAATGGCGGTACTGGCCGCGCTCGACGGCGTCCGCCGGCAGTTCGCTTTCATGCACGGGCCGGATCGCTGTTTGGCCGCCGGCATCCACGATGGTGATGGATTTGCGGCGAACCTCGGCGACATCGCCTTCTTCCAGGAACTTGAACCGGCGGGTGACCGGCAGCAGTGCGGCTACATCCGAGGCGACGAAATTCTCGTCGATGCCGAGTCCGATCACCACCGGGCATCCGGCGCGCGCCAGCACCACGCAGTCAGGGTCCTGCTCGGAGATGACCGCCAGCGCGAAGGCGCCCTGCAGTTCCGCCACGGTCTTGCGCACCGCCTCGAACAGTTCGCCGGATGTGCCGAGGTGGTGATGAATGCGGTGGGCCACGACCTCGGTGTCCGTCTCGGAGGTGAAGGTGTATCCCCGATCCGAGAGGTCGGCGCGCAGAGCCTCATGATTCTCGATGATGCCGTTGTGAACGATCGCGATGCCGCCGTCAGACACGTGCGGATGCGCGTTGCGGGTGTTCGGAACCCCGTGCGTCGCCCAACGGGTGTGCGCAATGCCGACCGGGCCGGCGATCGGCGCCGCGTCGATGGCATCTTGCAGGACTTTCACCTTGCCCACGGTGCGTAAGCGCGCCAGCGCATGCTGTGAGTTAAGAACCGCCACGCCGGCGGAATCGTAGCCGCGGTACTCCAGGCGCCTTAAGCCCTCCATGAGGATGGGTACGGAGTTGCGCTCCGAGACGACGCCGACTATTCCACACATGGCGAATCCGACTCCATCAGCAATCGAGGGTCGCCTAGTGTGCCCGACATATGGCGCAAATCCAGTCGCGTCGGCCCGTATTGATCAATGATCTATATTGCTTGATGACTAATATTAGTAAGTATATAGTACTGGCCTATGGACGATAGCAACGCACGAAAGTTCCAAAAAGACCTCAATGGGGGCTTGGTGGGGCTGGTCTTGCTCGCGGTGCTGGATAAGTCTGTGGGCGATCTCTACGGTTACGAGATCGCGAAACGCTTAGCCCACGCCAATGACGGCGTCTCCATCTTCAAGGAGGGCACGATTTATCCGGTGCTGCGGGCGTTATCGGCCGGGGATTTGCTGACCAGCCGCATCGTGCCCTCCTACTCCGGACCTCCGCGCCGCTATTACCGCATCACCGATCAAGGCCGCGCCGTGCTCGCCGAGTGGAAATCCATTTGGACCGGCACGCGCGAGTTTGTCGACAAATTCTTGGAACAAGGACCCGTGTCATGACCCGCAGTGCTCCCCGCTCTCTCGATCAATACCTTCAACAATTGCGCGAGGAATTAGCCGGCGAGGACACCGCGCTGATTCAGGATGCGCTCTACGATGCCGAGGAGTATCTGCGCGCGGAGATAGCGGCGCACCCGGACAAATCCGAATCCGACGTCCTGGAATTGATCGCCTCGACGTACGGCGCGCCGGACGAAGTGGCGGCCGCGTATCGCGATACCGAGGCGAAGGTCAAGGCCGCGCTGAAGACGCCGGTGCGCGCGACCGCCAAGCAACGAGGCGGCGGCTTCTTCGGCGTGTTCTTGGATCCGCACGCCTACGCATCGCTGTTCTTCATGATCCTGTCCCTAGCCACCGGCATCATCTACTTTGTGATCACGGTCGCCGGCTTGTGCATCTCCGCGGGCCTCGGCGTCGTGATCATCGGGGTGCCGTTCTTTCTGACGTTCATCGGCTTGACCCGCATCATATCGCTGTCGGAGGGGCGTCTCATCGAGGCAATGACCGGCGAGCGCATGCCGCGCCGTCCCGTGCACCCCGGCCCGCCGCTAAGCTTCTGGGCACGCATCGGCAATATGCTCAAGGATCCGCGCACCTGGTCGACTCTGGCCTATCTGCTGCTCATGCTGCCGTTGGGGATCGTGTACTTCGTAACCGCCGTCACCGGGCTTTCGGTGAGCCTGGCCTTCATCGTCGCGCCACTGGTCGAACTCGTCGGCCGCTTCGAGGTGAGTCCGGAATGGCTGGGCGCGTTTTGGGCGCTGCCTCTGCTGATGTGCGCGGGCGTCCTGTTGTTGACCGCGCTCATGCATCTGGCGAGGAGCGTCGGCCGCTTGCACGCGGCTTTTGCCAAGGCGCTGCTGGTGGCCCCCGCAGCGAAAACGACCGCCTGACTAAGGAGATTCGGGCTTCTTGAGCTTAAGTTCGGCCGCGGCTAGCCGATCCTCATCCGAGAGTTTGTCCGGTCGCCGCCAGCCGGCGATCGTGACTTGCTTGGCGCGAACGAGCGTCAACGCATCCTCCGGCGCGCTCGAGTCGATGGTCGAGCCCGCACCCACGGTCGCGCGCGCGCCGATACGCACCGGCGCCACCAGCATGCTGCCCGACCCTATGAAGGCACCGTCCTCGATCACGGTCTGCCATTTATTGGCCCCGTCGTAATTGCAGGTGATGCTGCCGGCGCCCACGTTCACGCCGGTACCGATCTGCGCGTCTCCCAGGTAACTCAAATGGTTCGCCTTGGACTGGCTGCCGATCTCGCTGTTTTTCACCTCGACATAATTGCCGATGTGCACGTCCCGATGCAGAACCGTTTCCGGCCTCAGGCGGGCGAACGGCCCAATCCGGCAGTTTTCGCCGATGACCGCGCCGTCGATGACGCAATTCGCATGGATCTCGGTGTCGGCGCCGATCGAGGAATCGCGTATCGTGCAATTCGGGCCGATCTGCACGCGTGCGCCCAGATGCACCCTGCCCAGCAATACCGTGTTTACGTCGACGAAGACATCGCGTCCCACCTCCACTTCGCCGCGCACATCGACCCGCTCAGGATCCGCAAGCGTCGCGCCGGCGAGCATCAATTCCTTGGAGCGCGCACGACGGTAATGCGCCTCGGCCTGCGCGAGCTGAACCTTGTCGTTGACGCCCGCTGTTTCCGCGGCATCGCCCGCGAGCACCGCGCACACCCGGCAGCCGGCGGCCACGGCTGCGCCCACGATGTCGGTGAGGAAGTATTCGCGTTGGGCATTGTCGTTGCGCAGTGTCAGCAGCCACTCGCGCAGCCGCTTCGCCGGAATCGCCATCAATCCGGTGTTGACCTCATGAATCGCCAGCTGCTGCGGCGCCGCGTCGCAGTGCTCGACGATCGCACGCACCTCGCCGCCGGCGCCGCGCACGATCCGCCCGTAGCCCGTCGGATCCGCGACATTCGCCGACAGCAGCGCCATCGAATTCTCGTCCGCCGCCGCCAGCAGTTTGGTCAAGGTGAGCGCGCGCACCAGGGGCACGTCGCCGTACAGCACCAGCACCTGGTGATCATCCGGTATCAGATGCATGGCCTGCATCACGGCATGGGCGGTGCCGAGCTGCTCGGCTTGCAATACCCAGTCGACCGGTTCCACTCCCAAGGCCGCCTGCACTTGAGCGCCGCCATGCCCATAGACGACGTAGATGGCGTCGGGCTCGATCACCCGCGCGCTGTGAATCACATGCTGAAGCAGCGGGCGCCCCGCCAAGGGCTGCAGCACCTTGGGCAAGTCGGAATTCATCCGCTTGCCTTGACCCGCTGCAAGTATGACCACGGAAAGCTGCATGACAGTTCCGAAGGTTATTGTCTTCCCTAACGCTTCTTGCGCAGACGTTCTATGGCGCGCAACTGCGCGACGGCGCGCGCGAGTTCGGCCTGCGCCTCGGCCAGCTCGACCTTGTCTTTGCGGTCACGCACGGCCTCCTCGGCGCGCTGCTTGGCCGCCTGGGCCGCGGCTTCGTCGAGATCGCGCGCCCGCGCCGCCGTATCGGCGAGCACCGACACGAGATGTGGCTGAACCTCGAGCGCGCCGCCGCCGACGTAGAACGCTTGCTCCTCGTTGCCGATCTGCACCCGCACTTCGCCCGGTTTCAGCGTGCTCAGCAGGGGCGCGTGGCGCGGCGCGATGCCGATTTCGCCCTGCGACGCCGGCACGTACACCATATTCGCCTCGCCCGCGAAGATCTGGCCCTCGGCGCTGACGATGTCGACGTGAATGGTACTCATAGGGTCTTGGCTTTCTCGACCGCTTCTTCGATGCCGCCCACCATGTAGAAGGCTTGCTCCGACAGGTGATCGTATTCGCCGGCAATGATCGCCTTGAAGCCGCGAATGGTGTCGGCCAGCGGCACGATCTTGCCGTCTTGTCCGGTAAACACCTTGGCGACGTTGAACGGCTGTGACAGGAAGCGCTGGATCTTGCGCGCGCGATACACCGACAGCTTGTCCTCTTCCGATAACTCGTCCATCCCCAAGATGGCGATGATGTCCTGCAATTCCTTGTAGCGTTGCAGGATCGCCTGCACGCCGCGCGCCGTGTTGTAATGATCCTCGCCCACCACCAAGGGATCAAGCTGGCGGCTGGTCGAGTCCAGCGGATCGACCGCCGGATAAATGCCCAGCGAGGCGATCTGGCGCGACAGCACCACGGTCGCGTCCAAGTGCGCAAAAGTGGTCGCCGGCGACGGATCGGTCAGGTCGTCCGCGGGGACATACACCGCCTGGATCGAGGTGATGGAACCGGTCTTGGTGGAGGTGATGCGCTCCTGCAGCACGCCCATTTCTTCGGCCAGGGTCGGCTGATAGCCCACCGCGGAGGGCATGCGGCCGAGCAGCGCGGATACTTCGGTGCCCGCCAGGGTATAGCGGTAGATATTGTCGACAAAGAACAGCACGTCGCGGCCCTTGCCGGAAGCCTGCTTCTCGTCGCGGAAATATTCCGCCATGGTAAGCCCGGTGAGCGCGACGCGCAGGCGATTGCCAGGCGGCTCGTTCATCTGGCCATAGACCATGGCCACCTTGGAGTTCGCCAGATTGTCCTTGTCGATGACGCCCGACTCGATCATCTCGTGATAGAAGTCATTGCCTTCGCGGGTGCGCTCGCCGACGCCCGCGAACACCGACAGTCCGCTGTACTGCTTGGCGATGTTGTTGATCAATTCGAGCATGTTCACGGTCTTGCCCACACCCGCGCCGCCGAACAATCCCACCTTGCCGCCCTTGGCAAAGGGCACCAGCAAATCGATCACCTTGATGCCCGTGACCAGAAGATCCTGGCCGCCGGCCTGTTCATCGTAGGCCGGGGCCGGACGGTGGATGGGCAGGTATTCGGTGGCTTGCACAGGACCCTTCTCGTCCTGCGGCGCGCCCAGCACGTCCATGATGCGCCCGAGCGTGCCTGAACCCACCGGCACCATGATTCCCTTGCCCGTGCCCTTCACGGTGAGCCCGCGGCGCAGGCCCTCGGACGGACCCATCGCAATGGTGCGCACCACGCCATCGCCCAGCTGCTGTTGCACTTCGAGAGTCAGATCCACCCCGTCGAGCTTCAGCGCATCGTAGATCTTGGGAATCTCGTCGCGTGGAAATTCCACGTCGATGACCGCGCCGATGATTTGGACGATTTTGCCGCTGGACATAACTTAAACCCTCTTGATCCTAAACCGCTGCCGCGCCGCCGACGATCTCCGAAAGTTCCTTCGTGATCGCCGCCTGACGGGCCTTGTTGTAGATGAGCTGCAGCTCGTCGATGAGATTGCCGGCGTTGTCGGATGCGCTCTTCATGGCCACCATGCGCGCCGCCATCTCGCAGGCGACATTTTCCACCGCGCCCTGAAAGATCTGCGATTCGATATAGCGCATTAGAAACCCATCGAGAATCTCGGCCGCATCGGGCTCGTAGATATAGTCCCAGCGCTCCTGCAGCTCGTCCTTGTCGATGGTCTGCAGCGGCAGCAGCTGCGACACCGTGGCCTTCTGGGTCATGGTGTTGACGAACACGTTATGCACCAGCTGCAACTCGTCGATCTTCGCATCGCGATAGAAATCCAGCATCACCGTGACGGCGCCGATCAGATTGTTGATCTGCGGCCGGTCGCCCAGATGGGTGACCGAGGCGGACAGCTCCACGCCCGACAGCCGGCGGAAGAATTGCAGCGCCTTGGATCCCACCACGCACAGGTAGACCTTGGCGTTGCGCGACTGCGCCTGGCGGATCGCGCCCAGTACCGCCTTGAACAGGTTCAAATTGAGCGAACCGCACAGCCCGCGATCGGTGCTGATCACGATGATGCCCACCGCCTGCACCGGCCTTTCTAAGGTGAACGGATGCTTGTAGTCCAGGTTCACCTGGCGCAGATGGCCGATGATCTTGCGAATTTTTTCCGCGTAAGGGCGCGCCGCGCGCATTCTGTCCTGCGCCTTGCGCATCTTGCTCGCCGCCACCATTTCCATGGCCTTGGTGATCTTCTGAGTATTCTTGATACTCGCGATCTTGCCGCGGATTTCCTTTGCGCCTGCCATTCGTTACTCTTCGTTTAGAGGGAGGCGAAGAAGTCGTCGCAGCACTTCTTGAGCGCAGCCTCGACGTCCTTCGACAGATCCGGTTTGGCGTTGATGCCCTTGAGCAGGTCCGGCACGGTGGCGCGCGCGAAGGACTGCAATGCC
>Ga0302320_10017097_pt1 | contig 14754 bp, 11 predicted proteins | sample Bog_T0_3_FD_202130 | JGI IMG/M metagenome (GOLD analysis project Ga0302320, IMG submission 202130) | Peat permafrost microbial communities from Stordalen Mire near Abisko, Sweden - Bog_T0_3 | ecosystem: Environmental > Terrestrial > Soil > Wetlands > Peat | place: Sweden: Abisko, Stordalen Mire...
CTGGGAGGCTTTGTAGGTGAGGCCGGAGATGACGCCCAGGTCGAACAGAGCCTTGTCAGTCTGCGCCTGGAGTTTGGCCTGGCTGAAGTCCGCGCTGACGGTGGCCGCGCCGGCCTTCTGCGTCATCAGGTCGCTCTGCAGCTTCACCTGTGTGTTGTGGTAGTCGCTCTCCGCGGCCTTGAGGGCGAGGCCGGCATTCATGGCCTCCTGCTCCAGCTGCGGATTGGCGAGGTCCATGACGACGGTGTTGGGTTGAACCTGTGCGCCGGGCAGGACCAGAATGCGGGTCACCGTGGCCTCGGTTTCAGCCGGGATGAGGCGCAGCTTGTCTTCACGCGGGACCAGCGTACCGGTGGAGCCGCGAACCTGGCGGATGAAACCTCCGCGTTTGACCGTGTCCGGCCAGATGGTGGAGCGGTCAACCGTGGGCGCCGCGGGTTTGAGCCGCGAGACCGCCACAACGGCAACAACCAGCAAGACCACCGCGACGCCAGCCCACAGGATCAACTGGCGCTTCCTCTTTTGCTTCAAGTCAGGGCGTGCGATATCCATCACACCCGGTAAGTTGCATTTGACGTGCCAAAGAAGGGTGCGGCGTGGGCGCTGAAAAGAATGGACTTGAGGGACGGGACAGGGAACTCAGGCAGGGTTGCGGTGACCGCTTACGAAGTGCGGGTGTTCGATTCCGGACAGTGCGGCGGTGGGGTCAGCAGCGCTCGAGGGCCAGGGCGAACGCGTTGCCTCCTCCGAGGCAGAGGGCGGCAATGCCGCGGGTCTTGCCGCGCTGGTGCATGGCGTAGAGCAGCGTGGCGAGCAGGCGCGCGCCGCTGGCGCCGATGGGGTGGCCGAGAGCCACTGCGCCGCCGTTTACGTTGACGCGCGACGGGTCCAGGCCAAGCTCGCGATTCACGGCCAGAGCTTGGACGCTGAAGGCTTCGTTCAGTTCGAAGAGATCGACATCGGCGAGCGCCCATCCTGCGCTTGCAGCGACCTTGCGCACGGCGTCGATTGGGGCCAAGCTCATCCACTCGGGCTCGCGGCCGCCGGTGGCCTGGGCGCGGATCACGGCCATCGGCTTGAGTCCCAGCGCGCGGGCGCGGTCCGCGCTGGTCACCACCACGGCCGCTGCTCCGTCGCTCACGCCGGGGGCATTACCGGCGGTCACGGTGCCGCCCTCTTGAAACGCGGGTTTGAGGCGGGCGAGGGATTCGATGGTTGTATCCGGGCGGATGGCTTCGTCGGCGTCAAAGACGCGTGGCGCCTCGCCCTTGCGGGCCGGCGGAATCTCGACAGCGAGGATCTCGTCGCGGAAAGCGCCCTGCGCGGTGGCGGCGGCGGCGCGGCGGTGGGACTCGACGGCAAAGGCATCCTGCTCCGCGCGCGGGATGCCGTATTTGGCGGCAACCATCTCCGCGGCCACGCCCATGTGGAACTGGTTGAAGGAGTCCCAGAGGCCATCGTGAATCATGGCGTCTACCAGAGCGCCGTTGCCCATGCGGTAGCCGGCGCGTGCCTGGGGCAGCAGATAGGGGGCGTTGGTCATGGACTCCATGCCGCCGGCTACGACGATCTCGGCGTTGCCGGTCTGGATGGCCTGCGCGGCGAGGCCCACGGCTTTGAGGCCGGAGCCGCAGACCATATTGATGGTGAGCGCGCCGGACTCTTTTGGCAGCCCGGCGCGGAGAGCCGCCTGGCGGGCTGGATTCTGGCCGAGGCCGGCCTGGAGGACGCAGCCGAGGATGCAGTCGTCGATCTGCGAGGGTGAGAGGGTGGCGCGGCGGACGGCCTCGCGCACCACCAGAGCGCCCAACTGCGGGGCGGTGTAGGAAGCCAGCGAGCCCTGGAACTTTCCTACCGGCGTGCGAACCGCCGAGACGATGACCGCTTCTTGCATAGCCGCTCTCCACGGGGGGATTCATGGCCGCAGGCTGGTTTGCCTGACTTTGAAAAGCATACTCCAGACCGATGCCGCTGAGAATCGCACATCCCGCAGGTGCATCCGTGCTGCTCTGGCCCTAACTCGCGGCAAGCCAGCGTGACCAATGGTATAGTGGCCGGTAACTCGTAAAGCCGTTTGAAAGTCGAGTCTGTGACGCATGGCGCACCAGGTATTCATCTGCCACTCTTCGAAGGATAGGAAGGTTGCAGGCGCCGTGTGCGTTGCGCTCGAAAAGCAGAAAATCCCTTGCTGGATTGCGCCCAGGGATGTGCTGATCGGAACCGAATACATGAAAGCCATCGGCGATGCGCTGGCCGAATGCGAGATTGTGGTTCTGGTGCTCTCCAGGGATGCCAACGACTCTCCGATTGTCCGCAAGGAACTCGAGCGGGCGGTCAATTGGAAGAAGACGATCGTTCCGTTTCTGATTGAAGACTTCAAGCCGACCCGCGACATGGAACTCATGATCGGCAACACGCAGTTCCTGGAAGCCTTTGTTCCTCCGCTGGAACGCCATCTGCCGCAGTTGTGCGCTTCGTCGCGCCGGCTTCTCGACAGGAAGAAGGCGGCCGAGCCCACCGAGGCGCGGCCGGTCCCGGCTCCTCAAAACTCTCCGAAGCCAGCCGAACCGCAGCCTGTTGTACCCCCCACCCCGAAGCGGCCAGAGGGAGGGCCCATCGCGGGGCCGGCTCAGAAACAAGCCGGATTCAACACTGTCTCGCGGGAGCCAGCCATTCCCGCACGGAGACCCGACCCTGCGGCCTCCGGGACCCAACCGCGCCCGGCCATTGCGCCCCTGAGGCAGAGCAGCGACAAGCCTCTCACCTGGACAACAACCCTGGCCCAACCTCGGCCGGCGGTTGTGCCAGCGTCCCCTGTGGGAGCGGCTCAGCGGAAGACGGCAACGCCAGTCCCCGGGCGCGCAGTGCGGGGTATTGCTTCGCCGCAAGGGTGGCGTGCATCGTGGTTGGCGTATCTGGCAAGTTTGGCCTTGTTGGGGATTCTGTTTGTCGCGCGCGGGCTCTTGTCCCTTCTGGAAAAGGTCCTCTCCACAAAGGGATCTCGGGCGCTCTTCGCGGGATGGGGCGCAGTGATCGCAGCGCTTGCGGCCCTGGGGTGGGTGGGGGGGATGAGTTCTTATGCTTGGGCGATCTTTCTTGCCGGGGCGATCCTTCTGGCTGGGTTTCTACTGGTGCAGGTCCGCGATTGGCTCTTCGGAGGGTTCTGGAAGACAGTCGCCTGGGCGGCCCTTGGGTTCGGAGCGTACTTTCTCCTCCTTTCTTCTGCAGTGAATCCGCTCACTCTGGTCTTCGGAGCGTATACCGGATGGAGCAAGAAGGCGGATTCCTCGGTTGGCTGGGAATACACCGCCGGCGACGGCGGTTGGAAGGGGCTCCATCGTCCGGGGTTCGCCCCGAACCCGGCGCGAGCGGAGTACTTCCTCAGGCGGGCCTGTGCAGCGGGGATTTCAGATGGGTGCCAGGGTCTTGCCGCGCTCGGCGACCGCTTCCGGGACGGAAATGGCGTGCCGAAGGACGCCGCTCACTCGGCCGCACTCTACAAACTCTCCTGCGACGGCAACTACACAGGCGGCTGCGTGGACCTGGGTTACGCCTACGACACGGGCCTCGGGGTGAAGAAGGACCCGGCAGCAGGCGCGGCCGTCTACCAGAGAGCCTGTACCGGGGGCAACGCGAATGGCTGCTTTGACTTGGCTTGGGGCTACGAGAGCGGGGACGGCGTTGTCCCCAATTTCCCAACGGCTGCATCCCTCTATAAAGGCGCATGCGATGGCGGGAGCTTTGATGCCTGCACGAATCTGGGAGTCTTTTATGATTCGGGCAAAGGAGTCGGGAGAGATCCAAACCAGGCCCATGCGCTCTTCAAGAAAGCCTGCGATGGCGGCGATGCCCATGGGTGCAGCGACCAGGGCCTGCAAGCGTGGTACGGAAACGGCATTGCACAGGACAAGGCAAGAGGCCGGGAACTGCTCCAGAAGGGCTGCAGGATGGGCGACTCGTGGGGCTGCGACCGGCTCAAGGAGACGCAGTAGCGGACGCTGATCAAAGTCCCGCGCACTCCTTCGTTTGCCCGCAGCTCATCACCGCGCCGCCGCCTTCACCCGCAGGGCGAAGCCGTATTTGCAGGCCGCATCGGCGGGGAGATTGAGGTTGAGGGCGTTGGTGGTGCGCAGCCAGTCGACTTTTGACGGCGAACCGAGCAGCTCGACGGACTGAAACTCCAGGCCCGCGGCCGCGCCCGTCAATCCCAGCGAGCGGATGGTCGCGGTTCCATCGGCGGGGCAGGCCAGGCTGATGACGTAGAGGTTGTTGCCTTTGCGCGTGAAGCGGAAGTCGGCCGCGGTGTAGGGCTTTGCGTCCTGGTCGCTGGCAAAGCCGGTCTTGATCTCGGTGGGGCCCTCGCCGTAGATCTTCCATGGCTCGGTCGCGTAGATGGCTTCGCCGTTGCGGTTGAGCCATGCGCCGACGTCGAGCAGCGTGGCGCGGACTTCGTCGGGGATGGTGCCGTCGGCGCGCGGGCCGATGGAGAGCAGCAGATTGCCGTTCTTGCTGACGATGTCTACGAGTTGATGGACCAGGAACTCGGGCGTCTTGAACTGGTCGTGCTCCATGTAACCCCAGGAGAGGTTGCTGATGGAGGTGTCGGTCTGCCAGTGGCGCGGGTCGATGTCGGTGCGCAGGCTGCGCTCGAAGTCGCGCGCGCCGGCGGTCCACTCCATGGCGTAGTCCTTAAGGGTGATGACGCCGTCGATGTGGTTCTGGCGGGCAAAGTTGTCGTAGAAGGCGGTGAACTCAGTCATTTTGGAGCGGAAGGCAGGCTGGCCGTTGCCGCCATCGAAGTAGACCAACTCGGGCTTGTACTTTTCGACGAGTTCGACGGAGCGGGCGAGCCAGTCGCGGGTCCAGGCGTCGCTGACGTAGGTCCACTCGTTGGTGGGCAGAAAGTGAGGGTCGTTGAGCCACTGGTGGGCCGGGCCGTAAAACGCAGCGTATTTGGGATCGTTCACGTCGGAACGGATGGAGCGGCCCTCATCGTAGTAGTAGTTGTGCTCGGCGCGGTGGGAGGAGAAGCCGAAGTGCAGGCCCGCTGCACGGGTGGCCACGGCCAGTTCGCCCACCACATCGCGATGCGGACCCAACTTTGCGGAGGTCCAGTCGGAGAGATCGGAGTCGTACATGGCAAAGCCGTCGTGGTGCTCGGCGATGGGAATGACGTAGCGCGCGCCGGCCTGCTTGAAGAGCGCCACCCAATCGGCCGGGTCCCACTTTTCGGCGCGAAAGGCGGGGATGAAGTCCTTGTAGCCGAGGCCCTTGTCGAAGGAGCCGTAGCGCTGGACGAAGTCCTGCCAGGCCGGATCGCCGGGGCGGTACATGTTGTGCGGATACCACTCGTTGACCGCGCCGGGAACCGCATAGACGCCCCAGCCGATGAAGATGCCGAACTTGGCGTCTTTGAACCACTGGGGAATTTCGTGGTTGCGGAGGGTCTCCCAGTCGGGGCGGTAGGGGCCGTCGTGGGCCTGGCGGCCGGCCTCTTTGAGGAGGGCGTCGCGGCGGGCGTCGAATTTGGAGGACGCCAACTGCCACTCGCGGTCGATGTCTTCCGCGGACTTGAGGCCATGTGTCGGCGCCAGAGGGTCCAGCGTTGCGGCATCGGCCATCTTCGCCGGAGCAGCTTTTCCTCCGGTCTGAGCCACGGCAGTTTGGGGCAGGGTGGAGAGAGCCACAAGGGTAAGCAGCGGCAGGAGCAAGGCGAGTTTCTTCATTTCAATCTCCGGGCAGGATTCGGGAAGGAGCAGCGAACCGGTCCAATTGTAAACGTTCTCAACTAGCCTGCGAGACTGCGCCACTCCGCCAGCCTCTTCTCGACGCCCGGGTGCCCCGGCAACCCCCGCCCTTCTGTGACATTCCGTTGACTCCCGCTCCCCATTCGGGTATTCTGAAGACCTTGCGCGGTGTTGCGCCTGGGGTCTGTGTGTGTACACCCGGATCCAGCTGGCCTGCCTCCCGAAGGAGGTTGTCCGGTACAGGCCATCCGGCTGCTGAATCAGCGTGTTGGACGCAAACTCAGCCCAGCCGGAGCCCACTTACAAGTGGCCAGCCCCTGCAATCCTCACCCGAACAGGCTTGTTTGGCAGTGGGTGGAAGTTGGGCCCGTGCGCGTTTGGCGCGGGCAAAAGCGCTTTGCGCTTTGTTTTTTTTTGCAAGTTCTCAAGAGGGCAGGAGAGAGATGTCTACCTTTGTTCCGAGCGGCAAGGATATTGCCCGCAAGTGGTACGTAGTGGATGCCAGCGGCCAGACGCTGGGGCGCCTGGCAACCAAGGCGGCCAGTGTGTTGAGCGGCAAGCTGAATCCCCAGTACGTGCCGTACATCGACATGGGCGATCATGTGATCGTGATCAACGCGGAAAAGGTGCGCCTCACCGGCCTGAAGGCGGAGAGCAAGATGTACCGCCGCTACACCGGTTTTCCCGGCGGATTGCGCGAAGAGTCGTTCATTCGCCTATTGAACCGCAAGCCGGAGATGATTCTGGAGCAGGCCATCAAGGGCATGCTGCCCAAGAGCAAGATGGGCCGCCAGATGGCCACCAAGTTGAAGGTCTACCGCGGCGACAAGCATCCCCACCAGGCGCAACTGCCGGTGGCGCTTGAAGTGGCATAACGATTTTTGGCCGGACTTCTAAGGAGTTCGGCGGAGAGAGCAGAGAATGGCAGATCTGGTTCAGTATTACGGGACGGGACGGCGCAAGTCGGCGATCGCCCGCGTCTTTCTGCGTCCCGGCACGGGCGAGTGGAAGGTGAACGGCAAGGCATTCGAGGTGTACTTCGTCACCGAGCAGCAGCGTGTGGCCGCAAAGAGCACCCTGGCCCTGGTTGAGATGTCTTCCAACTTCGACGTCGTGACCACCGTCAAGAGCGGTGGCGTGGCCGCGCAGGCTGACGCGGTCAAGATGGGCATTGCCCGCGCTCTGGTTCAGTTCAACCCGGAGTTGCGCAAAGTGCTCCGGGACGCGGGCCTTCTGACCCGCGACTCGCGCATGAAGGAGCGCAAGAAGTACGGTCAGAAGGGCGCTCGCGCACGGTTCCAGTTCAGCAAGCGCTAACGCGCTTGCAGTGGCCAGTGAACAGTGGTCAGTGTTCAGCACCGAAAGTGGTTGCGGCGCTGACAAACTGACCACTGACCACTGATCACTGTTTCACCAAATCCCCGCAGGAGCGGGTTCAATCCGGGCCAGAGGAATCTCAGTCCGGATGCAATTCCAAAAGGAGGCCTCTTGGCCACGATCACAATGAAGGAGCTGCTCGAAGCGGGAGTTCACTTCGGGCATCAGACCAAGCGCTGGAATCCGAAGATGAAGGAATACATCTTTGGCGAGCGCAATGGGATCTACATCATCGACCTGCAGAAGACGCTGAAGCTGTTCAAGGATGCGTCGAAGTTTGTCACAGAGCTGTGCGCGGGAGGCCGGACGATTCTTTTCGTCGGCACCAAGCGCCAGGCCCAGGATGCCGTGGCGGAAGAAGCCACCCGCGCCGGGATGCCGTACATCAACCAGCGGTGGCTGGGCGGCCTTCTGACCAACTGGGTGACCGTGCAGAAGTCGGTGAAGCGCCTTCAGGAACTGGACGAGATGGCCACGGATGGCCGCTATGAGCTGTTGACCAAGAAGGAAGTCATCAAGCTGGAGCGCGAGCGCAAGCACCTGCAGGCCAACCTGGCCGGCATCAAGACCATGAAGCGCCTGCCGGATGCCCTGTTCATTGTCGACTCGAACAACGAGGCGATTGCCGTCAAGGAAGCCCGCAAGCTGGGCATCCCCGTGGTTGCCGTGGTTGACACCAACTGCGACCCGACGGTTGTGGACTACGTGATTCCGGGCAACGACGACGCGTTGCGCGCCATTCGCCTGTTCACCTCGAAGATTGCCGACTCGGCGGCCGAGGGCGTGAACCTGGTGGGCGACAAGGCCTTTGCCGAAGAGCTGCCCCTGCCGGAAGCCGAAGCTTTGGCGCTGGTTGAACCCGCCCCGGTTGAAGAACTCGATCTGGAAGCGGCCCTTGGCGGCGGCATCCGCAAAGCGCCCGCCGCGGTTGCGGTGGACGAGGCCGAAGTGGCCGAAGGCGCTGTTTAGTCCTGTCGAAAGACAGTTGTCAGTTTTCAGTGGTCAGTGGTCAGTTGCCGCGTGTGGCGACTGACCGCTGGACTCAAAGAGCTGCGAAGACTGAATACTGATTCCGGGCTTGCCCTGAATAGCGCGGCCGCGAGAATTCTGAGCCGCGCTTTTTTTGTGCCGGAAGGCTCCCGGTCTGAACCTACAATTACCGGCCAGCCAACCAAACGTTTTTCAGAATTCAGGCGCTGTCAACAATGGCGCGAAGACTGACTACTGAAAACTGACAACTGAGAACTGGGGAGAGATGACCACAGTGAGTGAAAAGATTGATGCCAAGCTCGTAAAGGAACTTCGCGAGAAGTCCGGCGCCCCCATGGGCGACTGCCTCAAGGCATTGCAGGAGACCAAGGGAAACATCGAGGAAGCCTTCGTCGTGCTGCGCAAGCGCGGCATGGCCTCCGCGCAGAAGAAGGCAGCCCGCTCCACCAACGAGGGCGCCGTAGGCACCTACATTCACGCCGGCGGCAAGATCGGCGTACTGCTGGAGATCAACTGCGAGAGCGACTTTGTGGCCCGCACGGAGGACTTCCAGGAGCTGCTGAAGGACATTGCGATGCACATCGCGGCCTCTGACCCGCGCTACGTGCGCGCCGAAGACGTGACCGCCGAAGACCTCGACCGCGAGAAGGATATCTTCCGCGCCCAGGCCGCTGCGACCGGCAAACCGGCTCCGGTGATCGAGAAGATCGTGGAAGGCAAGATGGCCAAGTTCTACGAGGAGGTTTGCTTGATCGAGCAGCCCTTCATCAAGGACCAGGCCGTCACCATCAAGGAACTGATCGCCACCAAGGTAGGCAAGCTGGGCGAGAACATCACCGTGCGCCGCTTTGCCCGCTTCAAGGTCGGCGCTCCCGACTGGACCATCGCCACCACCAAGGCCGCGGAACCCGCCGCCGAGTAGGCACCCGAGCGGGGGAAGACAAAAGACCCGGAGCCCAGGCTCCGAGTCTTCTTTCGTGTGGAATGTTTCTGCCGCTCAACAGGGGAAGTAGACGCAGAGTCCAATCCGGCTCTGCCATTTCGACCTTGACCACAATGGCGCGCACCCATGCTCTGCGAAATCCAGAGTGGGCGCCACGCTACGATCTGTACATGGCGTTCACTTGCGTTACGGTCTGATGGGCTTGACGTCTCTCATCGGGTTCAGCTCCTTGTGCGGTACTTACCTAGCTAAGCGTAGTTCCATCGCGTTGAATTGTCAAGCAATCCGCGCTCTGTTTCATGTGGTAAGTCTAATAAAATCAGCATCCTGCCTGAGCGATCCCAGGTCGTCATCAGCCCTCGCGTCTTGCCGCAGGGCGGGATTGAGCCGGAAGGCGAATTCGAGATTCGCGAGCACCTCGCCTTTCAGCCCATTCAGATCGAGCAGCGCCTGATAGCAGGCCTTGTTGTAGATCGGCTCACCCTTGTCCGGCAGCAGGGCAATGGCTTGGTCGGAGCAGGCAATGGCCTGATGCAGCAACGCCTCCCGGTCAGATGGAGACTGCCCGGGCTGAAACGCCTGCCGCTTGAGAATCCGGGCTTTGGTAATCAAGGCAAAGCCGTTTTGAGGGTCGTTCTTGAGCGCCTCGTCAATGATGGCCATCGCCTCGCCGAGCTTGTTCGCGCTGATGGACGCTTCAGCCCGCAGCATGACAGGGGCTTTAGCCGGCATGAACTCGACGGCTGCTTGCTTGAACTGCTGCAGTTCGTCCTTCTGCTGCTTCATCTGCGCGAACTGCCGCCTCAGATCGAACTGGAAATAGATCACCGTCCACACGTACCCTGCAAGGAATCCCAGTGTGAAGAAAAAGATGAGGATCGCCAACCCGGCCGCTTGAGCGCCCATGAGGGGCCCGGCGCCGTAAGCAGGCTGCAACCCCGGGGCCAGATCGTACGACCACTCGCCCAGCTTGCCAGGGATGGAATGCAATTCGACCAGTCCCACGCCGACGATGATCTTGGTCAGCCAGTCGGAAATCTCCACCAGGTTCCCGTTGGGCTGCACCGAATCAGACGGTGCGCCCTGTTCGCAAGACTCTCCCGCTTGCGCACCTGCCGGCTGGGCAATCTTATCTTCTCCTTTTTTGCCGTCCACCCTGGGAATGGCGAAGATAAAGCCCAGCAGGAATCCGCTCAGCAGAGCCGCTCCCGCAACCAGGACTCCCACCCCGAAGACGTGGAGCAACTCGCCAGACGCCTTGAAACGCAACGAATACAGAAGGATCGAGAAGCACCCAATGAGAGCCAAGATCACCATCGCATTGAGAAAGAGCTTGCTTTGCTCATCTCCATTGCGACCTTTGCCTTTTCCATCGCGATTGTGCGCCATGACCGATCTCCCCGGAATCTTCGCAGCAACTATAGCACTTCACGGGCGGCGTTCCCAATGCGACTTTGCTTCGCGTAAAGCCTTTGAGGCGCCCGGGACGCAGCGCGCGAAATAACCGAGGCCGGTGCCGGGCAAGAGGCATGTCCCTCAGGAACCGAAGGCCAGGCTACCACCATCAAGGATCTCATCGCCATCAAGGTGGGCAGGCTGGGCGAAAACATCACCGTCCGCCGCTTCGCGCCGCATATGCGATACTCAAAAAGATATGTATAAACGCATCGTTCTCAAGCTTTCAGGGGAAGTTCTGGCCGGCCCGCGCGGCTTTGGCCTGGATGCCGACAAGATTACCGAAATTACCGACGAGATTGTCGAGGTTCACGCGCTGGGCGTCGAGATTGGCGTGGTGGTGGGCGGGGGCAACATCTTCCGCGGCGTGGCCGAGCAGGCCAAGGAGATGGACCGGGTGAGCGCCGACAATATGGGCATGCTCTCCACGGTGATCAACGCCATCGCCATGCAGGATGCGTTGGAGAAGCGCGGCGTGCAGTGCCGCGTGATGAGCGCCGTCTTCATGAACCAGGTGGCCGAGCCCTACATCCGCCGCCGTGCGGTGCGGCATCTGGAAAAGGGCCGCGTGGTGATCTTTGCCGCCGGCATCGGCAACCCCTTCTTCTCGTCCGACACCGCGGCCAGCCTGCGCGCCATGGAGATCAAGGCGGACGTGCTGCTGAAGGCGACCAAGGTGGAAGGCGTTTACGATGCCGACCCGGTGCTCAACAAGGACGCCGTGAAGTACGACGAGATCACCTATATGGAGATCCTGCAAAAGGGGTTGAAGGTGATGGACCTGACCGCCGTCAGCCTGTGCAAAGACAACAACCTGCCCATGATTATCTTCAACATGAACCAGCCGGGGAACATCCGCCGCGTGGTTCTCGGCGAAAAAGTCGGCTCGCTGGTGACGGCGTAAAACAGTGAGCAGTGAACAGTTGTCAGTGAACAGAAAAAGCCCGGGCCTTGTGACTGATCACTGTCCACTGACGCCTGTCCACTGTTTTGAGACGCGCAAGCCAGAACGGCTGAATGCACTGACGGGCCTGCGCAGCTTTGCGGCCGTCAACATCGTCTTCTTCCACTTCTCCAATCCCTTGTGGTTCGGCTTTATGGCGCCGGTGGTCAACGCCGGCTACGCTTCGGTCAGCTTCTTCATTCTGCTCTCGGGCTTTGTGCTGGCCTATAACTACGCCTGGCGCGCCCGCAACGGGGAACTGGACCGCGTCCGCTTCTGGAAGGCCCGCTTCACGCGGCTCTATCCCGTTTACCTGCTGAGCCTGCTGCTCAGTTGGCGCATGATCCCGGTGGAGTATAGCGCGCACACGCACGGCATGTTCTGGACCGGGATGGTGCTGACGCCGCTTCTGCTGCAAGGCTGGGTTCCGGCGCTGGCCACCTTCCTGAACACGCCGGCGTGGACCATGTCGGCAGAGAGCTTCTACTACGTTCTTTTTCCATGGCTGGCGCGGTGGCGGCGGCCGGCGCGGGTGTGGTTTTACCTGGTGCAGTTGACCGCTGTCTGGTGCGTGGGGATGCTGCCCGGCGCGCTTTATGTTCTGTTCAACCCGGACGGCATTGCGCATCCTGACCGTTTCAGTTGGGGTCCGTGGCTACAGGCGCTGAAGTTTACGCCGCTGCCGCACCTGGCGAGCTTTGTGTTCGGCGTGCTGCTGGCGGAGCTGGACGAGCTGGTTCCGCGCGCGGGTCGCCTGCGCCTGGTGCTGGGCGTGGCCGGTTTTGCCGGACTTTTTTTTGTTTTGGAGATGGCGCCGCACCTGCCTTACGCGATTCTGCACGACGGCATGCTGATGCCGCTGTTCGGCTGCATCATTCTGGGCCTGGCCGGGGAGAACCCGCTGGCCACGCTGCTGGGCCAGCGCCCGCTGGTGTTTGTGGGCGAGGCCAGCTACTGCCTTTACCTGCTGCACTTCAACTTCTGGAACCTGATCCACGACACGCACGTGCTGAACGCGCTGGGTGTGGCGTGGATGGACCCCTGGATCAGCTACGTGATTCTGGTGTGCATGGCGCTGCTGGCGCTGCACTTTGTGGAGAAGCCGGCGCAGCGGCAGTTGCGGAAGTGGATGGGGGCGTGACAGTGATCAGTAGACAGTGGTCAGTTGTCAGTCTTCCCCGAATTACTCCTGCGCGAACGCTACGAAGCTGTGCGGCTGGATGGTGATCTGGAACTCCATGCGCGGCTTGGCGTGGGAGCGGGGCCGGACGGCTGCGAGCTTGCCCTCAATCACTTCTCCCGTGGCCAGGTTGCGCAGCTTTGCGGGCGGCCCCGGCGTGGAGACGGTCACCCTGGTTGGCTCGTCCAGGAAGCTCTCGACGACAAACGATTGATTGTCGTAGGCAAACAGGCTCACTTTGGACGGGGCATCCATCTGGAGCGGGAAATCGGCCATGACGTACTGCTTGATCTGCGTGAGCACCGGCTGGGGCAGGGAATAGAGATCGTTCGCGTTCTCGGGAATGGTGAGCACGTACAGGATGCCCTTGGAGTAGCGATCCATGATGACCAGCGGAGCTCCGCGGCCGTTGGCCGTTCCGCGCACCACCGGCCAGGCGTCGTTGGTGAGGAAGGTAATCTCCGGCACCAGCACGTCGGCGGTGGTTCCCAGGTTCTCTCCGCTGCCCGCGCCGTACGCGCCCCAGTACTGATTCACCTTGAGCACGTTGCCGGTGTCTCTGAGCTCGCAGATGTCCTCGATGCCCTTGCCTTGCAGGGCGCGCAGCAGGCCGGATGTTATGACCACCGTCGCGCCCTTTTCGAGATGTGTCTTGATCTTGCCAACAATCCCGGGGTCGAACTTTGCGGACTCGGTGAGCAGCACGGTCTTTGCATCGGAAGGGAACTCGGGGTGCAGATCAATCGGAATGCCGATCATGCCGAGGTAGTTGTGCAGGAAGTCCTCGCCGGTGGACTGGTAGGGCTTGTAGCTGGCCACGCCAAGAGGCTTGCCAAGCTTGGCCAACACGCCGTTGACCTTGCCGAGCGCGTAGCCGGCGGCGGTGGCATAGCTTGCAGGGGAAGTGGCTCCTGAGGCGTCATGCCACTTTGCAAGTTCGTCCATCCTGAAGGTGGTGTCGAGCGCGCTCCACGACTTGCGGTCGCCGGCCTCGGCCGGTCGCAGGAGGTCGCTGTATTGGAAGAGCAGGATCTGCGGCGCCTTGGCGAGCATGGTGTCCCAAAGCTGCTCGGCGTAGCGGTCCAGATAGCGGTTGTCGTAGACATCGACCCAGCCGCCGCCGTTGCGGCCCGGCGCAATGTTGTCGAAGTAGCGAACGATCTGGTAGCTCTCGTACTGCTGCAGGTGCTGGTCGGTGGTCACCGGGTCGCGGGTTTCGGTCCCCGTGTAGATGCCGTCGAAGATCTTCGGCTCCATGTCCAGGTCGTAGCCGTTGGCCTGGAAGTGCTCATACCAGTTGGGGAACTTGATGATGACTTTGACCTTGGGGTTGACCGCGTGCGCCGGACCGTAGACCAGGTTGCGCGAGACCTCGTCCATCAGCTTGAGCCGGAACGCGGTCCAACTGGCCGAGCCCTTGGCCGCGATGTCGGTGTCGCGCTTGGTGTTGTTGAAGAAGAAGTCGTCGAGCATGACCTCGTCAAAGTGGCGCGCGGTCAACTCGGCAATGTGCTTCACATAGGCGCGCTGCCGGGGGTCAGTGTACGAAAACGAGACAAACTGCCCGTCTGCCGCCTCGGCCGCCTGGGAACCCGCCATATCTCCGCCGGCCGCATAGGCAATGCCGCCCTGGGCTTCCACGCCATGAGCCACGAAGAAGGCCTTCACCGTCTCCAGCAGGGCATCGTCGGCTTCTGTGCCGCTGCGGTAGGTTTCGATGTACACCTTGTCTACCTTGACCTGGCTGGAGATCTGCTGCCAACTCTGCGCCAGCCAAGCCGAGTCCTTCATCCTCTGGACCACGAACACAGGAATGTAGACGGCAACGCGAAACTGGTCGTGTTCTGGGGCTGGGGCGGCAGCGAGGCTCGTGGACAACGGCAGGCGGGCAAGGGCCAAAAGGACCAGGATCGACAGGCGAGTCTTCAAACGCACGTGGGAATCTCCTTGGGTGCGACCGATGCTTCCGCGCAGAGGGCCTGCAGAAGAGTCTCTCCGGTCGCGGAGCCAGTATATGCGGGCCAGCGCCCTTCGTAAAACGTTTGTGCAATCGCACGAGGGCAACAAAAAGCCCAGCCGCATGGGCTGGGCTTTTGCAGGTCGCCTTGTTTCAGGCTAC
>Ga0302320_10017099_pt1 | contig 14752 bp, 10 predicted proteins | sample Bog_T0_3_FD_202130 | JGI IMG/M metagenome (GOLD analysis project Ga0302320, IMG submission 202130) | Peat permafrost microbial communities from Stordalen Mire near Abisko, Sweden - Bog_T0_3 | ecosystem: Environmental > Terrestrial > Soil > Wetlands > Peat | place: Sweden: Abisko, Stordalen Mire...
ACTATCAGAGGAAATTTGCACGCGATTAACGACACGAGGGGCTAGGTCTTCCATGAACATCCTCGCATGGTAGGCATCACGCTTTCCGACGACGAAAGAGGGGATGAGCTTTGTCCTCCGGTCTAGGGCGATCCAAGTCCAGACGTCGCCGTAAGCCTTGGCGCGGCGAGCGTTCTTTTGCTTGGCTCCAATGAAACCCCAGATTTCGTCGAGTTGAATGCTCGTGATTTGCAGGTTGCGCATTTTTTCATCCATGAGCTTTTCACAGGCCGCACCAACACGAAGGCCGAGGCGTCCAATCGTATCTTGGTGAATGCCGGTCATGCGCTCGATAGCGCGGATAGAAGTACCTTCCGCGAGAGCGTGAACGACCATCGTTTGTTTTTCGAGAGGGAGGATGTTCGCCATAATTACTGTATTACAATAATTCCGTGCTTGCGTCAACATAATTTTTGTATTACAACAAATAAAGATGAAAAAAATAGGAGCCGGAAGGCCAAAGCTGCCCAAAGGAAAAGCTAAAAGTAATACGCTTTTGATTCGGTTGTCGGGTTATGAACGAGAGGAAATTGAAGCCTTTGCCAAGAGCAAAGGAGAAAAACCTTCGGCCTGTGCGCGTCACATTTTGCTTGCAGAGGTTCGGAAAAAGGTATAACTGTAATACAGAAATTGGAACCAGAGGGACTCGAACCCTCCGAGGACAGATTGTAAAGGTCGCCTCGGCCACCATGGCTGATCCCGATTCCCTGACGGGGCAGTGAGGTTGCTTTCCACGGCATTTTCCTCACTGCCCCGCTGCTTTTGCGCCTCTACCGCTCGGGCCTCGCGGTAGACGCTTGGTTATCTAGTTTTCATAAGGTCGTTACACGGACAAATCATTTTGGAGCTGATCCGACAAAGTAAGCTTTCTGTCCACCTAAGGTTCCCTTATTGAGGCGACCGGTCTTAACCAATCGGTCAGCGATACCGGCAATTGTAGTGCGAAGATTGGCGGATTTGGTCTGCATCCCTTCTTTTATCAAAATGCCCTCCAGTGTTGCGACCGTAAGCGGCATAGGTGACGCTGACACACAGGCATCCAAAATAGCGTCAGTCGGCCCCATAGAGACGTACTTCCCCATCCCTTTCAAGGCAGGTGTTTCCTCGTCGGGAAAAAGGGAAATCACGTCGTCAATTGAAACCAACTTACGGTTCAAGACATCTATTTGAGTTAAAATCTCTCGCTTTTTTAAGAGCAATGCAGAACGGTCCATAACCGAACACTACACAATTGACTGATCGAGTCAAGCAGCGCTTTATCGTGTTGTGTCTATTGTGAATAACCTGTGTATAACCTAACCACAAGTGTGAATAACTTTGTGTGGAGTGTAGCGTCTTAATTTCAAAGCTGTCTCTGGGCGGGGATGGTGGTAGGGTGGTTGTGTGGAAGATAACCGGAGAAAAAGCACTGGCCTCATTCACGACATTCGCGAAATGATGAAAGACCCTGCGAGGAGTTCCTGGTTCTTGATACTACTCCCTATATCTTTGCTGCCCATAGCAGCGGTTATTGCCGTCGCGGTCATGATATTGGTGGCATTGTGGCACTCTCTTTCCTAGCCCGCAGGCCAAATTCAAATTAGGTCACTACCAAATGCGCTGAAGGTTTGATCAGCCCGGCCCGGCACGGCATAATTGGCGAGCCTGGCCGACCCCAACTCCTGGCTTACCAGGCGATACTCGATCCCATAGGTCAGCTCCTGTTTGATCGGAAGCAGGTTGACCGGAAGCGTGTGGCGCGCCTGCGCATCCGCGATCTGAAACGTCGTTCTCACAAAGATACCTTGTGGGTCGGAACCCTGTGAATACCGTTCATAATAACTTTGCAGCGTAAGTTGATTGTCGGCGTCGAAGGTATGCTCCCAGCTAAAGTTGGCGTTCTCATCGTCCCGGGTCTGATCAAGCGCAGGTGGAAACAACACACCGCCAAAAAACTCCGCATCCCCCGCACGGGCGGACATCACATCGCCCGAAAGGCGGTAATGATCGTCGGAATCGGGCCGGTAATCGGCGCGAAGACCGCCCAGGTCGTTATGTCCATCGTCGTACTTCTGATAACCGGGAAGAGAGGAACTCGCCGCAGTGTTTTCATATTCACCGTAAAGACGCAGTGTCAAACCTTCCGCCGGTTGCAACCCGTACCGGAATGCCGCAGTTCCGTCCTCCTTGGTTCCATAGATGGTGGTGAGCAGGCCGCCCTGGGTGTCCGCCGAGTCCTTGGTGATGATGTTGATGACGCCATTGACTGCATTCGCCCCCCACACCGTCGAGCCGGGGCCGCGGATGACTTCCACGCGATCAATATTCTCCATCATCATATGCTGGAATTCCCAGGCCACGCCGCCAAAATCCGGGTCATAGATCGAGCGTCCGTCCACCAGAACCAGCAGTTTGTTATCGTAAATGCCGCCGAACCCACGAATGGCGACGCTCATATCCGTATTGTTGCCCTGGCCCACCTCGACCCCCGGCACATAGCGGAGCAGGTCGGGGATGTTGGTCGCGCCCGACCTCTCGATATCCTCTGCAGTGATCACCGTCATCGCGGAGGCGACATCGGAGAGCTTTTGATCCTTGTCCTCCGCCGAGGTCACCGTCACGTTGAGCAAATCCTCGATGCTCAATCCGCCGATGGACTCGTCGCTGGAAGATGCCGCAGGTGCTGTAGTGTTTGCGGTGGAAGGAGTTATGGCTGGTGGAACCGATCCGTTGGCAGGCGCAGTTGCCGCAGCGGTTGCCGGGACTACCGGTGCCGTGCTGGCGGTTGCGTTTGTCGTCGTGCTCGTGGGATCAGCCGCACCGGCTGGCCCGGTTAATCCCAAGATCAAAAAGATGAAACCAACCCAATGGGATTTGAGGCCCCATTTATATAATAGCATGGTTTTCATTGAGTATGTTTTCGTTTGGGTTGGATCAGTTAAAAATTAAAAGCCACCTTGCCGTAAACTTCGGGGCTGACATAAGTTGCATTGCCAAAAACATTGGGGTTTTCAATATGTGGGCCAGCGAGCAGGTTCTGCCCAACGATCGACAGTTCCCAGTTTGCGGTGGGTCTCCAACCAACCCTTGCATCAACTGCAAAATAGCCATTCGCACCCACAACTTTATCAACGTAGCGGCCGCCAATATCGATATCTATATTATTGGGGAGATCAAAGGAGGAGCGCACCGAGAATTCATTTTCCGGATCTACCTTGTCCAAATGAACTCCTAGGATGGTCTCTTCAGAAGGAAGTTCGGAATTGTCCAAATGGAAATTGAGCAGACTATAACTTCCGCTTAATTTCCACCAGGGTTGCAGCTGGGCGGTAAACGAAGGCTCAAACCCGTAAGTCTGCGCCTTCTGGAACTGCGCGTAGACCGGTTGAAAGGAGCCGGGGGGTAAGAACGTTTCAATGAGGTTACGGTAGTTGTTATAGAAAGCGGAAATATCGAACGAGAGCCAGGTGGTTGGTTCCACGCGGTACCCCATCTCGTAGGCGATCATTTCCTCCGATTTCAAGTTGGAGTCTCCAACAATTTGCCCGGGCGCGGTAGCCTCATAATTGGCGATGGAGGGTTCACGCACCGCCCGTGAAACCGACCACCAAAGAGAATTTCTGCTGTCGATCTTCCAGAGCAAACGACCTGACGGCTGTACTTCATTGCCGGTGTAATCATTGTGATCGTATTTCGTTCCCAAGGTCAGGGTCAGTACATTATCGATCAAATGCAAATCCGTCTGGGCGAAGAGGCTGAAGGTTTGGTCGTCCCGGCCTCGAAGCCAGGTTACGGTATTTGTATTGGCTAACTGGCTGTCGACCTGCCGATATTCCGCGCCATAGGTGATTTCCTGTTTTATGGGCAGGAGATTAATGGGAAGAGTGTGGCGGATTTGGGCATCAGCCGTCTGGACCACCGCGTCTCCGAACTGGTAAGCAGGTTCGGTATTTCTGGCAAAGCGATCGTAATAACTTTGCACCGTAAGGGTGTTGTCCACGTCAAAGTTATGTTCGTAGACAAAATTGACGTTTTCCCCATCACCCGTACTGGTATAGGGTGGCGTACCGAAAAAGCCGAACTGTTCATCCCCGGTGCGCGTGGTCGAGGCCTCGCTCGAAAGCCGAAAATGGGTGTCCGGATCGGGACGGTAGTCGGTTCGAAAGCCGATAAGCCCGTTTTGAAGCTGGTCATATTTTTGTTCTCCGGGCGGGGAATCGGTCGCTGCGAGGTTTTCGTATTGGCCGTAAATACGCAAACTCAAGTCTTCGGCCGCCTGGAATCCATAACGGAATTCTCCCGTGCCCTGTTCTTTGCTGCCGTAGATTCCACTGATGAAGCCTCCGTGGGTCTCCGCCGCGTCTTTCGTGATGATATTAATGACGCCATTTACGGCATTAGCGCCCCAGATCGTGGCACCAGGTCCCCGGATGACTTCTACCCGGTCGATGTCGTCGAGCATCATTCGTTGATAAGCCCAGTCGACCCCTCCATAAATGGGATCATAAATGGAGCGTCCATCGACGAGAACCAGCAGTTTATTGGAAAAAATTGCTCCAAAACCCCGAATGCCCACACTGACATCTCCATTATTGGCCTGACCCACCTCGACCCCCGGCACGTAGCGCAGCAAGTCGGGAATATTCGTTGCGCCCGACCTCTCGATATCCTCTGAAGAGATCACCGTCATCGCGGAGGCGACATCGGAGAGCTTTTGAACTTTGTCCTCCGCCGAGGTCACCGTCACATTGAGCAAATCCTCGATGCTCAACCCGCCGATGGACTGGTCACTGGAAGATGCCGCAGGTGTTGTCTTGTTTGCGGTGGAAGGAGTTATGGCAGGTGGAACCGATCCGTTGGCGGTCGCAGGTGGCGCGGCGCTTGCCGGGACTACCGGTGCCGTGCTGGCGGTTGCGTTTGTCGTCGTGCTCATGGGGTCAGACGCAATGGCCTGATTGGCCAAAAAGAGAGCCGTAAAAACAACCAGCGCTCTTTTCCGACTCACGTTTGATTTAAGAAGAAGCAGGGGTTTCATTTTGGTTTATTGGGCTGGGCTCTTGTGAGGTTTGTAGGGCAACTCTAAAATAAAGGCGGCGCCGTGGCCGATGCCGTCGCTGTGCACGCGGAGCGAGCCGCCCAATTCAATTGCGGTCAGGCTGGAGCTGTGAAGCCCGAAGCCATGGCCCTCCTTGCGGGTGGTAAAGCCGTGATTAAAGATGCGGACCAGATTTTCCGCAGCGATACCTATGCCGTTATCGATCACGGCGATCTGGAACAGGTCTTCTTTCCGGCTCACCCGAACGGTTATTTTTTTGTCCGCGCAGACTGACTCATCACAGGCGTACTTGGCATTGCGCACCAGGTTCACGAGAATTTGGAGGATTTTGTGTTTCTCAACATCCATCGGCGGCAACTCATCAAATTCCTGCCGCACCTCAACGCCATGACGCTGCAAAGCGCCGACGTTCATGCGCAGCGCATCCTCGACCAGGTCGGTGATTTTCACCGTTTCGATCACGCCGGAAATCTTGGCGTAGCTCTGCTGCATCACCACGATGTCCTTGATATGCTCAATGTTTTCATGAAGCAGTTTGAGCTCCTTGAGGACGGCAGCCTGCTCTCCGGCCAGGTGCTCCGCGAGCTGGGCGAGGTAGGCTGGCAACTGTTTGCCCTTGGGATCGCTGGTTAAAAAAGCCCCCAGATCCGCCGCATGTTCGTTCAACATCGCCACGACTTTGGAGAGGTTGGCGATCTTCGACTTTCGCATCTGGTTGGAAACGAGGGTGGAAGAGACATTGACGCTGTTCAGGACGTTGCCCACGTTGTGCAGCACACTCGTCGCCACCTCCGCCATGCCGGCCTGGCGCGACGTATCGAGCAACTGCGCGTGCATTTGCTCCAGTTCCATTTCCGCCCGCTTGCTTTCCGTGACGTCGGTGAAGATAACCACCGTCCCGGCAAAACTACCTTTTTCGTCGTGGATCGGCGCGCAGGTGTATTCGACCGGGAAGCTTGTGCCGTCCTTGCGCCAGAAAACCTCGTCTTTAACATGGCGTACCGCCCGGTCTCCCAGGGTGGTGTAAATCGGGCAGTCCGTCACCGGATAATTGGTGCCGTCCGTCCTGGTGTGATGCATGGTGAAATGCGCCGGCTTGCCGATCAGTTCGGCAACCTCGTAACCCAGCATTTTGGCGGCGACTGGATTTTCAAACTTGATGGTTCCATTCCTGTCGAGCCAGTGAATGCCTTCTCCAAGGGAATTCAAAACGGCCGAGTATTCCTTCCCGAGGCGTTCCAGTTGCTCCTCGCTCCGCTTCCGTTCGGTGATGTCGCGGAAACTCCAGACGCGGCCCACGCACCGCTTTTCAATCCATTGCGGTTTGGAATAGCGTTCGAAAACTCTTCCATCTCTCAGTTCCAGCACGTCAAAACTTTCCTGGTCGGGATTGGCATAGAGGTCTTGGATCCGGGCAAGGAATTTGTCGGGGTCCCTGACCAAATGGGAGATGCTCGTCATTTTTTTCCCGTAATCCCTCTCGTCCACGGTTTCCCGCGGGATGTGCCACATCTCGATGAACTTCTCGTTAAAGCTGGTCATGCGTCCCTGCACGTCCGTGGCCAGAATGCCATCGGTTGTCGATTCCAGGGTGGCCTGGATCAGGGAGAGAGAGTTGACCACCTCCTCCGTCCGCGCCTTCACCCGCATTTCCAGCTTTAATTGCGATTCCTGGAGGTCCACATCCCGTTCCTGGATCTGCTTCAACATTTCATTGAACGCATCAATCAGGACGCCAAGCTCGTCGTCGCTCTGTTTCACGGCCCGCACGGAATAATTCTTTTCCACCGTCACCGTCCGGGCGGTCTTCACGAGAGTCAAAATCGGACCGGAGATCATTTGCTGGAGGCGCGACGAAAGGAGGAATGCCACCATGCCCGAGGCAAAAAATACTCCGGCAGCGATCAGGAAGTACTTCTCCAGCCGCGAATAAAGAGCGTTCAAATCGGATACGACATAGACGGTCCCGAGCGGTTCGCCCGCTTGCACAATGGGACGAAAGATCTGCAGCCTGTTATTACTAAAGATGGTTTGGTCGATTTGGCGGGCCGGAGGAGAAAAAGGGGTGGCATCCTGCGGGCGGTCATAGACGGCAAAAACCTGTCCGTCGTTTGTATAGATGCACGCGCCCACGATGTTCGGCTCGGCTTGCAACGCCGAGAGCGTTTCCTTGGCGGCCTTGGGGTCCGAGAAGTCGAGGGCCGCGGAGGAATTGTTGGCGACGATTTCCGCCAGGGTAGAAAGGTTTTGCACCATCGCCGTGCGGAAGGTCATGACCTCATAGGAAATAAAGGCCGCGCACGCCAGCAGCAAAGCCACACCGCAGGTCAGCATGATGATGAGCGTCTGCTTCTGCTTGATGGAGGTTTTATTGAGAAGGGACATAGGCGTTTCCCGGGATTATTCCTTGACGGTGTCCGCCAGGTTGAGAAGTTTCGAACTGATCTGTAAGTTCGCCTTCTGGGCCGCTTTTAAATTGATCTCGAGGCGTATCTTGCCCTGGTCGAGCTTGAAGTTGATGATGCCGCCTTTGTCCAAGAAGGTTTCATCCTCGCCCACCGTCAAAACCGGCTCGGTGCCCGTATTGGCCAGTATTTTCCCCAGCGATGCAGTCGCTGAGGAACTGATAAAGAGAATCGCGCATCCGCCCGGTGCATCATTCAAAGCAAGATGTTTGATGACAATGGCCCTGCCCTTGACGCTCCTTCCATCGATGGCATTCGTCAGGTAGTCGTTGAAATTATCCTTGCCCATGATGCCGATGACGAGGGGGGCGTTCGCTCCCGGCATCGCCACCGCCGGCCAATCGACGTACTTGATGAAATTCAACAAAAAGAGCGCCTTCACCTGATACTCCGACATGGTGGGTTGCGCCTTGGCCAGGTGGCTGGCCAACAGGAAAATCATCAATCCGACCATGCGCACGAACATACGCGTCCAACGCTGCGGCACTGGATTCGACCACGACGGGTCGTTTGTCGCGGAGGGCCCGTCGAAACTCCGTCGCTCTTTCCTTTTTACCAAACGGACTTGCGGCGGTAATTGGTGGAAAACGTTCATGCAATGGTAAGCATCGGACGAATCTTTTGGGTGTTAATGCCGCGCAGGCGGGAGGCGCTTGGTAAGATGGCGCAAGAGTCCATAATCAATTTCAAGACGACGAATTTAACTCTTTTACCCGGGCTTCTGCGGAGCATCCAAAATCTCGCGAATTTTCGCGACCAGGCTCGCCAGCGAGTAAGGTTTGGGGATAAACGCAACGTCTTGATCCAGCACGCCCTGTTGCACGATGGTTGTGTCGGTATAGCCCGAGGTAAAAAGGACATTGATTTCGGGATAGGTGGCTTTCAACCAATCCGCCATGTCCTTCCCCCCCATGTCAGGCATGATGACGTCGGTAATGACCAGGGCGATGGGTGGTCCCTGATGCTCCGCCGCCACGCGCAAGCCTTCCTGCCCCGTACCAGCCTGTAGCACGGTATAGCCCAGATTTTGCAGCGCCATTGAAGTCATCCGGCGCAGGGCGGTTTCATCTTCGACGATCAGCAGGGTTTCCCCGCCCGCCTTCGGGACGATGGTGGGCAGATGGCGCGAGGTGAGAGGCAGCGGCTTGTCCACCCGCGGGAAATAGACATGGAAGGCGCTGCCTTCGCCCAGTTCACTCTCCACGGTAATGTGCGCATTGAATTGTTTGGCAATAGTCTGGCATGTCGTCAGCCCCAGACCGGTCCCGCTGCCTTTGGGTTTGGTGGTAAAAAATGCCTCGAACAGCCTCGCTTTGACCTCCTCGGTCATGCCGGTGCCGTTATCACGTACGGTGAGCAGGACATAGGGATCGGCCACCGCATCCGGGAGGGCGGGGGCGAGGTTGCTGTCGAGCTTCGCACTGGAGGTTTCGATGGTGAGCCTGCCGCCATGGGGCATGGCATCGCGGGCATTGATGACGAGGTTCATCAGCAATTGCCCGAGATAGCCCGAATCGGCCTTGATGTTGCCGAGTTGTTGTCCGAGCGCAATTTTCAGTTCGATGTGCTCGGTCAGGAGCTGGCTAAGCATCTGGTCCATGCTTTTGATCACCTCGTTGAGATCAAGGACGACGGTCTGTACCGCCTGGTTGCGGCTGAAGACGAGGAGCTGCCTCGTGACCGCCGCCGCGCGCGCCGCGGCATGTTGGATCTCCTCGACATTTTTGCGCAGGGGATCGTCGGCCCCGAGCTTCCCCATAAGATAATCGTTGTTGCCGATGATGATGCCGAGAATGTTATTGAAATCGTGGGCGATCCCGCTGGAAAGCTGACCCAGCACTTCCATCTTCTGCGCCAGGATAAATCGCTCCTCCAGGCGTTTGCGCTCGATGCGCTCGTCGACCTCCCGCATGGCGCGGCGCACCGCATGAACGATGCGCGTGCGGTGGTCTTTCAGGACATAATCCGTGGCCCCCATTTTGAGCGATTGAATGCCACATTCCTCGCCCACCGCCCCCGACATCAGGATGAAGGGCAGGTCGGGCCATTTTTCGCGGGTAATTTTAAGCGCGGCGAAGCCGTCAAACCCGGGCAGCGAGTAATCCGCAATGATCAGATCGATGTCGCCCTTTTCGAGTGCTTGTTTAAAGTCCGGCTCAGTTTGCGCGGAGGTCACCTTGCAGGAAATGCCCTCTTTTTTGAGTATGTCCTGAATGAATTCGACCTCATGGGGATCATCTTCCAGGTGGAGTATGTGGAGAGGGGTTTTCATGAGTGTCAGGCAGATCAGGCGGGGGAAATGGCATGATCCAATTGGAAGGCGACCTTGACCTCGGTGCCCTGGGCGGCGGCGCTCTCGATGGCGATGGTCGCCCCGTTCTGCGCGGACAATTTTTGCACCAGGAAGAGGCCCAGGCCCAGTCCCTGCTGTTCGCGTTTCTTGCGGTCGAATTGGCGAAACGCGCCAATTTGCTTGACCTCCTCGGGCGTCATGCCGCGCCCGGCATCGGTGACGGTCAGCACGCCATCTGCGCCAAAACGGATGACGATAGGGATGCCCTGCCGGGAAAATTTGCACGCGTTGTCGACCAACTCTTCGACGATCATGCTCAGGTCGCGCGGATCAACCAGCACTGAGCATTGATCCACCCGGGCCGTGATATCCGCCGTGCGGTTATTTCGATAAACGGCGTCCTTGACGCCATTCATGACGTTTTCCTCGAGCGCTTGGGGAGAAAGAGGCTTGGGCGCAGGCTTGGCCCCGGGAGAAGCGGCCTCGAGATCGAGAATCCAGAGATAATTTTTAAGCGTCCGGTGAAGTCGCAGTGCCGAATCGCGAATGTCTTTGTGGAGGTCTTGCACTTCCTCCGTGGAGAGGGAGGAAAAGCTCGATTGCAGGACGTCGATCAGCCCGATGATTCCGGCCAGGGGCGTAAAAAATTCGTGAGGAAGGTTGGAATGCTGGGGAGATTGAAGCTGGCTCAGCACGCTGTCTTCCACCCGCCAATGCGTCTGGGAACGCTTCAGCCTCGCCTCCACGCAGCGGTTCAGGTCATCCAGGCTGATCGGCTTGATCAGGAAATCGTCCGCTCCTTCTTCCATCGCCCGCCGTGGAGTCACGATGCGCGGGTCGCCCGTCATAAGTATGACCTGCTTGCCGTTGAGCTGGGAATCCTGCCGGATTTGTTTCAGCACGTCCTCACCGCTCATGCCCGGCATCGAGATGTCGCTTAAAATCAAATCAGGCAACTGTTGACGGGCCAATTCCAGCCCCGCTTCGCCCGTCGCTGCTTCGATGACCCGGTAGCCTTTGTCCCGCAGAGCTTTGCTAAAAATGAAGCGGAGATGGTCTTCATCGTCGATAAGCAAGATGGTCTTCATGGGAGGGCAGGCAAAGAGGAGACTCTTGTATTATCGGACAGACCTGGCTTTGGTGAAAAAATAACTATTGCGTTTAAGCAAACCCAGGCAGAAGGCCATATTCTTGCGAGAATATGCGGTTGGAGCACTGGAAGTTACACTTCGGACGAATGATCGAAATTATTGTAAAGACAACATTACACCATAAAATCAAACTTAACAAAAAAATATTTAGGAAAATCAAGTTATCGAGCTGTCACCCTCAGCGGATTTGCTTGCTGCATCCTAGGATACAGTCATACTTCGTTTGTATCGTATCGCTGCTGCGAAAACGGATGGGATTTTGTTAACCACAAATCATTTATCGCAAGCCTTAACGGAGTGTAGCTTAGCTTGGTAGAGCGCCTGGTTTGGGACCAGGAGGTCGCAGGTTCAAATCCTGTCACTCCGATTACTCAACCGTTTTATGTGCAAATCGCGCCTCCTTTCGTTGGCTTCCCTAACCTTCCTCGCGCTCGGGTTGCTCGCACGGGGACAAATTAATGAGGCCCAGGCTTTTCTGCAATGGGCGCCGACCCCGCCCATGGGGTGGAATAGCTGGGATTCCTTCGCCACAACCATTACGGAGGATCAAGCGAAAGCCGAAGCCGACTATATGGCGGCCCATCTCGCCGCGCATGGCTGGCAATACCTGGTGGTCGATCACCAGTGGTTCGAGCCGGGGGCCAACGGTTTTCAGTATCGCAAGCGTCCCGTGCTGGTGATGGATGGCTATGGGAGGCTTCAGCCCGCACTTAATCGCTTCCCCTCCGCCGCGAACAACGTTGGATTCAAGGCCCTGGCCGATTACGTCCACTCGAAGGGACTGAAATTTGGCATTCACATCATGCGCGGTATTCCCCGACAGGCGGTGGAACAAAACACGCCGATTTTGGGAACCAGCTTTCATGCGGCGGATATCGCCGATCTCCATTCGACCTGCCCGTGGAACGACGACATGTACGGCGTCGATATGACCAAGCCGGGAGCGCAGGAATTTTATAACGCCAGGATCCGGCAGTATGCCGATTGGGGCATTGATTTTCTGAAGGTCGATGATTTAAGCCGCCCCTACCATGCGCCTGAGATCGAGGCGATTCGCAAGGCGATTGACTTGACCCGACGCCCCATGGTTTTTAGCACCTCGCCCGGTGAAACCCCGCTCGACCAGGCCGCCCATATTTCCCAAAACGCGAATATGTGGAGGATCAGCGATGACTTTTGGGATAACTGGAAGAGCCTGCTTCACCAGGTGGAGCTTTGCCCAAAATGGGCCGCTTCCACGGGCGGAGGGCATTATCCCGATGCCGACATGCTGCCGATGGGAATGATCCGGCAGGGCAAATCGATGACCCGCTTTACCCACGACGAGCAATACACGGTCATGACGCTCTGGTGCATCTTTCGCTCGCCGCTGATTTTTGGCGGCGATATGACGAAGATGGATGATTTCACGCTGTCGCTGCTGACCAACGATGAGGTAATTGCAGTGGATCAACACAGCAGCGGCAACCGGCAACTTTTCCATCAGCATGGCCAGATGGCCTGGATCGCCGATGTGCCGGGAAGTTCGGATAAGTATGTCGCCCTCTTTAATTTGCAGGATAAGAAGGCTTCTCCTGATCCGGGCGCGCCGGTGACGATCAATCTTGGCGACGAGGGCTTTAAGGGAGGATGCCATATCCGCGACCTCTGGCAGCACAAAAACCTGGGCGTTAGCACGGATGTTTTTGCTCCCACCATTCCCTGGCATGGCGCGGGCCTCTACCGCTTTTCCCTCAAGTAAACGCTAATGCGGGGGAGGGGTTATCCCCAGAACGCTGACGACAAGCACGATCGCCAGCGCGAGTAAGAACTCGATGGTGACAAAGTTTTGCAGATACCGGACGAGCTTGAAGAAGTGGTCTTTTTCAGCGGGATTGGCGCTGCTTGTCAGCAGGGGGACAAGCCGGTAACGGTTCCTGGCTGCGATCACCAGGATGATGATAAACAGGGCAAGCTTGAGGCAGAGTAGATGTCCGTAATCAGTGTTGGCGAGTGCAGACAAACTTCCAACCATAAACCAGGTATTCATGAGTCCGCTCGCCATCAAAATCCAGACGGTGATGAAGCTGACGTGGGAAAATCGCTGCGCCACGGCCAGCACCGGGCGAAGGAGAGCGGGATTCTCAATCCGGCGCGCGCAGCCCAGGAAGAGCGCAAAGGGCAGAAGACCGGTGGGCCATATGGAAGTCGCCAAAAGATGCGCGGTATCAGCGAGCACTCTCCACCAGAATGCGAATCCTCCAGCCGCTGCGGCATGGCCGGTCCACGCCACGGAAGCAACGAGAGCCATTGCGACCAGTCCGGCACCCGCTTCGAGCCAGGAGCTTTGGCTCCGCGTTAGCCAGTGTTCTCGACTCAGGCTCCACATCATTGCCCCCAAAAGCACGGCCAAACCCAGTCGCAACTGGCAGACGGTGCCAAACTGCGTCAGAAGCAAAACGGTGGAGAACGTCTCCCGGTTGAGGCTTTCGGTCAACGACATATCGCTCATTCCGGCGGCGACCGCCCAGAACAAAGCGAATCCTGAAATGATGAGAAAAATTCCCGAACCGATGAACAGAGCGCTTAATTTGCGCAACAACGGTAAAAACTTTTGCCACACTTCCTCCGATTCACCGGCAAATACGGGCAGAAACACAAGCCAACGAAACGCCACCACGCCGAGCAGGACCATCCCACTGGCGAAATGAACCGCCCGTGCGTAAATGAGCAGACTGGTCGTCATGGTGGCTTCGTTAGTCGATGCCTAAGGCCCTGTCACGGTGAAAGTGAAGGTGCCGGTCGTGTGATGGGTATCCACGGCGACGGCGCTCCATTCCACTTTATAGGTGCCTGCCGTCAATTTTGGCACGGATACCACCATGAGGGTTTTATCCGTGGGATCGACCTTGGAATCCTTGTTGTCGATTTCCTTTCCCGTGCCATCGAAGACTTCGATTTTGCTGAAGGCCGGTTCGAGTTCTTCCGTGTACCAGCCCTTCACGGCGGAAGGAGATGCCGCGAGGGTGCTTCCGACCCTGGGGTCGGCATGGTCGAGGAAGGCGTGGGCCTGGGCCAGCGAAAAGCTGGCCACGCTGAGGAGAACAATGAGGAATAAGCGCATGGTATTTATTTGTCAGAGGTTGTTTCGTTGTTGTTGTCATCGCTGCCAAAGAGGGGATGCCCAAAAACCTTCGGAAAAAGATCGTCGATGAAGACCTGGACTTGGATAAGGCCGCCGACCGCAGGCCCGGATTGGCTGTTGATCGGGATCGATACCTCCGCGCTGATCTGGCAGTATTTGCCCTCCCAGAGAACTCCGGGATCGATGGTTCCGGTGGTGGGGGTGGCATCCTTGTTGGTGGGGGTGGTCATTTGGAATTCCATCAAAGGAATCATGTCCCGGAAGGGCCGGGGTATCCCCACGTCGTCCACATGCTCCTGCAAGTAGGGGATGCTGTACTGAATGGAGCCGCTCCACTCCAACGCATTGGAAGCGGCCGCATTGGCGTACAAGTCATATCCCGTTACCGTCGTAATCGCCAAAGGCCGGAAGAATTTCAGCCCGTCTGGCAACTCATTAAATCCCTTTCCCCAATAGAGGCTGGGAGTGTAAGTGGTGTAGTATTGATAGCTGTAGAGCGACTTACTTCCCGTCCCACCCAGCGCAAAATCCGAGCCGAGTGAGAGGATGAATTCGTGCTCGGGCACCTCCCAAAGCTGATACTTGGCGTTGAGGGTGATAGGGCTGAATCCATCCTGCGCAGGCCCGCCTTTCGGGTTGAGGTTA